>Ga0180437_10005065_pt1 | contig 18233 bp, 18 predicted proteins | sample SS_ome_4_FD_132410 | JGI IMG/M metagenome (GOLD analysis project Ga0180437, IMG submission 132410) | Hypersaline lake sediment archaeal communities from the Salton Sea, California, USA - SS_3_D_1 metaG | ecosystem: Environmental > Aquatic > Non-marine Saline and Alkaline > Hypersaline >... | reverse complement strand
GGGCTGGTCGAAAAGCCGGTCACGCTGACTTACGAGGAGATTCTGGCGCTGCCCAAGTCCATCGCCGATGCCCGATTGACCTCGGTGTCGGGCTGGAGTGTGCGGGGCAAATGGGGCGGCGTGCGCCTCAGCGACGTCCTGGCCCTCGCCGGGCCAAAGCCCGAAGCCGCCCACGTCCAGTTTACCTCGTACCGCGATATCTATACTACGTGCATCCCACTGGACGTGGCTTTAAAGGAGCGCACCTTGCTGGCCTACGAGTTCGACGGCGAAGCGCTGGATTCCACCTACGGAGGCCCGGTGCGCATTTTCTGCCCCTACTTGTGGGGCTACAAGTCGGCCAAGAGTGTGGTGGCCATCACCTTGGAGGACCATTCGATCCCCGGCTTTTGGGAGGTGCGCGGCTATCCTGACGCTGCACAGATCAAAGCCAGGCAGTTGCTGGACGTCAATACCCAGCGGATGCGACGCATCCCTGGCGGCGAGGTCATCGAGTTCCTGGATTGACCAGACCCTTAGGGTATTAAAGACCCTAAGGGTCTCTACAAGGAGCAAGGGAATGCAAACGCGCAAACTGGGATACAGTGACTTGCACCTGACGACGGTTGGGCTGGGCACGTGGGCCATGGGCGGCGGGGGGTGGGCCTTCGGCTGGGGCCCGCAGGACGACACCGAGTCCATCGCCGCTATCCGCCGCGCCCTCGACTCAGGCATCAACTGGGTAGATACTGCGGCGGTCTATGGCCTGGGGCACTCGGAAGAGATCGTCGGGCGGGCCCTCACTGGTCTGCGGGATAAAGTCATCATCGCTACCAAGTGCGGCTTGGTCTGGGGACGCGGCACTGTTGCGCCACAGGCGGGCAGCACTACCCCCTACGGGCGGCTCAAAGCCGAGAGCGTCCGCCGCGAGGTGGAGGCCAGCCTGCGCCGCCTCAACGTGGAGGCCATTGACCTCTACCAGATCCACTGGCCCAACCCAGACCGGGACATCGAAGAAGCGTGGGGTGTCATAGCCGACCTGATCCGGGAGGGCAAGGTGCGTTACGGCGGCGTCTCCAATTTCAGTGTGGCGCAACTGAAGCGTGTGCAGGCCATCCACCCGGTGGCCTCTTTGCAGCCGCCCTACAGCATGTTGAGGCGCGGCATCGAAAAAGACCTGCTGGCCTACTGTGCCGCCAACGACATTGGCGTGATCGTCTACAGCCCGATGCAGGCGGGGCTGCTGACAGGCAAATTCACCCCAGAGCGCGTCGCAAATCTGCCCCAAGATGACTGGCGCAGGCAGGACCACCACTTCCGGGAACCGGAGCTCAGCGCCAACCTGGCCCTGGTCGAAAGGCTGCGTCCCATCGCCGAGCGCCACGGCCGGACGGTGGCCCAGTTGGCCATCGCCTGGGTGCTGCGGCGTCCCGAGGTCACGGCAGCCATCGTCGGTGCACGGCGTCCCTCCCAGATTGAGGAGACAGCTCCGGCGGGGGACTGGACGCTCTCGGCAGAGGACATCGCTGAGATTGACGCCCTCCTGGCGGAGCGGGAACGGGCGTTAATCTAAGATAATTACGGCATAGCCTACACACATTTTTGAAGAGGAGGTTGTCTGTGTCTCTGCCACGTATTTTGCGTCTCGGTCTGCGACAGTTTGCAGCGGGAATGTTGTCGGTGCTCACTTTGGGAATCCTGAACCGGGTGATGAAAATAGAACTTGGCTTGAATCTGACCCTGGTGAGCCTGGTCATCGGGGCTCACTATTTCGCCGCCGTTGTCGCCATTCCCTTCGGCCATCGCTCCGACAGGCACTCCTGGCGAGGTTATCACCGCATCCCTTACATCGCCCTGGGCACAGCCCTCACCGCTTTGGCCACGGCACTGGCCCCTTTCGCGGTCTTTTCCCTGGCCAGGCAGGGTGGTTCCTTCCCAGTTGCAGCAGCCGGTGTGGGCCTTTTCCTGCTGATGGGCACTGGAATGTATTTGGCGGGCACGGCTTATCTTTCTCTTATCACCGACCTCACTGCCGAAGAAGAAAGGGGCAAAGTGATCGCTATCACCTGGGCGATGATGATGGTCGGCATCCTGGCCGGGGTTTTCCTGGGCGTTCGGGTGATGAATGATTACAGCCCCGAGCGCCTGGTGATACTCTTTCTGGTGATGGCCGGATTGGTGGTGGGCCTCACCGCCCTGTCCGTATGGGGCCAGGAACGCCCCAGGGCTGCTCGTTCTTCGGAAAAGGCCCTGACTCTGAAGCAGGCGTTGCGGCTTCTCACCATCAGCCAGCAAACGCGTTGCTTCTTTGCTTTTCTTTTCGGGGGCATCTTTTTCCTGTTTGCGCAACAGATGGCCCTGGAGCCCCTCGGTGGCGATGTCTTTGGCCTGAGCGTAAAGGAAACCACCCTTTTCAATGCCTATCAAATGGTCGGGGTGTTGCTCGGAATGGGGATGACCGGTGGGTGGCTTGCGAAGCGCCTTGGCAAAAAGGCAGCGACGGGACTGGGAGCAGTCGTTGCTGCCATTGCCTTTGCCTTGCTGGCCACAGCTTCCATAGGGAGCTATCTGCCACTGGTAAGGCCAAGCATATTCATCATGGGTCTAGGGATGGGCATCTTTACTGTGGGAGGGTTGGCTTTGATGATGGACCTGACGGTGAAGGAGCAGGTCGGCCTGTTTATGGGGGCCTGGACCCTGGCCCAGGCTCTGGCCAACGGGCTGGCATCGGTGGGGGGAGGTATCCTGCACGATGTGGGATTGGGCCTTTGGGGTTCGGAAGCTGGGGCCTACGCGCTGGTTTTCCTGGTGGAAGCAGGGGGATTGCTGGGGATTATTGCCCTGTTGCTCCAGGTGGATGTAATGAGGTTCAGAACCGAGGTGGCCAAATTATCCTGGCATCTCCTCGCTGACGTGTCTTAATTATTTAAAGGAGTAAAGTAGATGAAACCCAGTGCAACAGCTTTGAAAGCGATTGAGACCGCGATTCAGATCGAAAAGGACGGCCTGGCATTTTACACCGAGGTGGCCAGGCAGACCAGCGATCCCAATGGCAAAAAGATGTTCAAAACGTTGGCCAGGGACGAAGCAGGCCACCTGAAGCTGTTCGAGGACGCCCGACAGGCGTTGCTCGAGAAAGGTAACTGGCTGTCACCAGAACAGGTCGCCGCTATCAGTCCGGGAGAGTTCAACCACCCGCCCGTTTTTCCAACGGGCGACCAGGCTAAGGCGATAGAGATACCAAAGCGTGAGCTGGCCGCCTTGCAGCGCGGCCTTCAGGCTGAAGAAGCTTCCATTGCTTTCTACTCCCAGGAGATGGACAAGACCGACGACCCGGACGGCAAGGCCATGTATGCCTATCTGCTCAAGCAGGAGGAAGGCCATCGTACTATCTTGCAGGGGGAATACGATTATCTGACCCGCACCGGCTTTTGGTTCGATATTCAAGAGTTTGACCTGGAGGCATAGATTCTCCTAAAGAGGTTGTGCATGGGGGCAAAAGCCAAGGAGACCGCAAGTTGAACTCGGACGAGCTCATCACCGAGCTCAACAAAGCCTACGCCGACGAGTGGCTGGCCTATTACCAGTACTGGATCGCAGCCAGGACATTCGCCGACGGGCGTTCTAGCACCCTGGCCAGGGAGTTGGAGCGGATCGCCGACGAAGAGTTGGAGCACGCCGAAGAGTTGGCGGAGCGGATTCTGCTGCTGGGGGGCAAGCCACTGGCTGACCCCAGGGCCTGGTTTGAGGAGACCAACTGCGGCTACAGCGAGCCACCTGATGACCGGGAGGGGATTATCCGCATGGTGATCGAAGCCGAGCAGTGCGCCATCAGGGTCTACGAGCAGTTGGTCAAGAAGACCCTTCACGACGCCCCCGTCACCTCTCAGTTTGTGCTCCATATCCTGGAGGAGGAATTGGAGCACGAGGACACCTTTGGAAAAATGCTCTGAATAAATATCAGGAGACATGCTATGGACCCTGTTACATTGGCACGAATCCAGTTTGGTTTGACGGCTGCTTTTCATTTCCTCTATCCGCCTGTATCCATCGGCTTGGCCTGGGTCATTGTCTACATGGGATGGCGCTCCCTCCGCACCGGAGAGGCGATCTATGACCAGATGACCCGCTTCTGGGTCAAGGTTCTGGCCATGATCTTTGCCATAGGGGTGGCCACTGGCATTACTCTGGAATTCCAGTTCGGCACCAACTGGTCCACCTATTCCCGCTTTGTCGGCGACATCTTTGGCTCCCCGCTGGCGGCCGAAGGGGTCTTTGCCTTCTTCCTGGAATCGGGCTTTATGGGGGTCTTGATCCTGGGCCGGAACCGCGTCTCGAAAAAGTTCTACTGGTTCTCCGCGCTGATGGTGGCCCTGGGCTCCACCCTGTCGGCCTTTTGGATCATTGTGGCCAATTCCTGGCAACAGACGCCGACGGCCTACCAGATTGTGGGTGAGGGGGCGTTGCAACGGGCCGAGTTGACCAACTTTTGGGCGGCCGTGTTCAACCCTTCCACCTTGCCCCGTTACCTCCACACGGTGATAGCCTCGATTTTTAGCGGTGGTTTCTTTGTGGCCAGCACCAGCGCCTGGTACCTGTTAAAGGGCCGCCATCAGGAATTCGCCCGCCGCTCCCTGACAGCCGGTCTGGTCACCGCGGCTGTCTTCTCCCTGCTGATCCCTGGAGCGGGCCATTTCCACGCGGTGCAGGTAGCAGAGACCCAGCCGGCCAAGCTGGCCGCCTTTGAGGGGCTGTTTGAGACCCAGAGCGGTGCTGCGATGGTCATCTGGGGCTTTCCCGATGTAGAGAACCAGACCATTCGCCTGAACATTGCCATTCCTAAACTGCTCAGTTTCCTGATTGACTTTGATCCCAACAGCACTGTGACCGGTCTGGACCAGTTCCCCCGCGACGAATGGCCGCCCATCGCCCTCTCTTTCTACCCTTACCACATCATGGTCCTGTTGGGAGGCTGGTTCATTCTGCTGCCCTGGCTGGGTCTTTTGCTGGGAGAGAAGCGTTTCACCAATCAGCTTTTCCTGAAGGCCCTCCTGTACTCTCTGCCGCTGCCGTGGGCCGCCCTGGAGTTGGGGTGGATGGCGGCCGAGTTCGGACGCCAACCCTGGGTGGTGTACGGCCTGCTCAAGACCAAGGACGCTGTATCCGTAGTCGTCCCGGCCTGGCAGATCCTCCTCACCCTCATCCTGTTCACTGTGGTCTATGCCTTGCTCCTGGCTCTGCTCATCTATCTCCTCAAGCGAGAGTTTGAGCACGGTCCGGAGCCAACCGTAGGGGCAGGGCTCGCACCTGCCCAGGGCAAGGAGTAACGAAATGAGCCACGAAATCCTGCAAAACATCTGGTACCTGCTCATCGGCGTGCTGCTCACCGGCTATGCCATCCTGGACGGGTTCGATCTGGGGGTGGGAGTGCTCTCCCCCTTTGTGGCCAGGGGCGACCGGGAGCGCCGCCTGTTGCTCAACGCCATCGGCCCCTTCTGGGACGGCAACGAGGTGTGGCTGCTGACCGGCGGCGGGGCCCTGTTCGCCGCCTTCCCCCATGTCTATGCCACCGTCTTCAGCGGCTTCTACCTGGCGCTGATGCTGGTCCTCTTCGCCTTGATCGTCCGGGCCGTCTCCTTCGAGTTCCGCAGCAAAGTGGAAAGCGAGGGCTGGCGCCGGGCCTGGGACTGGGTCTTTTTCATCGGCAGCCTGCTCCCCGCTCTCTTGACCGGGGTGGCGGTGGGGAACGTGATGCGGGGTGTGCCGCTGGATGCCCAGATGGAGTTCACCGGCAATTTCCTCACCTTGCTCAATCCCTTCTCCCTGCTGGTGGGGCTCACCGGCCTGGCGATGTTCATCACCCACGGAGCCATCTATCTGATGGTCAAGACCAACGGAGCGGTGGCCGAGCGGGCGAAGCGGCGGGCTGTCAGCGGCTGGACCGTCCTGGTGATCCTGGCAGGGCTCACCACCGGCGTGGCGGCTGTGGACGTGCCAGCCCGTTTCGACAACTACTCAAGAACTCCCATCGCCTGGGCTGTGCCCATCCTGGCGGCCATCTTTCTGGCCGTCACGCGGATCAGCCTGCGCCGGGGAGAGGCGGGACGGGCGTTCCTTTTCTCGGCCCTCTCCATCGCCGGGCTGATGGGCATCTTTGGCCTGGCCAACTATCCCTATCTGCTGCCAGCCCGCAACGCAGTGGAATATGGCCTGACGATCTATAACGCCTCTGCCTCCCAGAAGACGCTGACGGTGATGTCCGTTATCGCTCTGGTCGGCATGCCCCTGGTCATCGCTTACACCGCCTACATCTACTATATCTTCAGGGGCAAGGCCAGGGTGGAAGAGGGCGGTTACTGAAAGGAGCATGACATGAAGAAATACGAGTACACCATCACGACCCATACAGCAGAGGACATTCTCGCCAGAATTTCAGACCGGATGGCAGAAACTGAACAGCTGGTGGTGTATTGCGACTCCCAGGGCACGTGTTTTTTTGACGAGGCTCCTAACCCTTACACGGCAGCCATCGTCGAGATCCTCAACGCGCAAGGGGAGCAAGGTTGGGTCCTGGTCCAGGTCGCGCTGCGCGAGCAGGACATGATCTGCTTCTGGCGGCGTAAGAGGTATAACGAATAGCGAATGGCGAATAGTGAATAGCGAATGACGAATAACGAGGGGAGTAAAATGACAACCAACAACATGACGTTCAGGCTCGGTGGGGCGGCGGGCGACGGGGTGGAATCCAGTGGCGCTGGCCTCTGCCAGGCCCTGGCGCGGGGCGGGCTGCACGTCTTTGGCCTGCCCGACTATTACTCGCGCATCCGGGGCGGCCACAACTTTTTTTCCGTCCGTGTGAGCGACCAGCCGCTCTATTCTCACGAGGAACCGGTACACCTGTTGCTGGCACTGACCGAGGAGACGATCCCACGCCATCGGGACAAAATCGTCAACGGGGGCGCTATTGTCTATGATTCCAGTCAAATATCGCCAGAGCAGGTGGCAGGGAACGCGGATTACAAATCCGCTTTGAGCAGAGGCGTTCAGTTCTTGCCGGTTCCTCTGAGCGAGATGGCCAAAGAAAAGGCGGGGACCGAGCTGGCCCGCAACACCCTGGCCCTGGGCGTCGCTGCGGGGCTGACCGGCTTTGACCTCGAGCCCATGGAAAGCGTCATCCGTCAGAATTTTGCCCGCAAAGGCCAGGAGGTGGTGGACGGCAACCTGGCAGTCATCGAGGCGGGCTACCGGGAAGGGCAAAAGTACGCCGCCGATTTCCCCTTCAAGCTGGAGAGGAGGCCGGATGCCCCACCCCGGATGGTGCTCAACGGCACCGATGCCTTTTCCCTGGGGGCGCTGGCGGGCGGCTGTCGCTTCGTAGCAGGCTACCCGATGACACCCGGCTCGCTGGCGCTGCACTGGTTCGCCGCCCGCGCCGCCAAGTACGGCGTGGCCATCAAGCACGCTGAGGACGAGATTGCGGCCCTCAACATGGCCATCGGCGCGGGCTATGTGGGGGCACGGGCCATGGTCCCCACCTCTGGCGGTGGTTTCTCGCTGATGGTGGAGGCCCTGGGCCTAGCTGGCATCACCGAGATCCCTGTCGTCATCTACAACGCCCAGCGGCCCGGCCCCGCTACCGGGCTGCCCACCCGCCAGGAGCAAAGTGACCTGCTGTTCATGCTACACGCTTCACAGGGCGAGTTCGCCCGCTTCATCCTGGCTCCAGGCACCCACGAAGGGTGCTTCGTGGCCGGCTGGCGGGCTCTCAACCTGGCGGACAAGTACCAGACGCCCGCTCTCGTGCTCAGCGACCACTATCTGGCCGTGGCCATTCGCACCCTGGAGCTCGACGCCTTTGACTTTGAGGCGGTAGAGATTGAGCGGGGAGAACTGTTGGCCCAAGAGGACCTGGATGCGCTGGAGGAACCCTACCTGCGCTACCGGCTCACCCCATCCGGCGTCTCCCCCCGCGCCGTTCCCGGCCATCCCAAGGCCGTCTACGTCTCTACGGCCAATGAGCACGACGAATCGGGTGCCATCAGCGAGGAAGCGGCCAACCGCACCGCCCAGGTAGACAAGCGGATGCGAAAGATGGAGGGCATGGCCCGGGAGGTAGAGGGACCGTCCTGGTACGGGCCGGAGGAGGCCGAACTGACCTTCCTCTGCTGGGGCTCCACCTACGGGCCGCTGCGGGAGGCGGTAGACCGGTTGAACGAGAAGCAATCCGGTCGGGCGAACATGCTCCACTTCAGCGCGCTCCACCCCTTCCCCCGGGAGGCGACGGAGGCCGCCCTGCAGCGGACGAAACGGACGATCATGGTGGAGGGGAACGCGACCGGCCAACTGGAGACGCTCCTGCGCGCCCGCACCGGCCGAGCGGTGGACGGCGCGATCCACAGGTACGACGGGCGGGCCTTTACTCCTGAGTACATCCTGGCCCGCGTATCGGAGGAGGTGTAAGATGCTCACTCGCAAGGACTTTGAAGGAAAAGAACGGCCGACCTGGTGCCCGGGTTGCGGCAACTTTGGCATCCTCAACGCGGTCAAGATGGCCCTGGCCGAGCAGAACATTGCCCCCCACCAGATTTTCATTGTCACCGGTATCGGCTGCGGGAGCAAACTGCCCCACTACATGAAGGTCAACGGCTTCCACACCCTGCACGGCCGCCCGGTGGCGGTGGCGACGGGAGCACGGCTGGCCAACCACGGCCTGCCTGTGATGGTCGTCCACGGCGACGGCGACGGCTACGGCGAGGGGCTGAGCCATTTCCTCAACGCCGCCCGGCGCAACATCAACATCGTGGACCTGGTGCAGGACAACCGGGTCTATGGCCTGACGCGGGGCCAGTATTCCCCCACCAGCGAGCAGGGCAAGCGCACGCCCACCACGCCGGAGGGATCCATAGACGGGCCGGTGCAGCCGCTGGCGATGGCCATCAGCGCCGGAGCCACCTTTGTCTCCCGAGGGTACTCTGGCGAGTTGAAGCACCTGGCCTGGATCATCGGCGAGGCCCTGAAACATCCCGGCTACGCCCTGGTGGACGTCTTGCAGCCGTGCGTGACCTGGAACCGGGCCTATGCCTATGATTTCTACAACGAGCGGGTCTACAAGTTGGAGGATGAGGCGGGGTACGACCCCACCGACCGGACGGCGGCCTGGGAGAAGGCGTACGAGTGGGGAGAGCGGATCCCCATCGGCATCTTTTACCGGGGCGAGCCGCTCCCTACCTACGAGGAGCAGGTGCCGGGGCTGAAGGCTGGCCCGCTGGTGGAACAGCCGCTAGAAAAGCTGCGGCCGGAGCAGATCGAGGCGCTGCAGGCGGAGTACATTTGATAGAGGGGATGGGAAACCCTTGCGAAGGTTATTTTGCAACCTTCGCAAGGGTTAGGGGGGAACCGAAATGTCTCTGGAGATGCTGAAAGCTATTGCGACCACCGTGGTCCTGGTGCTGGCTCTGGTCCAAGTGCTGTGGATGGCGCAGGTGCGGGGCTATGTACGCCTGCTGCCCTTTGAAAAGAGGCGGCTGCGACAATGGCATCGCTGGGGGGGCATTGTCGTGCTGGTTATGGCTTTGGCCTTGGCTGTGACCTGCGTGTCCGGCCTGGGCTACAGGCTCTACTCAACTCGCGCGCAAGCCCACGCAGCGATGGGTGCTCTGGCGATTTTGGTCCTGCTTCTGAAAGTGGCCATCGCGAACCGGTTCCGCCGCTACCTGCGTTTCACCCTGGCTCTGGGGACAGCGGCGGGCTTGTTGATCCTGGGCACTTTTGTCGCCAGCGCGCTGTGGTATTTTGTTCGGGTAGCTTGATCAGGCCCCTTCGGCCTGAAGACTAACTATTAGGAGGAATGGAATGAACAGAAGCCTATTCGCTGTATTGACCATGACGCTCCTGGTGCTGCTGTTGGGCTCGCTTCTGGCAGCCTGCGGGGCCAAGGATGAGACCGCTGTCCCCACCGCAGAGCCAGGGGGGGGTACTCCGGTCACGCTCGACGGCAAGGCGTTGCTCGAAGAACGGTGCACCAAATGCCATGACCTGGGGCGAGTGGAGCAGGCCAAGAAGACAGAAGAAGAGTGGAAAGCGACCGTGGAGCGCATGGTGAGCAAGGGTGCCCAACTCGGCCAGGCGGAGCAAACACTGGTCATCCAATACCTGGCAGAGACGTACCCCAAATAGTGGGTCGTGGAAGGCAAAGACCCTTAGGGTTTCAGAAACCCTAAGGGTCTTTTCAGTAAACTGATACCAGCGAGACCTACAGGGCAATTACCTGAGCTGCACGCAGGCCTTTGGGATCACTCTCGATGGTGAATTCGACGCGCTGGCCCTCTTCGAGGTTACGAAAGCCCTCGGCCAGAATGGCGCTGTGATGAACAAAAACATCGTCGCCATCCTCGCGCGAGATAAAGCCGTAGCCTTTGGAGCCATTGAACCATTTTACAGTTCCGTTCACTCGTTCGTTCACGGTCAGATACTCCTTTCTGCAAGATTATAGGCCGGAAAGTTTCACTGGCCGATAAAAGCACAATCGCCTGGGCTCGATATAAGCCCAGGCGACAGGAACAGAGAGACCGGTTCATGAACTTAATTCGTCCTACGCCTTGTATTATCTCACATATCAGGGATTTTGTCAAATTGGCAGCGATGCCTGGCAAGGAGAGAAACTGATCTCTTTGCACTTACTTCCCACCCATGATATAATCACCTGGGCCACAACAGTTTTGCACTTTTCAAAAAGGGGTGTCGTTGCGAGCGAAGCATGGAAATTTCACCTTCCCGAAAGCTCCAGTGAGGCACTGCCAAGCAATTTGATAGATGTTTAGACAAATTCTAATTCCGGTGCCGTTGGAAGCTTTCGGGAAGGTCTGCTGCTCAAATTTTCCATCTACTGAGACTGCTGATCAGTTGGGCGGCACAGTTCGTTACAGAATACAGGAGGTCAGGCATGTACTCTCTTGAAACTATCTCAGCCCGAATGATTCGCTCGGCGCAAGAACGAATCAAAGACATTGCTATTCGCACCCCCTTGGTACGTCTGAATCTGGAAGATACGCCCGCTGAAGTATTCCTCAAGTTGGAGAATCTTCAACCTATTGGCTCCTTCAAGATACGTGGGGCCGGTAATGCGATGCGCATGGCCGACAAGGTCCAGTTGGATGAGGGGGTGTGGACGGCAAGCGCAGGCAACATGGCCCAGGGGGTAGCGTGGTGTGCTCGCCAGCTTGGGCTGAAATGTACCGTTGTCGTGCCCGATACTGCGTCCGAAGCGAAACTGGCTGCGATAGAACGATTGAGGGCCAGGATCGTACCCGTTCCCTTTCTGGATTGGTTGGAAATCTATCGCGCTCGCCAATACAAGGGGATGAAGGGGCTGTTCATTCACGCCTTCAGTGACCCGGCCGTGATGGCTGGCAATGGTACCATTGCGCTTGAAATCCTTCAAGACCTACCTGACGTTGACGCAGTCATTACCCCATACGGTGGAGGCGGGCTTGGCTGCGGTGTCGCTGCGGCGTTTCGTCATTTCAAGCCCGATACGAAGTGTTTTGCCGCAGAAGTCGAAACGGCTGCGCCCGTGTCAGCCTCATTCGCTGCTGGTGAGATGGTAGAAGTCGAACACACGCCGAGTTTTGTTGACGGGATTGGGGTACCCTTCTTGTTTCCAGAAATGTGGGCGTTTGCCCGGCAGTTGCTTGATGGTGCCCTGGTTTCAACGCTGGAAGAGATTGCGGCGTCCATCCGTCTACTTGCCGAACGGAATCACGTGATAGCTGAGGGAGCAGGTGCTGCTTCTGTGGCGGCTGCAATATCTGGTCAGGCAGGAAGGGGCAAAGTGGTCTGAGTTGTCTCTGGAGGAAACATTGACGCAGAAAAACTGGCCGAGATTTTCAGTGGGGGAATACCTTGACCGCAGCGGCCAGAAGACAACAACGAATTTGGAATGGAGCGAATTGGGAGCAGAAAACCTGAACTGAGCGATGTCAAACACCAACTATGAGAGTGCCAAAACAAAAGTCGAACGACTGATAGAGCGTTTCGCCCGGCTCAGCGCCCGCAATCGCAAGGGCTACAACGAACCGGCCACGCGCCAAGAGTTCATCCTGCCCCTCTTCCGGGCCCTGGGGTGGAACATCGAGGACACACGCGAAGTCAGCCCCGAGGAGAGGGTGTCACGGGGCTATGTGGATTTCTCCTTCCGATTGCGCGGCATCCCCCGCTTTTTCCTGGAGACCAAGAAAATCCCCGAAAACCTGGAGGACCCCCGCTGGGCACACCAGGCTATCAATTACGCCTGGCTGAAAGGCGTCACCTGGGCCGTGCTGACGGATTTCGAGGGGCTGAAGGTTTTCAACGCCGAGTGGCAAGAGACCATCCCCGCCCGCGCTATCTTCAAGGACCTGTATTGGGACGAGTACCTGGATCGCTTTGACGACCTGTGGCTGCTGTCGCGCCCGGCGATGGAGGAAGGGGCCCTCGACCGCGCCGCCGAGGCGGTGGGCAAAAAGGCCAAAAAGACCCCGGTCAGCCGCCAACTGTTCGCCGACCTGACCGAATGGCGGAGCGAGTTGTTCCGCCACCTGCGGCCCTACAACCCAAAGCGGAGTATCGAGCAGATTGACGAGGCCGTGCAGCGCATCCTGGACCGGCTGATTTTCATCCGCGCCTGCGAGGACCGCGAGCTGGAGCCCTACCGGCTGCGGCCCATGCTGCGCCAGTGGCGCGATCAAGGGCGCAAAAAAGACCTGCTGAAGGAGCTCAACCTCCTCTTCCGCGAGTTCGACCAGGTCTATGACACCCGCCTTTTCGCGCCGCACCTGTGCGAGGAACTGACCAGCGAGCCAACTCCCTTCGCCCAGATCATCGAGGGGTTGTACCAGGTGCCTGGCGGCTACGGCGACTATGACTTTAACGCCATTGACGCCGACGTGATGGGCACGATCTATGAGCAGTACCTGGGCCACCGGGCGCAGGACCCGGAGGGCAAGCAGGTGGTGGACAGGCGGGCCAAACGCAAGGCCCAGGGCATCTACTACACGCCGCAGTTCGTGGTGCGCTACATCGTAGGCCAGACGTTGGGCCGCCTCCTGGAGGAACAGGAGTACGAGCAGGCCCGCCAGGTAAAAGTACTGGACATGGCCTGCGGCTCCGGTTCTTTCCTCATCGAAGCCTTTGATGTGCTGGACCGCTACCTGGCCGGAGTGCGCGGGCAGGATGCCGCCAGCGCTGCCGGGGATGTACACGACTTTGCGCGGCGGATGGAGATCCTGACCGGCAACCTGTACGGTGTGGACCTCGACGCCCAGGCAGTGGAGATTGCCCGGCTGAACCTGTTGCTCAAGGCGGTGAACCAGCGCGGCCAGTTGCCGGAGCTAACCAACATCCGTCAGGGCAACTCTCTGATCAGCGGCGCGCCCGAGGAACTGGAAGCCGCCTTTGGTCCCAACTGGCGAGACAAACATCCTTTCAATTGGGAGAAACAGTTCCCCAACGTCATGGGACGGGGTGGGTTTGACGTAATTGTGGGGAATCCGCCTTACATCCGCGCCGAACGCATGGCTAAAGATGAGCGCGCCTACTGGCAAGATTCGGGGCAGTTTGATGTAATCTATGGCCGATTTGACATTTTCATTCTATTTGTAGCGAGAGCCATTAAACTTCTGAGAGATGGAGGCAGACTCGGATTCATTGTGCCATCGGCTGTCCTCAACCAAAACTATGCTAAAAAGCTAAGAAAGCTGATTCTGGATAGCTGTTGTGTTGAGAGCATCGTTGACCTCTCGGCTGTTGATGTCTTTCAGGAAGCTGCAGTAGAGACGTGTATACTCGTACTAAGGAAGTCCGCTGATCAGGGCAAGCGCGTGGTTAATAAACTGGACGTGGTTCGTATCGAAGATATTGAGCAAAATATCGCGGCAGCACTCGATACCGCCCCTCTGGTACGACAAGCCAACTTCCAAGACACTCCACACAATGCCTTCAGATTAGAATTGACTGAGAAAGTTGTTGCAGTATTGGAGAAAGTGCGGAGAGTTAGTCATCTAGTTGGGGACTTGTGCTACGTAGACATGGGCCTCATCTCGTACTACAAGGGCAAAGGAGTGCCAGGTGTTGTTGGCAAAGAGTCGTTCATCTCCAGCAGAAAGGTAGACAGTTCCTATCAGCCTTACATTGAAGGCAAGGATATCCCTGACAGGTACCATCCCATCTCAGCGGACCGGTATATAAGATATGTACCCTCTTTGATGCACCGTCCAAAGTTTCCTGAACTCTTTGAGACTCCGAAAGTAGTAGTGAGTAAGATCACGGGAGACAAAGGGCTGCGTGCAACTCTTGACCATACCGGCATCTACACCGAGAGCACCCTGAATTGCTGTGTCCTCAAGCGTTATCTTCTCGACACGGATCGTATTACAGCGCAAGAGGCAGCACTATCAGAGGGCTATGAACCGAGGTATATTCTCGGGTTGTTAAACTCGACTCTACTTGGGTTCTACTACAAAAGCCTAATAATGCGCAGTTTGGACGTGTACCCTGACAATGTACGTCAGCTCCCCATTCGCCGCATCAACTTTGACGACCCCGAGGACGTGGCGCGGCATGACAGGATGGTGGAGATGGTAGAGGAGATGCTGCGCCTGCAAAAGGAACACGCCCAGGCCGAGGCCCTCAAAGAAGACCGCCGCCACGACCTGGCCCGCCGGATCGAGCGGTTGGACGCGCAGATTGATGCGTTGGTGTACGAGTTGTATGGGTTGACGGAGGAGGAGATTGGGGTGGTGGAGGGATAGAACCACTGAATGCACTGAGGGGAATGAGTACACTGAAAGAGGCTTCAGTGATCTCAGGGGTTTCAGTGGGATCAGTGGTTCAGTGGATGCGCAGATTGATGGGCTGGTGTATGAGTTGTGTGGGTTGACGGACGGGGAAATTGAGAATACGGTTTTCTCGTTGAAAGGAGGTCGAAATGGATCTCGCAACGTTCATTGAATCACAACGACCTCGTGTGACCGCTGCCGAGAGACGTCGAGAAAACGAGGAAATGCTTGCGCGCTACGGGCAGCTATTTGATCCGGCAAACATCCCGAACCTCACTGCAGAAGAATTCAAGTCATTCCTGTACCTCAAGAACAACAAACACTGGTGGGGTATCAACCGGCAAAGTGGTCTGCTAACCCGTGACATGGACCGGCTGCGCGAGGCCCTCGGTATACTTGTAGACGAGAACAAGCCGCTTAGAGAACGCTTGGAGACACTGTTCCCTAAGGGACGCTCTGGCTTTCTGAAGGGCTTGGGCAGAGCGGTCGCAACACCCATTCTGGCCGTGGTATATCCGGAGAAGTACGGTGTCTTCAACACCAAAAGCGAGGGTGCTCTCGAGTATTTTGAACTGTTTCCCTCCTTCGAACAGGGTGCTGGCTTTGCGGATCGGTATATTGCTGTGAACGCAGTCCTCAATCGACTGGCTCACAAGTACGACTTGGCGCTACTTGAGCTGGATGAGGTTTTCGGCTGGTTTGCGCCAGACGAGGAAGATCTAGAGGATCACGAGGGTGATGGCCCGGTCCAGATCGAAGGTGAGACGATTGAAAGCGTGCAGAGATTCGGTCTGGAAAAATTTCTGTCCGACTTTCTCGTGTACAATTGGGAGAAGACCAGTATCGGGCAACGGTACGAATTGTACGAAGAAGATGGGGATATCGCCCAAGAGTACCCCACACCGATTGGCCGTATTGACCTATTAGCCAGGGATCGAGACAATGCTGATTGGGTGGTGATCGAACTGAAGCGGGGGCGTAGCAGCGACGTTGTAGTAGGACAGCTACTCCGCTACATGGGGTGGGCGCAAGAAAACCTGGCTGGTGAAGGTGAGGCGGTGAGAGGCGTTGTGATTGCTGGGGATGCGGATGATCGTTTGCGATACGCTCTCAAGCCGTTGGCCGACAAGGTCACCCTATTGACCTACACTGTCCAGTTTGACGTGCAAGAAGTCCGGCTGTAGTGGAGAGGCAAAGCTAAAGGAAGTATGGCGGTCGCTGGGAGTTGGGAGGCATGACATGGTCAGAGATTATCAGGAATATCTGGACTCTCTCTTCAAGGGTAAGGAAGAGGAAGAGCTGACCCAGAGACTCTTCGCTGAATATTCTCGATGGGTCAACGAAAATCCCCCGTCACTCGAAAGCTTCTTGCAGTATTACAACGATTTTCTGTGGCCAAACGAGGGCAAAATCTTGCAAATGCTCAAGAGGAAGACGGCCACCTTCCTCATTTTGAGAGGGGGAGCATTCGAGGAGTTCGTAGCTAGAGTGCTTCAGCCATTGGTCACTGAAACGAGCTATGACTTTCGCCGTGATCAGAACATTTTGGCTTGGATGGGATTTCTCTACGACGAGCATAGACTGAAGCTAGAACGCTCGTTTCAGAGGGCGGATATCTCTTTCTCCAAAAAAGTGTCGCTCAAGATTGCTGATGAAGCTTTCCATGTTCGGATTCCGAAAGTGGTCATTGAGTGCAAAACTTGGGTTGACAAGGCACAGTTGAGGAGCATCTCTCAGGAGGCAAATGATTTCCGAAATATTTTTCCAGAGCTGGTGTTTTACTTGGTTACTTTGTCAACGAACTACAGGGCTGTTGACAAGAGAGTCATTGGGCGGAGCATCGACAAGATTTTCATCTTGGAAAACGATACTGATGTGGATGTGATGAGAACAGAAGTTAGACGCGCGCTGGAGAACTGAAGTAGTAGCCCAACTTTCCACACCCGCCGCCCGCCCGAAATTCGTTCCATTCCTAAATTCGTTGTTGTCTCTCCCACAGGCTCCCAACCCGAGCCCCAGCCACCCGCCATTCGCTAAATCCTTAGATTCGCTGTTCTATCCCCACCCCCCCGTTCTCTCATCCCCCACCCTCTCCTCTCCTTACTCATCACTCAATGTCGTTAAGTTAGTTTCTGTCTGGAAACCCTAGCAGAGGCGGCTCCCACGCCGCCGGACGCCGGGCATGGGAGCCCGGCCCGCTGGTTTCCAGACAAGAACTAAGTTAAGGTGCGACGCACTTACAGTGATGTCCAAAAGGCCGCGATTTGGCTTGATTTTGGCGCTGATTGAGCGCTTCCCGATGACAGCAAGTGCGTTGCACCTAGACCCCGCTTCCTGCACTCCAAGCATAACTTGACAAATGCGTTGATATGTGTATAATTAAATTGACATCAGTCAAACTAAATTCAAGGAGATGCTATGGACGAAAACACCTATGTTGAAGAATTGTTGTCCTTTTTCAAAGCACTGTCGGATGCCAACCGGCTCAAGATCGTAGCCCTCCTGGCCAAAGAGGCTCTCTCGGTTGAGCAATTAGCAGAGATGCTGGGCTTGAGCTCTTCCACCGTTTCGCACCATCTCTCCAAGCTCTCCAAGGTTGGGTTGGTCAGTGCCAAAGCGGAGGGCTATTACAGTGTCTACCAACTCGAGCTTGCCGCCTTGACCGACATGGCCCAACGCCTGTTGTCTGAAGAAACGCTGCCCGCTGTGGCCGCCGATGTTGACGTTGACGCCTATGATCGGAAAGTGTTGAATACCTACCTGTCCGCCGATGGCCGCTTGCTGGCATTTCCTGCTCAGCAAAAGAAAGAGGAAGCCATCCTGCGCTATATCGTCCGGGCATTTGAACCCGATCAAAGATATAGTGAAAAGCAAGTCAACGAAATTCTGTCTCAATTCAACGAAGATACGGCCCGCCTGCGCCGCAACCTGGTGGAGTTTGGGTTCATGGAGCGTGAGGGGGGCGGTGGTGACTATTGGCGAAGAGATTTGTTATAGACAAATGGCTGTTCTGATGATATAATGGGACTGGCCGCTGAGGAGTGAAATGCCATGGGGATCATGCGCCTGGTTGAAACCAACAGGGTGCCGGACTGGCTGATCCGGTTGGGCATCCGAATCATCCTGGCCTCAGGACTCAGAGGGCGCTACCGGGCAGGGATCGAGGAACGAAACGCCAACAAGCGGGCTTTGATCGCCAGGCTCAGGCAAAGCCCGACGGCCATACACCCCGACGCCGCCAACCAGCAGCATTACGAAGTCCCTGCCGAGTTCTTTCAAGTCGTGCTGGGCAAGCGGCTCAAGTACAGTTGTTGTTACTGGCCGGAGGGCGTTGGGACGCTTGAAGAAGCCGAAGAGGCCATGCTGCGACTGACCTGTGAGCGCGCCCGGCTTGAGGATGGCATGGACGTCCTGGACCTGGGCTGTGGCTGGGGCTCGCTC
>Ga0180437_10005064_pt1 | contig 18237 bp, 41 predicted proteins | sample SS_ome_4_FD_132410 | JGI IMG/M metagenome (GOLD analysis project Ga0180437, IMG submission 132410) | Hypersaline lake sediment archaeal communities from the Salton Sea, California, USA - SS_3_D_1 metaG | ecosystem: Environmental > Aquatic > Non-marine Saline and Alkaline > Hypersaline >... | reverse complement strand
GACTGAGGTTGAAATAACAGAGAACGACTGTGAATTGATACTGGCAAAGCAACGGCAGGGGTCTGTTGGGGTTGTCGATTGTAAGTTCTATGCGGATTGCCAGAAAATTAAGGGAGTTACGATCGAATCCCCAAACACTCTTTACAAAAAAAGGAGAAGTGAACAGCATGAATAAGAGAGAAATGATCCTACTCGCACACAAGGCAGACCCTAAGTTTGATAGAATCGGATTGGCGAATGAGATTGGCTGCAGCAGGACATATGTATCTGATGTTATTAGGGATGCCAGGCGTGCAGATCCTAAAAAATTCCTCAAGTTTGTAAAGGATAAAAAGAAAGCCTGGGAATCTCCAAGAACCGTTAAAGAGCGTGAGGAAAAGCAACTTGCTGAAATCACCGAAGAAGTCGACAAAATGCATATCAACACGAAGGGTAAAGAAATCCGGACTGCAGAGGGTGCAATGGAATATTGCGGTGTTGATCCGGACGAATGGGAAATCTCAAAGAAGGTTGTCAACTTCTGGGACATGGGGAAGAACCGAAACTGGCAGGTCAAGGTATGGCTCAAGAAAAAATCACACCTGACTGCCGAGGCTGCACTCGAACGATTGATCAAGCGGCTGCCGAAGTTTAAGTATCGAACCTATAAACCCTACTCGGTCAAGAAGTCCCACGACTCCGGGAATATGGCTGTCATTGCAAACTTCGATGCCCATCTTGGGAAACTTGCCTGGGCTTCAGAGGTCGGCCGGCAGGGTGATTATGATCTACCGATCGGTGTCGATGATTTTGACCACGTTACAGATGTCAACCTGAAGCGGTGCTCAATGTTCGATCTGGAGAAGATCGTCTTCATTATTGGCCAGGACATGATGCATTATGAAAACCTCGAGGGTGTCACACCGAAAGGTAGAAACATCCTTGACACTGACGGCCGGCTTGCTAAACTGCAAGATGCTGCAATCGACGTGTGCGTGCGTAACATACTGAAATGTCGAGCAGTTGCTCCAGTTGAGGTGATTCTGGTGCAGGGAAATCACGACCAAACATCATCTTTGTGGTTGTCCAAAGTGCTGAGGGCCTGGTTTAAGGATGATGAACATGTCACATTTGATTGTGAACCGAAGCTTAGAAAGGCCAGGTTATGGGGTCAAACATTTGTTGGACTGACGCACCAGATCCTCCCATCTAAATTGGCTGCAGCCCAGGCCGATTTTTCGATCGAGTACAAGGAAATGTGGGGAAAGGCTGAATTCCGCGAGGTCCTGTTTGGTGACCAGCACAAAAAGCGGACCTGGAAAACCGGCAGTCAAATCACTCACGGTTCGATAATGTTCCGACAGCTTACCGCTCTGTCACCAATAGATTACTGGCACTATGAAAACCTATTTACGGATGCCGTACCTGGTGGTGAAGCGTTCGTATACAATAAGGTTACTGGGTGTATGGCCAACTTTACAGAGTGGACATATCACCGTAAGCAGGGTGTGAAATAAAAAGTTAGTGGGGGGCTTGCTACTATGTTGGAAAATGTGTTACTATTAATTTTACTTGGAATTATATCGTTTATTCAGAATATGGCTTTTACTGCAGTCTCAAGAAGTAGGACCTCGGCGGATCCGGAGTATCACAGGGTATGCTCATGGTTCTCAAACGGAATATGGTTCATATGCAATATCATGATAACCAAAACTGTGTGGAATGCAATAAATTCAGGAAGTTGGGGCTTTGTGATACTGGCAGGAATCATATACGTTCTTTGCACTGCAGAGGGCTCTGTCCTGATGATGCGGAAACTTTTAAAATCTGAAAAAGGAAAGCGTCGAGTTGGCGCGAGGGGGAACTAATGAGTAATTCGTTTCACAAAGTTTATGGGATATTTGGAATCGGCAATGACCCGGAAGTACAATACACACCTTCCGGACTGGCAATCGCAAAATTCTCGGGTGCTTCTGACTTCAACTTCAAGAAGGATGACGAATGGGTCACCGAGACAGAGTGGACTCGAATGGTTGCCTTTGGCCGATCCGCCGAGCGTATCGGTGAGAAAATGAAAAAAGGTACGCAAGTCTATGTCGAGGGACGGCTGAAAACAAATAAGTGGGAAGATAAGGATGGCAATACCCGGTACAATACCGATCTGATCGTCAATGTAATTAAGTTCCTGAAAAATTATAACGGTGAGGGTCAGGGTTATTCCGGTGGGGCTCCGAAGGATCAATACATTCCGCCCAATGCCCAACAGCCCACAGGTTCATCCAATAACGATGACGATGACATACCGTTTTAGTCCGGAACGATAAGGCGTGGCTGCCTGAGGCAAGTATGGACTATGGGGGAAAGGTGATCCAAGTCGCCGGGTGCCGCCGGTAGATGGTGACCTTAGTACCACCAAAAACTTTAAAGCATTGGGACTGGGAGATGATGGAAATATTAAAAAACATACCATGGGAAATATTCAAGAAAAAACCTGTTCCTCGTCCTGCAATCGACTACCTTGATCCGTTTAGTGAAAACCAGTGCAGGCTTGATGATGCCAGGTTGGTTATGGTCGATCTGTGCAAGAAATATGATCTTGCTCAGGTTGAGGGGATCGTGAACGAGGCCTGGAGGCAGATAAGTAATGCGCTGTTCAGTGAATACACTGCAAATGCAAAGGACTAAATATGGACACAATAGTAGCGATAGACCCAGGAACAAAAAGATGTGGTGCAGTGCTGGTTTGTATTGATGATTACAAACCGTTTGCACCAACCGTTTTATCATTTGACCTTCTCACCATGGATCATCATTTTGAGAATAATATCAGACCGTTTGATATGGTTATCGAGAAGCCTGTGTGTCAGAAGTGGTCCGGGTCAGATGTTTCAGAGACCGCTATTATGTGTGGTCGGTTTGCTCATATGGCATATAACGATGTATATTTTTTGACCAGGTCAAAGGTCAAGGGTGTTCTTGGCCAGACCAGGGGAAACGATGCCACTGTTAAGGATTATCTGGTAGAGCGGTTTGCGCCGGGTGTCAGGAACCATGGCAAGGGTACCAGGAAAGAGCCGGGGTGGTTTTACGGATTTAAAGGTGATGCCTGGGCTGCATATGCGCTCGGTGTTGCTTATATTGATATGCTGAAACGTAGTTCAAAAGCCGATTTAAACTACTTAAAGGGGGCAAAACTATAATGGATATCAAAAAATTCGCCAGTAAAGTGAATGATGTCGATGACGGTGTTTTGAGAACTTTTGGAACCGGTGCCACCAGGGACACTGCCGATGGCAAGCTTGATCCCGAGGGCTTCACGCATCCAATGGTCTTGAAGCAGTTTTATAAATACATGAACATGAACCGGCTGCAATCTGACGGTACTCTCCGGGCCTCTGACAACTGGCAGAAGGGTATCCCGAGAGATGCCTATATCAAATCGCTGAAGCGTCACGTCGATGATGCGTGGCTTGAGCACCGTGGGTTTTCGACTGATTCTGGAATTATTGCGGCTCTATGCGGAGCAATGTTCAACTCAATGGGTATGCTGCTTGAGGTCCTGAAAGATCGCGGAATGATATTACAGGACTTCGACGGTGACGAACCTACTCCGGAACTGAAAGAGCGTCAGGAGGTAGTGGCCAGAAATAGTCAGTCGATATTCACTCCTAAATCAAGTTTCCGAGACTGTGAGTGCGTTGGTGATGGTTGCGGTGACTGTACACAGGTCGATTCTGGGGGCGACGATGCCTAAATGTGAATTTAGAAAAGAGGATATTGTCAAGAACAAACCGGACTGCGAGGGATGTAAGGACAGATCAACGTGCGTGACGCCCTGTGATGCAGTGGAACGGTGGATTGATCAGGATCGGGTTGGTAGGAATTCGAACCTGGTCCTGGAGAACGGATCAAAATCATCGTCGCTCGGTGATGAATTCCTTGATCTTGTGAATGTGACCAGGAATAATATAGACACTCGGGACTCACAGGTATCAAATGATGCCTGGGAGTTAATTAAGTCTATTAGGTTATCTGAGAAGGTAACTCGCTTGATTTATTCCTATTATATGCTTGGTCGCCGGGTCCGGGATATAGCAATAAGTGAGGGAATTTCATCACAAGCTGTGGACCAGAGGCATTTTCAGGCAAAGCGCACTATCGCAAAGCGGTTAAAGCGTAAGTCTAAATGGGTCTTGCAGCGTCACATGTTGGAATATAAGGGAATTCAGCAGTATGATATGTCTGTACTGTTTAATGATATGTGTTTGCCGAGGAAGGTGGTTTCAAATGTGCTCGGAGTAAACGTTTCGTCGGTTGTGAAGTATATTGCTAAACAAAACAGGACATTAGCTGATACTCGAAACATTTGACACACAGTATATATTAGGAGGTGTGTCTATGGATGATCATGATGATGTCACGTCAGAGGAATTTTACTATTTTGTTGAGGTATGCAAGAAACTAAAAAATTATCTTGGAATTATTGATTGGGAATTAAGGTTCCATTTCATGGAGGGTGGTCCAGAGGATCCGAGAGCATCAATGCAGGTTGTTGACAGATATAATCGGCTTGCAGTTATAACCATATACGATGACTGGGATATTGCTCCGAGTAGGGACAACCTGATAAAAGTGGCATTCCATGAGATGCTCGAGTTGTTGTTTTCTGATTGCCACTGCCTTGCAATGGATCGCAACTTTAATTACGACACATATGATAGGGAGCATCACAGGGTTATACGAATTCTCGAGCACACATTTCTTGATAGGATCCGGGGGGATTTTGAGTCTATCGATATTCAAGACGATTCAGGAGAGGGATCGTAAGTACCTGGAATTTATAATAACAAAGCCTTGCCTGGTAGATAGATGCGGAGTTGCAAACTATAATCCAGGTGATGGGCTCATTGTATATCACCACGTTAGGGAACTTGGTGGTGGAGGAACAGCCTTAAAGCCGTCAGATTATAAGACAATACCACTATGTGCAGAGCATCACAACATGGTTCATTTTGGTGGATTGATGAAAATAAATCTTGACATAGAGTATGTATTGAAATCAATCAACGGATACTTAATTGAATATATTGCTATTTTACAGGAGATGCATCATGAATCCAAAAAAAAATGAACTTAAATCGAAACAGGAATTCAATGGGTCTGCCGGCAAGGGTAAGAAGCTACCGGCCCAGGAGTCCGTCAAGCCAAAAACTGAATTTTCCGGATCTGCCGGTAAAGGAAGTTTGCCGAAAACCAATTGCTAAAACTTTTCAATCTATGATACCATGTTTTTAAATGGGGGGATATCATGGGAAAAAAACTCGAAATAGATGGGCCGGCCGGCCGCCAAGAGGTCAACGAAAACTACCGGTCCAACTACGACCACATCTTTGGTCCCCCGAAGAAATCCAAACAGGATGGAGGGAAAAATGACGGAAAGAATACTTAATACCGGAATCCAGGATATCTGTGAAGGATGCAGCAAGTCCACTGGATGGGTTGCAACCGGATATCTATGCTCAGTCTACGCAGATCCTCGCAAATCATTTGGTTACAGGCACGGTGAGTGTGCCTTTAATCAAAAATCCAAGATTACCCAAAAAACCAGAGTCCGCGCAGGCCAACAGAAAACAAAAAGGATTGGCGGATAATGGAATCCCAGGACCACCTCAATCTCTCTGAAATGAGAGAGCACATCGAACGCCTTGCTGCCAAGTTGACAACACCAAGAAAAAGGTTTGCCGATATATACCTTTCTAACGGTCAGAACGGCACCAAGGCGTATCTAACTGTTTTTCATACAAAAAAGCCATCTTGTGCAGCTGTAGGAGCAAACAAGCTACTTAAACGCCCGGAGGTCAGGGCATACGTCGACCTGTGTAAGCAATTCTCTACAGATGAACTCTTGAACCATATGAGCATTACCAAAGAGCGAATCTTGGACGAGGAGGCTAAGCTTGCATTTATCGACATGCGTAAGCTGTTTGACAAGGACGGTGAGCTACTTCCGCCAACTTTTTGGCCAGAGGAAGTTGCCAGGGCAATCAGCGGCCTTGATATAGATCAGAGGTGGGATGTTGTAACTGGTAAGTGGCGATACAAAATAAAGGTTAAATTAAATGATAAGGGGCGAGCATTACAAAGGCTTGAAACTGTGCTTGGTATGAATAAGGCTCCGGAGTTGAGTGAAAATGATACAAATCTTTTTAGGGGTTTTCTCGAGTCGATTGACGGTTCGACAAGGGGCAAACTACCTTCTGAACTCGATGAAGATTAGGGTATATATACCGCTATTCATTTTTTATTTATTTTTTTCACTTGTTTTCAAAAAAAGGGGTTGAAATTAGTATCAATTAGCGTATAATGGTCTTAGTTGGTCAGAAACAGTGGGCTCTCACAGACAAGCTTCGAAAGGGTTGAAACACCTTGACCAGTTAAAACTATAATCCTTAGAAGGGGGGAATATGCCAAAACAAGAGGCAAGAATCCTGGAGGAAAATGCAGGGGAATTAATAGAAAAGTGTTTGAAGCTGAGCAAGCGTGCAAAAAAGCTCGGATGCAATCCGCTTAACCTGCACATCGATTTTGAAAACAAACACATCATTAATGTACTGATGAACGGTGACCACATTGAATTAGATCATGCTGCGAAACCGATCAATCCCTTTTACATTAAACGGACCTACGTTACCCTGGATGCCACGCTTGAGTACGATGTCCCCAAGTATGACGGATGGAGACTGATTAGCGTATTTGACATCGAGCCAGGTACCGACAAAACCGATCCCACGGTCTTCACATCAACTGTCCCGGGCGAAACCCTTCCGCCAGAGTACAATCACAAAACATCTATCGAGTGTCAGCACTGCAATCACAAACGCTATCGGACCCATTCCATGCTGATCGAGCATGACAACGGTGACCGCAAGGAAGTTGGCTCCACTTGTATCAAAGATTTTCTCGGACACGATCCGTCCGCCTGGTTATTCTATGCCAGTATTTCTCTGGGTGGGTTCTGCCGCGAAATCGATGACTTCGATCAGGATGGATGCCCAAGGTCCAGTGAGGTCCTTGACATTTACTCTGTTATGGTTTTCACCGCAATGGCCATTCGGCGTGATGGTTGGGTATCTGGTGGTGAAGCGTATATGGACGAACGTAAAACTGCTACCAGGGAGAATGTGTCATATTATATGGGTCTTGAGGATGACAAGCGCATAGAGCCAGGGGACGAGGACCGTGAGCTTGCAGCTGAGACCATCGAGCACTTTGAGAACCTGGATCCCGGCGAAAATGATTACCTTAACAATTGTGTAAAAGTTGTTAAGCTTGGTTATGTACCAATGAAAATGTTCGGGACTGCCTGCAGCATGATCGCAACATTCCGTAATATCAAGCGTGAGAGGCTCGAGAAAAAGGAATATCCGGAATCAAACTGGGTTGGTGACCTGAAAGATCGGATCGAGGTCACTGCACTCTGCGCCTACGTCCGGGAGATTGAGACTGACTTTGGCGTCAGTGTACTGTATGCCATGATTGACGAAAAAACCGGTAACAAATTCAAGACCTTTTACTCTGGATATAAATGGAGCATGGAACAGGGTGAAACCTACACCTTCAAGGGTACTGTCAAAAAGCATGAAACCTATGCAGATTCTAAAAATACAGTCTTAACAAGGGTTGCCTTACAATAACAGCCTAAGTCAAGTCCGGGGGGGCTAATCCCCCGGCAGGAGTGATATATGCGATTTAAGTATGGTCTCAATATAAAGATGTTCAGCTCGAGGTTTGATGCTATGGTTGATCGTCATTACAGTAAATTGGTACTTCCAGAGTGGATGATCCAGGCCTGTGATGATAATGACAGGCTATTTACTGCTATGGTGGAAAATTCAAATGAGCGAATTGAACACTGCTATTTTAAGGTCCTTGATAACAATGGAAAATGTATTGCTAATTGTGGCCGGCAGCTGCTAAAAAAACCTGGAATTATAGTAGACTGTATTGGTATTGAGTCGTTAACCACAAAGCAGCATTTCAAAAAACTTGACTCAGGGAGGAAGCTTCACTGATGGAAACAATAATTGGAATAGACATGTCAAATGACGATTACGGTCCATACCGGGTAAACCAGGATTATGATAGTCGTAGAAACGTATATATAACTGAGATTGTTCCATATCATTCATATGGTAAGGATTGGTTTAAGGTCGTATTTAACGATGCCCGGCCAATCCTAATTAATCCAGACCATGTTGCTCAGTTAACTATCCACGAATTCTAATATAGGGAGGTCTCAACAATGGCAAAATGCGTGAAGATGCGTGATGGTGAGTATGCTGGTAAAGCAATCCGGGTCCCGGATGATTATGCCAGGGAGCTTGTATCAGCGGAACGTGCTGAATACATTAACAAAGACGAGTGGAAACGCCAGGAAGCTGGTCGACTGGTACCGAAAGGCAGGGTATAATGGATTCGTTATTTGCAACGATCAGGCGGCTGCCTAAAACTATAGATGAACTTCGCTCTGGTATCAGTTTTCTTGTTAGAAGGTTGGTCAGTATCCATCACAAGACCAGGCATAGTCGCACGATGATCACTCAAAACTCTGTGGCAATCCTGGAGCTCCAGGAGCGTGTCAAGATACTTGAGAAATTTCAGGGACAGGTAGTGAGTCGTCCATGTGCATTCTGCAACGATTGTGGAACTGATACTTGTGTAACGACATGTCAAGGGTGTTCACCGGACGATTGTGATGACTGTTTCTTAAAGGAAGTATGTGGGTAATAATTGACATATCGAGTATAATAAGTGGTTTAACTAAAAAGCAGGAGGGGTACAATGGGTGAATTTAGAAAAGCAGATATAACGGTCCATGAGGTATTTATGGACATGATTGACAAGCATTTCAGCAACTTGTCCGGATATTCGTTTGGACTGCTATTCCGGGACAAGATCAAAAAATCCAGGGGCAACATCATCCTGGCTTCAATCACGATTCCTACCAAACTGATGTCCTTTTTCGCCCGGAATGACAACGATCAGCCCTACGACTTTTTGATCATCGTTGATGAGATGGCATGGGCCTGCGGTACCGAGGAAGATCGTGTCCGGATTATTCGACATGAAATGCGACATTGTTTCTTGAATGACAAGGGTCGTGCAATGTTGATTGATCACGACTTCGCTGATTTTCATGAAGAAGTGAAGCTGAACCTTGATAATCCTGGATGGGCCTCCGACCTTGCAGTGAAGGTTCAGGCCGCCTATGGCCAACTCAAAGATGGTGGTAAGGACCCTCGGGTTGATAACCGTGACGCTAAGGACCTGGAAAGTGTCGACAAGGATCCGCAACGGCAGACCGTGATGGACTTCTCGGAGAAGGTCGGTAAGGATGTGGCTGACAAAGTAATGTCGTTGGATGAGGCTCTCAGCGTTGCTGATAGCGTATCTATGGACATCGAGCACAATTTACCGCTTGACGAGATGGCCAGGAAGCGAGGATTGTTGCCGGCCGGCGCATAAAAAAAATGTCCGATCCAGGACGGCATTAAGGCCAAAGGTTGCATAGGGTATAGTGCGTAAAACATGGGGTGTCCGACCTGCACCCCATTTAAAAAAATGACACGATTAAATTTAGAACTCGAAAAAATGATGATTGGGGGAGATATGAGATCAACTGTTATGCGTGCGTCATGCACTCGGTGTGGGTTTGTCGATTATATCGATATGATCGAAGGAAAAACACAAGAGCAGTCTGCATTCATGGTAGGTTGGGAACTTACAAGGTCAGCTGACCTGTGTCCGTCATGCCTTATTGAAAGGGGTAAGATATCAGATAGTTATCAGATTGCAATCGATGCCTTTCATGATAACCGTGGCGTGGATGTCCATATTAAGGTTGGTCGTTCGAGATGAAATTTGATCCCAGTATAGTCGAAGATGTTAACGACAACTTCACTGCAACTGCTGAACAGCAAAGATGGTTTACCAAGGTAACCAATAAATTAAAGCGGCAGCGTTGGCGACTTAACAATCTTTACCAGATAGTTGATGACAAGGGCATTGTGCTGAACTTCAAGATGCGCCTGGCCCAGAAGCTTCTATATCTTGGGATGCATTACCTTAATATCATTCTAAAGTCCAGGCAGCATGGAATCACAACGTTCATTTGCCTATTTTTCCTGGACACATGCCTATTCAATTCCAATACGCATGCCTGTATCATTGCTCATAACAAGGATGATGCCAAGGACTTTTTTACAAAAAAGATCATGTTCGCTTATAATTCGCTTCCCCCACTGATCCGGGAATCGATTACGGCTAAAAGAGCCTCAACGTCCGAGCTGGTCTTTAGTAATGGATCGTCTATACGTGTAACGACTTCAGGACGGTCGGGTACGTATCAGTTGGTCCATGTATCTGAATTTGGGAAGATTTGTGCAAAGTATCCTCATAAGGCAGAGGAAATCGTTACTGGTACTCTTAATGCGGTCCATCCTGGTCAACTGGTATTTATTGAGTCGACCGCTGAAGGGCGTGAGGGTAAATTCTATGAAATGACGGCCGAGGCAATGAAGATGCGAGATGCCCGGTCCAACCTTACCAAGCTTGACTGGAAGTTTTTCTTCTTTGGGTGGTTCGATAACCCACTGAATCAATTGAGTAAAGAGGACTCTGTCAAGGTTCCAATTACAGATCGCTTTAAGAAGTACTTCGACAAGGTTGAATCTGAGCTTAAGCGGCTGATACCATTGACATTTAAGGCATGGTACATCAAGAAGGAGCGTGACCAGGGTGAACTAATGTTCCGGGAACATCCGAGCACGCCGGCCGAGGCATTCCTTCAGTCGATCAAAGGTGTTTATTATGCCAACCAGATGGTGTGGTTGCGTAAGAATGACCGTATCACCAAGGTGCCTTATCAACCAAACTACCCAGTTGATACTTGGTGGGACCTCGGTTTTAACGATATAAATGCTATATGGTTCGTCCAGACGATAGGCAACCAGATCCATGTTCTTAAGTATTATCAGAACTTTGGTGAGGGTCTTGGCCACTATGCTCAGTACCTGAAGGACATCCAGAGAGAGGATGGCTGGAAATATGGAATTCATTATTGTCCCCACGATATCGGGAATCATGATTATTCTATCGGCCGGTCCAGGCAGAAGTTCGCGGCGGACTATGGCCTGAAGCTTAAACGATGCGACCGATTATCCGTTGACTCAGGTATTGAGGCAGTTAGAAAGCTTTTACCATATTGTATATTCGATATTGAATTATGTGATGACGGTCTTAAGACGCTGGAATCATACAGGAAGGAGTGGGATGAAAAGAAAGCAACTTACCGGGATAAACCATATCATGATTGGGCCTCGAATGGAGCTGATGCATTTAGGACTGGAGCAACGGTTCATAAGTTCACAAAGATCATGTTTACCCAAATAGGTGGGCATGGTGGGATCCTGGTACCAAAAGGAACAGAGCCCGGTGTAGGTATGCCGGCAAATCCAAACCCGAAAGGATGGACATGATGAAAAAACTTTGGATAGTGATGTTGATGTTGGCGTTTATGTTTGTAGGGTGTTTGCATACTCCTGGTATGGAAGAACCGGTGGCTAATAAACTTGAGATATCGGTTGCGTCACCGGATAAGGTCAATCTCGAGGTATGTGAGGGTAGGGATAGGGATTCGCTTGAAATTTTGCATTCAGACGAAGGACTTTTGAAGCTCTCCCACATGTCAAATGTAACTGACAACAAGTTGAACCACTATATATTTTCTGGAATATCCACATCAGATTATGTCAGGCTGATAAAGGATACCCTGCTTGTTGAGGATCTCACAGATATCAGGCACATGAGGCTATTTCTTAATTCTGGTGGTGGAAATGCGTTTACTGGACTCGCTATTGCGGATAAGATCATCAGTATGCGTAAAGATGGATGGACAGTTGAGGTCCATGGTAGCGGAATTGTTGCATCTGCAGCCGTACCAATATTTGCCGTGTGCCGGCCCAGAGCGGCTTCACCAGGAACAATGTTTATGGTTCATGAGGCAGCATTATTTAAATGGCCTGGAAGGGAGACAGCAAGTGATATAGCTGCACAAAACGAATTGATGTTGATGCTTCGATCGAGATATCTTAAATTTCTGGTAGATAATTCAAATGTATCACCAGAAGAATGGAGAATAAAAGAGCGAATGACAACATGGTTCACAACGGATCAGGCAAGAGAGTGGGGGATGATCGACTAATTCTTGCTAAAACTGTAAAATCTGTGTTATATTGGGGGTGATTTAATGAGCGGTTGGATGATATTATCAATATGTCTGGCTGCCGGCCTTTACGTCCTGGCTGGAATAATTTTGATGATGATAGAATCTACGCTATCCGGTGACGGAAATTTGTGGGGAATCATCATTACCTGGCCACTGGAGCTACTCAGAATGTTTGGTATTCTGGGGTGATAAAAAAAGTTGTTGACATGATCTTCAGATAGTGTATAATGGTTATTAGAGGTCGGGGTGATGCAATATTTTATTGCAAGGGTTGCCGGGGATAATGTTGAAATCCTGATAGACGCAATCGAGCTTGACAATAATCATAGCATTGACGGAATTATCAAGCTGGAGGATTAAGGCAAGTGATACATCACGCTATTTGTAGGGTAACGGATTTTGGGTATGATATGAGCGTTGTAGGCATTGCCTCGAGTCCGGAAAAAGCTCTTGAGATTGTCGAGGGATCAATTGGTACCGGCGCATGTTACGATATTAGCACAAATATCCTGATGGAGTTGATTGTAACTAAATTTGCAATCATAGGTTATAGCCGCTTCGATGATGAAATGTGGATAATTAAACCATTTAAAGTTGATGTGTGTAGAGGGCTACATGGAAAAGATGATGAGATGTCCGATTAGGAGTTGTCGAGAGAAGTCTTGTAGCCATTATTCTGAGCATGAGGAAAATAGTGGTTGCAGGGAGTATCCACTTATATGTCCCGGGTGCCTGGAGGTTATTTATGACGAAAAAAAAGACTCCTAAGAAATCAACTTCACAAAAAGACTTTTTCGCTTACATTGAGGACGATAAAACCAAAGTCATTGATATTACTGAGAAACAGAACTTTGTTGAAATGAGAAATCTCTGTAATGAGTGTGGCTTGACGGTAATCGGGGTGTTTGCAGATAGTACAGAAACTGGTGCAGATACTTGGGCAAAACATTTGAGAAGTCGACTGGGGGAATAATGGATCTGATTATTGGGCGTGATACCGTTACTGAGAAATGCCGGCCGGTCTGGACAGTTTGGAGACCTGGCACCGTGGCAAAGGACAAGACCGCGCATAAGCGCCGAGCACGCAGAACCTTTAAGCAGTACATGAAAACAGGCAACGTGCGTCTTTTCAACAGCTCTCAAAAACTCTTAACCAGTTGGGATTTTGACTAATGCCATACGATCTTTCAAGAAAATATAGATGTATCGTCTGCGATACTGAAATTGCTCAGGACCAGCAATATGCTTATTTATCAGGGTATTATTGCTCCAGTGAGTGTTATGATACACTTTTTGATACATGTAACAATTGCCGGCGCAAAAATATGACGGTTAGGCAAAATTTAAAATATCACAATGAAAAACTTTGTGATAGATGCCGTCATGAAAAACATGGATTGTCAGTCGTTACAATAGTTTGTAGATGACTTTATTATGGGGGTGCGGCAATGGCAATCAGGATATACCATAACATATTTAAATCAAATGAAGTAATTTAAGGGGGTTACATGATTGTATTCGAAGATGGTAATGGAGACTTTTTTATACCGGAGAAGGTTATTGCATCACGTTGCTATGGTGGTAAGAGTGGCAATGTATCTATCATGGGATCAACTCCAGGCGAAATTACAAAGGTTCTTGGTCATTGGAAAGCGCATCCTGGATCAGGCTGGGTACGCATCTGTGCGTTTCAGAATGGCGGTAAGCACTCTGATTGGCATGGAGTCTTTTTCAGGGATCGTGGGAGGCGTGGTAAACTAATGCAGCGCAAGTGGTCTGCTTATCTTAATGGCAGGTCAAGGGCGTCGACGTTTAAAACATTTTATGACTTGGTCCGGAAGATGGCCGAGGTCGGGTAAGGTACTGAAAACATTGACACGAACGCTATAATAGGGGGAGCAAGATGTCAGAAACTTATCTATTCTATGATACCGAAACCACCGGGCTGCCACTTGACTGGAAAGCCCACGTCCACGATGTTGACAATTGGCCCAGGATTGTTCAATTGGCTTACATTTTGGCCAGAAGCCGTGACGAGATCCTGGCTTCCAGCAGTGTGATCATCCATAATGAATACTGGAGTATCCCGGAGGAAGCCACAAAGGTCCATGGGATTACGGATGCCGTTGCCGAGGAGCAGGGTGTCGATGTAGGCTTTGTTCTCGGTCAGTTCAACTTTGCTCAGGCCCTGTGTACGCACACCGTTGGCCACAATATCGGCTTTGACTGGAAGGTAGTCGGGGCTGAAATGCTGCGCTTCCCCAATATGGAGGAAAGATATCAGCAGTTTAAGGACCTTCCTAAGATCTGCACCATGCGGAAATCCACCAAATTCGTTGGCCTGAAGCAGAAGAATTCAAACCGTCCGAAGTACCCTAACCTACAGGAATTACACACACATCTTTTTGGTGAGGGGTTCGAGGGAGCCCATGATGCCCTGGCAGATGTCAAGGCAACCATGAATTGTTTCTTTGAATTGAAAGACATAGGGGTGATATAATGCCGAATGAAGCGGAAGTATATTGCCCGGTATGTGGTTGGATACCAACGCAAACAACTGATTTTATTAATATTGAGGAAGATATCTCGGGGCGTGATGTGATGACGTTCAGATGTCCAGAGGGTATCATCCGGAAAAGCCTTATCAGGTCAACCAGGTGTTGGCCTGCTACTATTGATGAGTCTGTGTTATAGTTGGTAAAAGATCGAGCGAGGGGGGAAACAATATGCAATGCGAAAATCCTAAATGTTATCAGTATCACAAAGATGTCGGCAGCCGAAACATTTATCGAAATTTTCATGGTCAAGTTTTTTGTGGGTATTGCGGTGACAGGGTTGACAATAGCACTGACCTGACAAAGTTTGATGAGGTCCCGGGATACGTTAAGGAGCACTCAGACTCGATCGATGCACGTATAGTGGTCCTTGGGGATCGAGATGTTCAGACTGACGAGCGTATTCATCTTGATGGAGTTGAGGTTAGGCCTGTTTATACAGATGTACCGGACCATCATAATCTTGAAGGATTTACTGAGAAAGATTTTGACATTACTGGTTGGGGTGATTCGGTCGAGCCATATAAGGCCAATGCTATTGATGAAATCAAGGATCTTGTTGAAAGTGGTGTCCCAGTCTGTGACCTTCATCCCTGTGAAATCCCGGAGAACATACTCCCAGGCCCAATGGTGTGGGTAAAAAAATCACCTGGGGACGAGACCCCTAAAGTTTCCAAGATTGAACACACGGACAATATTGACCATTCCGAGATGGACTGGATGACATTGCGAGACAAAATCAACACGTTGTTTCTGTCACTTCGATATATTTGTACCGATATGAATTTTCAGCACGTTCACTCAAGGCTGATGGAGCTGAACCGGGAGATGGTCAATCTTGTGTACCAGGAAAAGGGTGTGGCTGACTAATGGAAACTATCCTATTGACTATTTATGTGATTATCGTGTGCGTGGTTGCCTTTGTTGCGCCGGCAGCTATAATCAAACTCATAAAGGATGACTGGAAAAATGGCAAGATATAAAAATGGATCAGGCAGAATACGCCGAAGACACTGGCAAAAGCCTGTGTATGACTGGGTGCAGCCTAAGACAGTAAACTTCTTGGTATGCCTTTTAACCGGCATATCTGGCGGCCTATCTCAGGGGAGTAATGGTCCTGACATGTGGCTACCACCTAATTCAACAATGAAAGCCATAAACTATATGATGTTTGGGGGACCAAATGGATAAATGTACAAACGAGATGGTACAGGACTGTGAACACCGCATCGTTTCTTTAAATGACAAATCAGGTGACCTTTTTGACAGTAAAATATTTTGCCGCGCAAGTTGCTGTATTTTCAAGCCAATAACCAGGAAATCGGGCAAAGAAATTATTGCCGGCTTTATTAACTCACTTAGTGATGAAGAAAAGAGCAAGGTCTATAAGTACCTAAGTGAAAAATATAAACCTCAAGGCATTACTGACGACATGATCGACTGGAGGCCGGTTGTTAAAGGAGACTAACTCGATCCGATCGACTAACTAAGATATACCTAAGGAATTCAGCAGGTTATGAAAAAACAGGATGCTTTAAATAAAGGATGAGGTAGTTATGGCAATAGAAGACTGGATAAGCGTAAAAGAAGATTACGAAAACAGTGTCAAATGTGGCATACCAAAAACTGAAGGGTATCGGTATTGCATATCAGTAAGTCCACTTGTGCTGGTTAAGATCGGTGAATCTGGGTACCCTTTTATCGCCCATATGATTGCTGATTGTGGGAAATACAAATCGCACGCACACTTCTTTAAAGAGGAGGATGGCGTTCGATATACCTGGTTGAATGGTCACCATGATTACCTTGAGCTCCAGAGGATTACGCACTGGAAGCCGCTGCCAAAAATGCTTATAAACTAATATCAGTGTAAGGAATTCAGCAGGTTATGACAAAACGGGAAGCCCTCGACAAGAAATATTGCAAGTATTGCGCGGCCTACGGAGCTCGAGGATGGAACTGTGGTGTGACAACTCCCGGGAAAAACTTAACCGAATGTATCCTTCCGGCCGATGTCCAGTTAAGATTTAAGGAAGAACGAGGCCTCGAGGGTGAGACCATTCGACATATCAAGGGTAATTTCGGGGACCGTGATCTGATGAAGAAACCGATAGCCAGGAGGAGAAGGAGAACATGAGATACACAATTGTTGAATCGGACAACTCGATTGAGCTCGAGGAGCAGGTTATGGGTCTCATTAATGAGGGGTGGAAGCCTCTTGGGGCTCCGACAATATGCGTTAACGAGTCTGATAAATATCATTACTGCCGCATGTATCAGGCAATGACGTTAGAGGAAAAGTCATGAAAATTGGAAATCATGAAATAATATCACGGTGCTGGTACTGGATAAAGCCAGACAACTTTAACCGTGAGTTCCGTAGAGAATTCTGCAGTATGTGGAGGGCAATCGTGGTGGGGTTGACTGGTGTTGAGGTTGTGATAACTTTCACATATTTCAACTGGAACAGGTTCGATGTCCGGGAAATCTTTCACAGGACTTTCAATCGAACCTGCTAATAGTTTTCCTGATATGGTATTATTTCTTAATCAAGAAAATTGGAGGAATAAATAATGTCCCAGGAATTTATTAAATGGACCGGTCCCTATGGGCACAACGGTATCTATCAGGACACAAAGACCAAGAAATTCAGTAGTACGGTATCAGATTTACATGGTAAGCTGTTTGATACAGAGGCCGAGGCTGAGGACTGGATCAACAACGTTTATTATGGTGATGGAGGTCTAATCCATGAAACTGATAGTTTCTAAGGATACGAATATCTGCGACGAGATAAAGGCTGCAATTGGTAAGGTTCATGACAACCTGCACAGGGTGGACGCTATAGTCCTTAGCAATGCAGAACTAACTGAATTAAAAGCAAATTGCATGTTTTGTGATATCGAATACAAGCGTGTTGGTGATGTTGGAGCCTACTTTTACCTCGGACATCAAGTGGTGGTAGAATGAGAAAAATAATAAGATATAAGTGCGAATACTGTGGCAGCACGTTTGATAATGTGTTGGATGCAGTTGAGTGCGAGGCAGACTGTGAACGTTGTGGTGGTATTGAGATTGGGTGCAAGTACTGCAACGGTACTGGACACGTTGAATATTATCACGATGCCGGCGACCACTTTGGTGCAGGTCAAGCTCCAGGTAGTGGGCTTAGGTTCAAACCATGTGAGAGGTGCAATGCGTAAACTACTGATAGTTATATCATTATACAGCTTATTCTATGGTTTTGGATTGCTGTACATGGCTAAAGAGAAGGGTGTGTTCGACAGATACGCATACCTGCTTGACGATCATGAATGGATAATCGAAATATTTAGGTGGCTTCCATGAGAACGCTTGAAACATTTACAATTGAGATTGTGCAGTCAAAGGACGTGAAGATCACCAGGCCTTATGAGT
>Ga0180437_10005062_pt1 | contig 18242 bp, 16 predicted proteins | sample SS_ome_4_FD_132410 | JGI IMG/M metagenome (GOLD analysis project Ga0180437, IMG submission 132410) | Hypersaline lake sediment archaeal communities from the Salton Sea, California, USA - SS_3_D_1 metaG | ecosystem: Environmental > Aquatic > Non-marine Saline and Alkaline > Hypersaline >... | reverse complement strand
TCTGATGGACTACCAGTGGCCACAATCCTTCCCTCGTTGATCATTATGATCTTCTGGCAGTTACGAGCCTCATCCATATAGTGTGTGGTCACAAAGACCGTCATCCCATCCTGTGCAAGGTGATTGATAAATTTCCAGAAGTTCTGCCGAGTGATTGGATCTACTCCTGAGGTAGGTTCATCCAGAAAAAGGATTTCAGGGCGGTGAAGCAGGGCGCAGCCCAGGGCCAGACGCTGGCGCCATCCAGGGGGTAACTCCCGAGTTATGCGGTATCTGACATCTTGCAATTGGGTCATGTCAAGCACCCATTCAATCCGATCCTCCCACTGTTCTGATGGCAGGTTATAGATCCCTAAATAAAAACGTATGTTCTCAAATGGGGTCATATCTTCGTAAAGTGAAAATTTTTGTGACATATACCCTATGGAATGCTTGATTTCTTCAGCCTCCGAAAAGATATCGTGCCCTGCGACCCATCCATATCCCGAAGTAGGGGTTATAATACCGCAGAGCATACGTATGGTGGTCGATTTTCCCGCACCGTTCGGACCGAGGAACCCGAAAATTTCCCCTCGTTTGACAGAGAAGGTAATTCCATCTACGGCAACAAATCGGCCAAACCTCTTCGTGAGATCTTCCACATAAATAGCCTCAGAACCTGAACGTATCATGTAAAAGCTCCTTATCTACCTCCTTTATACGATCGATTATTGCCTCCTCGAGGCTGGAAAAGTGGGATTGAATTTGTTGAGGGGTTGAGGTTACAAAAATACGGGATTGATGCATAAGGGCCAGGTGATCACATTTTTCTCCCTCATCCAGATATGCCGTTGAAATGAGGATTGTCATACCTTCCTGCCTCATTTCTGTGAGGATGTTCCAAAACTCCTGCCGGGATACGGGATCAACGCCATTGGTAGGCTCATCTAAAATGAGGATCCTTGGTTCATGAACCAAAACACAGGCCAAACCCAGCTTTTGCTTCATGCCGCCAGAGAGGTCACCCGCCAGCCTTTCATAGAACGGAAAAAGGGCTGAAAAACCGAGATACCGCTCCCTCCTTTTGGTTCTTTCAGGCCCGGAGATACCGAAAATATCCATGAAAAAATCAAGATTTTCCCCAACAGTAAGATCCTTGTAAAGCCCAAAACGCTGGGGCATATATCCTATCAGGTGCTTTATGTTTGTCCTTTGGGACACTACATCCAGCCCGTCTATTACAATTCTGCCTGATGATGGTCTGATCATCGTTGCTATCATTCGAAGCAGGGTTGATTTTCCTGCTCCATCAGAACCTATCAGACCGAATATGCTGCCCTCTGTTACATGTAACGAAACATTTTTGACAGCATCAACGAGTCCAAAGCTCTTAGAAACGTTATGTACTTGAATAAGTGAGTTCTCGGAAGGTGTATCAGGTTTCATGTCAGGCGGGTCATTATCGTAACCAGGCATCGGCAGGCATTCCTGACTTTAATTCAAGGTCTGGATTTGGGATCAACACCTTGACAAGGTAGACAAGTTTTACCCTTTCTTTTTGGGTCTGGATGATCTTGGGCGTGAATTCCCCTTCAGGTGAGATAAATGATACTGTTCCGCTATATACTTTATCAGGAAAGGTATCAACTTTTATATCGACTGACTGGCCTGGCTTGACCCTGCCGATCTCTGTCTCGCCAACAAATATCTTCAGATCAACAGAGGAAAGATCTGAAAGAGACAACACCTCTCGTCCGGGTAATACCACTTCGCCAGGTTCTACGTTCCGGCTGCTTATTACCCCATCAAAGGGTGCTCGTAATTGCGTATATCTCAGTTGCGTTTCAGCCACTTTCAAGGATGATTGAGCCACCTTAACCTGTGACGTGGCTGCCTCAACTTCTTTTTCCGCCGTCTTTATTTTCCGTAAATTATTGTTTGCCTGCCTGAGAACCGCCTTTCCCTCTGCAAGCCGAGCCCGTGCAGTCTGAATAGTTTCTTTTCTGACCCCCTCCCGCAGCATATCAAACATTTCCTTGGCCTTTTCAAACTCTTTTACGGCGGTTTCGTGTTTTAGATTTACGGCGTCCCACTCCCTTTCCGGAACAAGGCCTTTCTGAAAAAGATTATTATACCGTTCCTTGTTTTTCTTTGCCTCTTCCATGACATCTTTGGCGGTTAAAAATGCTAGTTTGGCACGCTCTATATCCTGCCCCCTGTAACCAGCCTCCAGCTCACGTAATTGTGAGCTGAGAACCTCTACACCTGCCGCAGCCCTTACAACCTCATTCGGAAGCGTCTTCTTATAGAGCTCTAAAACTAACTCCAGTCTCTGTAAATTCTTTATTGAATTCTCCACACCGGCCTGTGCCTGTTCATACCGTGCCTTGTATTCGGATTGGTCAAGGGATGCCAGGAGCTGATCCTTTTTCACAAATTCCCCTTCATTCACCACAACTTCAACAATTCGGCCACTTACCTGAAAGCCAAGTTCCGCCTGTTTTGCCTCAATGGTACCTGAGTAGTACAACTCCTTCATCTGTAAATTTCTCTGACCACGGTACACAAGGAGACCTACACCAAAAAGCAGGCAAAAAAATAGTATTGCGATAATCTTCTTCTTCAAACCGGTACCTCCAGAGAAAAATTTTATACCATTTCATGCAGTTATAATGCAATGCGAAATATACCACACCATTGCATACTGTCTTTGAAATAACGCTCTAATGACTGAACTTCAGGTAATTATAGTGACTGGTACGATGCTTCAGATATAAAAATCATATCTCAGCATGTGTGAAGTGCTTTACGGTGTGGAGATGTAGTAGACAGCAAGCGGTGGCAAGGTTGAACGAAGCCACAAAAAGCAAAGGCAATCTCTTGCTAAAGCTCAGAGACACAAGTAATGACAAGGCTGCGTTGCGCTTTTTATTGCTTAAGTGATTTGTTATGCGGCGTCCTCAACCTTGCAACATCTCAGCATGTTACGATATGCCTTCAAGGAAATCCAGAAGCGCACGATTCACGAGGTCCGGAGCTTCTTGCTGTATCCAATGCCCCTCTCTATCAATAATGGTTGCGCCTCTGAAGTCTGTACAGTTCACCCCAGGATTTTCGAATAGGTCAACTCCGGGAATGAAGGTACGTACAGCGTCAAGTGCACCTGCTATGAAATAGCTGGGTTGGTCAACAGTCAACTCAGAAAGCTGTGGAAGGAGTTCCCAGTCTCGTTGTTGTGCTCGGTATCTGTTAAGAGATCCCCGAAAACCGCTCTGGGTGAAGGCCTCAACAAAATAGTCCAAATCTTCGTCGGTGAGCCAGTCAGGGAAGGGGTTCGGGTCAGGCAGACCATCTAAAAAATTGTCCTCCGGCCCTTTTATCGCTATCGCTTGACTGTCCTCGGCAGTGGGATCACCCGACACAATATAGTAGACCTTTCTCAGCGTCGACCGGATATCGGCCTCCATTTCTGCTTCTGCGACCCCTTCTTCTTGGAAGTAGAGTTGGTAGAAGAACTTCCCCTCATACAACTGTTTCCAGAGTTCGATCGCAGAAACTTCGCCGCGCTGAAAATACGGAACGCTAAGTCCCACGACGGCGGATACCCGTTTAGGATGAAGAACGGCGGTATTCCAGCAGATCGGTGCCCCCCAGTCATGACCTACAAGGATGGCTTTTTCCTCTCCGAGTGCGTCGATCAGTCCCACGACATCTGCAGTCAATTCAACCATGTCATAGGCTTCGATGGGATACGGCTTGTCGCTACCTCCGTAACCTCGAACATCCGGAGCCACGACCTTGAATCCTGCTTCTGCAACGGGGCGAATTTGATGCCGCCATGAATACCAAAGTTCAGGCCAGCCATGAACCATGATGACGAGGTGACCAGTCCCTTCAACTGCCGCCCGTACCTTGATGCCGTTTGTGCTGAAGTGCTGTAACGAAAAAGTATCAGCCAGCATAAAACCCTCCTATTGGTTGGTTTGAATGTTGAGTGGCCGCATACCTTATTTCTCATCGGCAGGTGTGGAGCTGAAAACCCTGAGACTTTCAAAGGGGGCTAGCGGAACACCTGTCAGGCGAAGAAAAATGTTATGAACTGCTATATCCATTCTATTTTGTTCATTGTGATTTCATTATCAACGTCACCAGTGTTGGGAACACCCGCAGGTTCTATGAGCAGTGCTTTGTAACCCTTTTCGGATGCTGGTTTATGCTCCACTCCCTTCGGGATTACAATCATCTCTCCTGGACCTAATTCAATCACCCTGTCTCTGAAATTCATCAACATTTTTCCGTCCAGTATTATGAAGGTTTCATCAGTGTCAGAGTGACTGTGCCAGACAAACTCACCTTTGAATTTCACAATCTTAAACTCATAATTATTCATCATAGCTACGATTCGAACTGAATAATCTTCATCTGGAAGTTTTGAAAACTTTTCCATAAAATTTATCTTTGATGGTTTCATGTGTCTTTCCCTCATAACGAAGAGCTCGCTTGCCGGTATGGTGAGTGTTATGTCGCCAAAGAAATTGAAAATTGAGCTCGAAAAAAATGATTAATGGTTAAAGCCGTGGTACCTTCCGGTCCAGTTCAGCGACAGGTTCTGTTCACACTCTGTATAACCAATAGCCCGAGTGACGTCGAAGATCGGCAACTGCAATGATGAGGATATAGTCAGACTTGAATTGATATATAACGCCAAAGGGAAACCGATTGACCAAGCAGCGACGAGTATTCTTAAACATTGGTGATCATGCTTCAGGCTGCTTGATAATGCGATCAATTCCGCATCGATTGGCAAATTGAGGCTCGTGAGGAGCTTCTCAACCAGGCTCAGACGGACGTCTGCCGGAAGGGATAGGGCTTCCTCAATTACTCTGTCTCGCGTTGTTCCAATGGCGCACCTCCCTCATTTGGCTATTAAAACACATACAGTGATGGGTGGCAATAAATTATTCATAAGATCAGAACGCTGACGATCATCGGCAAAGGAAACCGACAGGTTTTCGCTGTCCGATGAACTGCCGGGTTGTGTGCCTACACTGTCCAAGCCTATTTGTATAAAATGTAAAAGAGATCTCTTTTTCGTAAATTTTTTAGAGACGTGATCATTCATTGTTTTTTTCCGTATGAGGTTCTTCAACGATCGAAAACTCACTATCTTTTTCTGGCTCTCATCCCAAAGGTGAAGAAAGGGCGACTTCAAGCTCTTACGAATGGTGAGAGGTTCGACAGTTCGCATTGCCGGCGTTTCGTCGTAGCATCGTTGCAAGTTATAATTGGGGATGCGCGGTCGAATGTGATGAATGTGATGATAGCCTATGTTACCCGAAAACCACTGGAGCAACCGGGGCAATTTATAGTAAGAGCTGCCCTCCATCGCAATGCGGATAGGGTCCCATTCTTCATGACGAGCCCAGTACACGCCAACGAATTGGTGCTGGATGTAAAAGATCCACACGGCCATAACACCGCACATGAAAATGACCGGCAGCTGGATCAGTGCGTATGTCCGAAAACCAATAGTCAGGCTGGCTACCACGATAATGGCTAAGATGGCAAGGTTATTGAGGTACACACTGTGGCGTTGGCTTTTTTTGGCCCCCTTGTGAGAAAATCTGTGTGCGATCAGGAATTCATAAACAGGTCCAAAACCGAATATGACATAAGGATTTCGAAAAATCCTGTACCGTATCTGTGTAAGTCTGGGTGCTGTCAGGAACTCATCTACGGTGAGTGTCCAGATATCCCCAATACTGCGGCGATCCAGGTCTCCGACCGTGGCGTGATGGATACCGTGTGCTCGCTGCCAGTCTTCGTACGGTGTGAAGGCCAAAATCCCACAAATACGACCTAAAAGGATGTTTGCCTTCCGAGAAGCGAAAAAGGAAAAATGAACGCAATCATGGAAAAAGATAAAAATGCGGCCCAGAAAGCCGGCCGCAAGCACTGCCAGAGCCAGGGTAATCCAATATGAATAACCGGATTGAATGGTTAGATACATCAGATACAGTATCAGGAAGTAAGGGACAAAAGTATTCACGAGTTGCCAGATCGCCTTTCGGAGGTGCGGCTTTTCATATTTTCGGATGCTCTGGTACCAAACCGGCTTGGAGGCTTTGCCTTTGGAGGTTTCGTTATTGCCAGGCATATTGAACCTTCTTTCATCTCGGCCCTGATACAACCGAGATTGAAATTTCTATTAATAAAACACCTCCCTTTGTTAGGTCAATGTGTCCACTTTTTTAGGGGAGGTGCACGATTTTCCCTTGAAAGAGCTTGCTATGCATTATTGATTATCATTTTCCTATCCTTACAGAGATTACCAGAGGCTGATTTCTATCAGGACTAGGTAGTGGCCAGAAAACGATCTCATCAAACGGTGTAAAGCAATCAAATAGAAGATTATATTGCGATGAAAAGTATTTCCAGTATTCAAGCTCCACATGTAGCGAGATGTATTCGTTCACATAGACTGACAAGATTAGAGGGAACTCTTTTTTGTAATGATGTCTAGCTTTACAGACCTTATCGACAATACTTTCCAATATTCTTTTTTCATATTGCTCAATCTCAGATTGATTGAAAAAAATGAATGAGTCTTCTTCTTGCATATGAATATCCGGTACACTTCTATCATTCAAGTAGACTGATGTGAGTTCGATTCCGAATTTCTCATTTGTATTAATGTCTCTTACGATTCTGTCAGGGTTTTCTCCCTCTTCTTCAAAGATAAAACTCCTTCCATGAGACAGTCTCTTGTATTCTTTGATAAAGTCCTGTATTTCTAGATCTTCTCTCTCCTTATTTTGTGGGCCATTTCATAGATTAGCCTCCCCGTGCATAACGCCAGGCATCACTTGGACCAAAAGCCGCATGGCTTTTTGGATCAGGTGCATGCCAAGGTTAAACAATTCTAATTTTTCTTATTTGGGAAATGGGCAACTCTTTGTTAAATGTAGCTTTATAACAATAAGACCTTAACCCCTTAAGCAGGTCCAACGTTACCTCGCAAACAACCCAGTAATGAGGTAATCTATAGGGTCCTACTTCAGAGTACTCTAACAATTTTTTACTATAAGGAGCGCTTAGTAATTTGACAGCTGCCAACCGATTCCGGTTTAATTTGACTTCGCGGCCTAATTTTCTTCGACGACTCTCAAAAATGAGCTTGGACAAATTATGACCATATTCATGTTTCAGGCAATTTATTTTTTTCCCTCTTACAAATAGGAACGCCTTTAGCGATAGCTCTATGGACCGACCTACTAAAAAATAAGCCACAAAAGGAGCACTACATCTCAACTTTTCACTCACTGTCACCGGTGGTTTGTACACAGATTTTGCTGCACTAAAAAATTTCTCTGCCCCTGATAAAAATAGATATGGAGACAAACGTTGAATCATTTTATTATTTTTAACATAATACTAGACGTCTTATTAGACGTAAAATGTTACGCTATTATTTGATAAGATATTATAAATAAATTAATTAATTTTATATCGTAACTATTATTTAATTTAATACCAAATAAAGGATACTACGCCTTTTATTTTTTGAAGAGGATGGAGTATAATAGTTGGGTACAATCGAAAGTCAGCGGTAAAATGATAGTGTGTCGTGGAGATTGATTGATCATGATGGTTTATTTAGCTTATTATGGCATATTGTCATTAACCACGTGAGGATGTATAGTAATACCCTGCAAATGGTACTATAAGCCATGGCAGAGCGCAAGGGAAGAATGCTGCATAAAGTCCGTGATGTGATTCGCCTGAAACAGTATAGTATAAAGACAGAAGAAACCTATGTCATGTGGATACCACAGTTTATACGCTTTCATAAAAAAACGGCATCCATCAGGTAGTTACCCCTCTTTTTTTACATACCTTTTTTGATAGAACCCAATATTTCCTCAATAAGGCTATCCCGTGTCTCTGGCTTTATGCCGATCACTGTGACATCATCGCGATTCTTAATTCCTCGAATAAAAGGGCCTCCCCTTAGTGCGATTGATCCAATTACATAATTGGGAGAATCAAGTACCTGAATGAGGTTTTTCTTAAACAGGGCGGAGAAGCACTCCATCTTACCAATTTCATCAATTACTATCACCTGCTCTCTCTGCGCGGGTATTATGGCGGAAACTGCAACAAAATCGATGTCCTCGATGTTGACACCATATTTACCAACACGGAACTGACTCCTGATATTTTGGTGTGCCAGAATACCTTCTCGTCCATCCACGGTATTTATAGAAAAACCCACCCTTCTGCCACTCTCTTTTATCTCCCTGGTAAAAAAGCCGCCTACCGGCTCCTCCATTCTATTGATAACCTTTTCTATTAAGGTTGATTTTCCGCATCCAGGTGGGCCAGTGACGAGTATATTACTTTTTTTCATTGTAAGGAGTGTCTTCATGCTTTTCTAAAAATAAAGGGTTGATTATGAAAAGGTACACAATTGTTTGATTCGAAAGGTAGTTTCTCATGGCTGCCTATGATCAAAAACCCACCATGCGCCAGATTATTCACTACCTTCTGAAACGCAGGCCGCTTAATCTCATCTCTGTAGTAAGTAAGGAGATTGTTTCGTAGAAAGATTATGTGAAAATTATCCTCTTCAAAATTATGCAACATATTGTGCACCTTCCAGAAAATTCCTGTTTGTAAAGATGGGTTTATTCTGAATACGTTTTCATCTTCTTGAAAAATAAAATAGATTTCTCTTAAATTCTGTTCTACCTCTTTTATGCTACTTATAGAATATCTTCCTTCCCGAGCTCTTCTGAGATAGACGGGGTTTATATCCGTTGCCCATACCTCAATATTCGGCATATAGTCAAACCGGCTGCTCAGAGTTTCCCACAGCATTTTCATGCTGTACACCTCCTCGCCACAGGCACAGCCAGCATCCCAAAATTTTACCTTCTCCCTGTTTTCGCTTAAAATTTCAGGCACTATGTGATCTTCAATTATTTTCCAAAGCATGCGGTCGCGAAAAAAGCGGCTTACAGAAACTGTCATTAGACATTCACACTGCTGCCTGACCCCCTCGTTCCTCTCTAAAATATGGCAATATTCATCGACACTTCTGCATCCAAGTTTCTGCATATGCCTGCTAATTCTCTTTTTAACCCCCTTTCGCACTTTCTTGTAACCATCCCAAGAGTAGCAGAAATAATCAAGTAGTTGACGAAATTGTAAATCATCCATATGGTATTCTTGTTGTATAGTAGAAAATATTTTATGTATATGGCATAACAAAATTTTGTAACTATTTACTTTAACAAAACTATTTAACAATGCATAGATCTTTACTTTTTAAACAACTTAAAGATAAAGTCACTCAATGTCAAATATGCCAGCGGCGCTGCAAAATAGCTCCAGGAAAAAAAGGGTTCTGTAAAACTCGAAAAAATAGAAACGGAGAGCTCTATGCCTTAACATACGCAAAGGTTTCATCGATGCGGGTTTCTCCTATAGAGATAAAACCTCTCTTCCATTTTTACCCCGGAAGCAAATGGCTTTCCCTAGGCTCTCTGGGCTGTAACTTCCTGTGTCCAGGATGCCAGAATTGGGAAATTTCCCACGCGGACATTGATAAAGAGATCGAATTCACCGAATATATCTCACCTGAAAAGGTGGTTCAGCTCGCAATACAAGAGAACTGTAAAGGCATTTCCTGGACATATAATGAGCCTACCCTTTCCTTAGAATACACACTGGATACAGCAAAATTAGCCAAGGAGCAAGGCCTGCTAACAAACTATGTAACAAATGGCTATATTACTCCAGAGGCCATAAATCTCCTTGGCCCCTCTTTAGATGCTTACAGGGTAGACGTAAAGGGATTTTCTGCCCGTACCTACAAAAAAATAGCAAATATCCAAAATTTCAGGGTAATCTTGAAAAACATTCTAACAGCAAAGTATACATGGGGTATGCACGTTGAAATTATAACCAACCTCACTCCCGGATTTAATGACAGTGAGGCTGAACTACACGCTATGGCACAGTGGATTTCAGATCAGATGGGACCTGAAACTCCCTGGCATATTACAAGATTCGTTCCCCACTTTCAATTATCCCACTGTGATTATACATCTATACCCGTGCTGGAACAAGCCAGACAAATTGGCATGGATAATGGGCTGAAATATGTGTATCTCGGAAATGTTCCTGGTCATTTCGCAGAAAATACCTACTGCCCCCAATGCGGAAAATTGCTCATTGAAAGACGAAATTACCGAATACTACAATATAACTTGAAAGGAAATGGATGTAAATTTTGCAGTCAGAAAATCCCTGGCTCCTTTGAATCAGCAAAACCGCCCTATCTTTAATCTCTCACACATCTTCCAGTAAACAGTTACTTTTCATTATTTAGTAAAAATTTTGTTATTTTTGACTTGACTTTCAGTAAAATTTACAGTATCTATACTAATAAAACTGTAAGTTTTACTATAAAAGGAGGGGGCTATGAAACTAACGGAAAAGCAGAAGACATTTCTGGAATATATCTCCCACTATATAGAAGACTGGGGACAATCTCCCAGCTTTGAAGAGATATGCTCCCATTTTGGCTTCACCTCTTACAACACAGTCACCACCTATCTCAAAGCCTTGGAATGGAAAGGTTATATCCGTCTTCCCAACAAAAAGAACCAAAAGCGGGCCATTGAGGTAATTAGCCCTGTGGAAACCAGACGGCTCGAGTTTCCCATGCTGGGAAGGGTGGCGGCAGGAAAGCCTATCGAGGCAGTAGAAGAGGTGGATGCGATTGAAGTCCCTCCATCCATGACTGGGCAGGGAGACCATTTTGTCCTCCAGGTTAGGGGAGATTCCATGAAGGAGGATGGCATACTGGACGGGGATTTCATCGTAGTGAGAAAGCAGCCGACGGCCGAAAATGGCCAAACCGTGGTAGCCCTGATCAACAATGAGGCCACCGTTAAGAAATATTACGAGCAGGAAAATTATGTGGAACTCCGCCCTTCCCATGCGGATATGGAATCCATCCTTATCAAAGAGGGAGATCTCCGGATTGAAGGAAGGGTTGTGGGGGTTATGAGGCATTATAAGTGAACTAAAGTGCCTAAAATGCCTAAAGTGAGCTAAAGTTACAAATGAAAAACATGTAATGACTTATCTTATATCATAAATTTCAGGCACTTAACTTAGGAGTTTGACCTGTGTTCCGTCACATTATCCACATCCACATCCCAGCCTTTCCCATCGCGGTGGCACGGGTATCCCAGCCAGAGCTCAGGGGGCGCCCTGTAGCTATGGCCCCGCCTCACTCAGAACGGGCACTTATCCTCTCCGCTTCACCAGAGGCCCGCGGGGAAGGTATTTTTACAGGCATGCCTCTCGAAAAGGCCATAAAGTTCTGCCCTGACCTGACCGTCTTACCCCCCAACCAGAACCTCACAGGTAAGGCCTCCAAGGCCTTGGCCCAGGTGGTGGCACACTATACACCTCTCTGGGAACCCTCCCGGCCAGGACGTATCTATATGGATGTAACAGGGACAGATCGTCTCTGGGGAAGGGCAAAAGACACGGCCAGCCGTCTCAGACGGGAAATCAAGGAGCATCTATGTCTCTTAGGAATGGTGGGTATAGCAGGAAACAAGATGGTTTCCAGCATCGCCTCCAGGATTGGCGCATCCAAAGGAGTGCTGGATGTAGATCACGGCAAAGAGTCCTCCTTTATAGCCCCTCTAAGGGCAAGTTTCCTGCCCGGCATAGGCCATGTTCGAAGAAAAATTCTTCTGGAAGAGCTGAATATCTCTGTGGTCCAAGAGATAGCCGCCCTTGATATGGATAGTCTGAAACTTATCTTTGGCAAGCAAGCTTACGTGATCCATCAGCGGGCCCTCGGCATAGACCCCACTCCAGTGTACCCTCCTCGTATGGAGCCCAGAATATCCGAAGAGGTCATCCTTTCCCAGGATGAAAACCACGACGAGAAACTACTGGGAATCCTTTACAGGTTGGTGGAAAAATGCTCGCATCAGCTTCTGAACAAGGCATTGTTTCCTCACAAGGCAGGACTGGCCTTTCGGTATACAGACCATAAAGAGATTATACGCCAGGTTAATCTCCCCCATGTGAATTTCTGGAATTTCGACCTTTACACACCGCTGGAGAGAATCCTTTTAAGGGCCTGCCAACGCCGGGTAAGGGTAAGATTCATGAAGGTGTGGTTTCAGGACTTCTCCCCTCCCCCTTCACAGCTCTCCCTCTTCCCCACTCAATTCTCCGTCCCAAAGAAAAAGGTACTGGCATTCCAGGCCCTTAATCATATTAGGGAAAGATATGGCTATGAGGCGATCAACTATGGCAGGGCAGCATGATCGTTGTTTTGCTTATCTCTCACAGAGCTCACAGAGTTCACAGGATTATTGATCTGAATTCCTGAGAGGGGAATTCAGATCAAACTGAAATCCTTCTACAGGAGGAACTTATATGGATATAAATCAACTGTTATCTCGGATTATCAAGGCTGCTATCAACGTGCATAAATCGCTGGGACTAGGCTTGTTAGGATCTATGTACCAATCCTGTATGGTTATTGATCGGCGGATTGATGTTTGGCCTGATTTTTCCTTCTCAAAAAATCAGGCCAAATTATTTATCTCAGAGATCTCTGAGGGCTCAAGCGATCCCGATTAATCGGGAGAGCGGGCGAGATAATATCATGAACTCATTTGTCCATCTCAATGTCCATTCCCACTACTCCAAAGGCTGGGGTATAGGTTCTATTGAAGAACTCTGCCGATCCGCCAAGGAGCACGGCATGGACATGCTGGCCCTGACCGACACTAATGGATTGTATGGACTCCTCTATTTTATTCAGACGGCTCAGGAGATGGGCATTCAACCCATTGTGGGGAGTGAGCTTGTCACCAATAAACACCGGGCTGTTCTGCTGACCAGAAACCGTAAGGGATATGCCAACCTCTGCCGGATTATCTCAGACCGTCACTGCCATCAGGATTTCGACCTGATCAAATCCCTGAAGGAGAGACGTGAGGGGCTTATTATCTTTTCTGACGATTTCATGCTGCTCAAGGCCCTTAAAAGAGATTCAAAAGAGGATCTCTTTGTGGAGATGTCTCCGGGCTACAATATGGCGAGCTGTTACGCCTTTTCCCGTACAAGTGGCATTCCTCCCCTGGCCACCAACCGGGTCTATCTGATCGAGGCGGATCAATTTCCGCTTCACCGGATCCTTCGGGCCATAGCCTTGAACAGCAAACTCTCTCGCCTCCGACATGAGGACACCTGTAGGGAGCACAATTTTTTAAATGCCCCTCAGCCCATGATCGATCAGTTTCCCCATGCTTCTCGAGCGATACGTAATACCCTTGAGGTGGCCGAAAGATGTCTTGCGCGTTGGGATTTTGATCGCATCATATTCCCTCGTTTTGATCAGATGAAAGACAGAGAAGCCTATGAGACCCTCTACCAGTCTACCATAGAAGGATGTAAGCGTCGATATGGAAATCTCACCCAAACAATCAAAAAACGAATAGAATACGAGATGAAGATCATCAAAAAGAAAAACTTTGCCCACTATTTTTTGGTAGTGGCCGATATTACCAGAAGGGCTCCTCGGTCATGCGGCCGCGGAAGCGCCGCCGCATCCATCGTCTCATATGCCTTGGGGATCACCCATGTAGACCCCATAAAACATCATCTCTTCTTTGAGCGCTTTTTAAACCCGAGAAGAATGGATCCCCCGGACATCGATGTGGACTTCGCATGGGACGAGCGGGATCAGGTTATTGACTATATCTTTGCCACATACGGAAACCGAAGGACCGCCATGGTGGCCAATCATAACACTTATGGGGCCAGGTCTGCCATCAGGGAGGTAGCGAAGGTCTTCGGCCTCACCGAGGCAGAGATCAGCCGGGTGACCAGCAAGATCGGTTTTGAATGGCACCTGAAAAAGGTATGGAAAGAACTGGCGGACCACCCCAGGATGAGGGGAATAGAACTCGGTAAGCCCTGGGATGAGATCCTCCATACCGCGGTTCAGCTCGAGGATCACCTCGATCACCTCTCTGTCCATTGCGGTGGTCTGGTGATTGTGCCTGATGAAATTCGGCGCTACTGCCCGGTGGAAATCTCCGCAAGTGGGATGCAGGTGCTCCAATGGGAAAAGGATTCGGTAGAAGAGGCAGGTCTTGTCAAGATAGATATCCTCGGAAACCGGAGCCTTGCAGTTATTCGGGATACCCTTGACTTGGTTGAGAGGAACTACGGCCGACACATCGAGTACGCGAACTGGAACCCCATCGGTGACCCCAACACGGTGGAGATCTTCTATCGAGGAGATACCTTCGGTGTGTTTTACTTCGAGAGTCCCGCCACCAGGCAGGTGCTCAAAAAGGTGAGCTCCGGCCTTACCTTCGATGAGTACCTGCGCCTGGATCACTTCCATCTCAATGTGGTGGTCACCTCCATCATCAGGCCAGCCTCAAATCAGAGTATCAGGACATGGGTATCCAGGCTCCATGGCCAGCCCTGGGAGAGCTCTCACCCTCTCTTGAATCCAGTCTTAGAAGAGACCCTGGGGGTCATGGTCTTCCAGGAGCAGTTGAGCCAAGCAGCCATGCACCTTGCCGGTTTTGATCCTGCAGAGGCAGATACCCTAAGGAAGGTAGTGAGCAAAAAGCATAGGGAAAAGAAACTTCATGACTTTTATGTCCGATTCGTTCAGGGGGCACGCGAGCGGGGTGTAAAACTGGAAGTAATAGGGGATGTTTGGAGGATGATGATGGGCTTTGACGGCTACAGTTTCTGCAAACCACATTCGGCCAGCTACACCTTGGTGGCCTATAAATCCGCCTATCTCAGGGCCCATTATCCGGCCGAGTTCATGGCATCTGTCATCTCCAATGGCGGTGGCTATTACTCCACATTTGGATATCTGTCCGAAGCAAGACGAATGGGGCTCACAATTCTGCCTCCTGACATCAACCGGAGTGAAATTAAATATACCGGAAAAAATAGAGAAATCCGAGTCGGCCTGATGCAGTTAAAGGCCCTTTCGCAGGAGGGACGGGAATCCATCATTTATGAGCGCTCTAAAAACGGACCCTTCACTAACTTTGATGATTTTCTACTCAGGGTTGGTTGCCATCTCCACCTCCAAGATGTGAGGATTCTGATCAAGTCGGGCTGCTTTGACAGCATTGCTCGTGGCTTAACCAGGCCCTCTCTGGTGTGGCAGGCCCTTCGATTTTTTGGCGAGCAACATCAGGAGAAAAAGACCCCTACCCTGTTTTCTGCACCGACTGATCTCTCTCAGGTAACACAACTTCCCTATCAAAAAAGTCTCATGCTGCGACATGAACTGGATACCCTGGGACTTTCCCTCTCCTGCCACCCTATCGAGCGATACGAGGGAATCTTGAAGAATAATGTAGAGTATGTGAAGGCTTGTGATCTCAACACCCATGTGGGGAAAACAATAACCACTATTGGGTGGCTGGTAACTGGCAAGACAGTACACACCAAAAATGGGGAACCTATGAAATTCGTCTCCTTTGAGGATGCCACCGGCCTTTATGAAACCGTGTTTTTTCCAAAAGTATATAATCAATTCTGCCACATGCTGAATGAGATGCGCCCCTATATCCTCAAAGGAAAGATAGAGGAAGATTTCGGTTCCATAACCATGACAGTAAACTGGATAGGGTTTCTGGATAGATACAAACGAAAGTTCTCTTGCACTTCCAAACCAAACAGGAAGGTTATAAGACCCAGAAAGATTATAAAAGGAGTACTGTAAAAACTGGATAAAATTAATTCAAAAAAGCCACCCTGTTGAATTTCCCGGAAGGAACTCCATTCAACAGGGTAAATGAGGTGGACCCCCTAACTTACCCGAAATGTTCCGGAAAAATGAAGATAATCTGTGTGATAGGTAACGAGGGTTAGCCGCCCGCCTTGCCTGAGGGAGAGTGATGACGGGCAGGGACATATTTCACCAGCATAGTTTAACCCAAAAATCACATATCTTGAGGCTCCTTTCCCTTGACACACAATGTGTTTCTTTCTATATTCCATACCCAATAAAGGGAGCTTATATCAAATCAAATAACCAACATTGCAAAATCAGGAGGAGGAAATACCATGGTTAAGACTTTAACGGGTATAAAAATGAAAGCCGGCCTTACAGAGGAGGAATTCATACGCTACTGGGAAGAAAAACATGGACCGCTTTTTTCAAAAATCGTGCCCGGGGTAAGAAGGTATGTGCAGTGCCATCCGGTAAAGGTACCGGGCATTGAAAATGAATTCGATGGCATCGCGGAGGTTTGGTGGGATGATCTTGAATCCTATAAAAACTACTTCATGAATTGGAGGCCATCTGAGGAAGGTAAAGTGCTAAGGGAGGATGAAAAAAAGTTTATTGACACAAGTCAGATGGTTAGATTCGTAGCTGAAGAGAAAGTCATTATAGACAATTCGTAATGAATGGGGTCTTCGCTTAACCGATAAAAATTTGCATGAATTTTATCCAGGCTTGTTTCTCCTTTAAACATCAATAGAGTCTTTTTATTTTGATAGAGATAAGCAAGTAATACCGAGCAATAATAATCCTTTTCAACCAATGCCGAGTTCAACTCTGTCCACCCAGCAGTATAAAAAACCGCTTCACGGAAGAAACCGACATCTTCATGGAGAGTGATCGAGCTATTCTGGTATGTTGCTATTTACGATTGATCCACAATTTCTATTGATACTTCCTTTTTCAGCCTGCCCCTGTGAGGATCATCTAAACAGTGATCCAAACTACCCTGGTCAGGCTTATGCCTCCTGATTTTAAACTCGTCCTCGACCTTGATCGAGGCGCTATTCATGGGATCAGATGGAGTAGTTTACCCTGATTCAGCTAAAATAGACGCAACACCCAATGAATTCCATCGCTGTAAAGATATCCCTCCCCGCCCCTGACAATCCTCTCAAACTCTCTCGCCATAGCCTAACTCCAAAACCGCATATCTTGTGGCCTCTTTTCCTTGACACATAATGCTATTTCTCTCAATTCCCTTCCCGGATTTTAGAGACATCTACCTCAAGTTGGCCAAATAAACACCAGAAGGTAAAATAAAAACATTTATTTATTGCAATTTCGATTATCAGATATTAATGAGTCTATGTGCTATATACATCAACGCATATCGGTCCTGGCAAAAAATATCGACCAGTATAGTCTAGCGATTGTAATCCTGGGCAAGCAGACCTTCTATCAACAGATTGAGATGGCTGAGAAACAGGCCTACGAGTATGCTAAGGAAGTTATCTCAGGAAATGCTCTCACGGACAATGCCCTGGAATACATATCAGCCTTTTTAGAGAAACGCTCTCCTGTTTGGAAGGACAAATAATCCAGGAGATACCAGACACCCTAGTATTATTATACAATCAAATCACGTCGTATGCTCGACAGATAACAATAAATAGGGCTACAGGAATAAAATGAACGAGAATGCAGCGTCGCTCAGATCCCAGGTGGGGCCACTACTTTTAATGACAGGGATCTTTTTCTTAAATTTCATTGCAAGGATTATGCTGGCCCCATTAATGCCCACCATAGAAATGGATCTTGGGATTGGTCATGCAGAGGCCGGATCCCTATTTTTGCTAATTTCTCTTGGCTACTTTACCTCCCTTATAGGATCTGGATTTTTTTCGTCACAGTTTACTCACAGAAAGACTATCATTTTTTCATCTATGTTCCTTGGCATAACACTGCTCGCTGTTTCCTTCAGCGACACTTTGTGGGAAATCCGTATTGGCTGTATAATAGTTGGATTGGCCGCTGGACTTTACCTTCCCTCTGGCATAAGCGCCCTCACTTCATTGGTGAGGTCTGAAGACTGGGGTAAAGCCATTGCCATTCATGAACTAGCTCCCAATATCAGCTTTCTCGCCGCGCCCCTCATTTCTGAGGTACTTCTGGTATGGTTTACATGGAGAAATATCCTGGCACTGCTTGGATTGGCATCTCTATTTGTTGGCCTGACATTCGCCCTCTTTGGAAAAGGCGGGGATTTCCCTGGAGAGTCTCCCAGCCCATCTAACGTAAAGAGTCTTTTAAGGGAACCATCGTTTTGGATAATGATTGTATTTTTCAGTCTGGGCATCAGCGGAGCATTAGGCATTTACACTATGTTGCCTCTTTACCTGGTTTCCCAGAGGGGGATGACGCAGAGTTGGGCTAATTACCTGGT
>Ga0180437_10005059_pt1 | contig 18258 bp, 31 predicted proteins | sample SS_ome_4_FD_132410 | JGI IMG/M metagenome (GOLD analysis project Ga0180437, IMG submission 132410) | Hypersaline lake sediment archaeal communities from the Salton Sea, California, USA - SS_3_D_1 metaG | ecosystem: Environmental > Aquatic > Non-marine Saline and Alkaline > Hypersaline >... | reverse complement strand
TCTTATGGGGCAGCCCTAGCTGCACCTCGAGCATACGTCCGAGTACATTCATGTCCTCCTGCAACTGCTCGAACCGTATGATGTAGGTACGTCCCTGTCCGGCAAGCTGCTCGAATGCCGACCAGAACAGCGCCGGCTGCATCTCATTTGCCCGCATCGGTGGTGGCGGGTAGCTCAGTACAAACTCCTCGAAGCCGGTATCCGGGATCCGCTGCTTCGACAGGAAGTAATGGTACTGACTGAATACCCTAGTGTACGGGTTCCGCACCGACATCACCGGTAACTCATCAGTCTCTACAGTATCGAACGGGCTATGTCCCATGTACCGCACGGCAATCCTTGGCGTACTCGTAAGTAGCGCCTTATGGATCGAAGATCCGGCCGTCTTGGATGTATGAGCATAGACCACTTTCTTCACTTCCCTTGTTCCTTCCACTTGGCGATCACCCGCCGGCCTTTATCGCTGATGATCTCAAGCGTGCCAAGTTCCGCAAGCCGCCGCATGGCTTCCGCCCGGCCACTGATTGCACAGCTGTCCAGGGCACCTTCGTCTTTGCGCGGTGTAGATACCGTGCAGGTATCTGCTACATACTCGGTCAGCAGCTCCCTGACTTCCTCTTCCAGCATCTCAATGCGCTTCGACTGGTCGATCGGAGTGTTACGCTGTATGTGCCTCTCGAGCCTGTCAGACACTTCCTTCGACACATCCACGGGCTTATCACGAAGTTCCTGTATGTGCGCCTTGATATGGTTCGTGAGCTGCCCGGTGTACTCCCACTCATACTCGAACCCACAGTACTTCCACAGCTCCTCCAGGTGTCCCAGGTTCCGCTTAGCCTGGTGCTCGGCTTCGGCCAGCCGGCCATGCAGGCGGAGCTCACGGGGAATCTCATTGCCGCATCCGCAAGCATCATACTCCGTATTACCCAGAATACCAGGTCCGTTATCACCGTAGAAGCCGGTGCCATGACAGGTCTCGCAGACCGGCTCGACTTCCCGCTGCCGGTAGCCTTTCAGTTCCTCCAGCCACTCGGCAAGCTGGCTGTGCTCAGCGGCGCAATCGCAGACCCCCTGTATCTTGGCCTGCTCCTTACAATGCTTGATCGCTTCATCTAATGTCATTATTCTCGTTCCTTCCTCAGTGCCCGCTTGTACAAACGGTCAAGTACACCTTTGGTGATAAGCCGGTCGAGGATTGCGTGCCGGGAGAACTGCATGATCAAGTCACCAGTACGCAAATGCTCGACGATAGCGGCCAGGCTGCAGGTGGAAGCGTCCAAGTACTCTTCATAGGCCTGGCGCAGCAGCAGGATCTGGCTCTCTGCGCTTTCGTCTTTGTCCAGGCTGTTCTGTATCGCCTCCACTACTTCCCGCGCCTCTTCCTTCGAGTAGCCCCCGTTCATCAGTCCCGGTCGGCCATTGTCAGTAACGCCGGTCAGCCGGGCAAACAGGTTCGCCGCCTTCAGCAGCTTGGGCCTGTAGCTTTTGATTGCCATGTCATTTCCCTATAATGAATTGTTCGGAACTCCGAACTATTCAATTCAACAAAAATAGTGCGGAGGCTCCGGGGAGGAGGTTAGCACGGAGCCTCCGCGTTGCTTTGTGCTATGGCAGACTGTTCTGCCCAAATACATTATGCACTTCACTCGCCATCGCCTGTGCGGACGACTTGGAGGACGATGGGGATTTCACCTTCTTCCACCACCTTCCCTTACTTTTTATCATTCCGGCTTCTTTTGCAAGTGTAAGTATGCGCCGTGCTGTACGGGCATTACGCCGGCATATCCGCATCACGTCACTTCGCTGGAACCATTCACTACCACCGTGTTCCCGGCGGGCCATGATGACTTTGTTCACCAGTGCGATAGCCGCGGTCTTACGCTGCTCCTTCTGCTGCTGCTGCTGCCGCTGCTTCCGCTGCTGCTGCTTCCGCTTCAATTCTGCCTCAGAGTCGATACCGGACATCCGCATCAGGTCATCCTTGGAGATGGCCCCCAGCTGCGACAGCTCCGCCAGCTTCTTCCGGCGGTCGAGGTTGTTGACCTTGTCCCGCAACTTATCATAGTCCCTTTCATGCGCGATCTTCCGTATGGCGTGGTACAGATCAGACGGGCTCATCCCGTCCTTCAGCAGCAGGTCAATCAGGTTGACGGCCTCTGTGCTGATAGTACTACCGGTTGCGGTAACCTGCGGGTTGCCCTGCGGCATACTCAACTGCTGGTACACATGATGGTCCGGGTCATACTCGGCCAGCTGTTGCATCTGTGCGTTGTACTCCCGCAACTGCCGTTCCCGCGCTTTCTGCATGTCCCGCATCATCTGTTCGTCAATCATATTGCGGGTGTTCTTGCCCATGTCGAAAATACTCATAGAATATTCTCCTGACCGAGATCCTGGATGACCATATTCAGAACCTCGTCTCTTGTGACGTACCGGCGCTCACTGTGGGTACCGTTACACCACTTGTTGTTCCACCGCAGGCGGTAGAGAAACTCATCTGCTGGCAGTCCGGTCCATTGCGACTTCCGGAAGATCTCCAGCTTGCGGCTGCCTTTGCGGCCGCGTTGAAAATGGATAATGAAGTCAGCTCGTCTTTTCTCTGACATATCTAATTGCCCTTGGGCGCCGTTATCTTACGCAAGCCGCGTACGCTCAAAAGCCGCCAAACTTGCCATTGTATTTAGTCAAATATAGGTTTCCACGGCACCAACTGCAAACCTAATAGCTAAAAAAGAGTGCCAGGACCACAGTGGAGGAAGAGTGATAAAACCACTGCAGCCCCGGCACAAATTCAGTCGAGAGTCGCCAAGACAAACTTGACAATCTCTGCCTGGGTAACCATATCGGCCGGCTGACCGGTGCTCAGACTGATAAACGGTTCCCCGCCGCTCAGCCTCCCTCGAAACATCTCGCTCCTGAACACTGGTGTCCGTCCGAACAGGACCTTCGGGTTGAATACTGATCGCACCTCCGTAACCATGACGGTATGTTCGCGGCCTTTACCGTGGCCGAGATACCGCAGCTCTCTCCTCATTGTCGCCTCCTTGCATCATGCTACTCTCCTTCTGCGTCTTCTGCGTCTTCGTCCGGGTTAGCCGGCACCGGCATCGGCTTGATGCCATCCAACACGGGGGTTACCGCATCCAGCGGTTCCGGCGGAGCCATGAGCTCCCGCTTGGCCTGGTTCAGTACCTTGATGTTCTCCTCAACGGCCGCCATCGGTGTTCCCTTCGGGAACGTGTTGAAGATGTCGTCCCCGGCGGCCAGGGCTTTCATCAGGTCCTTCCTCTCGTTCTGGAAGATCAGCAGGCTGACCTTGTCTTCTTCCGAGTTGTACACTGCACCATCAATCACTATGAGCATTGCTCGTCTCCTTGGTTGTGTTTATCCGGGTCAATCATCTCGTACCCGAAGTTTATAAAGTCCTCTTTGAAGTACTCATTGATCCGACGTATCATGGCCGGCGTAAACTCCCCTATGTCAAACTTTGGCTTTCCCCTGTTCTTGTTTAGGTGCGTCATACTTATGGGTATACCTAATACTTTCCCTAGAAACCTGAGGTCACTTTCTATACGCTCAAAGCGAACAACATAATCTGGACGAAAACCATTAAGCTGGGCTGTAGCTGAGAGCAGTACACCAGGAAAGTGCCGACTCGCATGTGTCTTCAGGGGTACAGGGTAGTTACAGACAAACTCTTCAAACGAAATAGACCGATCAAACGGGCAGTTCCTACGCGAAACAGAGTAGGTATAAAGACTATGCAACCGCGTATACGGATTTCTCACAGAGGTCAAAAGAAATTCTTCCGGCCGACGTGAAGTAAGCCGCTTGTGGCCTAAAAATCTGAATCCCTGCTCATGCCATAGGATATTCTTTATTGTTGTTCCTCCAGTCTTTGAAACATGCAGATATAGTATGCCCTTGCTACGTACTGGATATGTCTTCTTCCTTCTGAACCCCATAGAGAGGTCAGCCAGATATCTACTTGTCTCCTGTCGGCCCATCAATAGTCCTTCCACACGGCGTGACCCTCATCAACCAGCATGGCGTTCACATGCTGTGGGGCCCCGTCGATCTCAATCTCAACATCAGCCAGCCAACGGCCGTACTTGCCAGTAGTGTCCCGGTGGCTGTAAATCTTCACCTGCTTATTCAGCACCAGCTCCTTAAGCCGGTCCCGTGCCGCCCGTGCCGCAGCCTTCGTCTCATCGGTACCTCCACGTAGTTCCGGGGTGTCGATCCCGTACATGCGGAACTTCAGCTTCTTCATGTGGGCCCGGAAGCCCAGGTCCACATCAGCGTGGAAGGTGTCGCCGTCATAGACGTACACGACAGTTGCATTATACTCGTACATGGCTCCTCCTAGTGGTGTATGATCATCATGGCGTAGAAGTAGAACTCCATGATGTAACACTCGCCCTTGGCTGCTACGTTCAATGGAGAGATGTACAGCGCAGGGATCTCACGCTCGGTCACGTTTTTGACGACCTCATCGACGCAATGTTTCCGCTGGAGCTCGATGGCATCGAAGACCTTGTACGGGGTGGCTTCCATCTCAGCAGTATCCATGATTACCTTGGCGCTCACAACTCGGGCAAACTCGGCAGCAGGCTGCTTGACCATCGTGGCCAGCACCGGCTCCTGGTGGATCTCGACCGGTACAGTTAATACACTGCGCAAGTCCGTCTTCCATCGGTTCCTTGCCCGGTTGAAAGGAACGAAGCCTGTCCAAACTTCCCGCAGGAGCCTGGACTGCATATCAACCCGGTACTTCATCTCGTCTACGAGGTTCTTACCAGGGCTGGGCGTGTCTTCCAGAATCACAAGCTCAAGGCCTCTCTTCGGGGACATGCCTTTCAGGATCCATTTACCGTTACTGCGCTGGCTGAACGTCAATGGCAGATCGGATGGCCCGATGAACCTGCCTTCCCCGATCATCAGCTGCCGCCCCGGCACCGGGTTACTAACCGTTATCGTCTTCCTGGTCCTGGAGACCTCTTTGACCTCCTGCCATTTACCTTGTAGTTTGATCTTCACTCTACTACCTCCAGTTCAATTCCGTGCGCAGCACATATAGGCCTTGCTTCTTCGAGGGCACTATCGCGTAGTATGAAGTTGTACGGCGTTACGCCACCTGCGAAGAACACCGACAGGCAGTGCATGAGCAGGAACCTCTCCTTATCCGGAGTATCCTCTTGCACGACCAGTCTGTCGATATCGTTAGTGAATGGGTTGCGCTGTCTAGTCAGCTTGATCTTCATCCTTTCAATAACTCCAGCAGCTTCTTACATTCAGACTTAGCACCGCTCACGTTCCCGGCCCGGCTGCACCGGAGCATCCGGCACCAGCAGGCGTGGGCCGGGCTGAAGAGGTGGTCGTGTGCCTTCTCCCGGCTCTTCGGGCTCCTTTGTTTGTAGCCGGGGGTCCGCTCCTTCGGGATACAGTAATGCTCCAGCTCCACCACGGCGCTGTGGAGGGCGTTCCCGATCTCAATGGGTCCGCCCTCGTACACCTCGAGGAGCTCGATGACTCTGGTGAGTGCCTTAAGCATCGTACTACTCCACCTCTTCCTTGATGATCCTGTCGATCGGCTCATTCTGTACATGGCCGCAGCAGTCACCACCATCAACAGGGATGTGCTCGGTGCCCAGGATGCTCTTGCGCACGATCGTGTTCCTGGTCAGGTTAAGGTTGACTTCCTTGACGTGCTGGATAATCAAATTCCTGGCCTCCAACTGCTTCTCAAGCTCGTAGTGCTCCTTGGCCAGTTCCCACTCGTAGCGGCTCTGCTTCAAAGCAGCCTGGTCAGCGTGAAGCTCCCTCTTGTACTTTTCGAGGAGGTCGGCATCCAGCTTCAGCTTGCGGAGCACCTCAAGTTCCTCAAAGTACTCCGCTGCTTCCGTGGACAACTTGCTTACCTCTTCCTCCAGCCTGTCGGCTTCTTCCAGCCGCTCCTTGACGAGGCCGCACACCTGCGCCGGCAGGTGATTCTTGATTGCTTCGAGCAGGTCCTGCTCCATTTCCACTTTGTCTTTCTCGCTCATGTTACCCTTCCTTTGTGTTATGGCGTTATGGTCAAATTCTGCTCTTCACTTCACTGAGCCCGCGGGACTGCCTGCCCGGGTCGTCCTCAATCTGCGGCGACATTTCACCGGTATCCAGGGTGCAGCCGTACTTGGACGGATCCGTGGCACCCCGGTATATCGAGCTTTGTACCTCGGGTCCGCAGATCGGGCAGTTCAGTGTTCCGTACAACGGCACATCATCGAGCCACGCCCGCTTGCAGGCCACGCAGCAAGCATAGGTAGACGGCTCCTTCTTGTACTTCCTGTATGCGTCACTCAGTTTCATCAGCCGCGCTCCATGGTTGGTATGATTACCTGCAGGAACCCCTTGCGCTCAGAGTCATACGTGTACTCCTGCTTACAGTTAAGGCACTGCATGTGCTCGTAGTCTTTCCTCGGGGCCATACTATCTTCGGCCATGTGGTAATCTAGCTGGGCGCCACAGGCACAGTAGAAGTAGGCCATTCTTACCTCAAAGAACTTCGGCTTCTCCTGATTGGCATAGTCCAGGAAGTAGTCGATGCAGTCCTCATCACTCTCGAAGTTCATGTTGCCCAGCTCTTCCCGGCAGTACACCGGGATGGCTACCCGCAGCTTTTTCAGCTCGTTCAGCCAGATGACCAGCTGCTGATGCTCATTCATAACGTCCGGGTTACGCCAGTTGTTGCGGGCAATAACCTCAGCATTCTTGATTGCTTCATCAAGCGTCATCGTCGTCTCCTGCTAATACTCCATGAGCCAGGTCCACATAGTCTACATCAATGACAGGGCCATTGATCTCAATCTCCACATCGAGCCTGCTTTCTTTCTTATCCACACCCAGTACCTTCACTTCAACCGGGGATACGATTTCGTGGACTATCCTGGGGAAGGATCCTGGGGCGGGCAACGGCCTGCGCCACCAGCGGCCGGCAGACTCAAGGTGCCCCGCGTCTACACACCACTTCATGAAGGCGCGGTATGCCTTGTCCTTCATCGGATGGATCTTCAGTATCTCCGACTTGCAGATGTACCGGAACCCGTCCTCCGCCCAGGGCTTGCTGTAGATGTAATCCCAGAGCTTGAACCAGATCGACCGCTTACGGGTGTTCTCCCAGAACCCGAAGATGTCGTCCTTCTCCGGCAGGGTCTGGTGGTTATCCTCTACAGGAGGCAATTGTACTCCAGGCTTGGTCATTTGGTCTTCGTGGCCTTCTTCTTGACTGTACGTTTCTTCTTCGGCTTCTCTTCCAGCAGGGTAGCGGAGATCAGGCTCGGATCCCGCTCCACTGCCTCGGCTGCAATCTTAGTGATCACCTCAGTGATGGCTTCCTCATCTTCAAGGGCTTCCTCCATAATGACCTCCGTGATCGGAATGGCGGGCATCTTGTCACCTTCGTCATCCGCCTCTTCATCCAGTACGACCGTTATGCCGAAAGTTTCCGCACACTTTGATATGGAGATCAGCAGGTTACCGGCGGCTAACGCAATACAGTCGTATGTCTCACCCTTCGGGTCAGATACCACGGGGATCTCATCATCGCAGGTAAGGATCTGCTTGAAGGTTGCTGTTATCCGTCTGAGCACGAGGTCCTGCAGCTCCAGCTTATCCCGCTCCACCTCGTCCTTCGTGTTGCGGATGGCGGCGACAGACTTCATGTTCTCTACCGCCTTCGTGTAAACCGTTATCTTCTTTCTTGCCATTTTCACTCTTCCTTTTTAGAAGTACGACGTCACGCTTCTAAATCTGGGAGGCTAAGCGCCTACAAAACCTTTACAAGCTCGTCATTGATTCTCATCCAGCCTTCCGGGGGCTCGGTACCCTCGAACTCGATCTCACAGTGGACCTTGGCCCCGCGGCTGAACATGCCGCCCAGCTGGAGCTGCACGGTTCGCTTCGTGTCGTCATCGTCCTCGACGTTGTTGCCGATCCCGGACATGATCGCATCGAAGTCCACCTTGAGCCGCTTGATCTTCAGGGACGACGGCGGGCTGAACACGATCAGGGGAACCTCGATCTCCGTCCATACCTGCTTGCCGTCGGCGCCAACCTGGGGGATCTGCATCTTCGTGGTCTTCGGCGTACCGTCCTCATCGAAGAACTTCTGCAGCTCGTCGATGTGCTGGTTCTGCATCATCTCCTGGGCCCCGACGATGGCACCCTGGATACTCTTCAGCAGTCCTTGCAGGCTTGATCTACTCATCGTCGTCTTCCTCCAGCTCCGGGAACGGGCCTTCACCGGGAATGCGCCAGGGCCAGTCTATGCACCGATCCGCCTTCTCACAATCGATCATTGTGCGCTTGAGTGCCCCGCAATCCGGGCACCAGTCGATGTAGACATCAGCCCCGTCAACCACGGTTGATCCGATCTCGATGGCTTTCTCGTGCTTGCAGTCACTCATCAGTTTTCCTCCGGCTTGAAGTAGACCCTCTTACACCCGCAGTAGCAGTCACCCTCATGTCCGGGTTCCTTGGTGCAGTAGTAGGGCATAGCATGCTGGCCTTTACCACAGACCCGCTTGATCTGTGGTATGTACCCGATCGCTTCTTCACCCAGCTGCAGGTTGTCGTCATCATCGAACGGCTCGAGTGCCTTGATCAGATCCTTCTTACGCATCAGGTGGTCCCCCTATTGCACTCGCGCACTGCCCGGGGTGGAACCCCCCGCACTTCTCGCAGTAAGGCTTCATCCCGAACTTGCCATTGTCCTTGGCGGGCTCTAGGGGCTCCATATAGTCACGCAGGTCCTGCATCGTCGGCCCGACGTTGTCTACGTTATGGTCCAGCATCTCCCTGACCAGGGTACGCAGCTTCTCGAGCTCGGTATTCTTCTTACCTATGTACCGGTGTAGCGTGTTGTTGAAACCGTCACGTTCTTCCTCCGGCCAGTCATCAACCTGTGACCGGATATCCGCACGAAGGCAGCGCATGGCCTGCGCATCCTCGTGGTCCTTATTGTCCTGCATGGGATCAGTGAACCTTCCCATCAATCTTCCTCCAATGCGATAGCGTCCGGCCGCGCGAAGCAGCTGCCGGTTCCGTGCTTACAGTCGATCAGCTCGACCCGGATCATCTGCTGCCCCATGATGTTGCGGGCCTCGTACTCGCCCTTGTCGGTTCTCTCGACGTGGCCGTACTCACCCTTGTGCGGATGTTTCTTGCCGATGATCTTCACTTTGACCGGCATCATTCTTCCTCCATGCATAGGGTGCACAGTTCGTCTTCGGTACTGGTCGGGCCGTCACACTTCGGGCAGTGCGGGTGGGTCTCCATGGCCTTGAGGTACTCGGCCACGGTGGCTTCGTACGGATAGATCGTTTCCGGCCAGTCCTCGATCGGTGGGCAGGCGCAGTCGGCTACATGCTTGTCACCGCCGTGGATGTTGCAGATGAAGTCTCCGCACATCTCACACTTCTTCCAGCACACGGCATCCTTGACCTCTTCACACGCCTTCGCGGAGATGCTGTCGAATTGCGGGCTGTCGTTGACCGTAAACCCGTTCACAAGTAGTTCTTCCTTGGTCTTGTCGTCCATCTCATCGAAGCGCACTTCGTATGGCCCCTTCTCGCCATCGGGGACTGGGGTTACTTCCATATACTCCTGCCCGATTTCGTTCTGCTCCATGCCAAGGGCCCGGCAGACTGCGTACAGCCCTGTGCCATAGTCGGAGTTGTCGTTGAAGTACAGGGCGTTGTTGGCGATCCTCTTGATCTGCTCGAGCTTACTGTGGGCCTCTGCATGACACTGAGGGCAGACAGCACCCAGTGGTGCTCCTGCATGGTTGCAGGCGCACTTACCTGTCGGCTGCTTCTTAAAGCCCATACCGGCGGAGTCAATCTCTACCTGAAAGTTATGGCATTCCTGGCACCTGTGGAACCTGTGCAACGCACTCGGTACCACAGACTCGTCTGCATCCAGTACCAGAAACTCGTTCTCCGTGTGTTCCCCGCAGCCAACACAGGGCCCCTTCGTCGTCAGGGCTGTCTTTATCTCACTCATCGTCGTCTGCTCCTATGGTACGGACCAGCTCCCGGTCGTCATCGTCCCGGAAACCCTTCATCAGATGAGCCGTGGTACCCTCCCGCTCCGTCCAATAGGACGTCAGGGCATCCCGCTTGAAACTACGGGCCATGTACTTGTCGGTACAGGCAATCTCACAGTCCCGGCCGACACAGCCGATCGCGTCTACTTCGTTCTTCAGGGACTTGTCCACTTCCTTCAGCTCGAACTTGTCCCAGCCGTCCCCGTCCAGGAACATGGCGAAGTGGGCGCTATGCCCGAAGCAGGAGTTGTAGTGGAGCATGGCCATGAACCGTTCAAACCGCTTCATGATCTCCGGCGTTGCAGTGACCGTGAAGGTCTTAGTCTCTTTTTGTGTTGGCATCACTCTTCCTTCTTGAGCCAGGCCGGCCTGCGCACGAAGCCTACATGATAGACAACGTGCTGCAGGACCACCTGGTGTTCTCCGATTGTGTATATGGCAAAGCCCTTCTCCTGGGCCAGGATCTTCCCCTTCGGGGAACGCTGAAGGCATTCGTTGACCCGATCCATCTGTGCCTGGATCTCATCCTCGGTCTTCATGATCCGGGGATCGGTGTTACCCACGACGATGCGCTCGACGTGGGCCACCTCGGTCATATCGAATGGCTTCTTGTTCGTCACTACGGTTTCGCTTTGACTGGTGCTGCCGAGATCGGCGTGATTGCGTCAGCCATCATGTCCAGGATACGGGCGAGTCCTTCGGGGATCCCGTCGTCCTGTGCCAGCACATGGACATCATACTTGGCGCTGTTGTCGCTCTTGCGGGTGTGCTTCGAGTGGCTGCTGGTCTTGCCGGATACCTTGACCGTCACCTTGAACGGGCCCCAGCCGACCGAGCCGCTGCCGCTCATGGCGGCGCTGCTGTCACTGCTGGTCTCGTCGCTGGTGCTGCTGTTCACCTGCATACTGAAGGTGACTTCTGCCTGCTGCACCTTGAGTGCCGGCAGGGGCAGGATCGCCAGCATCGGCGCCTTGACCTTGACCTCCTGGGGTGTCTGCACGACGTTGCCCTTGTCATCCTTCGACGTCAGGAGCTGCTCGAAGGAGAACTCGACCATGTTGGCCTTGGTCGGGTTGCCCTTGTCGTCCTTCTGGAATCCGGTTTCGATGATGAACTGGGCGTTCGTCATCACCATCTGTGCATTGGCCTTGGCCGCCGCCTGCAGGGGTCCGCCGATCAGCGACTCCATGGGGAGGTTGCCGAACTGCTTGCCCATGTCTACGAGTCCGTCTGCCATGGTCTGTTCCTTTGTTGTGGTGTTGCGGTTACTGTGTTATGGCAGAAGTCTTTTATATCCGATCGTAAATCATCTTCCTGTTCTCGGGGGTAATCTGTATGTACCAGTAGCCTCTGCTCAACTTTGTTATGTTGTCCGCACCAATGGTATCATTGACCGCATCCATCACTGACTGCCAGCCGGGGACATAATCATGCCCTGCCAAGATACCACCGTCCTTCACTTTGGCCGTCCACCTGATAATGTCCAGCCTAGCTGATCTGTAGCCGTGGTCGGCATCGATAATGGCCATATCGAGCGATCTATCCGGGATATCAAACGATGCCTCAAATGAAGACTTACGATGAACCCGACACCTTTCCAGGTTCTCCAAAGCAACAGCTTTAGCTTTCTCGAACGTCCGATCCCACGCCACCTGGTCATAGTTCAGCAGTTTCTTGTCTGTAGTATCCGCCTGCTGCAACTCGGCATAGGTTAACCACGGGTCAATCATATGTATCAGTTTCAGCTGTGGGCACTCCCTGAACAGATCCCGGGTAGTACGACCGGCCAGTACCCCGACCTCTGCTATAACTTCACACCGGTTCTCGATGGCCACCTTCGACATCGGATGTGTGGCTTTACTGCTGTCAGGTATCTGCGCATCACCGGACTCCCGGTACTGTCTGAGCTGCTGCTCGATCTCTTGCTTGTAGGCTATTGCCCGCTTATCGTCATGTGGCATCTTAATCAGGTAACATAGCTTATCCGATACCACGAACTTGTGTCCACCACCTTCTTTCAGCGCCTTCAGCAGCTTAAAGTCAGCTCGGCGTCCACTCACGAACTTATACTTGTCGCACAATTCCCGGCGCACGGCGAAACTGACCCCGATATGTCCCTGCCGCAACTGAGCCATATCAAACCCGGCTACCGGCAGGTAACGCTTATTGGGATAGACCATCCGAAAGACGACAACAGCAACTCCCGGATTATTACGAATCTCCTCCTCGAGACACTCAACGTAATCGGTGGTGGCTGCATCGTCATCATCGATAAAAGCAAGCCACTCAGTGTCCGCCTTCGTTATAGCGTAGTTCCTTGTTACTCCGGAGTTCACCCTGGCGTTCTTCTCGTACCCACTGGCATATACACTGACCTTGCCCTCAGATTCTATTGTCGGGGCCACACCAGTCTCGAAGCACACGATTGCCTTCCAGCGGTCTACGGTCTGTGCATGCAATGACTTCAGCGCCCTTGTCAACGTGCTTCGACCCAGGGACGGGATGATAAACGTTACGAACTCACCGGCATCCTCCGTTACCTCGGAGTAGTCCACTGCTGTCTGGTTCGTGCGCCTAGCTACCACCTTACCGAAGTACATCGGATACTTCTGGTGCTGCCCCCTGGTACTGTCAATATGCTGTACCCTGATATCTGGGGCCTTCTTCAGCTCGAAGCCCATGGGTTTTATTCTGGTAGATAGCTCCACGCCCCAGTCTACTCCACGACGGTACTCCCACTGTTCAAACTTACTCAGCAAGGCTGTCCTAGTTATGAAACAGCACGTAACCTTCGGAACGTCCCCTATCCGGATTCCATGAAAATCTTCAATAGCAGTTATCTTAATCCGGCTGCGCACTCCTTCCCGAAACATCATCAACGCCCCGACCTTCGGGTTACTATCCATTACCCGCACAAGCTTGTCCAGCCACCCTTGGTCCAAAGGCATGCAGTCGTTATCAAACTGCATGATGTACTCACAATCATCATCTATCAGACCGTACCCCTGCCACATACCATCAGCATCCCCGAGGTTCTGCTTATTGTACTGCACCCGTACCTTGTAAAAGCCTTCTTGCTCAATCGATCGCAGCCAGTCTTTCGTGCCATCCGTACTGTTCTGTTCAAGAATGATATGCACATAATCCTCATAACCGGCAAGTTTCTGCACATTTCTAACACACAACATTGTATATTCGAGTCGGTTGAAAGCTCTCGTAACAATAGCTACTCTTGCCACTCCATTACCTCACTTATCGTCATAAACGGTCCCTGCAGAGCAGAGTACCGATCCATACATTCTTCTAGTCCGTTACCACACACGTTGGGGATATGTCCATGTACCCTCTTGTACGTGCATGACCTGCAGGAACCACACCTGCAGTTGTACATATACACTTTGTCCAGGCTTTGGTGCCTTCCACTGTATCTGATGTTGTCGGCTACCCAGTACCCGACATCCTTGAGTTCCTTGTACAAGACACTATTGCCCTGCCAATAGGGAGCCTTGAAGCCGTTGATGAAGTCCCACTGCGCCAGCTTGCGGATGTAATCCCTGGACTCCTCTACTCCCCACCGGGCACATTCCTTCCTGGTGTGATCCCAGCCGTGCGCAGCAATCTCAACCCAGGGGAGCTCGGCCCACTCCTGCAATGCCTGCTCGGAGATCTGTCCAAGGATGGTGAAGAGGGTAAGGCGTACATCAGGTACAGCCTGGCGCAGCTGGTGGATCAAGTCTACCTGCCACTGCTCGGCTGTGAAATCGTCAAAGTCCAGTACTGTCATCACTCTTCCTTTTATTTGGCTCTTCCGGCAGCGAGGTCATCCCTTGAGTCTCGAGCCTCGCGTCACGTCGGTGTTACCCTTCGCCTCTCGCTGCCGTACCGGGCTGACCCCGGCAAGGTCGGCCAACCTTACGTCTAATGTACTTGGCAGGATTCGAACCTGACGACCGCCGTGCAGCCGAAGCTGGGCCAGTGGTACCTCTGTTTGCGGCTATTATCTCCGCGGGTTGCCTTTGTCCAGATGCACCCGTTCCAGGGCACACATCTCAGCCACAAGTACACCGGAGATGGCGGCGATGCGCCTGCTCACCTCCACTGTTATGGTACACAGAAGTTGCCCCTGTTTCAAGGCAACTTTCGAAATTACTGGAAATAAAAAAGCCCCGGTAGGAGGTCCGGGGCCGGGTGGGCGGCTAAGGAAAGGAGGTATCCATCGCCACCATCGGAGGGCGTCATTTTTTCTTGAGCTTGTTCGCCGCCAGGGCTGCAACAATCGCCGCCAATGCACTGGTACCGATTGTACCGGTAATTCTGTCAAGACCGAGCTTCGGTGCCAGCGCGTATCCGGCCGGGGCACCAACCGCAGCTCCGCCTGCAGCCGCCAATGCTTCGGTAGGAACCTTGTCCAACATACCAGGTTCCCTCGGCTTGATCCCGGCAGCTTCTTTCTCTTCCGGAGTCGGGGCACCGTAGTTCACCGGTTCCTGCATCTCTTTACCCAGGTGCCGGTTGTATGCGGCCAGGGTGGCAGCCGTCGTACCTGAAGTCAGCAGTGCCTTCCAGTTCTTGCGGCCGAACCGTCCAAGGTCGCTCATTCCGCCGACGTTCATTCTCTTCCACCAGGGCACATTCTTGACGGTCTCAGCAGTCACATCGATATAGTCGGGCGCATCGCCGGCTAACCGGCGCCAGCCACGATAAACGGCGGGCACGGCATCATCCACTACCTCTGCGGCAGTCTGGACACCACGACGAGCAAGCGGGTACGCGGATGCAGCGTGCTTGTGCAGACATGCGCGCACGGCTTCCTTGCGGTCTACTCCTGCACCGGCACGCTTATGCAGCAGCGCTCTTACTTTATCCTTCGGACTCATAGGTTCCTCCTTATCGGGTCTTTCCTGGTAATCTGGTTACTGCCGGCAATCCGCGCTGTGCCCGGAAAGCGTTAAGCTCCGCCAGGGTCGGGGCAGCTTCGCCCTGGCCCCAGTCGACCGCCGTGTCTCTCTTCTTGTAATCTGTCAATGCGGCAATCTCCTTGCCGACTTCAGCAAAAGCGCTTGAGCCTACCTGAGCGTTCTTTATCCCGCGCTTGGCCGCAGCCATCAGCTTGTTCTTCAGGCCCTGCTGGTTCTGGACAGTCCTCAGCATGTTAGCCTGGCCGAGCCCGCTGATATCCTTGATACGCTTACCGGCAATACCGATGTTGGTCATCGGGTTGAACCTGCCGCGCATCATGCCTGCACCGATGTTGTACAGCGGGTTACGCTCGGACATCTTCTTTCGTAATGCCGGGTCACTGATTACTCCCTTGGGTAGCAGTCCGGTCAACATGGTACCGTGCTTCTCTCGGGCTTCCATCAGCTTGTCCATGCGACTGATGTTCCTGGCGATGTTCGGGTTGTACTTGCCGGTAACCGGATCCAGCCCAAGCTCGAATGCATCAAAGATGAAGTCAATCCCGATCATTCCTTTGGTAGCGGCAGCCTTGCCGGCCCCCTTCGAAGGAAGTGCCGCACCGTAGCCGACGCCTTTCGGTGTTTTGCCGAACACACGTTTCATGAAGGTAAAGAACCCCTGCCCCTCGGTACCTGTTATACCCGCAGGCAGCGACCCCTTACCAGCCAGCAGCTGCAGGATCTTCATGCCACGCGGGGTCTTGGCCAGCGCCGCCGCAGCCGGGGGCATGATCCGGCGCCTATCGAACCGGCAACTATCTGCGGGACAATCTGCTTGGCCAGACCCTTCTCTTCGCCACTGAGTTCATGGCTGCCGGCGGCAAACTTTTCCCACTCAGAAGGAGGCAGGTCCCTGGCGCTTGCTACAAAGTGTTCCAGGTTCATGGGGCTCGGTGGACGCCCCTTCTCCTTCATGTGCCAGTTCGCGTACATGCCGGCAGCATCCAGCATCTCCGGACCCTGCTCACGTACGAAGTCCAGAGACTCGGCATACTTCGGGTCTTTGTCCAGGGCGTTCAATGCTCTGGGGCCACCATACACCAGGTCATCCAGCGCCTCACGGGTCTTCAATACCTCAGCCTTCTGCTCATCCGTGATGTCCGGGCTGGCTGCTACAGTGTCGAGGTGCTCCAGTATCTGGCGGGGCGTGAGCTCCTGCTCGGCACCTTCGGGTGCCTGTGCACCGGCTTCCGCTGCCTGCTCCCCTGCTTCACCTGCCGGCTCTTCTTTACGTCCAAGTCCCCGGTAAGCTGCAATGATCCGGTCACGCATGGGCTTGTCGGCCGCAGCCGTAGCCCCGAGACCAAGGCCGAGCCCGGTCACAGCGCCGCGCCAGCTCGGCTTACCGGTGAAGATGGATTCACCAAGCATGCCCATACCGGTACCGACAGTACCACCGAGTATCAACTTGAGCAGTGCCGCCTTGTTCTCGTCACTGATCGCGGTCTTATGGATTGGTTTGTCCAGCAGCCGTGCCATTACATATCCTTCAATGCTTTGCCCAGTGCCCGGCTCATCTCTTTGGCCTGGATCTTGGCCTCTTCTTCCTTCTGTGCCCGGCGGTTACGGTAACTCAGGTACTTCATCAGCATGTACAGACCGGTAAGCCCGGCTGCACCGCCGGCCAGCTGCAGCTTGTTCTCGCCGGCCCACTTCCTGCCCGCCTTGAGCTTCTCCTTCATCTCCTTGGTGAAGCCTTCAGCAAGCTTGGTGCCGAACTGCTCCGCAGGAGTAATGACCCTCTCGCCCTTGGGATCACTCGGATCCTTCTTGGGTGCCATACCCTCAGCTGCACTGGCAATCGCGTTGGTGATCTCATTGATGTCCTTGCCACCCTTCTCCGGGTCAACCTCGAGGGACTTGGCAGTGTTCTTCAGACTCTCGATACCCTCGGACAGATCCTTGATTGAAGCAATGCTCTTCTCTACCCCAAGGCTGCCGCCGGTAAGTAATGCGCTCGTACCAAGAGCCCTGACCGCGGGCCACTGCTGCTCAGCGTCGAGCATCTTGGCACGTTTGATATTCCTCAGGGTAGACTTGATATAACTCGGCTTCAGTGACCAGGCAGTACCGAGTGCGGTAACAGCTGGATAGATCGGGTTCTTCTTATCCTCGGGCTGTAGCCTGTAATGGGCGTACCCGGCACCGCCGCCGGCAAGCAGAGAAGCCAGGGTACCGAGCTTCTCCGGCTTACTCTTACCAAAGTAGTCACCCACGAACTGGCCACCCTTCCGTGCCACACGGCCCCAGTCAACCGCTTCCTTCTGCAGCTGTGCTACCGCGGCATCGACCCGCTCGTAGGCATCCTCAGGAATGTTCGGAGCTCCGAAGTTTTCCTCAGCCTGCTTCTGCATGGAGTCCTTCTTGATCTTCTTGGCGTACTTGGCCCGCATCTCTGCCCTGGTACTCTTGTTCCGCTTGGTGCAGTGCTTGGCTGCCTGCTTCTCCAGCATCTGGTCGAGTAAGGTATTCAGCCGTTCCCGGCCTTCCTTGTTTATGGTCACACTCATGGGTACACCTTTTTCCTTCATCTGCTTCACGGCCTTGCCTGCTCCACGCTGCACGCCACTCCGAATTATACCGAGCCCTGGCTGCACCACAGCTTTGTCATGGAACTGCTTTGCTTTCTTCTTCCTGTTCGCAAGTGCTTCCGCCAGTCTCCTGCTAAAGGCATTGGCGAATCCGCCAGCAACCTTAGTGGTATCCCACACGGCCTTGTCCAGGCCCTGCGCCTGTTTAGCTAATATATCCCGCGCTTCCTTGGTCACTACCATGTCTTTGGTATCCGGTATGTACGAGTAGAGTCCCAGCTCATTGGCAGCAGCTTCGGCCTCAAGCATCTTCTCGACTTCCTTCCAGCCTTCTTCCCCGTGCTCCTCTATGTGAGACTCCCAGTCATCGGGGTTCTGTCCCATAGCCGTCAGCCTTTCACGCTGTTCCGGGGTAAGCCGTACTGAGCCTGTGTCGGGTTCACCGATACGGAACATCTGCTTCAAAGCGTCTATCGCTGCTTCCTTCTTCATAAAGTCTGTCAACTCCTTATCTGTCATCTCGGCAGCCAGGCGTTTCACCTCTTCACTGGGCTCACCCTTGTACTCCCCGCGCTTGTAGGCACGGGCAGCCGCCATCAACCTTCTCTGCTTTTCCGACTTGGCTGGCACGGCTATACCTCAAGCTCTCTTGTTGACTGCAGCTTCAGCAGCCCCTGCT
>Ga0180437_10005057_pt1 | contig 18259 bp, 15 predicted proteins | sample SS_ome_4_FD_132410 | JGI IMG/M metagenome (GOLD analysis project Ga0180437, IMG submission 132410) | Hypersaline lake sediment archaeal communities from the Salton Sea, California, USA - SS_3_D_1 metaG | ecosystem: Environmental > Aquatic > Non-marine Saline and Alkaline > Hypersaline >... | reverse complement strand
CAGCAAGAACAGCAAGAACAGCAAGAACAGCAAGAACAGCAAGAACAGCAAGAACAGCAAGAACAGCAAGAACAGCAAGAACAGCAAGAACAGCAAGAACAGCTAACTTACCTTAGAAACTGTTTTTCCCTTTTTTCTTATAAAATAAGAATTTTAAAAGAAAGCATACCACAATTTATGTTTGTGTTTACCCACCAAGTTCGCGTTCCAATTCCTTTCGCAGTTTTTCTAGTTCTTTTGTGTCTGCCTTTTTCTTTTCTGGTTTTTCGGTTTCAGGAACTGGTTCTATATCAATCGGGGGTGTGATATCAGGCAGTTCCGTTTCTGATTCAATGGAAAGTTCGCCCATGAGTGCTTCCATTTCTGCATCAAGTCCGGATTCTTCTTCAAAGTCTAATTCGCTTTCTGCGAAACTTGTATCACCTAGGATTTCATCAGTCATTGAGATGCGTTCTATTCCTTCCTGACTGCGAAGCATAGTTTTCTCTATCCTCTCAGGTGAGGCTGCCTTAAGCGCATCTTGTATGGCAACATCAGCCTCTTCCATCGCATTTGCAACATCGATGTTAGAACCCGCTGTCTCAAGGGCAGAAATGGTTCGTTGCAGGTTGAAGACTTTATTGTAAGTTGTGTTCATCTGTTTTAGATAGAGTTGACGACGCATAAGGGCTTGTTTGGCTGCAACTTTGTTTCCTGCTTTCAAGAACTCTTTCGCCATAACTCTTTGTTCGTCAGATTGACGTTTATACTTGACTGCAGTCACATTTAGTTTATTTATCGTACGACGAAGGACCGCTACGGTTTTTTGAGGGGTAACCTTTTTTTTCCCAAACAGCTTTTCTAAGAACTTTGGCAATCAATTCACCTCATCCAGACGACGAAGTACGAGACAAAAAATTACTCTTTGATATCCCGCAATACTCATTATTGATTGTGTCATCAAGTTATAAATCTCTTTGCTTATTTCGTGCGCGCACCCACAACATTCAAATTTTTCATTAACAAATAAAGAAATAACATCACATCAATTGAATACCCTTCAGGGGTGCCTAAAAAAAGACCTTGAAAGAAAACTTTGATTAAAAGCATTTATTAAATAAAAGGATCAGATTATAGCGGTATAATTGTTTCTCCCCCTTTATCTTTAGATATCTCTGAAAATAATCCAGAAAAATGCTTCCGAGCATCTTCTAGTTCTTCAAACTTATGAAAATTCTTGATTTTTGAATTTTCAGAAATAAAGGAAAAGTATTTTTCGTTTTGACCTCTTAATAAACACAGAAAAATGTTATCATTAAAGCAGACGCTCTGAATCAACTCCCATCGGCATGGAATAGGCTCACGATTATTTATCATCGTTACTTTCTTCCTAGATGATTTTCGGAAGATTTGATTAGATTAAAACAACTTCAGAGCATTTTCTCGAATTAGAACACATTATATTCTGTATTTTATTTCATCAGAGTTTAAAAGCCCCACAAAATTTCAAAATCAGACATATTTAATTTAAAGAAAAAACAGAGAAAGTATATTCTTTAGAAACAAGTGTGTGTTCTAGATTCTTGCATTGAGGAAAAATAAATGAATCTAATTTCACATGTACAGTCGCTTACGCTCTTCTATCCGTTCTGCCATCCACTTACCGAATTGAGCAAGCGTAGGATCTACTTTTTTTTCTGAGTAGATTAATTCGGCAGAGGCTACTATGGAGGCGATAATATGTGCTTTATTTGCATCAGGTAGCTGTGGTATCAGTTCTAATTCTTGCTTAACCCGTTTTTCAAAATCATCTATTGTGAGTAATCCCTCCATAACAAGTCGAAAGCCAGTAAGGGTATTCTCTTTGATTTTTTCTAGGTCAATTTCCAAATTAAGACCTTGAAGAAATGCTAATGTAACATTGACAGTCTCAGCATAGCATTCAAAAATAAGGAGAGGATCGTCCATGCGATCTTGTGTTTGTGACAATGCAATTTCTGGTGGAATCTTTGTTTTTAATGCAGATGCAATCTTTATTTTTCCAAACTTTCGAATCGTATCTAAAAACGGAAGGATAAAAGAAAGTACTAGAGGTGCAAAATCAATATTGTTTTCTTCAAGAAGTACTTCGATCGTATCGTGGGCCTCTTTAAACGTAATTTCTTCCGTAATGTACGCCTTGAAGATTTCAATGATAAATGCTCGAATATGAAGGGCTGATTCATAATTTCTGAGACGCAAGGTAAGTAAAGTAAATACAGTTTCCATCAACTCTCTGTCAAAAAATGTGATTAGAATCCATTCTGCAGTTAATCCTCTAATGTCCTGTATACGTTCTTCAATACCTGTATCTATCTCCACTTCTTTCCTAAATTGCTTTGCAAATGTGGTTAATGAATTAACAATGAATTGTTGAAGGGCATCATCAATATCAACTGTGTCGAATGTACGTTTGATAAATGAAAATATATCTTCCTCTGTAATTGGAGCAATTAGCGCATTTTTAAAAGAGTTAAGCAACTTTTCGTGCAGTAAACTTCTTTTCTTAGGGGTTAGTGTTAAAACAAGTCTTTCAATTATAGGCCAGAAGACAAATTTGAAGAAATCATTAAGGAGTTCTTCATTTTCTTTTAAAAAATCGTTAGGCAAAGTTATTTCCTCGTCATTTTCAAAAACGACATTATAATTTGTGCTTTTCAAAATCTTTAAAAAATCTCATAAAATGACCTGTGATACATAAAAAGCCCAACCTTTTCAAAGAAAAAGTTAAACTTCTATAAAATAGACATTAATCTCTATATCGAACCTGATTTGTATCTAGTGTAAATAAAAGAATACAGTGTTGATGGAAGCAAAAGATTAATCAGTCTTCTTTCAGTTTCTCAATTTCCTTTTGTAGTTCTTTTGATCTAATATCCGGAGAAGGTAGTCCTGTTTCGGCATGTACACTTCTTTCAGCGCCAAGTTCCACCATTATCTTATCTACTTCATTATCCTCGACATCAGCTGCCATTGTACCCTCAAGTCCATCTTCCATCACTTCAGAAGTGATATCAGCCTCACCGAGCACGCCTTCAAGTTCATTGATGGTTTGTCCGAGTTCAGGCGCTTTAATTTGTGCATTAACCATACGTAATGACCTGATAACCCATTTGAGATCTTTTCCCAAATCGCCAACTGCTTGTGCACGTTCTAACTTAAATTGAAGACCATTGATCCTGCTCTGTAATTGACTGTAGCCCATGGCCCATCGTCGATAGCGTGCAGCATCTGTTGCATACATTCTTCCATTTTCTAAATTTCCTTGTTGAATCTCTCCACGCGCTTCACGAAGCATTTGTCGTTCCTTATTTTTCAGCTTCTTTTTTTGTCGTTCTAGTCGCCGATCTGTGAGTTTCAAGTTTATTATTAAATCCTGTAGGCTTTTTCCTCCACCTAACCAACCCATAAATCTTTTAAAGACCATTTATCGGTCACCTGCCGCTTAATTCAGCGCCCTCAGTCCTATTAGGAGGGACACTTCTTGTAACTCGTCTTTTATCTAAGAAAAGATCACGCACCCTTATAAAACTTTGTATGCGACTTTTTTCGTCCCCTGCGAATAATTCCGTCTGATCAAAAGTGTCAGACCTTTATATTTGTTTACAGTTTATCTGCTTTGAGGGGTGAAGAGATAGACTTTAATGCTATAAGGCTCTGCCATTAATTCGCAATCAGACTCAAGCCACGCTCTAAACTCATAATCTGGATCAATAGATGGTATTCTACCTTTGTCAATCAGTAACCACACTTTTTCTTCAGAATTCTGTATCTCTTCAAGGTCACGAGGTTCAAAAAATTCAATAGATAATCTGTAATCGACTTTCCCCAAATAATAATCAACAGCCTTATCACCTGTAGTTGCAATGAGATCTTCCGGCTCCATATTAGATGCAACATATGCACAGGCAGATTTCCAATCTGGATGGGTTTCCTTTGTATAATGCTCAAAGAGGGTAGGTAGGTTAATTATACTAATAACAGTAGCAAATACAAATCCTAGGGCTAAGAACTTGTTTAACTCCAGATTCTTTAACATTATAACGTGAAATTTCTTCTCCTTTGCGTTTTTCATAATCTCTTCAAAGATCTCTATTATGAGACTAGAAGACAATAATGCAAAAGCGGGTAATGTAAAAATGACATATCGAGGAACAACATTGGTTACAAAAGTAAGCACAGAAACAGTAGCCACAGGAATTGCTGCATAGGCTGTTAATAAGTAGCCTGCTCTATTTCTTTGTGAAATTAAATAAATTACACCAACCATGGAGAATAGCGATAACGTTGGCCCAATAGCGTCTTCAAATAGCATCAAGAAATAAATGTGGATAGGCAATCCCCATCTTGAGTTTGTGCTTCCAATTTTGAATGTCAGTGTCTGAGGGATAATGGTAAGAAATAACGGCAAGGTAAAGATAAAGAACAAAGCAAAGAAAGTTATAAGATATTTGTAATTGATGCTGATTTTTGTTTTCTCAAAAAACTTTATTGAGATCAACCAAGCCGCTATTATTACTAGGATAAGAATAGCTAAATAATGCGTGTAAAAGGCTAGTATAGTAAATATTACCGAAAGTACGTAAAATGTGAGCGTTTTTTTATAAATTGTACGATAAAAGAAATACAAGGCTAAGATGGTAAAAACCGTTAATTCAGTATACATTCTTGCCTCTTGAGACCATCTAATATACCATGGGGATAAAGAAATTATAAATGAGGCTACCAAGCCTTCTTTCTCGCCGAATAGTTGTTTTCCAAACAAATAGACTAAAGGTATGGTAACAATGCCAAATAAGCATGAGGGAAGTCGCGCAGTAAATTCTGTCGTTCCTAGAGTTTCTATTACGATCCTAAGGATCAGGAAAGAGAGTGGTGGATGTGAGACGTTATATAAATTGCCTCTTGCATCCAAAATAGATGAGGCTTCGTCATACCAAAAACTTTGAGAACCTAATTTGTAAAACCGCAATACTGCCCCAATAATGGTAATTAAAATGATTAAAAAAATGTTCAAAGTACGTGGGGCTAATAAATTGCGCTTGATTGAGGTTCTTGAAAGCATTTTCACAACTTTCCATAAATAATCATTTTTGTCACCACTAATGACACTAAAATGGTATTAAGAATTTATCGATAATATAACAAGAGGAATCGTAAAGGATAGTTCGTTATTTAATGAATAAAAAAGATGAAAAAAAGAAATTCTACTTGATAAAAACGTTCACAATTTTTTGTTGTGTGACATCGATAAGCCCTTTGTCGGTAATTTTCAATTCGGGGATCACTGGCAGTGCAATAAATGATATTGTAAAGAAAGGTGACTTAAGAGTACAATTTAATTCAGTTTTTGCTGTTTTTAGTAAATCCACATAATTTTTAGCCACCGTCATACCAGATGCATCGCTAAGTATTCCACCGATTGGGAGTGGAAGATCTACAAGTATTTTTCCTTCTTTTGCAACCACTAAACCACCATTCAACTCAATAATATGCTCAACAGCTGTGCTCATATCGTTCGGATTCGTTCCAACTACGACTATATTATGTGAATCGTGTGCGACTGAACTTGCAAGGGCTCCAGCTTGAATTCCAAAACCCTTGATAAAACCTTTGCCAATATTGCCTTCATTTGTATATCTCTCAATGACAGCTACTGCCAATATATCTTCTTCAGGGTTTGGTACCAACATTCCCTTTTTAACAGAGACTGTGCCTTCTTCTGAGGTGGTATAAATTGTACCATCCTTTACACCAATTGCACGAACATTCTGTGGTTTCTTTTTCTTAGTCTTTACTAAAAGCTGCGATGGTTTTGGTGGAGTTTTAATTTCTATTGACTTCTTAATTGATTCTGAAAACTCAAAATCTGGTGCTGAAACTAACAATCGTCCTTCTTTTACAACAAGTTTACCATTGAAAATGACAGTAGAAGGTTTTACGGAATCCAAATCATCTAATATTATAAGATCCGCAGTTTTTCCAGGAGTTATACTGCCAAATGTCTTATCTAATCCTAAATATGCAGCTGGATTTATAGTAGCCATTTGAATAGCAGTAACAGGATCTAATCCACTCTCGATGGCTCTTTTTATAACATAGTCTATATGTCCCTTTGTAATAAGATCAGACGCTGAAAGATCATCGGTAGCAAATAAGCAGTGCCTCGTGTCAATCTTTTTGTCGATAATTGCTTTCAGGAGAGTTTCTAAGTTTTGGCAGCCAGTCCCTTCCCTAATTTGGAGCCACATGCCTAGTCTAAGTTTTTCCAGGGCTTCATCTCCTTGTGTGGTCTCATGATCTGACATAATGCCTGCAGAAAGATATGCATTCAATTCCTTTCCAGTAAGACTTGGTGCATGTCCATCTATGACTCTAGCGTCTTTTCCTGTTTCTAACTTAGCCAAGATTGTTGGGTCTGCCTGAAGAACACCTGGATAATTCATCATTTCCCCTAGCCCAATTATAGGCGAACGAGGGTATAGTGACAACAGAGTCGCGATATCGTGTTCTTTAATAGTATGTTTTGTTGTTTCCAATTCTGGTGCAGCTGGAACGCATGTCGGTACAAGGAAATAGATCCTTTGAGGTATATTCCTTGCTTCAAGCAAAAATTCTTTAATACCTGAAATCCCTGAAGTGTTTGCAATTTCGTGTGGATCCCATACAAGACTTGTAGTACCATGCAACAGCGAGTACTTTGAAAAGTTTGTTGGAGTTAGCATACTACTTTCAATGTGGATGTGTGAATCAAACAACCCTGGTGTCACAACACCTTTCTTCTTTATAACAACGGTATCTTTTCCGATCATATCTTCAACTTCACCTACACGTACGATTTGATTGTTTGATATTCCTATATCTGCAGGATAAATCTCTTTCGTTATTGTATTTACGATCTCTGATCCTTTTATTACTAAATCAGCTTTCATCTCGCCGAGTGCTGTTTTTATGAAAGTTTCTAACATTTTTTCCACCTCTGTCCTCTTCGGAGCTTTTTAATTGTAATCAACTTAGCAATTTATCGTACATTAGATATATTTTAGACGGAGTTATTTGTAGTTTGTTGTCAATTCGACATTTCAACACAGAATATAATGAGCACGACTTCTCCTTGATTTATGAGAAATTATATCTCCATAGAACTTTTAGATTTCGAAACCAAAAGTTCTTAAAATATCTCTCCATAGTGCTGATGATATCGATTGGTGGTGACTTTTATCAGAGAAAAGATCTCCTTCCTACAAGCTGGTATAATCTCTTTATTTAAAAAAATTGGTTCAAAATCCACTTGGAATGACAATCGCGTTAAAATCTTCTTTTTTGCCCTTGTAATCTATCTCTTTTCTCTATCTGTTGTTCGAACCTTCCACTCGGAGGATGAGTTCAGTTATTTCTACTTAACCTACTCTATTGTCGAAAATCGAAGTTTTATAATCGACCCTATTGCAGGGCACCATTTAAGCAACACCGAAAACTTCGTACAATATAATGGGAACTGGTACTCAAAGTATCCTCCTGGATTGCCTTTTCTCGCAATTCCATTTTATCTTGTTGGAAGATTCATTTGGCAGTTATTGGGATTTGATGGATTCCCGTTGATTATTATGTGTTCTATTAGTGGTTTTTCTGCCGCATTTTCTCTTGTCATAGTATATGAGTTCTGTACGTTCTTCAAATTCAGTTATATAGCAAAAATAGCAACTATTATCACATATGGATTTGGAACAATAGCATGGGTATATGCGAAGACCTTTTTTTCACACTCTACTGCTACGCTTTTCATATTATTAAGTCTATATTTTTTCATTTCAATGGCAAGAGATGAAAAAGAGGGTTTAGTATACATAAAGTCGTTACTGTCTGGAATGGCAATAGGGCTTGCTACTCTCATTCGCTATACAAGTTTCCTTTTTGTATTTCCTCTGGTCTTTTATTTTCTAATAAAACCTATGTCTCTGAAAAAGGAGCGAGCAACACTTTTTATTTTCCCTCTCCTAATATTCATTCTGCTTGCTGGCTGGTACAATTTCATTTGTTTTGACAACCCCTTTATTACAGGTTATCATTTAAATCAATTGTATGGAAATGAAACAGAACGATTTACAACTCCTATTTACATAGGATTATGGGGTTTCCTTATTTCCCCGAAAAGGGGGCTGTTTATCTATTCGCCTGTTCTTTTGTTTAGCATTATCGGTATAAAAGAACTCTATACTGAAGTAAAAGACGAGACAATTCTCCTAATAAGTTCCTTTATGATACTGTTGTTGGTCTATTCTGCATGGTGGTATTGGCCTGGTGGTCTTTGTTATGGTCCTCGTTTGCTGCATGAAGCAATTCCAATGCTTACAATTCCGATAGGAAAATCCATAGACTCATATAAACATAAAAGGATATTTTGGATCGCCTTTATTGTGCTTCTATGCTTCAGCATTTATGCACAGTTTGCTGCCGTAGTTACTGACTTCATCACCACAGATTATCCAATATCATTTGATGAAATTGGACTGATTGCGGTATCGAGGAAGTTATTCAATAGAGAATTCGATACACTTCTTAGTCGACTTCTTGGAATCTAAATGCATTACAAATAGATTTTTGCGGTCTCATAAGATTTTTTTATATGAGATTGACCACTATTGACGACATCCATATGTCCTGGCGCTAAAATGTCTATGTTTAAGTCTGCCAAACGTTTTAGGGAATTTACAAGATCCTTGCTATTTCCTCCTGGAGGTAAATCGGTTCTTCCAAAGCTCCCATGAGCGAAAACTGTATCTCCCGAAAATAATATACGCGCTTCTTTTTCGTAGAGGCAAATACTTCCGCAAGTATGCCCAGGCGTATGAAGCACTTCAAAAACAAATTCATCAAACCTAATAATATCGCCTTCTTGTAATTTTCTTGCTATAGGTGTTCCTTGTAATGGTAAAGAAAATAGTGCTGCTGCTGTAGCATCCTTATCTCCTTCCTCGACATAATTTGCTTCGCTCTTATGGATACTAACGTCTGCAGACGTTTTTTCGACCAATTCATTCAACCCGCCAATGTGATCGACATGTGAATGGGTCAGAATTATATTTTGAATGCTTTCTAAAGAAATACTAGATTTTTTCATCGCATCAATCAGATAATGAGCGTATAAACCAGTATCAATAACTAGGTATGTATCTTGACCTATTAAATAGACATTAGAAGTAAAACTCTCTGAAACACTGAGCATCTTTATTTGGGGCATAATTTCGATAAGATCTGACAAATTAATACACATCTATGTACAAATGATAGTTGAAAATTTACAGGGAAATAGTGAATTTAATTCTTTTGGAAAAAGGCAAATGTTCGAGCTTTGTACATTCTTTAAAACATTTAGATGGATCAAATCGTCTTTGAACATGAACTTTTCTGAAAATTTGAATATTTTTCCATCTTAAAATGCAGACAGAAAGCAATTAAAGAAACTCAAAAAAGCGTTTTAAGAATCATACTTGGAACTCAAGTGCCAATGAAAGACTAAAAAAGATTTTTTATTTTCTGAAAGTCTCTATACATGCAAGACTCAGTTTTTCGTAATCTTTGCTGCCGATCAGTTTGTATTCAAAGATTTCTTTTAGCCCATCATAGATTTTAGTTTCGATCTCTTTGTCATTTAAAAAATTGTTTTCAGTACACACTGTATCAAAGATTCTCTGTACTTCTTGACGTTCTACCAATGCCATTTCTAGACGTTGTTTAATAGCATCGAAAAAGTGCGGATCGATACTAATTGGTATTCTTTTGCTCATAGATTTATATTTTGAATGTAAGTGGCAGGGTGGGATCACAACAAATCGTACCCCATTTACATCTTCTTTATTAACGAATTTTGTGACGTAACATGGCATATAAGAAATAACAGCATGCTTTGTAAGAGCGGCAGGAATTGATCCTGAAGGAATTATGAATTTATTTAAATCGCTAAGTTCATTAGTTATTACTTGTTTCAAGGATTCTATCATTTCTAAGAGCTTATCTCGTTTAGATTCTAGCATTTTAGTTGAAACGGATATTGAAGCACGTTTTTCTTCAAATTCCTTCTTTAGAAGTACAATACGTTCATTCTGCTCAGATACTAAGTTGTTGTACTTAACAATTACATCTTTAATTTCTTTTTGCAGGGAATACTGAAGCTCATCATATTGTATTTCGATTTTATTAAGCGTATCTTCTGTGTTATGGAACGCTACTTCAACACTGCTTAGTAGAAGTCGTTTTCTTCGAATACTTTCAATAAAGGTTTCTATAAAATCTTCTTGTGATTTAGAAGGGTTAGACTGTAAGATTTGCCCAGAATATTTTAGTAATGATCTGGTGCTTTCGTCCAAAATCTTTGTTTCCTTATGAAATGTATCGTATAGTTCTTCAATTTTGCTTTGTGCATCAAGTTTTTTACCTTCAATTTCAGTTTCTCGTTGTACTACTATTTTCTCAATTGCCTTTTGTACATCCTCTTTTGCAACTGTAAGCTTACTTGAAAAATCATCTTCTATTTCTTGTAGTTTACCATTAAGTTCTTTTTTCCAATTATTAGTAGTTGTTATTAAAAGACTTTGAAGTTGCTCTAAACTGTGTGTAGCATCTTGGTTAAATTGAAAACACTCTTCAATTTTTGTTCCATGTATTATGGCCTTATTCTTGGAAAAAACAGAGCGAAGAGGTTCACTAAATATTTTAGAAGTTTCATAATACTGTACGGTTGGAAATACCTTTAATATTGCTTCTAAAAGATCTGGTTCAACCATCGCATCAAGTTTGAATTCCTTTTTAGACATTTGATTAAGTAAAACCTCAATTTTATCGAGAGCAAATATTGAATTTGACGCAGAAGTTTTTAAAATATCTTCGAAAGATGCGAGATTGATCGGAGTTGTAACAGTTTTGTTGTACGTAGTTAAAGCAAATCCATCAACGATTACAGGTCCTTGATTAGTATTAATAACCCAAAAAGGCCACAGGACTTTCGTTAAGTATTCAAATTTCTCGTTACGTTTCTTGAATAATCTTCCTCCTCCCTTCTCTCTCAAGTCTTCAAATAACGCGAACATAACAGCGATTTCTTTTTGAAAGTTGGTGATCTCTTCACCCGTATTATCTACAAGGAAAGGAACTGCTATAATATGGCCCATGGTTTGTTCTTGAATCGTTTGAACAATTCGATCAACATCAGTTTCGAATTCCTTGAAGACACTTACTTCTCCATTGAAATTTTTTAGCAATGCTCCATATTTCTCTATAAATACTGTTTTAATCTCATCTAATACGATCTTAAATGTTCCAAGTTGCTTTTCATCATCTCGATCGATGCCCATTGCTAGAATAAGATCGTACTCTTGTTCATAGGCGTAAAGAAACTTTAAGTTTTCCATGTCTAAAACATGAATAGACTTTTCCCCTAATTCTTGTGTAAATGTAAAGATCGCAGATGTAAAACTGCTCAAGAGGTCATCATCCAGATTGAAAGCTATTTGAGTCCAACTAAATATATTTTGACCGGAACTTTTTAAGATTAGAACATTATGAATTGGCATTGCCGTAGAATCCTCGGAACACTAGTAGATATAAAAGCGCAATTCTTATTGCGAAATTGTGTGGCTGATTTTTTTCAATTGTTGACAAATAGTTGTTAATAACTATCGTAGTAATCCTTGTTTAATTTTTAAAAAATCCTTCTTAAAAGTATTCTCAGTAAATTGTCCGCATACTTTTATATTTCATACCCGAAGGGAAATGGTAGCCCGGCCCAGATTTTCGCTCCTTTATCATGTGGATGTTTCGAACTGGGGTCCAGGGATCCAGAGTCCTTGATTTCCAAGATTTAGTGATGTATGTCTTTGAAGTATACCCACTGAATCCGCTTGGCCACTACACTACCGGGCTAAACTATGGGGTTAGAATTTAATTAACGGAATGATCAATTTAACTTTATCGGTCTCTTAAGGTTGAGATATGTTTCATTGATTTTGTGCTAAATAATTGCTATGAATAAATGCACCAATCAAAGCCGATAAAATGGCTGCAATAAATATTAGCGCAAATGCGATGAAATCCACCGTCTCATTTACCATGACCACATTAATGTTTATTACAAGGCAAATAATGCCCAAGATGATTCCAGTAGTTAAACCTCCATGAAGGGGTACTATTCTAGGAACTTCTAATATAAACATCCCAGAAAAGAACCCTGCAAAAAAGATTCCGGCGAATAATAGAATATATGAAACGAGTGTACTTGGGTCTGAAACATAAGTTCGAAAACTCATAAAGAATACAAAAACTATGCTAGACATTGACGCAGAAATGAGGCTGCCCATAATTAGTTTTTCAAAGTAATAAGGTATTTCTCTTGTTTGTTGTGTCAACTTGTTCTCACCTAAAACATCACGGTAGTTTAAAATCTACTGAAATACTTCTGGTATTGTAGCTACAACGGTGTTGATATCTGACCTTGAGATATTCAAATAGGTGACCATTCTAAATAAGTATTCTCCCATAAGAGAGACCTTTATTCCTTTATTCTCAAATTTCTTTGCTATTCCTGGAGCTGTCCATTTTGATTTAGAAAGGTCAGCAATGATAAGATTAGTTTCAACAGGTCTAAGTTGAATATTTGGTATCTTTTCTAGTTCATTGGCAATTAATTTAGCATGCATGTGATCCTCCGCCAAACGATCTATCATGTTATTTAGGGCGTATATTCCAGGTGCTGCAATAATTCCTGCTTGCCTCATGCTTCCTCCTACTATTTTACGATTCTTACGTGCCTTTTGAATGAATTCTTCAGTCCCTACGATTAGTGATCCTATAGGACAGCCTAGTCCTTTACTTAAACACATTTGCACACTGTCAGCATTTTCGACCAACTTAGAAGCAGGAGTACCTGAAGCAACTGCGGCATTGAAAATTCGAGCACCATCAATATGAACCACGACCTCATTTTCATGGGCAATCTTTGCAAGAGCGTCAATATTTTCCTTAGGGATTACTTTTCCTCCACCTGTATTATGTGTGTTCTCTAAGCACAGCAATTTAGCTTGCACGAAATGAACATTATAGGGTCGAGTTACTATTTTTTCGACATCTTTTGGATCCATAACGCCATTTTTTCCTTTTATAAGAAAAGGATATGCACCAACAACTGATGTAATTCCTCCTGCTTCATACAAATAAGTATGGCATTCTGCTTCAAGAACAATGCCGTCACCACGATTAAGATGAGTCATAATTGAACACAAATTCCCTTGTGTTCCGCTAGTGACTAATAAGCCTGCTTCTTTTCCAAGTTTTTTAGCTGCCAGAGTTTCTAGTTCAATAACAGTAGGATCCTCGCGCCAAACATCATCACCTAATTTTGCAGTTAGAATAGTTTCGAGCATTTCTCGCGAAGGCATTGTAAATGTATCAGAACGTAAATCTATCGTCATTTAAACTCCTCTCAACTTTTGCTTTGGATTATAAAGCCTTTCAAAGTTTTTCTAATATCTTTTCGAATGGAATAGGTCCTTCCCTCAAGATTTTGGGTGTATCAAGAGTCAAATCAAGTATTGTGGAAGGGAGCCTTTTTGGAAGAATGCCAATATCCAGATATAAATCTACCTTATTTTCTAATTGGTCAAAGGCGTCTTGTATCGAGTATATATCTGGCTGACCAGATACGTTTGCACTGGTTGCAGTGATCGGAACGCCTGCACGTTCTACTAATGCAAGTGCAATAAGATTGTCAGGCATTCGTATACCAATTGTTTCTTTTCCTCCACTTAAGAGATCCGAAATGATTTCTCTTTTTCTTAAAACAAGAGTTAGAGGACCAGGTAGAAAATGTTGCGCTAAATTTAAGGCAGATTCTGGTACAAAAGCATAGTCCTCTGCCATCTGTAAACTTGACACGACAATATGAATTGGTTTATTAAGTGGTCTCTGTTTAAGTTGGAAGATTTTTGTGACAGCACGAGCGTCAGTCACATTTGCACCTAAGCCATAAGAAGTATCTGTAGGGAATACTAACAGTTTTCCTTGTCGTATAAAATCTGCCGCGATTTGAATTTTACTAAATTCTATCGCCGTTTCACTTAATTTGAGTATGATTGGAGATTGTGTAGAAATAGATCTTCCTCCTAAAAATCAAAATACCCTATACGTTAACCGACGTGAATCATTTTTTCTATTTATATGAACTTGTAGGATAACTCCCGTAATATCGAAATTTTTAAGTGATGTCTGAAAACAATATTTTGAGATTAACCATGCCATCTAAAAAATTATGTGTACATTTTTCTGCTGCCTCCTCACTCTCTTTCTATTGTCTTTTAAAACATGGCGTAATTCCAAATGAATATGCAGAGCGCGTGTGTAAAGGGGGCGAGTCCCTTATAGAGGCATGCATCAAGTCATATGAAATTGAGAAAGTAAAAAAGGCTATTGACGAGAACGTTACTATCAATAAACTGATTACTGTAGAAAATATGAACTCAGAAGCTCAAAAATTAGAAGATACTTCTTCAACTTCGGACGAGGAAGAGACAGATTTTCTCGAAGAATTATTACTGAAAGTTCCAAATGCTAAAAATCAACTTAAGAAGATAACCAAAACAACTCCGCCATCACCAACTCCAGCGCTACCACCAACACGACCAAAACTAACTTCGCCTCCACCACACTCAGAAAAAACGATAATAAAAACTAAGAATTACCATGATCATGCCAAAGAATACGAGTCAATGGCTTTAAAAATGCGCGATTCTGAACTCTATTCTGAGGCCGCAATAGATATCTGCTGTGCGAGTTTGGCATGGATTCTTACAGGTGAAATCCCGCGAGCTATTCAATCACTAAAGAATTTTATAGATACACTAGATGCCCATATGAAAGAACAAGTGGGGCGACACCCTGCATTCTTGATTTCAAGAGCTCTCATTGCTGCGGCTTATCATAAAGATCATGGAAAGTTCTACGAGGCCGAGGTTTATTTGCGTGATCTATACTCAAAATTACAATACGGAGAAGACAAACAATTTATCGCAGAATCTATAAAAAAAATTGAAGAGATGTTAAAAAATCAATGGTAACCAGATCCCGCGTTATGTTCAATTTCAATTTTCTATTTCTATTCCTAGATTTTAGTAGTTATTTCTAAACCGTCATTACCTACTGACACAAATCTGCTCTTGTATTTCTTAGACGAGCGAACAAAATTCAAATACGCTTTCATCGATTCTGCAAAGCTGCCTGCATTGTCTGCAACTATTACGCTTCCTTTATGAAGTTTGTCTTCAATTAGTTTAAGGTATTTTATGTATTCTCTTTTAGCGGCATCAATGAAAACAAAATCAAATTTACCTTCAAGTTTTGGAAGGATTTTGAGTGCATCACCAACTATTACATCAATTTTTGGTTTTATTCTAGCTTTTCTTATGTTCTCTTCCGCTATTTTCGCCTCGTCGTCGTCTATTTCAATTGTGATTATTTTCGCCTCATTTTCTAGTTCTTTAGCCATTAAGATAGTCGAATAGCCAATGAGTGCTCCAATTTCCAACACTCGTTTAGGTTTGATCTCTCGAAGAACATCCATTAAAACCCTGCCTTTTTCAGGTCCAACAATTGGAAGGTATTTTTTGTTGGCCAGTTCTTCAATAGAACTTAATACCTTGTCAGCTTGGTTCAAATTGATCACTAGAGCCATTGTAAGAAATAGAAAATTCACATCACTTTTCTAAAGCAAGAAAGGGGGATGTTACCCGCTTTGGACACCTTCACGCATCGCTGCGGGCTTGTGAAAGCAACGCGGCGGGTATTATTCCCCAACTGCAAATATGTGCTGTGATGCTTATAAAAATATAGGATTATTTCATTCTGCTCTTTTATTGAATTAATGACCTACAAGATAGTACAGCTTATCTTGCTAGTTAATTAGTTATAGAGACCAGTAAGCAGAATGGACTTTCTTAACTTCTTTTACAAAATTTTTCGCTTGCATCAAAATAGATTCATCATTTATCCATGTTGGCGGTGGAATAGGTTCTTCTAGAGAAAATTCAATATCTGATAGCCCCAAAATTATAGCTATCCATCCGTAAGGAAGTATAATAGGATTGTATCCACTTCCAATCAAAGTAATTCCTTTTGATCCAGAAATTTGCATAATTTCTCTATGAATCTCTCCCATCCTTCTTAGTCCATTCAGAGACACTCCTAAATCTGTCAATTTATCGGAGAAATGAGGATCTGAACCTCCGTTTCTAATGATTATCTCAGGCTTGAATTCTTTAACTAATGGTAAAACAATTTCTGAATAAGCAAGTTCATAGCAAGAATCGTTCCCATAAACTGGCATGGGGATATTCACATTGTATCCTTCTCCATCTCCTTTACCTACTTCTCTTATATAACCCGTACCTGGGTAAAGTGTAGAAGGATTTTGGTGGATAGAAATGAATAATACCTCAGGTGTCTCATAAAAAATATTCGCTGTTCCATCTCCATAATGAGCATCTGTATCTAAAATCAAGATTCGCTTTATTTTCTCCTTTTTTCTAAGGTATTCTGCACAAATAGCAACATCGTTCACGATGCAAAATCCACCACCTGAGTTTGGGAATGCATGATGCATTCCTCCTCCTAAACCCACAGCAACCGCAGCATTTCCTTCGAGTACATATTTTAAAGCATTTAAAGACGCACCAACAACGTGCTTTGCAGCTTCAAACATGCCTGGTCGAAGTGGAGTGTCTAATGAGAGCGGTTCATATCTTTTTTCTCCTTGTCTTATCATCTCAAGATATTCTTCATTGTGAACAAGCAATAAATCTTCAAAAGAACAAGGGCTCGATTGGATGATTTTAAGATGTGGGAGTTCATCTAGGCCTAATTGTTTAAATGTGATCAGAAAGTCACTAAATCGTTTCCCTCGGAAGGGATGACCTTCTCCAAAATCATATGTTGTGAGATCTTCTGAGTACATTATCCCAACAACGTTCACCCCTTGTCCTCCTAGCACCGTTACTTTCAAATATGATTAGCTTATTGTATGTGAACTACCACCCTACAAGTAGGCTGGCTTCCTGAATCATCCATTCCCCAACGGGACATGTCAAACAGGCTCTACGGGCAGTTCCTGCCCTGATCGTGATGCTACATAGTAGCGTGATCGGTGTAAAATCGTGATGGCAGAGTTATGATCTCTGGTTAAATCAAGACCACAGTAAGGACAGCGGTGGATACGGGTTGCCAATGTTTTAGGTACACGTTTCCCACACCTACTACACAGTTGTGTGGTGTTATAGGCACTCACATATTCTACCAGAGTACCAGCTTCCTCCGCTTTGTACTCAGTAAAGCACATGAGTTGACCCCAGCCTGCATCACTAATTGACTTGGCTACATGATGGTTCTTCACCATGTTGGTAATCTGTAAGTGTTCATACACAATCAGGTCATAGCTATCGACCAGTTGCCGACTGAGCTTGTGATGAAAGTCCTTTCGCTGGTTACATATCTTCCGGTGTAGCTGTGCTACCTTCCTGTTCTGCTTGTGACGGTTATTTGACCCTTTCTGCTTTCTATCTTTTCTTCGCTGTTCTTTGGCTACTTTCTTCTCGGAGTGTCTCAACCAGCGAGGGTTGTCTATGGTGTCTCCAGTATGTAACGTCAGTAAACTCTTCAGCCCGACATCCACCCCTATCGCCTTCTTTATTCCTCTTTGCTGAGGGCCAGGAGCGGGATCAGGCAGTTCTACTGCAAAACAGGCATACCAGTGGTCGACATCGCGTGTAATAGTACAGGTCTTGATAACTCCTTCTGCAGGTATCGGGCGGTGTAATTTGATGGTAATACTTCCAATTTTCGAGAGCCGGAGTTTCTTGTTGTTCTTTTCGAGGGAGAACCCACTTTGCGGGTAAGTGAATGAATCATACCGGTATGTTCCTTTAAATCGTGGGTAACCGGCTTTTTCCCCCTTCTTAAGACGCCTAAAAAAGTTGTTGAAGGTCTTATCCAGTCTTCTTAGCACGTCTTGAAGTACCTGAGAATGAACCCCCTTCAAACACGGGTTGGTCTGTTTTGCAGCGTTCAAGTGGGTGGCTTGCTCATAATAACTGACTGAGTGTTGATGAGTGTGCCAGGCGTCTTTTCGTTCTGCTAAAGATTTATTATACAACAGACGACAGGTAGTAAGCCATTGCGTTAACGTAGTCTGTTGGTGTGTGGT
>Ga0180437_10005056_pt1 | contig 18269 bp, 20 predicted proteins | sample SS_ome_4_FD_132410 | JGI IMG/M metagenome (GOLD analysis project Ga0180437, IMG submission 132410) | Hypersaline lake sediment archaeal communities from the Salton Sea, California, USA - SS_3_D_1 metaG | ecosystem: Environmental > Aquatic > Non-marine Saline and Alkaline > Hypersaline >... | reverse complement strand
GTTGTAGGTTTACACCTCCTCACTTCACATCACCAAAAGGTGATGTGATTCTCTTACCTCTCTGCAGAGAGTGGTCAATATGTCTACACCGCAGCCAACACCATCGGTGTCAACACCGACCCCTATTCCAGGGACACCGTTTAACGTCTCTAACGTTCCACAGCACCTTATGCCACCGCCGAAGAAACCTTCGGGATGGTGTCTGCCTCTGATTATTTACTTGGTTCTTGTGGCGATCGGAATGGTTCTGACTCTGTTTACCAAAGGCTCCGCCGCTCAAAAAGGCATGAACATGCTGGTCTCAGCCTTCTGGGCCGGGTTCTGGGGAGTGATCATGTACGAGTTGTGCCGACATGGCCATGAAGGTTGGGCATGGGTGGTGCTGTTCCTCCCTATTTTGGTATGGTTCGGCATCCTCCTCCTGATCCTCCTCGGCGTTATTGTTGTGTCAGCAGCGAATTAGTATAACAGGAAGTACTTCTCTTGCTAGGTACTAAGTTATCGTAGAACCATGAAAGGTATCGCCATCTTCGGTCTGGTGGTCATCGCCGCGTTTATCATTCTTTTAGTGTTCTTTGGATTGTGGGTAAGGAAGCTACAGAAACCCACGCCCGGTCGGAACTGCAAGGAGAACTCTGATTGGGTGTGGGATGATTCGTGTCTGTACCTCCAAGAGAAATTCTACGACAGTTCGCTACAGTCACCGAAGGATCTGTTTCCCTCGCTAACAGGGTTCACGTACAGTCAGGGCGCCGGAGCGAGTATCTTCTTGCCTTGCTGGTACCGCTTCCGGTACGTCAATGTCAAAACAGGAGGCTACAGCGACTTTAGCGCCTGGAGTAAGTCTCCGGTCATTAGTGGTAGCTGCTGTTTGCCATGCCCGGGTGGTGTGGGACAATGCCCGTCAACCATCAAGCAAGGGTATAACTCCTGCTCATTCAACCAGCCGACAATCGGCATCGATCAGACCACCGTCCAGTACACACCGACGCAGATGCAGCCCGACGGCAGTTTCATCTACATGAACCTACACCGGTATGTCGGCACCGACCCCACTGACAACACTCCACCGCCGGCTGATGCCACGGACGAGATTGTCGGGTACCTGCTACCTACATCTTACGTTGGGAATACCGCTTACTACTCGTGGATCGATGTCATGTACAACCCATGCAACAAAGGTTGCAACATGCCGACCTGGTGTCAGTCCAACACTCCATGCAGTGGATCTTGCTCTTCTTCGTAGGTGACACTCGCATTCTGTTTCATGATGTTTACCACCATGAAACTATCTTGGAGGTTACACAAGAACGTGCAGTTGTGAGTATGAACCCACGTACATTTTTACTTGTGGCCATCGTCGCTCTCGCGATTATCGTTGTGGTGGTGTTGAGTCAGTCGAATGGCAATGGAGGTGGGGGTATTCTTCCTATCGGGCCGAAGGATCCTCCCTGTAGGTCAAAGCTAGCCTACAACAGCCGGTTCAATCGGCTGATCACTGGAAGTCACCACTGGATCTTTACCTACATGATGCTGTCTTCCATCGTCGCTCGCAACCAACAGGATGCTTCTCTGAAGCAGATCATGACGCCCTATATCCAAGCCGCGGATAAGAAAGCGCAGGAGGCGTGGGCGGCGCTTGTTCCTTACTACGCTCGCGCTTCGAAGGGAGCTGGAAAGACCTTCACGGTGAACATTCCGATCATCGTCCTTGACGCCAAGTCGCAGGTCGATATCCACCAACCTCTGAAGCTCTCTGACAAACATAGTCACGCCCTCGGTAGTGCGCTGGTAGAGGACATCGGTGGAGAGAAGTCAGAAGCCGTGGACACATCACAGAACTATCTGCAACTGTGGGAGAAAGTCCACTCTCAGTTCCTGGTGGGAGACATTGATGGCGCCTACGATACCTTCGCTGAGATCGAGAAAAAGTCGATGGAGATGGCAGCGTATCTGTCACTGCAGGCAGCTCAGTACGATTTCGAATCAGGGGAGTAGACCGTCACACAAAGGTGTTCATCTCTTTTCGAAAAGAGATGAACATGGAATATCTCTGAAGAGTATTATCTCAGTGTATAGAAAGAAGGAAGATGGGTCTCTGTACTTGTAGTTGTGGGCATCGCCCAGAAAAATACACTAACCCAGATCTAGTGACCCTCAACATCGGGGATCGAAAGCAGTCTCCCAAAGGTTGCGGACCATCTATCGGCGGTCGACAAGGAGGTAGCTGTTATGACTGGTGTATGGACAAAGGGTTCAAGTGGCCCAGTAATGGAGAGTACGATTGGGGCGGTCAAGGAGACGGGTGCAAACTGTGCTCTTTTGATTACGGGTGCAACTGCTCCGGAAAGTTCGGCTGCTGTGACCTCGGTGGCAGCAAGTGTACCGTCAAGCGTACTGGGTACAACGGTCACCCCGGTGCCTGCTGTCTTCTCGGCGGTACCCGCCAACTCACCGGTATCAAATACACCGACACTTCTGTTGACTGGAGTGACATCGATGATGACACCTACACCTGTAATTCGAAGATCTACAGCCCTTACCAAAAGGACTCCACGGTAAACTGTGCCACTGAAGTCTCGAAGATCTGCTCGGGGCAGGACGCGGCGACGTGGAATGAGTGGGATCCGAAACAGAATGGTCTATGTGTGGCGTGGGTCAACGCCGCCGGTAGCGCTCACTACAGCGAAGCGACCGACGTCCTACAGAACTCTCTTCAGGAGTTTGCTAATGCCAGCAAAACGATCGACCAACCCGGTAGCGTTGCGGCTCAGAACTATGTTGGAAACGTCCTTGAGCAGTGTGCCAAGTACCCCGGCGCCTGTGACTCGCAGCTCAAACAGCTCTGTTCGACTCTGACGCGTGATGATGTTCTGGATGCGTACGACGGGATGGCCAACAACCAGAACAACTGGAACATTGTCGCTGCCTGTGGTTGTCACCTTCCTGACGATCAGTACACCGAGTACGGCCAGTTCGGTATCGATGAGAAGTACTACGATTCCTGCGATCCGTTGTGCAAGCTCAATCCGGCGATTCCGAAGGCTACCTGCGACGCTGAAGGTAAGAACTGTCAGCCGTGGCCCTGTGAACAGACCATCTGCATCATCGACGACGTTACTGTCGATGTAATGAACAGTAACGTCCCCGGAGGCGTGAACTTCAATATCACGTGCGGCGGCTGCGATAACAGCACCGGAGGGTGTTTGTGTGTCTTCAGCGACATGACCGTTTTCACTGAAGCCTCTCATGTTGGTTCGATCGACTTCAACATGAACTGTGGTGGACAGTGCGCTGTTGCGGATCCGAAGAGACCTGGAGCCTATACCAACATTAACTGCGTTACCGGCAAACCGACCGGTGGCGGTGGTGGAGGCAACGGTCCCTACGGTCCAGACGGAGACAAGTTCTGGGAATGGGTCAATGAGCACAAGAAAGAGCTTCTGATCGGTGCGGGTGTGGTGGTGTTGATCCTCGCTGTGATTCTCGTCGCGTACCTCTTCAGTCGAGAAAGGAAATCGAAGGTGAGTTTGTCCCCGACAGGAGACGCTCCACAGTCTATCTCCCAGTACTTTAGTCAGTACTCAGAGTAACTTCAGCTTTAGCTTCAGCCCAACTCTTGTCTTATCGGAGACAAGAGTTTGGAAACCTCACGGTCTAATACCCTTCCACGATGTTTTGCTTGGTGAGAGTAACGGTGACATTCCTTCCGGTAAGATCCGTAAGAGCGTGAACCTGCGGAGGTTGTTCTGAATCGTAGAAGAACTGGAAGACGTAATCCGTTGCCGGTTGGCCTCCCTGTGCAATGACAGAGACGCGGAACCTGTTGACAGAGATCTCGGTGATGGAGCAGTTAACCGCAGTGTTGGGGTTGTAGTAGAAGTTCTTGGTGGAATACTGCGGGTAATCCCCAAAACCGCCTGTCACGCCGAAAGAGGCGACGGTCACATCGCCGCTACCGGCATCTTCACCTCGGATGGTGTACAGAACCTGCCCGCGAACGTTGTGTAGTTTGACGAACCCCGCAGAAATATCAGCCCCATCAAAGGTCTTCGAGGCGGGGTATGTCCGAAGACGTGGGAGTTGGTTGTAGAAACTCACGTAACCTGCCATAATCTAGATGTCTACACACTTGTTCTCCATCAACATAATCTTGCGTCTAAAAGTCTTGGATGACGTTCTGTTTCGTCATCCTCACTGTTAGAGTGATGTTACCGAGTAACGCCCCTCCGGTGCGTTGGATCTGAGGACCGAAAGACTGTTTGGGGTTAAACTCCATTCGGTACTGCCTAGGAGTACCGGTCAGCCCGGCGCCCGAAACATCAGGTGCTGTGGTGATCACGAAGATGTTCAGTGCAGGTTCGGCAACCGTGCAGTTAACCTCTGAGTTGATAACGCGGTGGAAGTTCTGTGTTGGGTCATCGGGAAAGTCACCAAATCCACCAGCGACGCTGAAGGAGGCAGAAGCGGGAACATTCCCCAGACTCGGATCGTCACCGGCGATAAGGGTGATCTTGACCTGACCTCGGATGTTTGGGAGGGGAGTCAACCCTACGTCTGCAGGGTTAGATCCACCCACCGGATAGATGATCTTGTTGGTGATGACCTGCCTAATCCGAGGGATTTCGTTGTACTGAGCAACAATTCCAGCCATAAGTGTATGTAGTCTCGTTGACTCTCTGTTACTATACTCTACCACAATCTCCCTTCTATTTTAGAGGGATACACAGTACAGATCACCGTTTGTGATTAGTCAGTACAAAACACAGGATGAACGATCAGAATCCCCCTACATTAGGCGAGGTCGCTGCGGAGGTGATGAACATCCGCCGTGAGCTTGAGGAGGTAAAGGCAGTAGTACAGGAAAACCGCGGAGCACTTCAGAGTCTGATATTTGTCTTCAACGAGAGACTGACGGATCTGTATGGTGAGATAGAACATGTCAAACAGTACGGCTCCAACGCCAACAACATCCCCCGGCAGAGGACCATTCTCCGGGATTTCTTCAACACCGGATAACTCTCACTTCGAGTATTCGAAACGAGACGCCGATAAAAGTTAGACGCACAGATGCACGAGTATTAAAGGGGGCGACCCGAGAAGTACAAGATCTACACTACAGCTATGAAGATCACATTGAAGAACTTTAGGTGTCACCGTGATGCACACTTTGAGATCCCCGATGAGGGTCTGGTTATGCTCTCGGGAGAGAGTGGGATGGGAAAGACAACGATCCTGAACGCAGTTGCCTACGCGATGTACGGTAATCTCCGGAAACCGTACTCTCACGGGACAACGACCTGCCAGGTCACCCTCGAGATCAAGGGAATGACCATTACTCGTTCCAACAGGCCGAACCGCGTGATTGTCGAATACCAAGAGGCCGAATACGAAGACGATGCCGCCCAGGGACTTATCGACAAGGTCTTTGGGATGAACTTTCAGGAGTTCATGGCGTCTTCCTACGTTGTTCAGTCTCTCCACAACTCTGTGGTCTCTATGACTCCCACTGAACAGGTCAAGTTCGTTGAGAAGCTTGCCTTTAGTGATGATATCCACGTCGAATACCGTACCAAGTTCAAAGAAGCGGTGAAGGCTGCCCGGGAAACCCTAACTCGTGCTGAAGGGAAACTCGCTGTCATTGAGAAGCAGATCTCCTCTGCAGAGGCTGACCTCCCAGAGGACCCGTCTGACATTGACGGTGTCGACCCCGATGAGGTGAAACGATCCCGCTCGGAGACCCTCTCACAGATTAAGACTATTAAGGGTCGTCTGAAGGCTCTTGAGGAGGAACTATCCCAGCTCCAGGACGTCGAGAAACAGAATGCGGAGCTCATTGAGCAGAAGCGGAAACTCGAGGTCGAGATCAGCCAGTTCACCCAGCTACGAACCAATCTCGGGGAGATTTTGGAGCCAGAAGAGATCGAGGGCCTCGAAACGAAGCTCGAAGAACTGAAAACGCTCCTCAGCCAGACGAAATCCTACCAGTCCCACAAAGCAGTACTCGCCAAGATCGAGAAGTACCAAACGGATAATGCCACCGCGGTGAAGGAGAGGATCGCCGAACTAGAAGACTCACTACCGTCGCAGAAAGATCTTTCTGCTCTCGAAAGCTCCGTCGAAGGACTCGAAGAGCTACGTCAAAAGCACTCAGCCGAGGCATCAGAGATTGCTGACGCGAAGAAGGCTCGTGACACCGCTACCACAACCATCAAGGAGATCTTTACCGACGCGAAGAAGCTCTTCACCGACAAGCAGCTCTCGAGGATCAAGAAAGGCAAGGCTCTTCTGAACTTCCTCGAACGCAAGCTCAAAGTTCTCAAAGGAGAGATGGAGGCAGCAAAGCGCGCTGTCAAGGATCTCGAAGCCGGTATCTCTCGCCAAGACATCCTTGGAAAGGTGTATACCTGCCCGTGCTGTTCTGCGAAGCTGGCCTTCAAGGACGAGGAGCTATGCGAGGCACCCGACGCTCCTGAAGCCGAAGATGAAGAAGCCTCTGACGCCCAGGTCCGTCTAACGTCGGAGAGGATGAACCTCACTAGCTCCTCTGCTCGGGTGGAGAAGGTGAAGGAGTGGGTAATTCTTCTTCAAGCTTCGCTAGCGGAACTGGAGAAAACCATCCCCAAACCTACCGTCAAGTACAACCATCGTGAAGCTGTGGACATGGAGAAGCGCCTTGCGGAACACCGTCGCACGCAGAAGGACATTGAAGCTCTGAAGACCACTGGCTCGACAGAGACCTCAGCCGTGAAAGACCTGAAAGCAGAAGCTAAGATCCTCGCCAAGGGTTACCCGAAGAAGTTCACCCCGACACTCGATGCGGAGGCGATCGAAGAGCAGATCTCGCAGGTCACCTCCGATCTCGATGAAGCGTGGCGAAACAAGAGCGAACACTCTTCCCTTTCGCGAGAGATCAGCACCCGCGAAGGAAAGCTGCGCTACATCAACAAGCGTCTTCCAGGAAACAAGAAACTCCTCCCCTCTCGAAAGACTCGGGATATTTCTACCGTGCAGGGTGAGATCAGCTCACTGCAATCCTCAGTGATTGAACTCACAGGGAAACTCGAAGAACTCGCGGTTCTGGCCGAACACATCGCCACCTACGAGGTCTACAAGCGTGACTTGAAGTCTCTAGAGAAGCTCAAAACTCAGAGGGACTCTTACGAATCCGAGAGATCCGCCGCGGAGAAGGAACTGGAGGGTGCGTTGGGTCTCGAAGCTGCCGGGAAAGAGGCGGAGATCCTGGCGATGGAGAAGACCATCGAGTCGATCAACGAGCACGCCAAAGGGTACCTTGAGGAGCTTTTCGAAGATACCATCGTCGTCCGTCTTGAGGGAACCAAGACCACCTCTCGGGGAGCGACCAAAACACAGATGAACACCATCGTCGAGTATCGTGGGGACGAGTATTCTTCCATCGACGAGCTCTCCGGTGGTGAGACTCAGCGCGTGGAGCTAGCGTTTCTTCTGGCGGTCAACGACATGATCGGAAGCCAGATGATCCTTCTCGACGAGTGTCTGAACAATCTCGACGCAGGGATCAATATGGAGGTGCTCTCTCATCTTCGCGATCTCTCCGACGGGAAACTAATCCTTGTCGTCTCTCACGAGGCAGTTCAAGGAGTCTTTGACGATATTGTCACTCTCTGAGTGGCTCACTACGCATTCATCTCTCCAGAGATGAATGATTACGGGTTGATAGCTACGCTAGCTTCCGAATGTACCGGACGAAATCTAGGTGATTGATCCTAACGAGACCACCCGTCTCCTTGAGGAAAGAGGTGATGTTATCTCGGTTCACCCCACCTTTGTGATTGTACAGTACCCGAAACAGAGCTGCGGCGGTGAGGATGTCGACGTTATAGAGAATCATCTCCTTCTCTGGAATCCTCTCCACAAAAGCAAAGGCTTTGTCCTTAGTACTCTCTTGTATGTCTTGGTAGGCATTGTCGTTCAATGCACCTCGCATCTGGTCGAGACTCACACTTCTCGGGTCTCGAAGCCTCTTTCCTTTCTCCCCTAGGGGATCAGCTATACCGACTCCTCTCCCTCTGAAGCCAATTCTCCCCCAATCCGAGGGATCGATACCATAACCGGGGGACTCTGGTTGTTCTCGGAATCCAGGTCCCTCCTCTGAACCCTCTTCGTAGAGGTATCTGTCCTCTTCACTGTATTCGTGAGCCTCATAGAGATGCTCCTCCCAATTTTCTCCGAACTCGTCACTCATTCTGTCCGTCCGGATCTATCAACAACTCAATAAAAACTAAGAACCTAAAGAAGAACGGTATATAAGTAGTGAAGAACCTGTTTAAACGTGAAAATAACGGTTATGGCTACTACAGAGAAAAAGAAAGTTCCACCGTCCCCCAACAGATGTTGGGGGAAGACGAGAACCGGAAATCAGTGTCTTCGACAGCCCCGTTCGGGGCTTAAATGTTGTTGGACGCACAGATCACAGGAACCACCCCCAAAGAAAATGGACAAGACGCATTTCAATAAGGACTGTCCCGTGTGCCTAGAGTCGACAGGGGAAATGCTGATTCTGTCTTGCCTGCATCGGATTCACGAAAGCTGTGCCGAGGGACTAACAGATCTTAGCTGCCCGATGTGTCGAAAGGAGGTTATTAACTGGCCGTCGAGGATCAAGGTGAAGATCGAAGCAAACTCGAGAGAATTCAACCAAGAGCTAGTTGAGGAGGAAACAGCGGCGATACTGGAACAGCAGGCCCGCGCACGGGCAATGATGTCACAGATGACGATGTTCCTGCAACCTCCTCCGCAGATCGAGATTATGAGTGCGCTTCAGTACCTAGCAGACCAAGGGATTCCGATGCACTACATCCCGCAACGCGTTCGTATCGCAAGACAACGCAACCAACCCCAAGTGCAACCGGGAGTACTGTTCACAACTATCGTTGGTCAGGTGATGGAGAAGGTCCAAGAGGACCTAACTCACGGAACCCTACAGGTAGAACGTGATCACCCCGAAGAAGATGATAGTTCCGGCGACGAATCTTCTGATGATGACCCGTTCGAGTTGGAAAATGATGCTCTTTCAGGTGTCAACCGAAGTGTCAACTTTGTTGAGATTGATGATTGAGCGTGGATGTACTTTTCATTACACGCTGAGATGTAATGAAAAGTTTTGATTGCGTGCTAGTACGTCATAGCCCCTCCCGAGGTGACGTCCCAGTATTCTTGCCCCGACGCTGTCTTGAGACTGAGACCAGAGGTCTCAGGGATGTCGAATGTCGAGACCTTGGGCTGACCGCGGAAGTGCTTCCACAGAGCAAAGATAATGAACCCGAAGAGAAGAGCGATAATCACAATCATTGCTACCAGGAACACCTTGTGCTGTGCGGCCCAGGTGTGTACCTTCGCCTTCTTTGTTTTCCCGGGTTGATCGAGGTCTGAGTCCGGTTGGTAGGGACTCCCACCACCACACTCGATAGGCTGAGCGGTGGCAATGTCATCGTCGGTAAAGACGTAACAGGTACCACACTGCTGAGTCATATCAATAGCTCCGGTGTCCGAGCCCATCTCCGAGATGGTGACATCCGAGATGTAACAACTACAGTTCCCACCGGTACCCGAAGGATCAGCGGAGCAGTTACCGCATGCTTGATCGATGTTAATCCCACCTGTCTCGCTGTCAATGATGTTGACAGTGACGTTGTCGATAACACAGTTAGTACCGGTGCAGGGCCCTCCAAAGTCGCCGTAGTTCTGGATGTCAGAGTTCATGCACATCGGATCGCATGACTCTCCGCCGACCTGGACCTCGTTTTGGTAATAAGGTGATGTAGTTTGAGGTTTCCCTCTCAGATCCCACATACTGTTGTCACCAGAGCTGGTCGCCGGTGCCGCCGAAGAGGGAATCGGTTGCCTGCCAAGACCGAGGGCATGACAACCGCACATGTTCAACAGCGTCCGGTCTAGCTGCCCACTCCCGGAACCAACAAGCGAGTCTCGAGAGAACTCTTGGCAGAAATAATCCAGATCCAGGTCCAACACTCCCTTGGAGACGTTAGAAGTAGAGAGACCTTGATTGGCAAGGTAAGGCACCGTGTTGGTAAAGAAGGGATCCTTCGAGTCGTCACGACACTCCGGTTTGACGTTGATATCGCCCGCAGAGCAGTTCCCCATCGGGTACCGAGAGTAATAATCTGCGGCAACACTGGTAGGGTCGTTAGCTGCGACCTGAGGAGAGATGTAGTCCTGCCACACCTGTCCATCAGAGGTTGTCGTTCGAGCCGGATCGGTGACGTAGTTAATGAAGGTGTCGCTAATGACATTGTCGGCGAGAGGGGAAGAATTAAGGAAAGCTGTGCATTGCTCTCCAATCTGGTCACTGTCTCCCCAATGTCCAGTGCAAAAGTCACTCATTACCGGAGAGCATTTACTCGCACCTCCCGCGGTAGGATTGAAAGCATAAGTGCACTGCTCGTGAGCAGAGACCTGATTTGCCGGAAGGGAGCAGCACGCAACAGCTGTCTGTTCGTCGATGAACTTCCACTCGGCACGGGTATCTTCTAGAGTCTGTCCCGACATATCTCCATCTCCGCACGACTCGTTCTTGTTGAAGTTCAAGCAGGCCCCGTGACCGTGTTTGTCCTGATAGCAGCTCTTGACCGGATTGAGGCCGAGGGAGTCCTGCAAGTTCGCTGAGAACTTGAGTTTCTGTGAGGATGAATCGAGGTACCACAGATACTTTGGGTCTCGAGCGTAAATGGGACCGTAGACCCCCTGTTCGGTTGAGGGGCCGTGGGTCGTATCCCATTCGCTCATCCACCCGAGTTCAGTGCTACCTCTCTTCCCTCCGTAGAGATTGGTGATCTTACGGTACCCTGTTGAGAGATCATAACTCCCGGGTGTCCAACTCATTGTGGCTACTAATTACCATCAACTACCAAAATCTTCCGTACAAAGAACAGAACTAAAAGGAGCGGGGTAGACATACAGACTAGCAATGGCGTCAGAGCTACGTAAAGGTATCTGCTTGTTGAGATGCGATAAGCGACATCTCCACGGCATCGCCCTCCTTGAGGAGATTCGGGAGAAGGGTCCGGTAAAGATTCGCGTGTTCGTGAAGGGTATTGAGCCTGGGTTGCATGGTTTCCACATCCACACCCGAGGCAACGAGTTCGCTGGCGCTGATAGCCTGTGCGATCACTTCAACCCTACAAATCAGCCTCACGGGAACATCAACATGAAGAGATCTCATGTAGGAGATCTTGGCAACCTCATCGCATTCGCCACGCAACTGAAGAATGCAGATGGCTCCGCCGCGGGTGCTACCGGGATCATCAATACCGAGTTCATCGCAAAACGCGTTCGTCTCTCCGGCCCGAACTCTGTTTTCGGAAGAAGCCTGGTTATTCATGAAGATGAGGACGACTTGGGGAAGGGAACCTACGAAGACTCTTTGACCACCGGTCATAGCGGAAAGAGAGTTCTGTGGGGTATTATCGGCGTCGATGACGGAGAGGATTGTGATTCCCCGCCGATTCAACTTCCACCGATTACGCGCAAGTATTGAGGGTTCATTCATCGGTGCGTCCTGTCATAAAAGTTGAGATACAAGATGATAGAGAACATCTTTTATCGAACTGTTGAAACATAACAAGTATGGCAGATTCACGTCCTATTCGTCAACGAGGAACAGTTTCGAGATGGCGCTAAGGTACACATCCCACGGTCTCAGCCCGATGGTCCTGAACTTTGCCAGCAACGTCAACCCGGGAGGGGGATGGAAGAAAGGTTCCCGCGTCCAATAGGAAGACCTCTTTCGCCGGAGTAACTACTTCCAAACCCTCAACCGAGAGGACGTAGAGTACCCTCTGGGGTGGAGAGTTGTCTACTCCCCTACCGTCTACACCGCCAAGACGCGGGCTTACCAGTGGCTGAGCCGAGCGACCCGGGTCGCGTGCCTCGCCGCGGCAGCTGATCATCTCCATCTTCCACGTGGCGAAGACTGAAGGTCACGACTCGATCGTTCTGGGTGCTCTGGGCTGCGGAGCTTTCCATGGTCCTCGACATTGCCGAACTCTTTGCAGAGGTCATGGATGTCTACGCCCCCTACTTCAAGACGATTGGGTTTGGGGTGTTGGTCATCCGCCCGGGAGACAACGAGAACCTCCGTATCTTTCAAGACACTCTGACTGGAAGTGCATTGTAGCACTTCGCGCCACCCGCTCACATCTTCGTTTTGAAGATGTGAACTTTCTCGCCCTCTATCAAGATGTGTTACAGTACCGAAAGTAGTCTCTCGGCGTGGGTGATCGCCAATGCGATTGCCTTGTATCTGTTTTACCGCAACCGAAGGTATGATCGGTGGAATGCTGGTTTCATCGCGGTCTTTACGACCATCCAGCTCCTAGAAGCGGGTATCTGGTTGACAATGGAAGACTCCGTCTCCCCTGTAGACAACCCATCCAACGAACTCCTGACAAAGATGATTCTGCTGGTGCTGCTCATGCAACCCCTGTCTCAGGCGTACCTCGGAGCGAAAGCTACCAACGCAAGTCTTCTGTACTACCTATCATTCATTTACCTTGGTGTGTTTCTGTGGGCGCTGTTCTTCCGTGTGGGTACCGCCAACCCCGGCGAGTTCTACTCTTCGAAAGGACCACAGGGCCACCTTGTGTGGCACGATAGCAAATCTGAAGCCAACAGCGGGAGCTTCCTTGGTGGGGACGGGAATTTCAGCTGGTTGGTGGGGGCGTTGTACCTCTCAGGCCTGTTCATCCCGCTGCTGTTCGCCAAGGACTATCAAGGGTTGCCTTTACTCGCTATTGGCGGAGGAACTGCCGTATATTCGTTATTCATCGCCAAATCGGGAGAGTTTGCGAGTCTGTGGTGTTACTACGCTGTGTTGTATGCGATTGTCGCGGTATTCGTATGAGAAAAGTGACTTGAAGAGGGGACGACTGTATTATTTGAGTGCTTTGCTAAAACATGTCATTGGCAGACATTAAAAACTTCCTGGTGGATGGACTCTGGTACTCTCTAGGAATGGGCGAGAGGTACATCTACATCGACGACCTCGGAGAGGGTTTCTTTGGGAAAGTGAAACGGTATCGTGACCAGAAAACCGGAGATGATGTCGCTTTCAAGACCGTGGATCTGGAGAAGTCTCCAGACGAGTACATGGAGATTCAGGTACTGAAGCAGCTATCTGGGAAACACCCGGCATTCTTGAACCTCGTGAACGCGACCATTGAGAAAAAGACCGCCATCATCATCACCGACGTGGCTCCGGGCATGGAGCTGTTCAAGCGTCTCACTGAAGGGGCGCCGTTGACCGTACCGCAGGTCAAAAGCGCTTTTTACCAGCTCGTCGAAGCGATGAACACCGCCCATCACCTGAAAATCACCCACCGAGACCTGAAACCAGAGAACATCATGATCTACGAAAACCCATACGGGAAGGTCTTCGTCAAGATACTCGACTGGGGAATGGCATTGGACGGAGGAGAGTATCGCCTTTCTGGAGGTTCCCCAAACTACGCGGCTCCAGAAGTCCTCTACAAATCCTCTGTTGTCGGCCCGTGGAACGACGTTTGGAGCCTGGGCGTGGTGTTGTTCGCCATGCTCACCCGAAAGTTGCCCTTTGACAAGGAGTACATCCCGCATTTGTTCCGACAGATCCGAGAGATGGATGTGAACTACTCCACTCCCGGACTCACACCCGGAGCGGTAAGCATCCTCAAGAAGATCTTCGTCTCTCATGATGCCAGAATCACCTGTCAAGCCATCTTAGGAGAAGAATGGCTCTGTACAGACAAATCTGATGCGCGCATCTAAAAGAGCCGACACGAAGTTTTAGGCTGTTCCAAGATTAATGCAAAGATCTCCCAGCGAAGATGTGAAACCTATCCTCGAGGTGCGACAGCTTCTCCCGATTCTGGATGACGGAGGGGTTGTCCGCCTACATACCTCGTCTAACGTGTTCTACGTGTGGAAGAAAACACCGAACAACACGTTCGGTATCATCGGAAGTAGCTCCGCTGCTCTACCGATACCCAGAGGTCTTCTCGACGTCAATCTCGACGTCTTCCTTCGACAGGCTCTGCGAGCAGAGTATGTCTCCTATATTCGAAAGTCCACCGCGGAGCTGGTGGAGGTAAGAGTCGAGTGAGACCATAATCACCTTACATATCGGTTTGGACCGATATGTAAGCTTAACACACTCAGTAGATCTGATGGAGGTAATCCAGATACAGCTCGTCGATCGAGTGATCGAATGGAACATCTGTCGAGTACCTTCCAATATCAATACCACCGACTGGAGGTTGTCTGTACTCATCGAAGAGATCGTTGAGGATAATCGAGTAATCGACTGGTGGTATGTGTTCTCTGGCCGCCAATGCTTCAGCGGGGGTCTTCCCAGTCATATCTCGAATGACGCTCGACAGATAAGGAACGATGGTACTGTTCATCTCTGAAGATCGGAGAAGAGGAGCTTCTTTGGCAAAGATGGCGAATCCCTTGTCGCGGTTGGTGAACCTGTCGGGATTGTAGAACGGCTTGAGGTCTTTCTTGGTCGATCCTGGTGGGAGAGTGTAGGTAATCCCATCATCTTCGTCCCACCTGCGTTCGAAGTAGGTTCCGGGTCTCTTTGGGTCATCGCGGATGGCGCAGATGCGCTGCTCCCTCTTTGCGATGCTTCTTGTGATCCCGAATATGCGATTAGAGGTAGACAGACCGTAGTCAGCCAGAAAGAACATGTACCCGTGATTGGGAATGTAGTACTCGACGCCATTGTACACATAGGTCCAGTAGGTCGGAGGAGAGGAATCGTAATCGAGAATCCTCTTCCAGAACACATTCCTCATCCCGGCGTCGGAATGGTCAACTCCGTAGTACTTCTGAAGCACTGCGAGAGCGTAAAGGACCTGGAACGTCAGCACCTTGTAGATAGAGTTCTTCTTGGTGTTCGACCACTTCTCGGTAGGGACAACCTCCCGAAGAAGTTTCAAACAATCTCCATCCACCCTCTCTAGAGCGTAGATGACGCAAGGCTTATCTGGTACTTTGACCTGTTCCCATTTTCCCCCCACCACCTTCTTCTTGACGTAGAGGTTGTCGCATCTACTACACAGAAACCAGTCCACCATCAGAACAAAGTTCGGGCAGATCCCCCTTGTGATCAAGTGGTTGACGAAGTAGTGCATCATTAGTTCGCGCAGAGCCGAAGGAAGATACCACGGCTTGGTGGGTTTCCATCCACTCTTCAGGACACGATAGACGGATTTATCGATCCCGGTAAACTTCAGAACAAAGTCAACGTCCGTGTCCATACTTTGGATGTGAGTGCTGGCAACGTAGGCGGCTCCGTAGCTTCCAGTTCCCAGGAGCTTATCGAGAGCGACCTTTCCAAGAAACTTTCGCTTGCCGGTATGCCAGGTACATGCCTCGCCATCCTCCAACTCAATCTTTCGAAGGCTGCGTTGGAGAGATTCCATCACTACCATTCTGGCCGGTGTGGCAAAGAACAGATAGGCTACTCCATATAGAACTAGAGTGAACACCTCTTCCGGATCGTCTGTTTCGTCGACTTTGTATCCAAGCTGTTGAGCATACTCAACAACGTCCTTGAACCTCAACAGACGAACAATCTCGAAGCATTCTCTCGGTACCCTACCGGTAAGATCGTGGATAGTAGACATCCTTTTCGCTACCACGTAATTACCATCCCTCAAGACAATTAAAGCAAAAGATACCTGTAAGTACTCCGATGGAAGACAACGCGTGAATATGAGTGGACTGAATGAAAAACCGTGGACGAAGCCTTGGAACGACATGCCGTGGAAACGAGAGGTAAACGACCTCGAAGCGGCAATTCTCCAGGAGAAGATGAAACTCTCCGGCCTTCGGCAGCGCCTGCGCTATGACAGAGACAACGGCAAACTCCAGAATCAGGAGTACTGGTCATCAACGAAGCTTCGAGAGTTTCAAGAGAAGCCGGACAGCATGGTCACCTACGTAAGGTAGACCTGTTTGATAGTAAGCTTCATTACCTAACGGGGGTAATGAAGATCTAATGTAACAGCGCTACGCGCATCAAAGGAGAAGGATCTGCATTCCTCCACGCAAGCGAAGGACCAGGTGAAGGGTGGACTCCTTCTGGATGTTGTAGTCAGCGAGAGAACGTCCGTCCTCCAACTGTTTCCCGGCGAAGATCAAGCGTTGCTGGTCAGGGGGAATGCCTTCCTTGTCCTGGATCTTCTGCTTGACGTTCTCAATCGTGTCGGATGACTCCACCTCGAGGGTGATAGTCTTTCCGGTAAGTGTCTTAACAAAGATCTGCATGTTCACAACTACTCGCCTACTAAACCCAACGAAAATGTGCGACTCTTTTTCCTCGCTAAGTTACTCGTTGCTATCTCTTTATGGTAACTTCTTGGGACGTTATCCAAGAAGTTACCGGCGTGGGAGAGTTCCCCCTTACACCCGATAATCGAAGAACAGCTCGTGTTCTTGGAACCATTCCTCCACTTCACCACAGATCTCTTCCTTGCGAAGAGTGTTGAGAGCGAGGATTCTCCGGAGGTCATCCTTAGAGCGATCGTCGAGACCCTCGGTGAAGATCTTGAGGGAAGGCTGGGCCTTGATGGCGCGGATCATCTCCGAGCGAGATGCACCTTCATACTCTTCGGTTTCGGGTAGGAAGTCAAGCTTCTTGAGAAGAGCGTACAACCTCGAAGTAGGCCAAGAACTCTCAATGCACACTGAACCTTTGGTGGCCCGCTTTCCGGGGGCAGCTTTCTCGCGAATCTTGAACTTACCGTCCCGATCGCGGAACCCGTAGACTCCGTAGGGGTTTGTCTCCCAAACCATCTCTCTTTGAGCTTTCTGGAGCTGCTTCAGGCGTTCGATGTATCTTTCTTCTTCCTCGTCCGTCTCAACAAAGGTCCAGGTCCCTGAATCAGGGTGGAAGACTCGAATCATACCCATTGGCTTGATCTCCTGCACAGTGACGTTGTACCCCAGACCGGTGTACTCGCTCGCGTACATGTTGTGGATGACAATACCTCCCGGCATCGGGACTAGATTCCTCCCGATTCTCTTCATGATTTCCTCCATCGCTTCCTTCTCTCGGGACGCGAGTTTCGATTCGGGTTGTACCCGGAGCTCTTGGATCTTCTCGAGGAGAATGATCAAAGTCCTGAAGTGCATCTTGCTCAGAAGTCCTGCTTTGGCGGATGGTTCCTTACAGAAGCTCTTGACGAGTTTCCTGTCCTCTGTAAGCTGTTGGATTTCGACCAGATCCTCAAGAGACGTTCTTTCCGTCACCAGCGGAGCCGAAATGTAGGTCACCTCGGGGTAGTTGGAAAACACACTGATGGTGTTGTCGAGGAAGTAGATGTTTCCTTGTTCCTTCAGATAACACCCGAATCCGTACCGGTTCCGAATCTGCAGACGGGCATTGATGATGTAGTCCAACGCCCGTAGAAGGAGGAGGTTCTCGTCTCGGTTGTCGGGGTCAATGTCGATCAGGTACCCAATCATATCTATCCGGAGGCTGAAATGCACTCCGAAGAGTCTCTGCACTCTCTCCACCATCTCATCCAAATCCTCCGCCGCGTAATACAGATTATAGGTGTCCCGCAGGATGTTCTTCTCAGGGATGCGGTAATTCCACACCCTTTGGGACTTATCGATGTATCTTTCAGGGAAGTTGTCGCACCGGTAGTTGCAATCGTCGTAATCGCAATCTCTGGTATTGTCCCTGTCTCCCGGTAGAACGTTCCGGCGGTATGTCAGAGGACAGTCCCACGCAATCTCTTTCAGAAGTCTGTAGATCTGGGTGTTGTAGTACTCCTTGTCCTCGGCCATCTTGTAGATGCTGACATCCATTGTCATGTTGTCCGCGAAACCGATATTTCCCGGGAATCCCTCTCCGGTGTCGTACTCTTTCTTGTCTTCATCCTCGTCGAACTCCTTCACAGCAGCATGTCGGAAGATCCGAACGTATTTTTCCGTCTTTGGAAGGGCATCGTGACTACCGACACGGAAGATCCTACCGAGGGCCTGATCGATGGCAGGGATGTTCCAGTGAGGCATCGTCACGTGAACTTGGCGGACGTTCTTGATGGTGATACCCTCAGCGATCTTCCGCGAACCGATGATGATCTGACAGCGCTCGGCGTGCATGTTATCCGGACGGTTGAACGAATCGATGAACTTCTCGATTTGATTGGACTTGTTGATGGTCGCATCGTCGGAGGTAATGACAGCGAAGCGCTTCCGACCTCGAGTGTCGG
>Ga0180437_10005055_pt1 | contig 18269 bp, 14 predicted proteins | sample SS_ome_4_FD_132410 | JGI IMG/M metagenome (GOLD analysis project Ga0180437, IMG submission 132410) | Hypersaline lake sediment archaeal communities from the Salton Sea, California, USA - SS_3_D_1 metaG | ecosystem: Environmental > Aquatic > Non-marine Saline and Alkaline > Hypersaline >... | reverse complement strand
TAGATGATGGGCGTGGTGACGAGGGAGATGACACCTCGCTTTTCCACGTCGCAGAACAGCGCGATCTTGGCTCGCACCTCCTCGTCAATGGGGTAGTCGGAGCGAGCAACGATGATGTCCGGTTGGATGCCAATGCCCCTAAGCTCGCGGACACTGTGCTGGGTGGGCTTTGTCTTGAGCTCACCTGTCGACGAAATGTGGGGCAGAAGCGTTACGTGGATGTAGACCGTGTTCTCGCGTCCCATGTCCACCCGCATCTGCCGGATAGCCTCCAGGAACGGCAGGCTCTCGATGTCGCCGATGGTGCCGCCGATCTCTACGATGACCACTTCAGCCCCACTCTCTCGTGCTACCAGGCGAATGCGGCGTTTCATCTCATTGGTCACGTGGGGGATCACCTGGATCGTACCGCCCAAGAAATCGCCGCGTCGCTCCTTGGCAATCACCTCGGCGTACACCTGGCCCGAAGTAACGTTGCTGGCCTGCGTGAGGCTTTCGTCTATGAACCGCTCATAGTGACCCAGGTCCAGATCGGTCTCGGCCCCGTCGTCCAGAACGAATACTTCCCCGTGCTGGTAGGGCGACATCGTCCCGGGATCCACGTTGAGGTAGGGATCCAGCTTCTGGATCGAGACTTTGATCCCCCGGCTCTTGAGGATTCTTCCGATGGATGCGGCTGTGACGCCCTTGCCCACTGAGGAAACCACACCGCCAGTGCAAAAGATGTATTTGGTCTGCATGTTACTGTCTCCCTCAACGAAAAAAGGGTCGCCGAGACGACGACCCTCCTAGAGGCCGAAAGACCTCCGGCTCTGGGCTTCGAGGTCAGGCCGGAGAGCAATGGTTGCCGGAGAAATGCGCGATCCGATCACCTATACCAAGCGGGAGAGATCGGAAGCTGCCCGGCGCATGTCCAGGAAGACCAATCCCAACTTTGCATCCTTGCGAGCTAGGGTGGTCAAAACCGCATCCTCTCCCACGGATGTCAGAATAACGTAGCCGTTGTCCCCACGGATATAGACCTGATCCAGCACACCACGTCCAAGCTCGCCAGCGATCCGTTCGCCTAGGCTGAGCATGGCAGCGCTCATGGCCGATACGCGGTCCTCTTCAACGTCGGCTGCCAGATCGGAGGCCATGATCAGGCCATCGACACTCACAAGAGCCGAAGCCTCAATGTCGGGGGTACTGACTCGCAGGTCTCGCAGGCGCGACATCATCTGTTCTGTTCGTGATCTCATGATTTCTACTGCTCCTTTCTTGGAATGACGCCATTCACCGAACCGATTGCATAATACCACAAGTCTCCCGGGATGTCAACGGTGCCGAACTAGGGACTGGCAGGCTCGTCGCCTGGCAAGGTCATGTCCTGGCCCTCGCTTGCTTTGGTAGTGGGTATCACAAAGCTGAAAGCGCTGCCCTCCCCAACCTTGCTTTCCACCCAGACCCGCCCGCCATGGGCCTCGACCAGGCTCTTGACGATGGCCAGGCCCATTCCAGAACCGCCTGCCTCTACCGACAATGGGTTCTTTGCCCGGTAGAACTTTTCAAATATGAGGCTGTGCTCCTCCGGTGGAATACCCACGCCTGTGTCGCGAATGCCGATGACCAGAAACCGCTGAGGAGAATCTTGACCGTTCTCGAGATTCACCTCTGTTGCCCAGATGGTGATGTGCCCTCTGGCAGGGGTAAAGCGCAGGGCGTTGTCAAGCAATTGGTCCATTATCTGCCGGAGCTGCAGAGGGTCGCCATGTGCTGGATGCAGATGCGGTTGCACGCTGACCACCAGGTCCAGTTGGCGTTCTGCAGTCCTGGACTGGGCCGCCTTCACTGCATCCTGTATGATGCCTTCCATGTCGACTGGGCGCGGCTTGATCTGGATCGTCCTCTGTTCCATCTCAGATGCAGCAATGAGGTTATTCACCAGACTGACCATTCGATTGGTGTTGTCGCTGATCACCTCCAGGAACTGGCGTTGTTCGCCAGTCATATCTCCCCCTGCACCGGTGGTGAGCAATTCGACGTACCCTTTGATGGAGGTCATCGGCGTGCGTAGCTCGTGGGAGACCGTGGCGATGAACCTACTTTTGGCCTGCTCAGCCTCCCTCTCACGGGTCACGTCGCGAAAAACTGCTACGTAGCCCAGCAGCGCTCCATCAGGCATCCTGACAGGCGCAAGACTACCCATCACCATCTTGTTGCCCCATTCAAAGACTGCGAGCTTGCCGATCTTTCGACCGCTTGCCGTTAGCAGTTCGGTGTACAGCCGTTGGATGGTCTTGCCAAGCAACTGCTCTCGCGATGTGTTCAGGATGCGCTCTGCTGCTGCGTTGGCCAGCACGACTTTTCCACCTTCGGTAGCGACCACCACGCCTTCAGCGATCGATTCTAGAATGGCTTGACGCTGGGCAGCTACTTCCTCACTTACGCGCAGTAGCTTGGCCAATGCGCGGGCCTGCTCGTCCACGCTTTGATACAGGCGGGCATTGTCGATAGCGGTGGCTACCTGGGCCATGAGTAGCTGGCAAAGCCTGGCATCCGACTTGCTAAAAGTCTGCTGCTTCCGGCTGTGACCCAGCAGCATCGCACCCAGGGTGCGGTTTTGGTGATGGATCGGTTGGACCAACGTGGGGCCGCTCTGAGGGCGGCCTATTCGCTCGTGCAGATTGTCGAACAGTTGATAGTCTTCTGGCTGATTGGCCAGTACCTGTCGTCGTCGGAGAAGGGCATGTTGGAGTAGCGAATGGTCGCTGGCCTGGATCGCGATCTGGCGTTGATATTCGTTGGTCTGTGTCCAGCGGCTGCCCCACCAGCCATAACGCGCAGCCACGATAAGCTCCTCGCAGCCATCTTTGCCTGGTAACAGGACGTAGGCCCAATCTGCATTAACAGCTCTGGCAATCGATTTAGAGACCCGTTCTAGCACGGTTGGTAGGTCCAGCGAGGAGGCGATGGCTTGGCTGACCTGCAGCAGGAAGGCCAGGTCCTGAGTCTGTTGTAGTGCACGCTCACTGACAGTTTGGAGTTCGACGCCATACGCGCTCAGGTCGGTTATGATGAGGCGATAGGTCTCGATGGCAAACAGAGGCAATGTGGCCAGGTATAGGAGTGCGGCGACCTGGTATAGCCCGAAAAGGCCGCACACGGCAGCCAGGATCGAAACCGTAAAAGCGGCTGCCAGCCATCTGGAAAGCTGATGTTGATGCCAGGTCCATTGCAACAAGGCGAATCCGCTGAGCAGCAGGAGGAGTACCGACCAGGGTGTAAACTGCTCAGGATCCGCAGCGTTGTATGCCAAAAGACACCAGAGCAGGCTGCCAACGACTCCGCCAGTTGCGAGGGCGAGGTAGAGGTTGGAGCGATGGTTGGTCGAAAAGGTGCTGAAGAGAAATGACCAGGTGAATGCCGTAAGCGTCGTACTTTGCAGCAAGCCCTCCAGGCAGGCTATGCCCGTCAACTGGCCGGTGAGCAATAATCCAGCACCGGCTATGCGCCCCATCACCAATACCCCGGCGGCCATAGCGATGCGCCCATAATCGGCAGTGCCCAGGCGACGCCACTCGTTGGCTGCCATCCCCAACATGGCCAGGCCAAAAAAGGCGCAGATCAGATAGAAGGCCGTTCCGTCCACGCCGAGGGCGAACACGTCAGTTTCCTCCCTACTCCTGCTGCCTGTCTGCCTCAGTGGGCCGATACAATGTCTCGTAGATCAGATACTGCTCGTAGACTCTTTGGAGATAGATGCGCGATTGGGAAGCGGTGATGACCTCCACAAAGAGATCCAGATCGTCGCCGCCAAGCTCCAACCAGTAGAGGGTATTCCCTGGCCCGCCGTTATAGGCGGCCAGGGCCAACAGGATCTCGTTGTCGAAACGGCCCATTTGCACAGCCAGGTAGTAGGCGCCAAAGCGGATGCCTACAGAAGGCCGGTAGAGATCGTCTAGGCTAAAGTCGTCGATACCCAGGTTGCGGGCAATCCCCTCGCCAGTGGCGGGCATCACCTGCCCCAATCCCCGGGCCCCAGCGTACGATTCGGCTACTGGTTCAAAAAGGCTTTCCTGGCGCACGAGGGCTGCCAGCAACAAGGGGTCCAGATCGCGAGCTTGAGCCTCAACCGAAAACAGGTCGGCGTAGACCAGCGGATAAGCCAGACGCTGCAGGGTTTGTGGTGCTTCGTGGATGGTGCCCTCAGGCCACAGCCCGACGAGCCGGTAGGCAGTACGCGCTGCCAGGCCGTTCAGGCCCTGGTTGCGGAAGTACAGGGTCACTTGAGCCAGTGCCAAAGGATCTTGCCAGACTGACGCCCGGACGTTATCAAACGCTTCTAGCGCCTCAAGCCGGAGACCCACAGTCAGTAGGGCCTGTCCACGCCGGACGCTTGCATCACGCTCAAGGGTGGTTGGCAAGGGGGTGAGTTTTGTGCCAGTGGGAATCTGCGTCCAGCCGCGTAGCCAGGTCAGAATCTCCTCTTCGGCCTGCTTCTCATCCCAGGCAGGTGCCTCTATGGCAGCGGTGATCAGCCGCGTGGCCGTCAGCGATTCGCCGGCCCGGATCTGGTTCACCCGTAGGGCATAGTAATCATGAGGATGGGCCGTAACGAGCTGGTCCCAGTATCCCTCTGACTCCTCCTCAGAGACGGGCGTGGCGCCCAGTTTGCCCAGCCAGTAGAGGGTCTTGGTGTGGAAAGGTGATTGGGGGTATTTGGCCAAAAGGGCCTGCCAGTTGGCGACCGCTCCCTGAAGGTCGTCGGCCTGATATGAAGCCAGCCCGGCTCGCCAGAGGGCTTGGTCGGCCTCGTCAAAGGCTGGAAAAGTGGCCTGCACTTGCGCAAAGAGCCTGGCTGCTTCGGCATGTGCCCCCTCACCTTGGCGCAATCTGGCCGCCCGCCACAGAGCCGTGGGTGCCAGCTCGTGGGCGGGGAAAAAGGCGGCCGTGTCCTGGTAGGCCTTTACGGCTGCATTGTTCTTGCCCATCCAGGCCAAGGTGGCTGCTTTCTCCAACCAGGCATCAGGTAGCTTCTTGCTTTCTGGATAGTCGGCGATGAGGGCTTCCAGCGTTCCCAGGGCTGCTTCAGGTTGGTCAAGGGCGCGTTGGGCCAGAGCCTTGTAGTACAGGGCCTCATCGGGCTTTGCGGCGGTCTCGGAGGCCAGATAGCGGTCAAAGGCGCGGATGGCTGCGCCGTATGCGTCGGGATAGGCAGCGCCTGCATGGTAGTCCACCATGCCGCGCTGGAATTCGTCCACTGGCACACTGGCATCCACCAGCTGGATCAAGGAGAGGTATGCGTACTCGGCGGTGGGATAGTTGTCCACATTGCGACGGTAGCGCTCCTGCGCTGCCTCGATCTGGCCAGCCGCGGCCAAGGCCTGACCAGCCAGGTATTCGATCCTTGCCCTGTAGGATTCGATGCGGGCCACATCCAAGATGGCGTCGTATTCTGTAACAGCCGTGTCGAAATCTTCCCTGGCAAGGTAGATATCGGCAATCTTTTCCCGGAGGCCAACCTGGACGCTCCGGTCATCGCTGGCATCCAGGGCTTGGCGGTACGCGGCAATGGCTTGCTCCAGTAGGGTATCTGCTTCGGCCGAGTCAACCGCGAGTGAGGTACGGCAATCGCCGATCCATTCGTAGACCATGTCGGCCAGTGTGGACTCGGTGGCCAGGTATGCCTCATAGTGGGAAATGGCCCTGGTACATTCATTGGCGGCCTGGAAAGCCCTGCCAGCCATCAATCTGGCTTGGGCCAGCCGCCCATCGTCAGGATAGGAGGTGATAAACTCCTCCCAGGCGGCAGCAGCGGTCTCATAATCCCGGTCCAGCAGGTGGGATTCGGCCAGCCGATAGCGGGCCTCCCGCGCCTGCTCGGGAGTCGGCTCCCTGTCCAATAGGGCTGAAAACGCCGCGATGGCAAGCGCGTAATCACCGTTCGTTTGGTGCCGCCGACCGGCTTCCAGTTGGGTGCTGGGTTGAGGGGTCGGGCTCGGCGTAGACGTGGGGGTTGGCGTCAGGGTCGGAGTGGCTGTCGGCGATGGCGTTGGGGTTACTGTCGGGGATGAGGTGGCTGTGTTCGTCGGCGCGGGGGAGGGAGTAGGGCTTGCTGTGAAGGTCGGTGGGCCTGCTGTGGAGGTTGGTGCCCGGACAACCGGCACGGCTGTCGTGGCCGCTGGTAGATCGGCCGTTGGCGTCGGTGGAGGATCGGCACAGCTTGCCAGCCCCAGGCAGGCGCCGAGGATAACCCCCAATAGGATCCAATGCAATAGTTTTGGATGGAATCGCATAGACCTATTATCTCCGCAATCGCGCTACTTGTCAACCCGCCCAATGGTCCTGTTTTGACAGGACTTTGCCAGAACTTGACATGCCATTCGTCTCGAATTAAGATTTGTCATCCGATAACGGAGCACGATATTGTCGCGCCTAGCCAGTAGCACTTCCGAGCGAGATTCTGGCCCGGCATTAGGATGCCGAGAGGGTTAGCCTGCGCGGTATCCAGCCTCAAAGAGATGCAGTAGGGTGAAAGAAAACTCAACGTTGGATCAAAAGAGTCGGAGCGATTGGCGCTCGCTGCCTCGGAACGTGTGGGCGGTGAGCCTTACAAGTTTTTTCATGGACATCTCGAGTGAGATGGTGATCTACCTCCTACCCCTTTTTCTGAGCAATGTGCTGGGAGTGGGAACCGCTGTCATCGGTCTCATTGAGGGCATTGCTGAAGCTACAGCAAGTTTGCTCAAGGTCTTCTCCGGGTGGTTGTCGGACCGGCTGCGGGCCCGCAAGTGGCTTGCCGTAGCCGGATACGGTCTCTCAGCATTGGCCAAGCCCTTTTTCTACTTTGCCGGGAGCTGGTTCGCTGTGCTGCTCGTCCGTTGGACCGATCGCGTGGGAAAAGGCATTCGCACCGCTCCCCGTGATGCCTTGATAGCCGACAGCATCCACGAGGGTCAGCGAGGACTGGCCTTTGGTTTCCACCGCGCTGCTGACACGCTGGGTGCCATGGTGGGGCTTCTCATTGCCCTGGGTGTGGTGTGGGCGGCGCAGTCGGCCTCGCTGGAGCTGGGGCAAAGAACCTTCCAGGTTGTGGTATTGATCAGCTTGATCCCAGCGGTATTGGCGGTGCTTACACTGGCCCTGGGTGCCAAGGATGTGCCTGTCACCGGCGAGCGGAAGCGCCCGAGGATCGCTTTCAAGAAACTGGGTAAGCCTTTCCTGTCCTTTTTGGCCATCGTCGGGTTGTTTGAGCTGGGCAACTCGTCCGATGCTTTCCTGGTGCTGCGGGCCCAGGAACGCGGGCTCAGCGTAGTAGGCATACTGACCATGTTGATTGCTTTCAACGCTGTATATGCCCTGGTTTCAACGCCCGCTGGCTCGCTATCGGACCGAGTTGGGCGGCGTCGTGTGATCATCGGTGGCTGGCTTGCCTACGCCGTCATCTACTTCGGCTTTGCCTTGGCCAGGACAGGTTGGCAGATTTGGATGCTGTATGTCCTCTATGGTGTCTACTATGGTCTGACGTACGGCACGACCAAGGCTATGGTGGCCGACCTGGTGCCGGTCGAGCTGCGAGGTACAGCCTATGGGACCTATAACGCTACTTTGGGCCTGCTCGATCTGCCGGCATCCCTCATTGCTGGCCTGCTGTGGCAGGGTGTGGGCCCCTGGGCAGGCGCGGGACCCTCGGCCCCATTCCTTTTTGGAGCTGCGCTGGCCCTTGTGGCTGCCCTGCTCATGGTCAGGTGGACTCTGCCCCATGCTGCGCAGCGTTTTTGACAAAAGGGTCCGAGTATGCTACGATAGCCGCCGTTACAATTGAACTGGAAACTCATCCAGAGGGGTGGAGGGACCGGCCCGGCGAAACCCCGGCAACCAGTTAGGCGTCCGGCGTGATGTAGGACGCGCGATCCTAGCCAGGTGCCAATTCCGGCAGGTCCACTGGTGCGAATTCGTGCCAGGGGCGGCCTGAAAGATGAGAGGACTTCCTTGACCAAAGGCTCTCATCGGGAGAGCTTTTTTTGTGCGGGAGGGATGTCATGAGAACGATCGAATGGGGTGCCACGGGTACGGTGAAGATGATCGACCAGCGCAAGTTGCCACTTGAGTACGTGGTAGTCGAGTTTGACGACTACATAGATGTAGCCAAGTCGATCAAAGAGATGTACATACGAGGTGCGCCCGCCATCGGTGCTGCGGCGGCCTTTGGCCTGGCCCTGGCTGCGTGGCACAGCCAGGCGACCAACCGCGAGGAGTTGCTCGATGACCTGGAAACCGCCTCCGAGGTGATCTGTGCCACCCGCCCGACCGCCGTCAACCTATTCTGGGCGGCGAAACGCATGCTGGACACAGCACGTTCCTCAGAGCAGGTGACGGTAGAGGGTTTGGTCCAGGATCTCGTCACTGAGGCACAGCGCATCGCCGACGAGGATGTGGAGATCAACCGGCGGATGGGGGCACACGGGGCAACCCTTGTTGAAGATGGATTCAACATCCTGACCCACTGCAATGCCGGAGCATTGGCCACCGTGGACTATGGGACGGCATTGGGCGTCATCCGCGCTGCGCACGAACAGGGCAAGCGCATTCATGTGTGGGTGGACGAGACACGACCTCGGCTTCAGGGTGCCCGGTTGACCTCATGGGAGCTGATGAACGAGGGCATCCCCATGACGCTGATTGCTGACAACGTGGCTGGCCACCTGATGCGTACTGGAAGGGTGGATATAGTCTTTGTCGGCTCGGATCGTACGGCAGCCAACGGGGATGTGGCCAACAAGATCGGTACGTACAAGCTCGCAGTCTTGGCCAAAGAGAATGGGATCCCATTCTACGCAGTGGTGCCTACCTCTACGATTGACCTGTCATTGCCCACAGGTGACGATATTCCCATCGAGGAGCGGGAAGCCAGGGAGGTGACCCATCCAGGTGGTCGTCGCATTGCACCAGAAGGTGTGAATGTGTTGAACGTTGCCTTTGACGTCACGCCCTATCGCTACGTGACAGGCATTGTGACCGAGAATGGCGTCGCTTATCCCCCCTATAGGCAGAGCCTGCGACGGATGGTTGAGGGATGAGTGGATTCAAGGCCGGTCTGCGTTCGCTGGCGGTGGGCAGCCTGCCCTATGTGGATCCGAAAATTGCCTGCCAGACCGTACTGGATGCATTGGACATCCCGACCTGGCCCCAGTTACCCAGGCGCGTTTTCCTGGAAAACATGTACGCTCAATATAGTGAAGGATTCCCCGGCATTGTGGTGGCCGACGAGCGGATCTATGTGGACCAGGATCTAGATTTGGATCCCGAATTGGAAAAGCTCTACTTCGCCTATCTGACCAATGACCTCGACTTTGCGGCTATTGGTCCGGCTTACGCCGCAGGACTGCACCACTTCCTGGAACTGGAGTTGGATCGGCACCTGTTGGTCAAGGGACAGGTAACCGGCCCGGTGAGCTGGGGATTGATGGTGGCGGACCAGGCCCGGAAGCCGATCCTCTACGACGATGTGTTGGCCGAAGCTGTGGCCAAGCATCTGCGTCTCAAGGCCGCCTGGATGGAGCAACAACTGCGGGAGGTTTCCAGTCAGACCATTGTCTTTGTAGATGAGCCCTACATGAGCAGCTTCGGCTCGCCCTTTTTCTCCTTGAGCCGTGGCGAAGTTATCACACTCATGGAAGAGGTGTTCGCTGGGATCGAGGGCTTGAAAGGCATCCACTGTTGTGGCAATACCGATTGGTCCCTGCTGCTGTCCACGTCAGTCGACATCCTCAATCTGGATGCGTATGGCTACGCCGAGGCGCTTGCGCAATATCCTGAGGAGGTGGGGGCCTTCCTGGAGCAGGGCGGTACCATCGCCTGGGGTATCGTTCCAGCCAGCGAACAGGTATTCGAGGAGACGGTAGAAAGCCTGGTAGAGCGCTTCCACGCCGCGCTGGGCATGCTGACTGACAGTGGACTCCATCAGGATGATCTTCTGGCTTCGGCGTTGATCATGCCCTCTTGCGGCTGCGGCTCGCTGGCCGTAGCGACAGCGGAGCATGTCCTCAGGCTGACTGGACAGGTGTCAGAGGCCCTGAAAGAACGATATGGCTGAGAAGGGGGGGGCTCATGGGTGTCGTCGTAACCGGTTCTGTTGCATATGACTATTTGATGTCCTTTCCAGGGCGCTTTTCCGAGCACATTCTACCGGAGCAGATCCATCAGGTCAGTCTGAGCTTCCTGGTGGATTCGATGCGCAAGGAACGGGGTGGTTGTGCGCCGAACGTCGCTTACACCCTCGCTTTGCTGGGCGAGCGACCCACCGTCATGGCTACAGTCGGGCAGGACTTTGGTGAGTACCGCTCCTGGCTGGAGGACAATGGCGTGGATACCTCAGCCATGGTCGAAATCGACGGCGACTTTACGTCGTCTTGCTTCATCAACACTGACCTGGACAACAATCAGATCGTTTCCTTTTATATGGGTGCCATGGGTCGGGCTGACCAGTTGTCTTTTCGCGATCTCGACTACCGCGCCGTAGACGTGACAATTATCTCTCCCAACGCGCCCTCGGCGATGAACAAATACGTTCATGAGTGCAAGGAACTAGGCATCCCCTACATCTATGATCCCAGCCAACAGATCGTGTGGCTGAATGGGGAGGACTTGTTGGAGGGTATTCGCGGCGCAAAGGTACTGATAGGCAACGAGTACGAATTCGGGATGATCCAGAACAAGACAGGCCTGTCCATGGGAGATCTGCTGGCTCTGCCCGAGACCACGATCATCACCAAAGGCGAGGGGGGCTCGATCATCTCCACCAAAGACCATGAACTCTACATCCCGGTTGTGGCCCCCGATCCTCTGGGCGAGCCGACCGGTGTGGGTGATGCCTATCGGGGAGGACTCATCAAGGGAATACTCCGGGGCTATGGCTGGGAGACTATTGGACGCATTGCTGCCCTGGCCGCTACCTATGTTCTCGAGCAATATGGCACGCAGAGCCACCGCTATAGCCTGCAGGAGTTTGTAACACGTTATCGTCAAGTCTTTGGCGACACACCAGAGCTCGAGGACCTGATACTCAGTCAAAAACAAATGAATCAACTTGCTAGCGAACCAAAAACCTTGTAAGGAGTATGAATGTGATCGAGACCTACGACGTAAAAGATCTGGGCCTAGCTGACGCAGGCCAGGACCGCATCGAGTGGGCCGAGCAGGAAATGCCAGTCCTGCGCCTGATTCGCGAGCGGTTCGAGCGAGAGAAACCGCTGGAGGGCATCCGTGTTGCTGCCTGCTTGCACGTGACGACCGAGACAGGAAACCTGATGCGTACTCTCAAGGCGGGGGGGGCAGATGTGCGCCTGTGCGCCAGCAACCCGCTGAGCACCCAGGACGACGTGGCTGCGGCCCTTGTGGCCAAGTATGAAGTGCCTACCTATGCCATCAAGGGGGAGGACAACGACACCTACTACCGCCACATTCATCAGGCAGTAGACCACGCACCGCAACTGACCATGGATGACGGAGCCGATACTGTGGGAGTGCTCCACAAGGATCGTACCGACCTGTTGGACGGCATCATCGGTGGAACTGAGGAGACGACCACAGGTGTTATTCGCCTGCGGGCCATGGCGGCTGACGGTGTGCTGCGTTATCCAATCGTGGCCGTGAATGACGCAACCACCAAGCACTTTTTCGACAACCGCTATGGCACCGGCCAGAGTACCATTGACGGGATCCTGCGGGCCACCAATGTCCTCATGGCAGGCAAGGCAGTGGTGGTAGGGGGGTACGGATGGTGCTCTCGGGGCATCGCGATGCGCGCCAGTGGGATGGGAGCCAACGTCATTGTCACCGAGATAGACCCTTTGCGGGCACTGGAAGCCGTCATGGATGGTTACCGTGTCATGCCGATGCTGGAAGCGGCCAGGATCGGAGATATCTTTGTGACCTCAACCGGTGACAAGAATGTGATTGACCGCCAGCATTTTGAATTGATGAAGGATGGGGCGATCGTCGCCAATTCGGGTCACTTCAATGTCGAGATCAATATTCCGGCCCTGCAGGCGTTGGCCGTGTCTGTGCACGAGCCCCGCCCCTTTATCGAACAGTTCACCTTGGCTGATGGACGCCGCATCTCGCTTCTGGGCGAGGGCCGCCTCATCAACCTGGCTGCTGCCGAGGGGCATCCCTCCGCGGTAATGGACATGAGTTTTGCCAACCAGGCCCTCTGTGCTGAATACATGGTCGTGCACGCCGACGAGTTGGAGCGCAAAGTCTACCCGGTGCCAGAGGCGATCGACAAGGACATCGCCGTCCTCAAGCTCAAGGCAATGGGAATCGAGATCGACGTGCTGACCCCAGAGCAGGCCAAGTACTTGGCTTCCTGGGAAGAGGGGACCTAACCAACGGCACATCTGTCTTTCGCCTGTGTATATCAAGATGCAAGGAGCAATAGCGATGAGCACAACTTTTATGACATCACCCAAGTACTTTTTCACCTCCGAGTCGGTCACCGAGGGCCATCCCGACAAGATCTGCGATCAGATTTCGGATGCAGTCCTCGATGCCATTTTTGCCGATGATCCCAATGCGCGCGTTGCGTGTGAGTGCGCCGTTACCACCGGCGTGGTGATGGTGATGGGCGAGATCACCACCAGCAGCTACGTGGATCTGAACTCCCTCGTACGTGACGTGGTGTGGGACATTGGTTATACGCGCGCCAAGTTTGGCTTTGACGGCGAGACCTGCGGCGTGCTGGTCTCTATCAAGGAGCAGAGCGCCGATATCGCCCTGGGTGTGGACAAGGCGCTGGAAGCCAAGACTGGTGAGATGGCCGATGAAGAGATCGAGGCCATCGGTGCAGGGGACCAGGGTATGATGGTCGGTTACGCCTGCACCGAGACGCCAGAGTTGATGCCCCTGCCTATTATGTTGGCCCACAGACTGTGTCGCCGCCTAACCCAAGTGCGCAAAGAGAGAATCTTGCCCTACCTGCGGCCTGACGGCAAGAGCCAGGTTACCGTCGAGTACGAGTATGGGCAGCCCAAGCGAGTGGAGGCCATTGTGCTCTCTGCCCAGCACTCACCTACCGTGGATCAAACCAAGATCCGCGACGACCTCATCTTCCGAGTCATCAAGTACGTGGTGCCCAATGGCATGATCGACGAGAACACCAAGATCTATGTGAATCCCACAGGGCGCTTTGTCACTGGCGGCCCCAAGGGCGACGCTGGTGTGACCGGACGCAAGATCATTGTGGATACCTATGGCGGCATGGCGGGTCACGGCGGTGGCTGCTTCTCGGGCAAGGACCCCACGAAGGTAGACCGCTCGGGGGCGTACTATGCCCGCTATGTGACCAAGAACGTCGTGGCCGCTGGTCTGGCTGACCGTCTGGAGCTGCAAGTCAGCTATGCCATAGGCGTGGCGCACCCGCTCTCGCTGGCAGTCGAAACCTATGGTACCGGCAAGGTGCCCGACCAGACCATCATCGAACTGATTGAAAAGCACTTTGATTTCCGTCCAGCGTCGATAATCCAGGAGCTGGATCTACGCCGACCCATCTATCGCGCCACGGCGGCCTACGGCCACTTTGGCCGCGACGATATCGACACTCCCTGGGAACGCACCGACAAGGCCGACATCCTGCGGAAGGAAGCGGGACTATAGCCGGGAAATGGGCGGGTGGCTCAGCGATAGCCACCCGCTTTTTGTGTCGCATATATGGGTTGTTCCTTCAGTTGCACTCGATTGGACAAATGGACCTCTAAGGTGTATAATCGGGCCGCTAGCTTCGATGAGGAGGCCGTAGTGGCAGAGCACAAGGTCCGCGGCGTTTGTTGTGGGAACCAGCGATGTCACGACTGAATACAAGACCTGTCACTGGCACCTCATGCTGTACTGACCTGTTAACTGCTGGCACTGAGGTGCCTTTTTGCGTTTAAGGAGAGGGTAGCAGCGTGAAAGAGATTCACACAGACCAGATCACACAAGCGGTCGCCCGTCTCTGTGTTGAGAGCAACTACTACCTGGGTGATGATGTGCTGTCTGCGTTGCGAGCGTATCGCGAGGCAGAGGTCTCGCCGGTAGGCCGCGAGGTGTTGGACCAGATTCTGGAGAACGCCGAGATCGCTCGAGACCAGCAAATGCCCCTCTGCCAGGACTGTGGTCTGACCGTTGTTTTTTTGGAACTCGGTCAGGAGGTCCACATTGTGAGCGGCGACTTGAACGAGTCCATCGCCGATGGAGTGCGTCAGGGCTACGAGGAAGGATATCTCCGCAAGTCCATGGTGACCCAGCCCTTCTCTGCCCGGGTGAATACCAGGGACAATTCCCCGCCTGTTATTCACACGACAATCGTGCCCGGCGATCGGTTAAAGATCATCGTGGCTCCCAAGGGTGGGGGCAGTGAGAACATGAGCCAGTTGGGCATGCTCAAACCTGCGGATGGCCGAGAGGGTGTCATCAACTTTGTGGTCGAATCGGTACGGAAGGCAGGGGCCAATCCCTGCCCACCCATCATTGTAGGGGTCGGCGTGGGCGGGTCGGCGGAGAAAGCCATGTGGCTGGCCAAGCACTCGCTTCTGCGGAAGGTGGGTGAGTCCAGCTCCGACCCCGAGGTAGCTGAACTGGAGGCTGAGATCCTGGACCGGGTCAACCGCATCGGCATTGGCCCCCAGGGCTTTGGTGGCCTTACTACAGCGTTGGCAGTCCATGTGGAGACCTTCCCCTGCCACATCGCCAGCATGCCGGTGGCGGTCAACATTCAGTGCCACTCTGCGCGGCACAAGGAGGTAGTGCTGTGAACCTCACCACTCCTCTGACCGACGAGGTGATCGAACAACTCCGAGCCGGTGACAAGGTCAGTATTACCGGCGTGATCTATGTGGGACGGGATGCGGCCCACAAGCGTCTGGTGGCGGCACTGGATGCCGGTGAGCCACTACCCTTTGAGCCCCAGGGCCAGATCATCTACTACATGGGTCCCGCACCGGCCAAGCCCGGCGACCCCATTGGTTCGGCTGGACCCACCACTAGTTATCGCATGGATTCCTATGCGCCTCGACTGATGGAGGCGGGGCTGAAGGGTATGATCGGTAAGGGTAATCGTTCCATGCCGGTACGGGAAGCGATGCAGAGGCACAAGGCTGTTTATTTCGGCGCCATTGGCGGGGCAGGCGCCCTCATCGCCAAGAGCGTCAAGAAAGCCGAAGTGATCGCGTACGACGATCTGGGTGCCGAAGCGCTGCGGCGGTTGGAGGTAATAGATTTCCCGGCGATTGTGGTCAACGATGTCTATGGTGGCGACGCCTACGAAGATGGCCTACAACGGTACAATCGCGAGAGGTAGAAATGCGAGTTCGACTGTCGGCAGAATCGCTACATAACGAATTGGTGCACCGTATCGAGGAATACAGCGGGCAGGATCTGATGGCCTGCTATCAATGCGGCAAATGTGCAGCCGGTTGCCCTGTGGCTTTTGCCATGGATATGCTACCCAGCCAGGTGATCCGCTACGCGCAGCTGGGCCTCGTTGACAAGCTCCTGGATAGCAAGACCATCTGGTTGTGTGCTGCTTGCCAAACCTGCTACACCCGCTGCCCCAAGGGCATCGACCTGAGTCGCATCATGGAGGCCCTGCGCGAGATCGTCATGTACGAAGAGGGTAGTCATATGAACTACGATGCCATCTCCCCTGAAGAGCTGATGGAGTGGCCCCAGCAGGCGTTCATCGGAGGTTTTCGCAAATATACAGTCTGAAGCAGGCATTGGGCTGTTGGCGACTCATATTGGCCGGTGCCTGATGCGCGATAACCCCCTATAAGTGGAGATGCAGGACAGATGAAAGTTTCTTATTTCCCTGGATGCACCTTGAACACGACCGGCAAAGGGTTTGACAACGCCGTGCGAGCTGCAGCCGCTGCGGTGGGCCTGGAGTTGGTCGAATTGCCGGAGTGGAACTGCTGCGGAGCCACTTTTCCCCTGATCGTGGACAACATGCTTGAATTGGCCGCCCCCGCCCATGTCCTTGTAGCCGTGCGTGATGAGTGTGAGGGAAGCATCGTGACGACGGCTTGCACCACCTGCTACAACGTCCTCAAGCGGACCAATGTGTTTATGCGTGGGCACGAGGAGGAGCGGGAGCGGATCAACGCCTTTATCGAAGCCGAGTACGACGGCGAGGTGGAGGTTAAGGACATTGTGCACCTGCTGCGCGACGACGTGGGATTCGATGCTGTGCAACAGAAGGTGCAGGAGCCGCTTCAAGGCCTGAAGGTGGCCTCATACTATGGTTGCATGGTACTCCGCCCGCCAGACGAGGTGGCCTACGATGATCCAGACCATCCCCAGTCGCTTGATGACCTGATGGCAGCGCTGGGGGCCACGCCTGTGGATTTTCCCCACAAGAACGAGTGTTGCGGTGCCTACCTGGCCGTCAAGGCCCCGGACGTCACACGGGAGATGGTCTATACCATTCTGCGGTCAGCGCAGGCAGCCGGAGCTGAGGCGATAGTTACAAACTGCCCGCTCTGCCAATTCAACCTGGACAAACAACAGGCTGAGATACGCAAATCCCGTGCTGGTTATCAATCTGTTCCAGTCTTTTATTTCAGCCAGTTGATGGGGCTGGCTCTCGGCCTTGACGCGAGTGACTATGGCTGGGAGCGGCACTACATCGATGCTCGGCCCCTTCTGAGGGACAAGGGATTCTGGAACGGAACAGCCGATGACTGAGGCGAGCGACAACAGCAACCGGGTGCTTGTCGTCGGCGCAGGCATCGCCGGGATGCAGGCGGCGTTGGACATCGCCAATTCGGGCTACGAGGTGGTTCTCGTGGACAGGTGGCCCTCGATTGGTGGACACATGCACCAGCTTTCCGAGACATTCCCCACGCTCGACTGTGCCCAATGCATCTTGACGCCACGCACCGTGGACGTAGGGCGACACGAAAACATCAAGCTCCGCGTCTACTCCGAGATTGAGGAAATCAGCGGCGAGATGGGCGACTTTTGGGTGCGCATCCGCCGCAAGCCGGCCTATGTGAACTGGGATGTGTGCACAGCCTGTGGGGCTTGTACCGAAAAGTGCCCGACCGTGATCCCTGTCGAATTCGACCGAGATCTGGAACTGGCCAAGACGATGCGCAGCGGCAAGGTGCGGTACGCGGGCACAGGCAAGGCCATCTATACGCTGTCACCGCAGGCGGTGCCCAAAAAGCCGGTGATTGACATCGACTATTGCACTTATTTTCAAAAGGGCGCATGTCGTCTGTGCGAAAAGGTCTGCCCTGTAGGGGCTATTGACTATGAGCAGGAGCCAGCCTGGTTCGAGGAGCGGGTAGGAGCTATCATCCTGGCCACTGGTTACGAGCTCTATCCCCTAGAAAACCTGGGCGAGTACGGTGGTGGGCGAGTGCCTGATGTCATTGATGCCTTGGCCATGGAGCGATTGCTCAGTGCCTCCGGACCTACGTCGGGCATCATGCGCCGCCCATCCGATGGCCAGGAGCCGAAGGAGGTCGTCTGGATTCAGTGCGCAGGTTCCCGCGACCCGGAGCTGGCCATGCCCTACTGTTCCAAGATCTGCTGCATGTACAGTGCCAAGCAGGCCATGCTCTATAAGCACAAAGTCCACGATGGCCAGGCCTACGTGTTCTACATCGACATTCGCTCGGCTGGCAAGCGCTACGAAGAGTTTGTCCAGCGGGCTATGGAGGAGGACCGGGTACTCTATGTGCGGGGCAAGGTGAGCAAGGTCTTTCGCGAGAACGGCAAGGTCATGGTCTGGGCAGTAGATACCCTGACTGGCCTGCCGGTAGAAGTAGCGGCCGATCTGGTGGTGATTTCTCCGGCCATGATCCCCTCCGAGGGCACGCGGCAGATGGCTGAACTCCTGGGCCTGCGTGTGGATGAGTTTGGTTGGTGGGTCGAGACAGACGGCAACCTCGCTCCGCTGGAAACGGGACGCCCCGGAGTCTTTTTGGCAGGGGCGGGGACCGGTCCCAAGGATATTCCCGAAGCGGTCTCGCAGGGTAGTGGAGCAGCAGGCAAAGTGCTTTCGCTTTTCAGCCGATGGGGTGGGGTGGAAACACCGGACTAGGGGAAATGTCGGAGTGGCGTGGGGAGGACGAGGAGCGGGACCAATGGCCGGTCCGCTATCCAAGCGAGGCACCTCCTCGACGGAGCGGGCGGCGCTTTCGCGATGGTACGTCACCCCGCTGGGTTGGCAAAGAGCAGACTGGCAGCAGCGTTGTAAAGAGACGGCTATTGTGGCTTCTGTTGGCGGCAGAGATCGGGAT
>Ga0180437_10005053_pt1 | contig 18279 bp, 10 predicted proteins | sample SS_ome_4_FD_132410 | JGI IMG/M metagenome (GOLD analysis project Ga0180437, IMG submission 132410) | Hypersaline lake sediment archaeal communities from the Salton Sea, California, USA - SS_3_D_1 metaG | ecosystem: Environmental > Aquatic > Non-marine Saline and Alkaline > Hypersaline >... | reverse complement strand
TGCGTTTGCTGGATATTTCCCTTGCTACGCTGCGTCTCTTAATGGTAACCCGCGGCCGCAAGGCGCTCTCCTGGGTTTTCTCCTTTGTTAAGTCGATTATCTTTGTTATTACAATCCAGCTTGTCCTGAAGGATATCGACAACTGGCTGAAGATCCTGGCTTTCGCGACCGGTTTTTCGACCGGTCTGGTCATCGGGATGTGGCTAGAAGAGCGCATCGCTGTGGGGTTAAGCCACCTGCGCATCATCAGCCCAAAGCGGGGTCCGGAGTTAATCGAACGCCTTCGTGAAGAGGGATATGCGCTAACTGAGATTCCTTCCAGGGGCAGGGATGGGATGGTAACCCTGCTTGATATGGAAGTCCTGCGGAAAAAAACCTCCCACATCGTTGATCTCGTAACCAGCATCGATCCGGAAGCCTTTATAACTTCCAGTGCAGTTCGTTCCGCCCAGCACGGTTTTTTCCGCCGTTAAGTCTGCAGCCCACCATTTCTCATTAGATTTTTGGGAAGAAAAAATCGCGGCCGCATGCCTGGTAGTGATAGATGTCATAACATAGTTAAGACAAAGAATAATTGTTGTGTGTAACAAAAACAATTACTATCCCCCATTAACAATATAAATAAATAACCGGTTCAATCAGGGTTTTCATTAATAAAACAGGCATCTGGTTGGATTTTACTGCAGGGCTTGTCATCCTGTTCAGAGCCGATTACACTACAATCAGAAACTTTCTTTTATAAGGCGTCAAAACCAATCAAGCGGAGGGTATTTATGGATCCACTTATCTTATCCCGTATCCAGTTTGGGGTTACAACCATATACCACTTTTTCTTTGTCCCCCTCACCCTTGGGCTGTCATATATAGTCGCCATAATGGAAACTATCTATGTGCTATCTGGAAATGAAGTTTATAAAAGAATGGCCAAGTTCTGGGGAAAACTATTTGTGATTAATTTCGCCATGGGAGTTGTCACCGGCATTGTCCAGGAATTCCAGTTCGGCATGAACTGGTCGGAATATTCACGTTTTGTCGGCGACATTTTCGGCGCCCCACTTGCAATTGAGGCCCTGCTGGCATTTTTCCTGGAATCAGTTTTTATCGGCGTCTGGATTTTTGGCTGGGATAAACTATCGAAAGGCCTCCATGCCGCTGCTATCTGGTTGGTAGCAATTGCCTCGACGGTTTCCGCTTTCTGGATACTGCTAGCCAACTCGTTTATGCAGGAACCCCTTGGCTACGCTATCGATGGCGGGCGCGCCGTTATGACCGATTTTCTGGCACTTATATTAAACCCGAACTTGTGGGTTCAGTTCCCGCACACAATGTCTGCCGGGTTTGTAACCGCGGCATTCTTTGTGCTTGGGATAAGCGCCTACCATCTGCTTAAATCGAGCAACGTAGACCTGTTCAGGCGTTCTTTCCAGATTGCAGCCATTATCGGTAGTCTGGCGGTTGTTCTTTTAGGGTTATACGGACACAGCCAGTCCCAGCACATGCTGGAATCTCAGCCGATGAAAATGGCCTCCGCAGAAGCGTTATGGAATACAGAATCGCCCGCTTCATTCTCGTTGTTGACCATCGGAGATATGGAACAGCGCAGTGAGATATTTTCCATCCGGGTTCCGGGCCTGTTATGCCTGCTCTCCTTCAGTCGGTTTGATTGTGAAATACAGGGTATTTACGACCTGCAAACCCAATACGAAGCCGAATTCGGTCCGGGAAATTACATCCCTCCGGTCGCTGTCATTTACTGGTCATTCCGGATTATGGTCGGCATCGGTTTACTGCTGCTTGCTCTCGGGTTGTATGCAGCATTTTTGGTAATGCGAGATACATTCCAAAACCGGGGGCTGTCTCTCAAGATTTATGTCTGGGCAATCGTGTTGCCCTATATATCCAATTCCTTTGGTTGGATACTTACCGAGATAGGCAGAATGCCCTGGATTGTCTACGGTCTGATGAAAGTTGACGATGGGTTGTCCTTTACCGTCCCGCCTTATCAAATGCTGCTGACCCTGCTCGGCTTTACCTTGGTGTACGCTGCCCTGATCGTTGCCACAATTTATTTGATGCTTAAATTCATTAAGGTCGTCCCCCAGCCTGGCGCGGATAGCCAGCCCGATGAGGATGCACAGACCCCTTCGGTTGCCACAGTTTGATGTGATTGGAGAGAAAAAATGGATCTTAACATTGTCTGGTTTATATTAATTGCGGTTCTATATATCGGTTTCTTCATACTGGAAGGTTTCGATTTTGGCGTCGGCATCCTTCTGCCTTTCCTCAGCCGGGGCAAAGAGCCTGAAATGGTTGACAGAAAGAGACGCTTGATTATAAATACTATCGGTCCGCATTGGGATGGCAACGAAGTCTGGCTGCTGACCGCAGGTGGGGCAACTTTTGCAGCATTTCCCGAATGGTATGCCACCATGTTCAGCGGATTCTACCTGGCACTATTTCTGGTCCTGCTGGCGCTGATCTACCGTGGGGTTTCTTTCGAGTTCCGCAGCAAGGACAATAATCCCCGCTGGCGAAAGCTCTGGGACTGGGGCATCATTCTGGGAAGCCTGTTGCCCGCGCTCCTGCTAGGAGTCGTCTTCGCGAACATCCTGCGCGGCGTACCCATCGATGCTGAGATGAATTACGTTGGCGGTTTCTTCAACCTGCTGAATCCATACGCCCTGTTAGTTGGCCTCACAACAGTGGCTGTCTGTACTCTTTACGGCGCAATATTCCTGACGCTGAAGATAGAAGGGGATTTAGCCCAAACCGCCAGGATATTCGCCATTAGATTCTGGATTTTCACTGCAATCCTGCTGCTTGCAGCCCTGGTGGCGACATATTTCTTTACAGATATTCCGGGGCAGCTTGGCGTCATTCCCGGGATTATCCCGCTGGCGGGCTTCGCCGCGGTCCTGCTGGCAGGTTTCTTTATCCGTAAACGGAAAGACGGACTGGCGTTTACGATGACTGCCCTCACCATTGTTTTTACTCTGACAGCCTTTTTTATTATCCTTTTTCCACGTGTTATGGTATCCAGCCTCAATCCCGAATACAGCCTCACGGTCTACAATGCATCCTCCACGCAGTATACACTGACAATTATGACAGTGGTCGCACTGATATTCGTTCCGGTTGTGCTGCTTTACCAGGGATGGAGTTACTGGATATTCCGCAAACGCCTTACCATCGACTCGCACCTAGAATATTGAAAGCGCAGGATTTAACCAGGGGGATACCGGAAAGGGGACGGGTATTAGTGGCGTTTATATTAATCCCGCTGCCCTATTGGATCAGGTAGTTTTTAACCCGGATGTTTATCTCATGGATTTCGTAATCCTCAGGAATAGTATCTCCGGCGCCTTCCGATGAATCTCGATAAACGGCTGCTGGACCTGCTCCAGAGCCCGCAGGAGCGCATTCCACACAAAAGCAAGACCCTTCTTATCCTCTCTGTCGGGTTGGGGGCGCTCTGCGCGCTGGCCATTGTTACCCAGGCCTGGGCGCTCAGCCAGGTGGTCAACCGGGTATTTCTGGAAGGCAGTTCCCTGCTCAGCGAAATTAAACCCCTTTTTTTTATCCTTATTATTTTCACTTTCCGGGCGGTTTTCAGCTGGGGAAGCGAATTTTCGGCGAGCGCGCTGGCGATCAGGATCAAGTCCAAACTGCGCTGCAGCCTGTTTGAACACATTCTTAGATTAGGTCCAGCTTTCTCCAGCCAGCAGCGGTCCGGTGAACTGACGAGCGTCTGTATGGATGGAGTTGAGGCAGTTGAAGACTATTTCAGGGAGTATCTACCCGGTTTAGCCTTAGCCGCTTTAATTCCTCTTATCTATCTGGTTGTCATCTTCCCTCTGGATAATTTGACCGGAATTGTGCTTCTCGTAACAGCTCCCCTGATCCCGGTATTTATGGTGTTGATCGGCGACCAATCCACAACGCTCACCCGCCGCCAGTGGTCGCTTTTAAGCCGCATGAGCGCCTATTTTCTGGATGTTATCCAGGGTTTAAAAACTTTGAAGGCTTTAGGACAAAGCCAGCGCCAGTCAGTTGTTATTGAACGGGTCAGCGACCAGTTCAGGGTTGCCACAATGAATGTTTTGCGGGTCACCTTCCTGTCTGCACTTGCGCTGGAACTGGTGGCAACTATCAGCATTGCGATCATCGCTGTTGAAATCGGTCTGCGTTTGTTGGCTGGTCGTTTTATATACCAGCATGCACTCTTTCTCCTGCTGCTCGCGCCTGAGTTCTATCTCCCGCTGCGCTCTCTCGGTGCCCGCTTCCACGCTGGAATGGCTGGATTGGCTGCTTCAAAGAGAATTTTTGAGATCCTGGATCAACCCATCCAGAGTGAAATCTCGGTCGGCAATACAGCAGGGGGACAGACCGACCCCAATCACCTGTACCCATTCAAACAAATTCGCTATTCACAGGTGGGTTTTGTTTACCCGGACGGACGCCGTGCCCTCAAAGGGGTGAATTTAGAAATCTCCCGGGGTCAGAAAATTGCCCTGGTGGGACCCAGCGGCGTGGGCAAGACCACAATCGCGGAACTGCTGCTCGGCTTTATCAATCCCAGCAGCGGCGCTGTCACTCTGGATGGTGTGCCGCTGAGCAAGATACCCCGCCACTTACTGTTAGGCGGCATCGCCTGGGTTCCGCAACAACCTTTCCTGTTTAATGACACTGTTTGGGCTAACATCGGGCTGGCAAAACCAGATGCCAGCCCGGGACAGATTGAAAATGCCGCCCGGAGCGCACATGCCCATCGCTTCATCAAAAACCTGCCTGATGAGTACAACACTATCATCGGGGAAGGGGGAGCCAGGCTGAGCGCAGGCCAGGCGCAGCGCATTGTACTGGCGCGCGCTTTCCTGAAAGATTCCCCTATCATCATCCTTGATGAAGCCACCTCGAATCTTGACCCGCGCACTGAAGCGGAGCTCGAAGAATCGTTCGAACGTTTGCTATCAAACCGGATCGCCCTGATCATTGCCCACCGCCTGGCGACAATTAAAAAGGCGGATAAACTTCTGCTGGTCGAAAACGGGGAGCTAAGGGAAATTGGTGGCCCTGAAAATCTAGTGTCCACGGCTTTTTCTGACCTCAGCCCTATGCATCTGGAATTGGTTTCGTCCTCCGGTTCCCGGGTTAGCGATCTTGGTACCTACTCGAATAAGGCTTCAGATGATCCCTTGGATCAAAGACCTGTCACAACTGCCCCCCTTGCGGTTCCACCCCTGCCAACCTCCCGGCCGGACCAATCATTCCTGCTCGACCCTCCTGGACTGAGAACTGGGGCGGAGACTGTCCTCCAGCTGGTTAGATTGGTTTCGCCCTATAAATGGATGGTCCTGCTGTCAGTTCTGGTCGGGTTTCTAACGGTCGCAAGTGGAATCGGATTAATGGCTGCCTCCACCTTTATTATCTCCGCTGCCGCACTTCAGCCTTCGATCGCCGATATACAGGTCGCGATCGTAGCAGTGCGGGCGTTTGGTATTTCCCGGGGGTTATTCCGCTATCTCGAGCGCTACCTCTCACACCAGACAACATTCCAGCTGCTCTCCCGTTTCAGGGTCTGGTTTTACGATGCGCTCGAACCTCTGGTCCCGGCCAGGACAACCACTTATAAAAGCGGCGATTTGCTGGCGCGCATCCAGAATGATATCCAGTCGCTTGATTCATTCTATGTACGCGCTCTGGCGCCTCCCCTGACAGCCGCAATTGTTATACTCAGCATGAGCGCGGCATTGTACTTCCTTTCCCCCATCCTGGGGTTAACCGCCTTTGTATTTATGGTTTCGACAGGAGTGCTGCTGCCAGCATTTGCAGGGGCAGCCGGTCGCAAACCGGGTCGGGAGATGGTCCTGTCCCGTTCGAGAATCAACGAGCTGATTGTGGATGGAATTCAGGGTATTGCTGACCTGCTTGTTTACCAGGCTGGATTACGCTGGCAGAACCTGGTCATGGACGCCAGCCAGAATCTTGCCCAGACTCAGTTAACAATGGCCAGGTTAAACTGCTTTCAGTCCAGCATGGTTCAGGTTTTGGCGAATTTATGTATGTGGTCAATCCTTGTTCTTTCAATCCCCCTTGTAAGCTCAGGCTATTTAAACGGGGTCTACCTGGCTGCCATCGTTCTGGCAGCCCTGACCGCCTTTGAGGCGCTGATCCCGCTGCCGCTCTCGGCACAGTATCTTGAGGCGAACATCCTGTCTGCCAGGCGGCTGTTTGAAATTGTCGATCAGGAACCGGAAGTGAAAGACCCTATCCAGCCTGCAGCAGTTCCGCCGGAATTTTCGCTCCAGGTATCTAATTTAACCTTCCGTTACCCACATTTTAGCGCCTCGGATATTAAACCCAAAACTCTCCGCTCACAAACAGAAATCGCGGGGGATGTGCTGGAGAACATCAATTTTTCACTCCAGCCGGGTTGCAGAACAGCCATTGTTGGTCCCAGCGGCGGCGGAAAATCCACCCTGATCAGCCTGTTACTTCGATTCTGGGAATATAGCTGGGAGAGCCATGTACTCCTGAATAAAAACGAACTCCGGTCCTTCAACCAGACTAAGCTGCGCCAGAGCCTGGCTGCCGGGCTTCAAAATGATTATATATTTAACGCCTCCCTGCGCGAAAACCTGCTCATTGCGCGCCCGTCCGCCTCCCAGGAGGAAATCGAAAGTGCGGCGCATCTGGCCCAGCTTGCCGGTCTTATTAATGCCTTTCCCGAAGGGTATGACACCCGGGTAGGCGAGCGCGGCTTGCGATTGAGCGCAGGCGAAAAACAACGGCTTTGCCTGGGGCGCATTTTCCTTTCAGATGCGCCTCTTATCATTCTGGATGAACCGACCGCCAACCTCGACAAGGACACCCAGTCAAAGATATTCCAGGCAGTCAGAGAATTCACCCGGGATCGTTCGCTGATTCTGGTGACCCACTGGTTGGCCGAACTCGACTGGCTCGATCAGATCCTGGTGCTGGACCGCGGCACTATCGTCCAGCGCGGTACCCAGGCAGAACTGCTCGCCAGGGGTGGCATTTTTAAACAAATGTGGACAATCCAATCCCGGTATTTATACAATTAACCCCCTGCCCTTTTTATCTGCCGCCTCTCAGGAAATTACATGTAATCCTCAATCCGGGCAATGCTCTGCTCGAGATCATTCTGAGAGTTGTTTTCCAGAATAACAAATTCCTTATACTCGAATTCAGCCAGTTTTTGCATAAAGTTCCGGTAATCGATCTGACCTTTTCCCAATGCCAGATGGTCAAATATTTTTCTCTCTCCCCCAAATTCTTCCACCCGGGCGTCATGTAAATGGATTTCGCGGATTTGTTCGAAATTACGCTCCAGAAAACTGAGTTCCCCGCCGCCCTGCCAGGCTAAATGACCGACATCCAGGCAGATCTGTACGTTATATTTTTGGAGGGATGGAATAATAAAATCAAAATCCGGCGCTTCCAGCGTTTCCACACACAGGTTAAAAGGATTAATGAATTCATTAATCTGTTCCAGACTCTTTTCTGCCTGTTCCAAGACTGCACCCAGAAACATCCGTCTGCGGACCGATTCCTGCATATGTTCGCTTATCTGGATGGTGGTACTGCCCCACAAATGCAGTATCCAGGCATCCACATGCAGTGGGTCGGCCAGTTCGTAAGCCCGCCGAATACTTTCCACACTTGCCTGGCGGATAGTTTCGTTCAGGCTGGCGCAGTCCAACCACATGAACGGGAGGTGAACCGTACAGCTAAAACCCAGCTCTCTCTGCAAACCGGCTGCTGACTGGTAAAAATTATCGTTAAAAACTTCGGGGTATACCAATCCCAGGTCGAGGGACATTTCTACTGCATCCATCCCGTAACCTGTTACGATTCTCCTGATAGCTTCTAATCTTTTTTGGCGCATTCCGTCCGGGTCGCTGGAATTAATAACCCAACCGGCGATTGGAATTGTTGTGGTGCCGAGTTTCATATGCGGTCCTCTCTTGTTGATTAATGTTAGCTGTGCTGATTTTTCATTGTAACATGCCCCCAATTTACGCGCTATAATCATATCCTGAGAAAGAAAGGACAACTACATCTGATCCGGATAAACCATATGAAACAGGTAATCCAAAATTTACGGACTGGAGAAACGGAAATAATCGATGTCCCTATCCCGGTCCCCCAGAAAGGCCAGGCCTTGGTTCAGAACGCGGCTTCGCTTGTATCCGCCGGAACTGAACGCATGCTGGTTGATTTTGCGGAAAAATCCCTGGTTGGCAAGGCGCGTTCCCGGCCAGACCTGGTGGAACAGATTCTGGATAAAGCTCGCCGGGAAGGTATCCTTACGACCGTTGAAGCCGCTTTCAACCGCCTTGATCAACCTCTGCCGCTAGGATATTCCTCCGCCGGCAGGATTGTTAAGCTGGGTGAAAAAATGGAAGGGTTTCATGTCGGACAGCGGGTAGCCTGCGCTGGCGGCGGTTACGCGGTCCACGCCGAGTATGCGGCTGTGCCCCAAAACCTGCTCACTCCGCTTCCCGACAGTATTGATTTTGAATCCGCCGCTTTCACCACCCTAGGGGCTATCGCCCTGCACGGTTTCCGCCTGGCGGAACTCCAGCTGGGTTCTTACACGGCTGTTATCGGTTCAGGGCTTCTTGGGCTGTTGTCCGCCGGGATCAGCCGCGCGGCTGGATGCAGGGTGGTTTGTTTTGACCTGGATCCAGAGCGCGTCAGGCTGGCGGAAAAGTCCGGTTTTCAGGCATTTATCCGGGATAAAGCGGAAGGTTTAACCCCCGGCTTTACCGCTGGAGAAGGATTTGACGGGGTGCTGATCTGCGCAGATACACCCTCAAACGATCCTGTAGAGCTTGCAGGACAGATCGCCCGTGACCGGGCCCGGATCGTTGCAGTGGGCGCGGTAGGGATGGAAATCCCCCGCAAGTTGTATTTCCAGAAAGAACTGACCTTTATTAACTCGCGCTCGTATGGACCCGGACGTTACGATCCGGCTTATGAAGAAGCCGGTCAGGATTATCCGATCGGCTACGTTCGCTGGACGGAAGGGCGCAACATGGGCGCCTTTGTAGACCTGCTTGAGTCCGGTCTCTTGGAAGTCAGACCCTTCATCACCCACCGCTTCCCGGTTGAAAGAGCGCCGGAAGCTTACCAGCTGATCAGCGCCAAAACAGATGAGCCCTATCTGGGGGTATTAATCCAGTACCCCGAATCTGGGGACGAGGAAATATTGGTCGAAAAGCACCGCATAATCCAAACCCAGACCGATATCAAAAAAGCTGTCCCCGACCGTCACGCCGGGCTTGACCGGGTTAAACTGGGCGTGCTCGGAGCTGGCAACTTCGCCTCATCGGTAGCCCTGCCTGCTCTCAAGAAAATCCCGGAGGTCGAGCTGGTTGGCATCGCATCCGCCGCTGGATTGGGCGCCCGGCACGCTGCCGCCAAATTTGGATTTAACTATAGCGCAAGCCAGGAAGAAAGCATTATTGAAGACCCTCAGATAAACACAATCGCGGTCCTGACCCGCCACGATCTGCACCACCGCCAGGTACTGAGTGCCCTGAAAGCCGGCAAGAACGTATTCTGTGAAAAGCCGCTCGCCCTGAACGAGGCTCAGCTGCAGGAGATAGAATTGCAGCTATATAGCAGCGACCCGGAACAATCCTTTGCTGCCGCCAAACCTCCAATGTTAACAGTCGGGTTTAACCGCCGGTACGCGCCCCTTGCGGTTAAATTAAAACAACTTCTCTCTGGCAGGTCTGAGCCTGCCGCCATCACATACCGGGTAAACGCCGGCTATCTCCCCAGAGACCACTGGACACAGGATCCGGAAATCGGAGGGGGGCGCATTATTGGAGAAGGGTGTCACTTTATCGATTTTCTGGTCTTTCTTATAGGGGATTTGCCGGTTTCTGTCTTCGCATCTGCTTTACCGGATAGAGGCCGCTACAATGAGGACAATTCCATCCTGAACTTCGAATTTCCGGACGGCTCGCTCGGCAGCCTTGTTTACCTTGCCAATGGAGACCGGTCATTCCCGAAAGAGCGGTTGGAGGCGTTTTGCGCCGGTCGGGTTATGATCCTTGATGATTTCCGATCTCTGGAAATTGTACACAACCGAAAACGGGAAGTCCAACGTACGCGGCTGAAGCAGGATAAAGGGCACCGGGCGATCTGGGAGGCATTTGTCGAATCTCTCATTTCTGGCGGTTCCCCGCCGATCCCATATTCCGATATTGTGGGTTCAACCCGGGCATCATTCGCCGCCCTGCAGTCATTGCGGACCCGGCAGGTAGTTCCGCTTCCCTCGGGACAGCAGTATCTTTAATCCATATAGGCTGTGCGTTTACTTAATTGCCATCTCCAGATTTAAAAACCAGGGGGGCTACAGTTTTTCTAAAAAATTCGACACGCGCGCGTACTAGTTTAATTGGCTATAATCTTCAACCATTCTCTGACGGCATCGGTTGTTCTAATCCGCAGGTCGGCTTTCGAGCGGCGCACGTCTTTCGCTACCAGGATCGATACGCCGCCTTCCTGGTTGATCAGCTCAAAGGCTTCTTCATCCTTATCGTCATCGCCAACATACACCGGCAGGGCATCCGGAAAAGGATATTTCTCCAACAAGTATTCGACTGCCCGCCCTTTATTGGCCAGTAATGGGCTGAGTTCAAGGAATCGATGTCCTCCCAGCAGGCGGAATGTCCCGGATTCCACTATTCTTGCCGCTGCCTTACCCGCCGTTTCCAGAATCCGGTCGCTTTCAATTTCAGAAGCATATCTGGCATGGATAGCCAGCGACCAGCCTTTATCTTCGAGATAGAACCCTTCCCTATTTAATATCAACCGTTCCCAGTCAGGCTTGATTTGATTGAGCGATGGCCGGATTTTCCCGTAATCCAGCCTGTTTATAGTCTCTCCCTCCGGTGTTTGGACCTCAACGCCGTATGTCCCCGCAAGGATAATCCCGGGAACCGGGATTAATCTCCGGATATGCTCCAATCTTCGCCCGCTCACTATCGCAGTTTGGATTCTGGCGGCGGCAGCCAGTTTCGCTAGGATGCCGATTAAATCCGGGTCAGGTAAAACATGATCCGGAGTTGGAGCGAATTCCGCCAGTGTGCCGTCATAGTCCAGAAAAAGCCACAGTTTTGTTGCACCTGCGAGACGGTCAGCAGCACATTCTGTCCCGGTTGATACAAAGAAATCCATAGATTACCGGTTTAGCAAAGGCCCAATTTGACGCACAAAAATCGCTTCCCAGGTGTGGTTGCGGAGCACCTGCCGGCGAAATCGGGAAATCGGATTGGAATTTACCAGATTAATTATTTGCTGGGCGGTCTGACCGGCAGGCTGGTCTTTTTGAAATATTACAACCTGGTCAGCAGCGATTTCTACAGAGGCGGGGATTCCGGTTGAGACTACCGGAATGCCCGCTAAACCCGCTTCCAGGACCGGCATTCCAAATCCCTCTCTGTGGCTGGGCATGAACATAATATCGCTCACCCTGAGCAAGTCACCCACGCTCCGGCTGCTGATAAAGTAGCCCTGGTCCGGGTCGGGCCCGGATTCGAACACAAACCGCATTTCATGTTCTACTCCCAATTTACGACGTAGTTCTAGCAATGATTTGTAGTACTCAATGCTTGCGCTGTCGTGCGGGTCGGGAGGGCCTGTCAGAACCAGTTTGGGGGCGACTCCGGTTTGTTTAATTTCTGCGATGACCTGGAGGGCGTATTCAATGTTCTTCGCCCCTGTCACCCGCACAGGCATCAAAAGGTTGAGGTCGCTTTCCAGCATCCCTATCCGGGATATCAACTCATAGTTCTCTGCCGACAATCCGAGCACTTCCGCCGGGTTTACACCATTATAGATAACCGCAAATCTGTCCTCCGGGTAGCCAAACAGCCCGGCCAGTTCGGATTGCCTGCGTTTTGATACAACGACATACTGGATTTGCGGGTTATATGTTCGCAGCAAATCCCACGGGTAACCAGGATGTACTTTTGACTGTGAACTGGGGCTTGTCCAGGTTAGATCATGGCACCAGGCGATAATCCCTCTGGCTGTTTTATCCTCCAGTAATTTCACCAGCGCGGCTGTCAGCGGGAGGTTGAAATGTTTTGTAAAAACATTGTGAACCATGAGTTTATCAAAATCTGACAGAACAGGCGCCAGTTTTTCCCTTAAATCTTCAAGCGCATTAAAAAATTCGCCTGACACCTCCCCCCGCTCCAGGTATGAACTGATCTCAAGAATCAATGGATGCTGGCTGTCCAGCTCGGGGATTTTAATCAATTCAGCCCCCCTGGGAAGCGCGTTCTGGTCGCCGCGCCCGCATATCACAGTTGTCGGGTATCCCGATTGAACCAGCAGTCGGACGTGTGCGGAAATCACCTGTTCTACCCCTCCGACAACCGGCGGCGCGCTGTAATGGATTATCCCAACTCTTGGGTGTTTTTCCATAATTCAGATGCTATAAATTCAGTTCTGAAACTGCATCCAGTTGTTTGCACAACCAGTCGTTGATATCCTCACGTTCAATCAACCAGCGCAGTTTTTCGGAGTTATCTCTCCGTTGTTCCAAAGGCATCTTCAATGCCTGGTGAATTGCCTCGGCTGTCGCGTAAATGTCGCATGGAGAAATGACGATAGAGCCGGATTCCAGTTGCTGGCGCGCCCCGGCCCGTTCTGAAAGGATCAATACGCCCTGATTTTGATTGACGATGGGGCCTTCTTTAGCCACCAGGTTCATCCCATCCGCAATCGCATTCACAAGCAGCACATCATAATTTTTTAAAGCTGCGATGGCTTTTGGGTAATTTTCACCCACAACAATCCGGACGGGCTCCCAATCAGGGCTGCCGTATTTGGCATTGACCTTACCAGCAGCAGCCATCAATACATCAAGATAGTCCCGGTATTCCTCGACTTCCAGCCGGGAAGGCACCAGCAACGCCAGAAAAATTACATCCTCGCGATGTTCCGGATAGATTTCGAGCATTTCTTCAAATGCCTGGAAACCGCGTACAATATTCTTGCTTGGTTCTATTCGATCGATGCGAAGGATCATTTTCCGCGAACCTGTCATATCACAGATTTCAGATTCATACTCGGAAACCTCACTTGAGAGAGCCATTTTCTTGATGGCATCCACGTCAATTGAGATCGGAAAATCACGGGCGTAAGTTGCGTGATTTCTGTACCAGATTCGCCTCCGCTTGTAATTTACACTGGCTCGGGGCAGGTAAGATTCACAGGTTCGGATGAAATTAAGCGCATCATCATGGGTCTGAAAACCAAGCAGATCAACTGCGCAGAGCCCTTCCAGAATCGCCAGCCGCATGGCAGGAGGCAGTAACCCCCAGTACTCCGGTCCCGGCCAGGGGATATGGATGAAATGCAGTACGGTGGGCCGGCTGCGCGGCGGCAGTTTTTGGCGAATGTAATTTGCTACCAGATAGAGATGATAGTCCTGCAGCATCACAAGCGGTGTCGAGGCGATTGTAAAAAGCTGTTGGATTATCGCCTCTGCAAATATCCGGTTTATTACTGTGTATCCTGTATTCCAGGCTGACCAGGTCTCCTTACTGATCACCGGTGCATGCGGTAGATCCCACATGGAATGCTGTAAAAACCACAGGAGCGGGTTTGATATTACGTTGTAAAAACCAAAATAGGCTTCCTCTGGAGGCGCCAGAAAACGTATATTTATCTGGCTCTCTTCTTCAGCCAGAGGAATAGATCCATTACTCCATAATTTATCCTCAGCAGTGCTTCCGCAGGAAATCCAGGTGGCATCAATCTGGCGCGCCATTCCAGTCAGGGCCGTCACAAGCCCGCCTGAAGCGCGTTGAAATTTTAAGTCACCATTCTCATCTGTATGGAATGTAACCGGTCCACGATTCGAAGCGATGATGATCGGCCTTCGGGAAGAACTGCTGTCTTCCAGACAATCCATCAAACCAACCTCCTGTCTTCTGCAAAATCAGTCATCTTCCGGCTTAAACCCATCGGGCGGTTCCAGCATCCGGCTTTGAGATATTGCCAGGTCAATAAAAACAGCCGCGGTCCAACCAAAAGCCTCCACAGCCTTTGGGGATGGACTGCCAGTATCCGCATCATAATATTCATGGATGCCGTTGTTAAACATTACCAGATTTAAAGTCTTCTCCGTCAGCTCGTCCGCCAGTTCATTCTCTCCAACCTGGCGCAGAGCCTCAATAAAAAAGTAATTTATATTCACCCACACAGGCCCCCGCCACATAGTTCCCGGTTCGTAATGCGGGTCATTTCTGGCAACCGATGGTATCGGGATTTCACCCCAGAATTCATCATTGTCAGTAAGATGCTGAATCAGTCTCTGGTTGATGTTTTTAGGCAGCTGGCCTGTCCATAATGGGTACAGGTTAAACGGAGTTAAAACAGGAATCTTTTTATGGTTATGGACCGCCCAAAAAACTCCTGATTCATCATCCCAAAAATCAGCTAACATCCGGCGCACGATTGCCTGGGACCTGCGGCGCCACATATCCGCCTCCGCATCCATCCCAAGAGCCTCAGCTATCATCGCCAGTGAACCCATCTGTACGCAAAGGTATGTATTTAGGTCTGGCGATTCGACCGGCATCCCGTAATCCCACAAAGGATTATCGTCCAGTCCCGAAGAATAAGGGTGGTTATACTGCGCCAGCCCATCTACATCATCATCATTCATGCTGAACCACCAGGCATTCCAGCGCACCAGCGGGATGTAGATTTCCTCCAGGAAGCCCAGATCAGGCGCAGATTCGTGCAGTTTCAACGCTGCCCAGGCGAGTATGGGCGGTTTGGTAACTTCCGCTATAATCGGGTGTTCAATTTTGGAAACAACTCCCTCGTCATAAACAGCATCCGGAAGCATCCCGTCAGGCAGCTGGAAAGCCAGCATAGCTCTGATCTGGTTGCGGGCGAGTTCCGGGTCGACATGCCGGAACGCCAGGGCATGCATGGCGCTGTCCCATAACCACAACCCGATGTAGTTGACTTTGGAAGGCATCATGGCTTCATACACTACGCTGCCCAGCGGTTGGATCAGGTTATTCGCCATCACCCACCAGGCATAGGTGAAAGTGCGCAGGTAGCGATTTGCGACCCCCGGCACCCGGTCAAACCAATCTTTCCAGCGCTGCTCGGCCGATTCGTAGATAGTTGAAAAGGGGAGCCTCTCACCCCCAGCAGGGGAAGAGCCTCCGACAAATATTGTTATCGCGCTGTCTTCACCAGAAACGACTTTTAACCAGACTGTATACCCGCCTCTTTCCGGGATTATTTTATTTTCAATAATCTCAGCATTGGCGTCATAAAACAGGTTCCGGATAGATTTAAATTCACCGCCTGTTTCGTTAACCTTCCAGAACTGGGGTGAGACATGAAATCGTAAACAGACCGTTTTGGAGGGGGGCAGCCCAAGCGCAATTGTATGGTTATCTTTAAAACAAAGCCCGAAATCTCCATCCCCGGTTTTGAAATATATAACATGCGGGTAGCTCGTCGCCTCATAGTTTAATATTTCGCCGTTCTCATCTAAAAAACAAAGCTCGTGGATAAACGGCGGACGTCTGAGGTAGGCTTCAATGTCCGCCTCAAGCGAGATCAACCGTTCAGCCAGACGGATGTATATGTTATGTTCATCTGGGTTAATAAATACCAGCAGGCGTGAACCGCGGTCGCTGAACGGGACCCGCTTGAAATCAAGCTGGTTTCTCAATAAATTCGGGCTTGGCTTTGCAAGAATTTCTTCCATAACTTTATTATAGCAATTAAATAATCCTTTTCAGTTACTCACCTCTGCCAGAACCGGAATTGGGCGCGTTACCCAAACCGCCAGGAGTAACATAGTCAGGCCTAAGCTGTCAAAAACGATAAAGCGTGCGATCGAATTTTGAAGAGTGGCGTAACCGCCGGGCAGGGATAGATAAATTAAAGTTTCCCCCAAAACTCCGATGGACTGCATCGCCAGAGCTTCATAGAGTGAAACCCGGTTCTTGACTGGTTCCAGCAGAGCTACAAAATAAGGGACATTCCACATCAGGAACAGCAGGCCTATCCCGCGCACTGCAGCCAACCCTTCAACACCGCTCAGCTGAAAGCCCGCTGCGTAATTCTCCGGCTGCCACAGAAATGTGATGGCTGACTGCACATTCATAATAAATACGGCCCCGATCAGTGCCCGCCCGATCCAGATTGATATCATCGAAAGCTTCATTTTTGTTTTTTCCTCTCGCTCATATTCTGCTGTAGTGAAAATAAATACCAGTTTACTTCTTTTCAAAAATTCCGTCTCTTTCCACGTTTTCCCAGATAAACCTCATCATACCTCACTCGTATTAAGAAATTTTCAGGGTATTTTTTTCTGGCGGTGGAATTATCATCCCTGGCATAAATTGACCGGGATAAATCTGGATGATATGATTAGGCTCGATTTGAAATAGAAGGAGATTCCCCGTACTACCCGGGAAATCTCTCCATTATCTCTACTTGACCCATGTCCCGGATTGCGACCATATATAAAGCTTGTAAAGAGCTTGGACCCCAACAGGTCGGGTTGTATGCCTGGTACCAGTTTGGACTGCAGAGCGGTTACCTGAACAGGGCAACTGCTTCCGCCTTACGAAAAGCCCAGACACATCCGGAAAACCAGACTTTTTACCCGTTATTAGACCTCCCCGGACAGGATAAGTTGATATCGCTTCTGGGTGAAACCGGTATGGCGGCGATATTCAACGAAGCGGACCAGATCACCGCTGGCAATGTGCGTTTGTTCGGCCTTCAAGCGATGCCCCTGGACCTCTCCTTCCAAGAACCCCTTCAACCCTGGACAAAGTATGAAGTCCATCCGGAACTGCTAAAGGAGATCTCCGGCCAGGACAGCGATATTAAATATCTCTGGGAGCCGGCCCGCTTTGGGTGGGCACTGACCCTTGCAAGAGCATACTACCTAAGCGGGAACGAACGTTACCCGAAGGCGTTCTGGGAAATCAGCGAGAGATTTATCGAAAACAACCCTCCTTACCAGGGTCCATTTTGGACATCCGCTCAAGAAGTCGCACTGCGAATGATTGCGATAGTGTTTTGCCTTCAAATTTTCTGGAACGCTTTTGAGAGCACCCCGGCAAGGAAAGGGATGCTGCTGGAGGCTGTCAGCGCCCACGCTGCCCGCATCCCTGCAACAGTCGCCTACGCTCGTGCCCAGAAGAATAACCACCTGCTTAGTGAGGCGGCTGGCTTGATTACCGCCGGCACAGCACTGCCAGACCACCCTCAGGCTGATAAATGGAAGAATCTTGGCTGGCGTCTGATCAACACTGGCTTTGAAGATCAAATTGGCGATGACGGGTCTTATATCCAGCACAGCACTAATTACCACCGATTGATGCTGCAAGTTGCGCTCTGGGTGAAACGCATTTCAAAAGCCGCGCCTGATCCCGGATACGGGTTGTCACAAGAGAGCCTCCGCAAACTGGGTCTCGCCACACGCTGGCTGGGCACCATGCTGGACCAGGAAAGCGGGAAGGCGCCAAACCTGGGTCCCAATGACGGAGCATATATCCTGCCTCTCACTGTTTGCCCATTTGAAGATTACCGCCCGGTCCTCCAGGCTGCTTGCTGCAATTTTCTGGGCGAGCACGCTCTGCCACCTGGAATGTGGGATGAATTGGATCTCTGGATTGGAAACAACGCCCCCGTTTATAAACAAACCAGGGCTGATTTGTCTGGGGTCGCATTTTCATCAGCCCGCCCGCCGCATGTGCTTCAAATCCCCTCCCATGATTCATGGGCATATATGCGGGTGGCTCAATTCAACGCCCGTCCAGGGCACTCCGACCAGCTGCATGTTGACATCTGGTGGCAGGGATTAAATATCGCCCAGGATGCAGGCACATACCTTTATAACGCCCTGCCACCCTGGGATAATGCCTTATCCAGCGCGGATGTGCACAACACCCTGACCGTCAACAATTGCGACCAGATGAACCGGGCCGGGCGGTTTTTATACCTGGACTGGGCTCAATCCCACCTTCTCAAGCATGAAAGGGACCGAACAGGTAAATGGGAACGGGTCACTGCCCAGCACGTCGGTTATAACCGGTTGGGGGTTACCCACAGGCGTGCCCTTACTGCCCAGAATGATGGCACCTGGCGCGTTGAGGATACCGTTTTTTCCAGCGACCATAGCCTTGAAAAAAAGAACTCTCCATTCACAGTTGAACTCCAATGGCTGCTCCCTGATTG
>Ga0180437_10005052_pt1 | contig 18279 bp, 24 predicted proteins | sample SS_ome_4_FD_132410 | JGI IMG/M metagenome (GOLD analysis project Ga0180437, IMG submission 132410) | Hypersaline lake sediment archaeal communities from the Salton Sea, California, USA - SS_3_D_1 metaG | ecosystem: Environmental > Aquatic > Non-marine Saline and Alkaline > Hypersaline >... | reverse complement strand
TCAGTGGCAATCTTTGACACAAGATATGATTCAGAAGGTGTGACACTTGCACCTGATGAAAAGTCAGTTGGCAGGAACATTGTCATTGGTAGAGAAAGAGACAGAGTGTGGCGATTGGCAGAGCTGCAGGCAGAGAAGTTTGCACCAACAGTGCAACCAATTGCAGTTGAGCAGACCATTGTGGCAGAGTTTCCTCATCTTGGTTTCAATGTCAGAGGAACACTTGACCTCAAGGATGATGAAGAAATCATCACAGACATCAAAAGCTCAACAAGGTCAATGACAAAAGGTGACCAGCACAAAGATTTCCAGCTCACCAATTATTCAGTTCTTGATTTCATCCTTAATAAGAAATTCTCAAAAGGATGCAGGCTTGCAGTTTTGGTTGACAAGAAAAAGCCTGATGTCCAAATCCTTCATACAACCAGAGATGAACAAGACCTTGACACTTGGTTGAGAACAGTGAAGGAAATTGACAAAGCAATCAAAGCAGGTGTGTTTCCACCTGCAAATAAAAGAGACTGGTGGTGTTCACCAAAGTGGTGTGGATACTGGTTTGATTGTCCATATTGGTCTGACTCTGAAAGAAGCAGAGTCATTTGAAGAAAGGTGGTGTTTCATGGTGCAGGTCTTCAATGAAGAACCTGAGAAGGTTGAAGTGCAGATTATGCCAGCAGGCTCTGCTCTGGCAGCTCTCACAAAAGGTGAGATTGACATGCAGATTGCAACTGCAAAGGAATTTCCAAGAAGTGTTGCAAAGTTCAGGAACAAAGCTCTGAGTCTTGCAATGCTCAACAAGAAGGTTGCAAGGTCTTGCAGATACAGACTGCCAAGAGCAGGCAAGATGATTGAAGGTGCTTCAGTCAGACTGCTTGAGATTGCTGCATCTTCATGGGGAAATTGCAGAGTCACTGGCACAATTGTTGGCATTGAAGAAAAGTATATTCATGCCAGAGGAACTTTCATTGACCTTGAGAACAACTATGCTGTTGGTGTTGATGTCTTCAGAAGAATCACCAAGAGTGATGGAACAAGATACAATGATGACATGATAATGACAAATGCAATGGCAGCAGTTTCAATTGCCAGAAGAAATGCAATCATTGCTGGTGTTCCAAGAGCATACATTGATGAGATGTCTGAAGAAATCAAGAAGTTCACAGAAGACACTCAGGAACTGAGTCTTGAAGAAGAAAGAAAGCTTGCCTTTGATTATATCACCAAGAATGGAATTCCTGAGCAAAGGATTCTTGACCTGCTTGGCAAGGCAAGTGTTGAAGATGTCACATTTGCAGAAACAGAAGAACTGAGAGCACTCTGCAATGCAGTCAAGGATGGCATGACCACATGGCAAGAAGCTTTTCCAGACCTCAGTTCATATGGCAAAGTGGAAAGAGTCAGTGCAGATGACATCCTGAAGAATATCAAGGCAAAAAGCTCTGAGAAAGAGCCTGAGAAGGTCAAAGGCTCAAAGACAGGCAAAGAAGAAAAAAAGACCTCTGAGCCTGCAAAGAATGACAAAGAAGGTGGTTCTGAGAGCAAGCCAGACCAGTCTGAAGACAAGAAAATGACTCCAAAGCAAAAGCAGGCTTCTCTGCTGCTGCCAATACTTCTTGGCAATCCTTCGGGCTTTGAAAAAGCATGTCTGGCAGCTCTTGGTGGCAAGCCTGATTTCAACCTTGACCCTGAGACTCTGCTGAACAATTTCACCATGAAAGAGCTGCAGGCAATAGATGAAGAAATCAAGAATCCTTCACCTGTTAAAAAAGAGCCTGAGAGCAAGCCAGAGAGCCAGCAACCAGAAACACCTTCAGAGGAAAAAGAGCCTTCTGAGCCTAAAAAGAAGCAGGATTTGACCCCTTCTGAGACCTCAGAGCCTGAGAAGGCAGAAATTGAAGAAGCAAAGCCTTCTGAAGCAGATTCTGAGGATGAGAAGGCAAAACTGGCAAAAGCCATAAAAGAGCATCCTGCCAGTCTTGAAGAAAAGATTGCAATCATTTCAGACTGTGTTGGTGAAGGTTATTCTGACCAAGTTCTTTCTGACATGGCAGATTCACCAGAATCAATTGACAATGTTGAGCAAATGAAATCAATCCTCAACATTCTTGACATGATGGGATAATCTCAGAAAGGCAGGTGATTATGGCAAAAGGAAAAAGAGTGTATATTTTATATGATGGCAGAGCTTGTGGTGGCAAAGGAACTGATGAAGCTCAAGTTCTTGTTGCTTGTGGTTCAGCAAAAGAAGCTGCATCATATAAGGGTCAATTTGGTCAGATGGCTTGCTATTCATATAAAAGAATGTTCAAGCCTGCAAGACTTGAAGATGAAAAATGGGAATGGGATTATCAACCATGAAAGGCAGGTGAAAATTGTCAGAAGAAATCAAAGAAGCAAGAATTGTTGCCTTGAAAGCTCAGAATGTCAAGAAGCTTCAGGCAGTGGAAATACATCCACCAGAAGGTGAGTCAGTGGTGGTTGTTGGTGGTGAGAATGCTCAAGGCAAGACTTCAGTGCTTGATTCAATAATGTATGCTCTGGCAGGAACAAAGAACATTCCTGAAGATGCCATCAGGCATGGTGAGAAGAAAGCAGTCATTGAGATTGATTTAGGTGAGCTAAAGGTGACCAGAGTTCTTGGCAAAGGTGCAAAGCTGGAAGTCAAAGCCAGTGATGGTGAGAAACTTGGCTCACCACAAACCATTCTTGACAGGCTTGCAGGAAAGCTCACCTTTGACCCTTTGCACTTCCAGAGACTGTCAGAGAATCCATCAGGCAGAAGAATGCAGGCAGAGATTCTGAAAGAGCTTGTTGGTCTTGACTTCTCAGATGAAGAAGTTGCAAAGAAAAAGCTCTTTGACAAGAGAACTGATGTGAACAGAGACTTGAAGAAGCTTGAGGTTCAGGTTGAAGAAATGCCTTTTTATCCTCAAGTGCCTGATGAGAAGATTGACATTCAGCAGGTTGCTGAACAGCTTCATGAAGCAGCAAACCACAATGAGACTCAACAGAAACTGACAGTGAGTCTTGGTCAACTTGAAGGTGAGCTGCAGAAGGTGACCAGAGAGCTGCAGGAACTGGAAAAGAGAAAGAAGGAAATAATCTCAGAGAAGGTTGAAGTGGCAAAGAAGCTTTCAAACTTTGAAAGGATTGACACAGAGGAACTGAAGAAGAAACTTGCCACTGCTCAAGAGGTCAATGAGAAAAGAGAGAAGAACCTGCAGAGACAGAAACTCAATCAGGAAATCTCAAAGCTGCAGAAAGAGTCTGAAGAACTCACTGACAAGCTTGAGAAGATTGAGAAAAGAAAGCAGAAGGCTCTCAATGAAGCAGAAATGCCAATCAAGGGTCTTTCTTTCACTGAAGAAGGTGTTCTGCTCAATGGAGTTCCTTTCCACAACTGCAGCTCTGCAGAACAGCTCAAGCTCTCAGTGGCAATGTCAATCAAGATGAATCCTGCTCTGAAAATAATGCTCATCAGAGATGGTTCATTGCTGGATGAAAAGTCTCTTGAAACCTTGAGAGAAATGGCAAGCAAATCAGGTCATCAGGTTTGGCTTGAGAGAGTTGGAAAAGATGAAGACTGCACTGTGATAATTGAAGATGGTGCAGTGATTCAATAATTAGATGCTAAAATCCTTTTAGCAATGCTAAAAAACCTTTAGCAAATAAAAAAGAAAGGAAAAAAAGAATGAAGAAGTTGCATGGTCAAATGGAATTGGTTGAAGACAATGTTCCCATCATGGATAATCCAGAAGTGGCAGAGAAGCTTGAACAGGTCTGGAAACTTCATGAGACAGCAAAGCTGCATGACACAATGCTCAAAGAAGCAAAAGAGGAAATCAAGACTTTTGTGGCAGCTCTCAAGAAAAGAGATGCTGATGTAGGTCAAATCAGATGTGGTGATTTTCTCATTTCTTTCAAGCTTGAAGACCAAGAAGCAAAGCCTGTCAATTATACAACCAAGAAGAAAAAGAAAGTCACTCTCAAGCTTGCACCTGAAGATGAGGATGAAGGATAAAAGCAGAAAGGTGAAAGAGAATGGAATTCAAACCATTGAAGCTTGACACAGAGTGTCTTGAGCTTTCTGACCTTTCTGTACCAATACCAAGAGCACTGAAGCATGTGTTCTCTTTTGCTATTCTTGGCAAACCAAGACCCAAAGCCAGAATCAGGCACTTCATTGCAGGCAAATGGGGAAAGTGGAAACCATCTGAGTCTCTGAAACAGCTCACAAGCTTCTTGAGAGTTCTCAGGTCATATTTCATTGAGCCTTCTTTGCCTGCAGAAGACCTGAAGCAAACCATCAAAGGCAAACTGAACATTCTGCCAGCACTGGATGACCTGCCAGAAGGCAAGCCAAAAGTTGTTGGATTCACACCAACAGACACTGCTGAATTTGAGCAGAAGGTTGCTGATGCCTGCAAGAAATATGAAGGTGAAATTCTCACCAGCAGGATTGCAATTTTCTTCAGGTTCATATTCAGCAGCAAGGTCTTTGTTGATGTTGACAACATAGAGAAGGCAGTCATTGATGGGATTGTCAAAGGTGGAATTGTCAAGAATGACAGGCAAGTTGAGATTCACCTGAGCTTCAGAGATTACAAAGCAGGAAAGCTTCAAGCCACTGTTGTCAAAATTTATGAAGTCACAGACTTCTGAGAAAGGTGCAGCATGGCAAGACCAAGAAGCATTTCACCAGATGAGCTGTCAGTGCTGACCAAATTCAGAATTCAAATTGTCAAGTGGAATGACTATCAAGAGTTTGGTGAAGGAAAGAGGTTCAAAGGCAAGCAGGAATGGCTCAAGCTTGCTGCTGCCAGAACAACTGACACAATCAATGAGGAAAGACTTGATGTCAGAGGTCTTTTCTTTGACATGCTCAGGCACTCTGCAGCAGGCAGACGAGCAGGATATTTGGTTGATGGCAACAATGAGCCATTGACCCTGCAAAGACTCTGCAGAATCATGTTTGTGAAGCTTGAAGACCTCATTCCACCATTCAAGCGATTGATGGAAACTGACAGAATTAAGGTCTTGGTTGATTCTCAATCAAGCAGCACTGAAGAAGACCAAGACCAAGTTGAGCATGAAAAAATCAGGAAATATCAAGTCTCAAGAATCTTCTGGATGGCATGGCATGAACTGCACTCAAAATCATATGGCAGAGAATATGACAAGAGCCAGTGGGATGACATGAACTTGCTGAAGACCTTGACACCTGAGAACCTTGAAAGGATGATTGCATATTCTTTCTATTTCCATCAGTTTGACAAGAGTGTTGGAATTCCAAGAGAATCTGAGAAAGAATCCAGCACACTCAAGCCACCATCACTTGACAATTTTTTGAAAAAAGTCAGTGAATACAGTTCAAGATTAAGAGGTGAAGGATGGACAAAGAGCCAGAAGTGGTCAACAAAGTTCCTGATGAAGAACCAAAGCCAGAGCCAGTGAAAGCAAGCAAGGCAGTTGAGAAGCTTTTGAAAGCTTGCTGCATTGTGGAACTCATTGACAAATGGCAATTCATCAAGAACAGAAATGCCACTTGTTGTGGCAAAAGATTCAAGATTGAACCTGCATTTGAGAAGTGTGATGTTCAGCTCTGGTTCTATGATGATGATGGCAATCTCTCAAGACCTGTCAGAGCCAAAGAGGTCTTCATGGATTTTGAAAAGAAAGACAAAGAAGACTTCATTGAACTTGGCAAAGATATTTGCAACAGAGCTTTTGAGACCTGTGAGCCTTTGATGTATGTCAAAGGCAGCTTTGATGCCATCACCAAAATCAGAGCCAGAATGTCAGACACTGAAAAGAAATGGTTGAACACAAAACTGACTGCTTTTGAGCAGACAAAGTTTTATTATTCTCAACCAGAATGGAGTGGTCTCAAATGAGATGGGGATGTGAAAAAGTTCAGGTCAATTACAAAGGAACAGAATTCAAGATTGTCAAGGTCAGATACAAAGAAGACCTTGAAAGCTGGATTGCAGAGAATCCAGCAAAGAGAAGGCAGCTTGACTGTGAAATTCCTTTTGACAGGAACTTGAAAAACAAAGCAAGAAGCTCTGGTGCTTCAATTGGAGTGCCAGTCAGAATCACTGTTGAGAAAGGTGGAAAGTATGCATGAAGAAATTCTGAACAGATTCACTTTGGTCATGCAGAAGCATGTTGAAGAACTTGAAGGTCAAATTCATTTGCAGTCTGATGAGATTCATCAGCTAAAAGGAATAGAGAAAAGAGCTGAAGCTGCAGTGAAGGAAATCAAAGCTCAGAAAGACCATGATGGTGCAAATTACAGAAGACAGATTGATGCTCTTTTCAAGGTCAACACAGAATATCTTGAAAGGATTGCCAGTCTGAATCTCATGGCAAAAGAAAAGTTGTCTTGGTTGAAAGAAGAAACACCTTTTCACAATATTGAAAAGGCAATCATTCACATTGGTGAGCTGCAGGAAACAAACAAGAAAATATATCAAGAACTCAAGAAGGCAAAAGAAGCAGCTCATGAATGGAAAACTAAAACAGAGAACCTGAGAAATCAAGTTTTTGCAGCTCAGGAAAAAATTCAAAAAGAATGTTTCTCAATGAGAAATATGACCCCATCAGAATGGCTCAACTGGATTGGTGGTCTTTGTGTCACTCATGTTGAAACCATCAAACAACTGAGAGACAACAAAGCCAGTGTCACCAGAAGAAGAAACCAGTTGCTCAGGCAGCTCAGAGAGAATGACATTGAACCTGTTGACCCACATTAGAAAGGATGGCAGTTATGCATGAAGAAATTCTGAACAGATTCACTTTGGTCATGCAGAAGCATGTTGAAGAACTTGAAAGAAAAATCAGTTTTCTGCAGATAGATATTGATGGATTAAGAAGAAGCAATGCAAGAATGTCAAGTGACCTTGCAAATGAAAAAGAATTACGGGCAAAAGATGTCAGGCATCTTAAAAAACTGAAAGCATCTGATTCAAAGTCATATCAAAAACAGATTGAAACTCTTTCAGAGCAGCTCTTAAATTATGATGAAGCTTTGAAAGAACTGCAGAATCTTGCAGTTGAAAAAATTCAATACCTTCAATGCAATCATGGGATGACAGCGAAGCAGACAATTGAAGCTGCCCTGAATCACATTTCAGAACTGCAGGAAACAAACAAGAAACTTTTGGGTGAATTACAGAAGACAAAGGATGATGTAATTTACGAAAAACAGGCGAAAGCAGCCTGGATAATAACATACCAAAAAGAAGATATAAAATCATCCAAACTTCGGAAAAGAAGGAATCAATTGATTCGGCAACTGAAAGACAATGGCATCGAACCTGTAAAGCCTTCATAAGAAAGGGGCAAGCATATGAACAAAATCAAGGCAAAGATAATGTATTTTGAAAGAGTTCAAGGCATGAGCAAAGAGTTCATCAGAATTACAATATTTCCTCAAAGCTCACAACATGCAATTGAAGCTCTCATCAATCATGGATTCAGAAGTTGTGGCAGAGAGCATTGGATGAGAAAAAGAAAGGCATATCAAAAAAACAGAAATCAAGATTGAAAGAAGGTGAGAGTTGAACCTGAAAGAACTTGTGTCTGAAAAGAGATGGGAAAAAGGTCTCTGGTGGCAAAAGGCATGGTCACTTGTGGCAGGTTGCACACCTGTCAGTGAAGCTTGCCAAAATTGCTGGTCTGCTGAAATGGCTCACAAGCAGAGCAGGCTCAGGAAAGCTTCACAGAACCAGAGAAGGCTTTGGTTTGGATTGACCAAGAAAGATGGCTCATGGAATGGCAAAGTGAGATGGTTGCATCACAATCTTGAAGTGCCAAGAAAGACCAAGAAACCAACATTGTTCACAATCTGGAATGACCTCTTTCATGAGGAAATTCAACCACTTCAAATCAAGCTTGCCATTGAAATGATGAGAGAATGCAAGCAGCATTTCTTTTTGGTTCTCACCAAGAGAATTGAGAGAGCAAAGGATGAGCTGCTGAACAATTCCATGCTCTCTGATTATCTGATGCCAAATCTTGGTCTTGGTGTGACTGTTGAGCTGCAGAAATATTCTCACAGAATCAAGACCCTGCTTGAAATTCCAGCAGCTTTGCACTTTGTGAGCATTGAGCCAATACTTGATGAGATTAACATTGCACCTTTCCTGCCTTCAATGAAGCACTATGAATCAATTCCTCATGACAGATGCACTGACCCTGAAGTTTGTGATTGCAACTGTGAAGCTTGCAGTGCTGCAAAACAATATGCTCACAAATGCTTGAGATGGGTCATTGTTGGAAGTGAATCAGGAAAGAAAAGAAGGAAATCAAATCCAGACTGGTTTGACAGACTCATTGCTTCATGCAAAGCAACTGGTGTTCCAATATTCCAGAAACAGATTGACTTTTATGGTGAGCTTGTCAAAGCACCAGCAGAACACCTTCTTCAATTTCCAAGAGTGAGGATGCCATGAAAATAATGTCATTTGTCATGACTGTTGAAGCATTGCTTCAAGGCAAGAAAAGAGCAAGCAGAAGATTCTGGTCTGACAAGACTGCAGCTCAATTCAAGAAAGGTGACTTGGTGCAGGCATTCAATAAGAATCCAAGAAATGGTGGTGAATGCATTGCTATAATCCGATTGACCAAGAATCCTTTCAGGCAGCACTTGGATGAAATAACTGAGAAAGACTTTCATGCTGAAGGTGGTCTTCTGCATTGGTCTTCAATCAATGACTTCATCTTTGCCTTGAAAAAAATGAACAAAGGCTTTGTTCCATTTGTCATTGAATTTGAACTTGTCCATGTGCTCAAGCCACTCAATCTTTGGTGGCAGAAGTTCTGGAAAGCTGCTCACTATTATGCAGAGGATGATGGAATTGTGCTTGGTGGAGATGCAAGGCAGGTGCTCTCAGAATTTCCTGCAGAAAGTGCAGCTCTGTTTTTTACAGACCCTGATTATTCTGAAGGCAGTCTTCTTGGTTTCTGGTTGCTTGCAAAGCAAGCACCAAGAATCCTGAAGCAAGGTGGAGTTCTCATCACTGAAGCACCACATAAATACTTGAATGCAATTCAAGAGGTCTTTCAATTGCATGGTGGTGCTCAAGACCTGAGATGGAGATGGTTGTATAATTTTCTATTTCTTGAAGGTGCTCAGAGAAGGCTCAGGATGGGAATTCATGTCATCACAAAACCTCTGCTGTGTTATTCCAAAGGCAAGTGGAAGAACAGAGGATTTGTCAAAGATGGATTGCCTGTCAAACCGCAGAAGAAGGTCAAGCACAAGTGGCAGAAGAATCTTGATGGATATTTATATTTCATTGAGAGACACACTGATGAAGGTGACATTGTGATTGACCCATTTGCAGGCTCAGGAACAACAGCATTTGCCTGCAGGCAGCTCAAAAGAAGGTTTGTGGTCATAGATATTGATGACCAGTGCTGCAGGCAGATTTCTGAGGATTTGAGAAAGGAAAGCTGATGGATGAATATGTATATGGCATTAGAGAAAAAGACAGAGCTGTAATGAAATATGGCTTGAGAGATTCTTTTGCAAGATTTGATGCTAAAAAGCAATTGGAGAAGAAAGGATTCAAGATTGTTTCAAGGAAAGAATTCAGAGATTTCCAAAGCCACAAATCCAAAATCAAAAAGAGAAGGATAAATGAAAAGACTTCTTGCTTTCTTCAAGAATGGTTGACCAGCATGTTTGGCTCAGTTGAGCCATGCTGAAGGAATTGCCAAGAATGCAAAGCCACCAATGAACTTTGAGCCATATGACCTTGACACAGTTGATGGATTGTCAGAAGGTGCTTTTCAAGGTGTTCACAGTGGCTCTGTTCTGCCTGTCTTCATCATGATTCAAGAGGATGGCAGAAAGCAGCAGCTCATTCTGGAATTTGATGGCAAAGGCAATGAATCAATTGAAGTCAGAAATTGGAACAGGTGATAAAATGAAAAAGGTTTTTATCTGCTCACCATATGCAGGTGCATCTGATGCAATGACCATGAAACACATTCAATATGCAAGAGACCTTTGCAAATATGCATTCAGGATGAACTTTGCACCTTTTGCTTCTCATCTTATATATCCTCAGTTTCTTGATGATAAAATCCCAAGTCAAAGAGTTCAAGGCATGAATGCTGGACAAGTTTTCATGTCAGTCTGTGATGAATTCTGGATTGGCATCAAGTATCAAATCAGCAGTGGCATGAAGGATGACATTGATTCTGGAAAGCTCTTGCATATTCCAATGTATTTCATCGTTGAGACTGGTCAAGGTCAATTCTCAAAGCACAAAGCCTAAAATTGAGAAGCTGCTGCAAAGCAGAGCCTGCAGCAGCTCTCAACCTGTTGAGAAGGTAACACAGCAAAAGCTGTGCAATTATCCAACTTTGGCAGGTGGTTCTTCTTTTGGCGGTTGCTCAACAACAGTGATTGGAATTTTTCTCACTTCATCATCAATGATTGGATTCTTGAGATTTGCCACCTTCACCTTCACTTCTTTCAAAGCTTCTTTGACAGGTTTATTGTTGTATTTCTTTACATAAATTGTTTCAAGAGAATTCACAAGACCAGTGATGCCACTGAGAGCAATATTCAGCTTTCCATCCTTTTTGAAATACTTGCTGCCAGTGTAAGCATTCAGACCACCAAGCACCACATATAAAGCAATCTGCCACCATGCAACACCTGATTCTTCAAGGTTTTTAATTTTACCTGTCACCTTTTCATATGAATCTTTGATTGTGTTGAAATGTTCAATGGCAGCATCTTTCTGAGCATATAAGTCTTTGACAGTTTTCAGAAATTCCTCAGTGGAATATTCACCTGCCTTCAACTTGGCATATGCATCAGCAATTTCAGCTTCAAGGGTCTTGATTGTATCTGCTGCATCTTCCAGCTTGCCACCAAGCTCTTGAACCTCTGTCTTCAGCTCTCTCAATTCTGAGAGAGAAGCGCAACTGACCACAAGCAAGCAAGCCAGTGTCAGTGCCAGACTCAAAACAAACCACCTTCTCACAAGTCACCATCCTTTCTTCAAAAGAAACAACAACCAATGCCAAACAAGACAAGTGCAACCAAGAACATAATCTTGAAAAGGTCACTTGCCTGCCATTCTGGAAATTCTCTGTGATTCATTTTTTCACCAGAGCTTTTCAACTATTTTTGAAATGCCAAGTGTTATGATTGAAAGAATGATGACCCAAATTCTTCTGTCAGTCTTCTTTCTTTCATCTTCAATTGCTTGAACTTTCACTGTCTGACCTGCCTTGAAATCAAGCAGCTCTCTTGTGGTCTTTTGGTATTGCTTGGTTTGTTCTTCATTGTTGGTTCTGATTGAATCAAGACTTCTGCCAATACTTTTCATCTTTTCATCAATCAGCTTTTCCTGTTCCTTCAAAGAATTATCAAGGAACTGCTTCAAGGGTTGTGCAATCAGTTCATTGATTGCTTTCAAGTCATTAGGTTCAAGCATTGTTCTGCCCTTTATGCAAGCTGAATTTTTCTTGTAAAGTTGCCATCATTCGCAATTATGTAAGTATTTCCAGAACCATCAAGCTCATCATTCCATATTAGAATTTCGCCAGTCGCAAGCGTAGGCTGAACGTTTGACCAAACTACTTTGAAAATAGAATTCGCAGAATTCATATCCAGCTTATCTCTTACAATAAGTTCATTACATTCTTGCTTATTTATCAAGGACACTTGTCACCTCCGTAGCTGCTTCAATATTCTTTTTGAGTTCAGTAATAAGTTCTACAGAAGCCTCTATTGTTATCGGTTGTCCCCCTTCAGACGTATAAATAAATAATTTTCCATTTCTGATTTCAGCCCTTTCAAAATCAAGTTTCTGGGTCTTTGTGATTTCAAACATGTTATTCTCCTTTACGATTCAAGAGTAACGTCATATTTTCCTATCGGAATTTCATTATTAATATTAATTGCTTGTGAACCATATCCAGAAGAACAGAATATATTTGACATTTCAGCAATCTTAATTATTGAATCACCTGAACCAGCCTCTGGAAAATCAATAGCGTATTTCGCAGTCGTATATTCTCCTTCTGCATACATCGCAAGATTTCTTAAAATTAATCTTTGAATTCCAGTGTTTCCCGATTCATATCTTCTAACACCAATCTGGCCTGTTTGATTACACCCACCACGAAAAACAGAATTTTCAATAGTTAGCTCCTTCAAACAATAACCATCACCCGCTACGCCATAAGTCTTAAAACAAATTGGCCCTGAGTCCGTCCACGTAGATGAAAAATCGATAAACTCACAATTACTAACATGAAGTATTCCAGAATCCTTACCACTCGTCCAATTGACAAGATAAATTCCGTTTCTCAAATGTTTGAAAAGTGAATTCTTAATAATTACTGGGATGTATCCGTCAAAGTTATTTTCGACTGCGGTATACATTCTTAATATTGTTTGACCATGATAGAAACCATCAAATTCACATGAATCGACAATTATACATGAACCAGATTCTGCTCTGATGTAATTATTGCTTGTATATACATTTTGTAAAGGTCTAAATAAACAATTCAAGAACGTGCCTTTGGAATTATGTACACTGAATGTTTCTCTCCCAGAACCATTGTCGGCTTGAATATCTTGAATAATTATTTCGGAATTATTTACATAAAAAAGTCGTCTGGCATCTTCATTTACAGAGTTCGCTCTATCAATCCACCATTTACCACCAAATATTTTTGTTTGAATGTCCTGCAGTTTCAATATTTGATGATACCAATAACCATCTGGATTAGTGAACCTGAATATGAGTTCTGCTCCGTATGCCTGAATTATGCAGTTGTCGGGAACTGTAATGGGATTATTTTTGCAATCGACTTCAACAATATATTGATTCGGCAGGATTCTGACAACTTTGTTTTCAGCTTCTTCAATGGCATCCTGAATCTTGTCAGATTCCTGCACTGTGATGATTTTGTTTGAATAAAAACATCCCCTTTGCGACATCATTCATCCTTTCTACGGGGGCACAATTACAGTCATATAAATCATTTTTACTTCAAGCAAATAAATGCTGCCTGTCAAAGTATCTGCAACATTGCCTGCCCTTCTTGCAAACCTTCTGAATATTACAAGAGATTTGTCAATATATTGTGTTGGGTCAACAACCCCTATATATGCATACCTGACTGTTGTTGTTGCAGAACCTGCAGGAACTGGAAGCAAAAAACTGCTCAGTGTGTAGCCTGCTGCAGCCCCTATGTCACCCCCATCATTTGCTATTTTCCAAAAGATTTCAAAGAAAGCATCTTGTGCAGCAATTGTCGGATTGTCTGCAGAATATTTGATGAGGAAACCAAGACCATATGACTCAAGCCAATGTTGTGGTTGATAGTGAGCAGACCATCCTTCATCTTTACCGACTGCCCCAAAATCATATGCAATGACAGGTGAATTTGGAATTCTGATTGCAGGTGGGAATGAATATGTTGCACCATCAAATGGAATATACACTTGACCATCAATGTCAAGATTTGGAATTTTGAGCTGAGGTCGCCATTCAACCGATTCTCTTAATAGGTCAGTGTCAAAATTTGCCAATCTTGGGTCACCAACCATCTCACCACAAATCTCAAAGCCAGAAGGCACATCACCAGCAGGTGTGTCTGTGAAGAAGATTCTGCCATCCTTTGAAGGTGACCTGTGAACATGACCATCATCTCTCATGTTCACATATGTATGACCATCACCATCTTCATTGAAACCTTCAACGTCATCATCTGTGAGCACAAAGAAGCTCTGCCACTGAGCCACATGCTTTGAAGGTGGTGCAATGCCTTGCTTTCTGGTCTTTTCTTCAAATCCAAATCCAAGACCACCATCAGTGACCCATCCACCTTCACCACCAAGTTCATTCTGCATGAAAAGCATCATTCTGTAAAGTGGCAGGTTCTTTGACACACCTTGCTTTCTGGCTTGACCAGCAGGAATGGCTCTGATTCTGAAGAAGTCTGCAAGGTCTGCAATTGCTTCATCACATCTTCTCTGAACTCTGGTGCTGTCATTATAAGGTGCATCGAGTTTGTAAAGGTCATCAATCAAAATATATTTCTTGTCTCTGCCAATGAGAATGCCACCATTGACATTCTTCACAGTGATGTCAGACTGCCTGTCACTCTGAATGTTGAGTATTCTTTTGATATTCTCAACAATTTCATTCTGAGTGCTTGCCAGAATGGTCTGACCTTTTTCAACTTTCTCAGGTGATTTCATTTTTCAACCTTTGTTATGGCAGACCCCATTGCGCCCATGCTTCAAGCACTGTTGGTGTTCCTGAACATAGAAGTGCTCTGTCAAACTGCTCAACAAAGAAAGTCTGGAAAAGAGCAGGTGTTGCAACTTCACTTGTATAATAATATTTGTCACCAACTTCAACAGGAAAAGGATATTTGAGAACAATGTCATTGTCATCAGCAACATATGCAACATCCACTGAACCTGTCAGACCTGAGCCACCTGCTGCTGCAAGGATGATTGTTCCATCACCAAGAAGACTGCCTGAAGCAACCAGAATGGTTCTTGCAAAATCTTGATATAATTCAACAGTTCTTGTTCCTGCTGTGTCATAAAGCTTGACATAATACAAACCCCAATATGATGAATTGCCTCTTGCCAGTGAAGGTGAGCTTCTTTCATTTCCTTTTCTTTTGACTGCACCATTCAAGACCCAGTTTGAAAGTTGATTGTTGTTGTCATTGGTTTCATATATGACATCTCTCACTGTGAGTTCAAAGGTTTTGCCATATTTCTCTTGTGCATCAGTGAACAGAACATTGCTGGTGATTCTGCCAATGTCATCTTCTTTGGAATTCCTGAGCAACCAAATCTCAGAAAGAGGAACTGAAGCATCAATGCATTCAAGCTCAAAGTCAAGGTCATCATGAGTTTGCTGGTCATATGTTGTTCTGACATACAGCTCACCAACACCAGCATTGTCAATGTCTGCTTTCAGGTCTGCACCACCATCAGGTGGTTCTTCATCAGGTGTGATTTGATTGCAAAGCACACTGTCATCATTCAGATACATTGCATCCTCAAGAGCATCCAAGACCTTTGCTGTCAGTTCTGAGCCACCAACATCAGTGTCAACCACATCCAGCATGGTTGCCAGACCTGTCTGAATATATTCCTCAACAACATCCACTGCCTGAGCCTGAGCTGATTCAAACCTTGCAATGTTGGAAGTTCTTTCATTCATGACAGAAACAAGCATGTCTCTGGTTTCACTGGATTCATTGAGCAGAGGAATGTGTTCTTCAACAATGGTTTCTTGGTCTGCCTGTTGGCTCACAAGTTCATTGTATCTTGCAATTGACTTTCCAATTGCCTTGAATGCTTCATCTCTGTCATAGTTTGGATACAGAGCCATTTTTAACCCCTTCTTCTCTCAGGAACAAGAACATCAAAATTATAGGATGGATACATTTTTTCAGTGAAGGCATTGCCACCTTCTGGAATATAAAGCACTTCTTCCCATCTGCCTTTTTCATTGTTGTCACCATCAACAGTGCATCTGCCATGCCATGCTTTGTTCCATCCAACTCTGTTGAAAGTGAACTTCATTGTGACTCGCCATTTCCTCTGACCAAGTTCAGTGACAAAGCTTTGAGCTGTTGCACCATCAAGCAACCATTTCTCAGGCTCAACACCAAGAAACACGCCTTCATTCACTGAATAGATTGCATCCTTGAGCTGCTTTGCAATCTCTGTGATGAGAGCATATGTCTTTGTGATAGTGTAAACCATTCTTGGAAAGTATTGACCACCAAGAACTTCTTTTGAAGCATCCTGCAGGCAGTCTTTCCACCTGCCACCTTCTCTGGTGAGCATTTCACCTGAGAACTCAAGAGATTCATCAACAATATCACCAGTCTTCTGCTGCTTTGCTTCTTTGCTGGTTGTATAATCGGCATCAATGAAAGCATGAGTGTGACCACCACCAGCAACAGATTGACCAGTTCCTCTGATTCTCACCTTGGTGCAATAGAGACCAGACAAGTCTGGAAATGGGTCACCAATCGAAGGTTTGACTGCATATCTTTCTGGCCAGAGAGACAAGAACCTTCTTCTGCCAACAATGCCTTCTTTGTCAAAGGTTGTTTCTCTTGAGCCATAAAGTTCAACTCTTGCCATGCTTCACCTTCTCATTGATATGTTGGAGTGAATGAAGCTTTGTCATTCAGCTCTTTCAGTTCATCCAATTGCTGCTTGAGCAATTCAACTTGTTTTGTTTCCAATCCTTTTGTTGTCTCAGTTGTGTCAACCAAATCCTGAGCAGGCTCAGTGGTTCTGGTTCTTTCTTCAAATGATTTGCCAAGAGAGATGTTCCTTTTCCAGAGCTGTTCAGCAGTGACCCACTCTGCCTTTTGCATTCTCTCTCTTTCTTTTCTTGCCTTCTCTGCAGCTTCTTCTTGGTCTGCTCTTTCCTTTGAAAGTTGGATTGCCTGCTTCTCTGCATTATACCATTCCTCAATGAGCTTCAATCTCTCAACAGAACCATGAGCTGCTTCAATTTCTTTCTTTCTTTCCAGTTCAAGTCTGTATAATTGAGCCTGATGCTTTCTTCCAGAAACCTCAAGCATTCTGACCCTGAGATTGTGATTCTTGGTTTCCCATGCAGCAAGTGATTTTGTAATTTCTTCTTCTCTTTTCAGAGCATCAGTTTTCTCTTGTTGATACTCTGCCATCTGTCTTGCTTCTTCTTGAACTTTTCTTTCTTTGTTTCTTTTTTCTTCTTTGTCTCTCTGCTCTGTTTCTCTCTTTTCTCTGTCTGCAGTGTCTCTGTTCAGTTTTGCAATTTGTGCTCTGTACCATTTATGAATTGCAAGTGTCTCATCAAGAGACTTTGACCTTTCCATCATCTGGTCTCTTTCAAGGTCAATCTGTCTCTTGGTTGCTTCATATTCTTTGCCTTGTGCTCTGAGTGTTTCAATCTCAAGTCTTTGAGTTCTGGTCATTGAGTCTTGCCATGCTTTATATTCAATGGCAAGCTGCTTCTCTGCTTCTTCAGTCTGCTTCTTTTTCTGAGCAACAATTGCAGCTTCTCTCTTTTTTCTTTCAGCAAGAATTCTTGAAATTTCCAGCTCATTCTTTGCCTGTTGTCTTTCAAGTTCCACAATCCATTCATTTGCTTCTTGAATTGCTTTTGCAGAGCTTTCATCAAAGCTGAATCCAAGTGGTGTGGTGATGTCAAGTCTCAGGTCTCTCATTCTTTCAGAAGTCTTGTCAACTATGTCATAAAGGAAACCACCAACTTTTGAAATTCCTGTTCCAATGGCAGTGAACACATTTGACCAAGTTGTTTTGAACTTTGACCATCTCTCACCAGTTGTCTCAATGTCTGAACCAAGTCTTGACATCTTCTCTCTGGTTGCATCCATTGTTGCATTCATGAAGGCTTGTTTTCTCTCTGCATCTGTGAGTTCCTGAGCTGTCTTGCCAAGTTGAGCTGCATATTCTTCATATGCTTTGTTTGTGTCAACAATGATGCCAAGATTGTCAAGCATCATTCTGGATTGTCTGCCAATACCAACAACCAGAGACTCAAAACCAAATGCAGCATCTTTTCCAACTGCCTTGCCAAGTCTTCTGCCTGCACTGGCAAGAAATTGAAATTCTTTTGCAGTGCTTGCAACACCAAGCAGCATGGCATTGTTGGCTTGTTCAAGCATGGTGACTTCATCAACTGTTCCTCTGAATGCTTGATTCATTGCACTGGCAATGCCTTCAGCTTTTGCCATTGAACCAGCAAGACCTTCAAAGGCAGCAGTCAAGCCTTCAAGCTGCATGGCTCTCTCAATGCCTGCAGTGATTTCATTGAGAATCTTCTGAGCACCTGCAAATGCAGCAAGACCAGTTGCCACACTGCCTGCCATAGATGAGCCAAGTTGCTTGAAACTTGAGCCAACTTGTTGAGTGAAGGTCATTGACCTCTTGTGAGCATTCAGAAGACCTGCCTGCATCTTCTGGTTTCTCACAGTCAACTCAAGATATGCTTCACCAAGTCTTTCTGCCATAATTACATCCCTGCAACTCTCATTTTTTTGTCTCTGTATCTTTGAATAAACTTCTTCATGGTCTCTGCAACAAATGCTGGTGGTGGCTCATATTTCAATCTTTTGTCATCACCTTCTCTGAAGCTGCAGTGTTGCAGATACACTCCAAACTGTTCCATTGTCAACTGCAGGATTTGTTCAGTTGTCCATCCATATTCTCTTGCAAGCAGAGCAAAGCAGCTTTGCCAAGTC
>Ga0180437_10005051_pt1 | contig 18286 bp, 17 predicted proteins | sample SS_ome_4_FD_132410 | JGI IMG/M metagenome (GOLD analysis project Ga0180437, IMG submission 132410) | Hypersaline lake sediment archaeal communities from the Salton Sea, California, USA - SS_3_D_1 metaG | ecosystem: Environmental > Aquatic > Non-marine Saline and Alkaline > Hypersaline >... | reverse complement strand
GATGAACTGGACGACGTCGGTCATCACGTCGGCTTTCATTCCGCCTATGGCGACGGGCGTGACCAACACGAACGCCATGATGCCCATCGCCATTTCCACCGGCATCGACGTGAACGCGGCCAGGATCTTGCCACCGGCGATGATCTCCTCCGGGATGAGGCACAGCGTCGCCAACAGGATGGAGCTGGCTATGGCGAACTCCCGGCCGTAGAAGTCGCCCAGGAAATCCGGCAACGTGTACCGCTTGGATCTCGCGACTTTCTCGACCACCAGGAAGACGACAGCCGCGCTCCCCAGGTAGAAGGGCACCATGAACCATATGACGCCCAGTCCCATCTGATAGGTCAGGCCTACGCCTCCCAGGATGGCCGATGCGCCATAGAACGAGGAGACGATCGTGGCGACCATAGCCCGCGTGCCCAGCGTGTCCCCCAGGATGAACTTCTCCAGGGTCGTCGCTTTGGCCTTGATGCCGATCGCCAGGACGGAGGCGATGTATATCAACAGGGTTGCTTCGGCCATCTATCCCGATGTCTCCTTTATCTACCTTGGACCGCGGGCATCCTTGCCCGCTTCTCGGCCCATGATCATCCTGCTCTCCCCCCGGACCGCGGGCATCCTGCCCGCTCCTCAGACCCGATCACCCCGCTCACCCCGGTCATAGTGGCTTGATGTACCCCTTGCCGCCAAGCGCCGTCGTGCCGATGACCAGCCGGTAGGTTTGGTCGTTGACGCTCTCCAGCTTGCCCCTGGCTTCGATTCTCTCGCCGTCGTCCACGACGTCGCGGAAGAGCCCTTCGTACGAGGCGACCTCGCCGATGGGCGCGGCAGGCGCACCTTCCCCCTCGTACTCGATCACCTCCACCTCGTCTATCCGATACAGGGCCGGCATGAACACGGACTCGCTGGCATCTGTGACGACGGCCCGTATTCTGGCCGTGCCCCGCTCTCTGTACACCCGATCGCCGTAGTTCTCCCGAATCTCATCGTCCTGCCGAATGGGGTGGATCGAGAAATACCTGTTCTCGAAGAAGCCGTAGTTCCACCGTCGCCCGGCCAGGTAGCGGGCCTCCTCGCGGCTGAGGGGGAAGTGTTCGGCCACGCGGGCACACCAACCCGCCAGCGTCTCCCCGGCCGGGGGGCGGATTCTGCTGGACCTGGCTGCCTTCAGCGCCGTCCTGACCTTCCGGGCGTTCTCCAACCCGTAGACCAGGAGGTCGATGTCCGAGAACTCGGGATTGTGCATCCCCAGGAGGATGGAGCCCGTGATCCCCAGGTCGCTTACCCCGATGCCCGCGATGGCGGCGATCTCGGCGGCGAACGCGCACAGCTCCTCCTCGAGGGGGTCGTGCGGGCTTTCGAGAATTTCCTTCAGCCGCTGCTCAGGGCGGTAGTACTTCGCGACGTACCGGCGCGGGATCATCGAGAACGTGATCCCGCGGACAGGGCAATGGTGGACGTACTGTGGATAATGCTGTTCCAGGTGGGCGATGGTGTCGGCCACTCTGTCGACGTGATAGTAGGCCAGCTCGCGGCGATATGCGGTTTCGCCGCTCTTCCACTTCCCCACCGGGGCGGGCGAGTACTTGAGATAGGCCGTGTATCGGTCCGGCGGGTGGAGGTAGCCCGTCACGCAGAAGAACATCCCCTCGCGGGTGCGAAGGAAGTCCCGGTCTTTGGGCTTGCGCTCTTCCTGTCGGTGTGTCACGCTTCACTCTTTCGCCGGATTGACGAGGGCGCGGGCCGCCTCTCGTGCCGCCTGAAACACGTCTTTGAGCGGGACCCCCTGCTCCTCGGCGACGCGCTGGCACTCCCGATACTCGGGCGCGACGTTCATCACCGTGTCTCCCCGGCGCGCGACCTTCGCCCCGATGGGCCCGTAGCGGGTCTCCACCACCGCGCGCTCCCGTCCCAGTTTCCACCGTCGCATCGGGCACGTCCGCACACCGATGGTCGTCGTCTCGGCGAACAGGACGTCCAGGATGTCTGCGACGTGTCCCTCGGCCACGAGCACGGTCAATTGGGTTGCCGGCCGGCTGCCCTTCATCTGGATGGGTGTCAGGAAGGCGTCCAGTGCCCCGGCGTCGAACAGGCGCCCCAGCACGTGCTCGAAGATCTGGGGATTCATATCGTCGATATTGGTCTCGATGACGGTTACGACGTCCTCCTCGTATCCCTCGATTTCCGCATGCACAGCGGCGGTGGCTGCCATATTACCGATGGAGACGCGCAGCAGGTTGGGGTGGGGCAGGTCACGGGTCCCCGCGCCGTATCCCACCTGCTCCACCTGCATCGGAGGTGCGCCCCCGAATTCCTCGGCCAACGTGGTGATGATCGCGGCCCCTGTGGGGGTGACCAGTTCTGCCTCGACGTCCCGCCCGTAGATGGGCACCTCGCGCAGCAGTTCCTGTGTCGCCGGGGCGGGGACCGGCAGTGTGCCGTGGGCACACGTCACCGTGCCGCACCCCACGTGCACGGGGGAGGCGTAGACGCGCTCCACTCCCATCAGCCACAGCCCGATCGCCGCGCCGACCACGTCCACGATGGCGTCCATCGCCCCGACTTCGTGGAAATGCACGTGATCGGTCGAGATGCCGTGCGCGTGTGCCTCGGCCTGGGCCAGCCGGCGGAAGATCGCCCGGCTGGTGGCTTTGACCTGGTCGGGCAGTTCGCTGCCCTCGATGATCTCCTCGATCTCGTGCAGATGTCGCTCCACGCCCTGCTCCGACACCGTGACCTCGACGTGCGTGCCGCGCAGCCCCCGCCGTTGTACAGCCTCGGCGGTCAGCGTGTACCCGGATACGGGAAGGTGGGCCAGTTCGGCCCGCAACCGCTCCACGTCCAACCCGGCGTCCACCAGCGCGCCCAGGACCATGTTCCCGCTGATCCCGGAGAAGCAATCGAAATAGGCAATTCTCATTAGCATTCCTCTCATTGATTGATCAAGTGTGCCTGGTAACCTGCCCCGAAGCCGTTGTCGATGTTGACCACGGACATACCAGGCGAACAGCTATTCAGCATAGTCAGCAGCGCAGACAGCCCGCCGAAGCTGGCACCGTAGCCGATGCTGGTGGGTACGGCGATGATGGGCCGATCGACCAACCCGGCCACGACGCTGGCGAGAGCGCCTTCCATCCCGGCCACGACCACCAACACGTTGGCGGCGAACAACCGCTCGTGGTTGTCGAAGAGGCGGTGGATGCCGGCCACGCCGACGTCGTACAGCCGCTCCACCGGGCTGCCCATCATCTCGGCGGTGACGGCCGCCTCGTCGGCCACCGGGATGTCCGCGGTGCCCGCACTGACGACGAGGACGGTCCCGCGTCCACTCCGGGGAGCCGGATCGCCGACGGCGACCATCCGGGCAGCGGCGTGGTAGGTGGCGTCTGGAAAGGCCGCTTGCACGGCTTCAGCCACCTCTGGAGCGGCGCGGGCGGCCAGCACCCGCCCCTCCCGCGATCGGATCCGATCCACAATCTGTACAATCTGCTCCGTGGTCTTGCCCGGGCAGAAGATGACCTCGGGGAAGCCCTTGCGGAGCGAGCGATGGCTGTCCAGGCGGGCAAATCCCAGGTCCTCATAAGGGAACGAGCGCAAGCGGGCCATGGCATCCTCGGGATTGACCTGCCCTGTGCGCACGTTTTCCAACAGTTCACGTAACCAGTTTGCTTCCATTCATTATTCTCCGTACGTTTTTTTAACCCTCACCCCAACCCTCTCCCAGGGGGGGAGGGAGAAGAACCCTCACCCATCCCCGACGCAGTCGGGGCGCCCGGCGCAGCCGGGGCTCCCTCTGCCGGGGGGAGAGGGCGAAAAGGACGACAGGTAGTCTCCTGCTCTTCCGCCGACGACCAGGCGGTGGTAGGTTGCTCCTGACCAGAGGACGACTCGCTCCAGGTTTCCCTGCGCGATGGCCTGCTCTCCGATCTGCACTTGTTCGCTGAACCGCCCCCGAAAAGAGACGATCTCCTGGAGGTTGGCCACGGGCGGTTTGTCCTGGAACGTCACGTCGGTGACGCCGTAGCGACAGGGGGTGAATATGGCGTCCCGGTCGTCCGTCACGCGGGCCTGAATTGTGGCCGTCCCCAACCGTTCGTAGCGGCGATCGCCGTAGGTTTCTCGCTTGTTTCTATCCTCACCCATCCCCGACGCAGTCGGGGCCCCCGGCGCAGCCGGGGCGCCCTCTGGGTCAGGAGAGGGGGAGAAGAGCGGCGGGCGCTTCACGAAGCGGATGAAGTACTCCCGTCCCCGGAAGCGTCCCTCGTTGACTTTGCGGGCCTGGAGGCGGGCGAAGTCAGCGAAGGAGAGGGGGGTGTCCGTGCGGTGCATGGCGTGGAGGGCGGCCAGCTCCTCCCGGTTGGGCCGGCGCACGGCCGCCGTTGGGTCGTCCAGCAGCCGGCGCAGCGCCCGATGGATGGAGCGCCCCGCCGCTTCGCCGTAGATGATGAGGTCGATGTCCGAATCCTGCCTGTGTGTCCCGATCATCACCGACCCGGAGACGCCCAGGTTCTCCCACGGCACCGCAGCCGCCTCCTGCAGCAGGCTCGTCAGCCCCAGCACGTGTTCCTCCACCCGGTCGGCCGGGCCGCGTCGGCGGAGCGCCGCCAGGTGGCGGCAGGGGTCGTATACGGTGCGGATGAGCCGCCGGGGCACGCTCTGCAGTTGGACTCCGAAGACCGGATCATATGTGAGGTACTCCGGGTAGCGCGCCTGGAGGATGGTCTGTTGCTCGTCAAAGTGGTACACCCGCCGATAGCGCACGCCGTCCCGCTCCCGGTCCCCCTGGGGATCGGGCAGGTAGCGCAGATAGGCGATCACGCGGTCCGGGGGATGAACCAGGCCCTTGACGGTGAAAATCAGTTCGTCTGTCGTTTCCACGGCGAATCCTTCGTAAACGGCGGTCATAGCCTGCCTCTCCTGCGGGCCTGGCAATTGCATCATCGGCGTCACCATCGGGCCAACAGATCCGGAAAAATCTCCAGCGCTCCGCCCTCGGTGAGGAAGACGAAGACCGCAGCCGCGACCAGGTCGGCGGTGGTGCCGGGGTTCAGGCGGTGTTTCTCATCCCGAATCGACCGGTCAAATTCCCGCAATGCCTCCCGGCCCTGTTCGGAGAACGCCCCGCCGGCTTGCAGCACTCGATGGGCGTCTTCGGAGACGCTCTGAGAGACGGCCAGCCCCTCCTTCCGCACGATCAGCGTGTCGGGCACCTGGGCGAGGATAGACAGGCTCGTCTGGACGATGCAGTCTGAGAGCTTGTGGCCCTCCTCCCAGAACTGGCGCAGGGCGGTATATCCCAGTTCGAAGGTGACCTCGAAATCCGTGACGTACTCTCGGGCGATCGTGTCTCTTCCCTGGGCCAGTTCCATGGCCTCCAGGAGCGTGATGTCTACCTCAGCCTGGCGCGCGTCGTACTGGTCTACGTCGCCCAGGCCGCCGGGGGCGACGAGGCGAATGGCCTCGAATGCCAGCCGGGCGTCTTCGACGGTCAATGCCGACAATACCTCGCTCACGCCTGCCCGCAGCCCCTGGGGGTGTGCCAGGCCGACGGCCTTGGCCAGCGGGGTCAGCAGGAGGATCATCCCCAGGTTGGTGTTTGTATTCACGAGCCGCTGGGTGTCCTGCACGGCCTGGAGGATGGTCTCGCCGACGGGGGCGTGCACGGCGTTCCGTAGGCCAGGGCCGACCGCCACGGCGCTGGCCATGAAGTCCACGAAGCGGGTGTCCCAGAAATCTTTGCCCCAGGTCACGTTGCCGGGCTTGTCGGCGCAGACCTCCAGCAAGCAGGCGATATGAACAGCCCACGCGATTCTGTCTGATTCCAGAGGTATCATACCATCTCGCTCAGCACATAGTCCATCAGATGCTCGGCCGCATCGATCCCCGTCGCGGCCTTGAGGCCGCGCCAGCCGGGAATCCCGTTGACCTCAATCACGGAGTATCCCCCGCCCTGGACGGGCAGAATGTCCACGCCGGCGTAGTCGGCCCCCAGCGCTCGGGTCGCCCGGAGGGCCATCTCCCGCAGTTCGTCACTCAATGACAGCGCCGTACCCCGGGCGCCCTGGGCCACATTCGTCTTCCACGTGTCTGCCTGGCGCGTCATGCCAGCCACTGCCTCCTGGCCGACGACGAACACCCGGATATCCTCGCATCCGTGGGGCACGAATTCCTGGAGATAGTAGACGTAGCGGCCCAACTCCAGCGCCCGGAAGACCCGGTAGGCGGTGTCCGGGTCCGACACGCGCACGATGCCCCGCCCTTCCGAGCCGAAGATGGGCTTGACCACGATGTCGCCGCCCAGTTCGTGGAACGCCACCATGGCATCGTCGAACTGCTCGGTGACGATTGTGTGGGGGGTGGGGAGGCCTGCGTCCTCCAGGAGCGTAGACGTGTAGTATTTGTCCACCGTGCGCTCGATGGCTGTCGGCGGGTTGACGATGCGGCATCCGGCGTTCTCCAGCCGGTGGAGCGCATCCACTCGGAAGATCACCTGCTCCAGCGAGCCGCCAGGGATGGCGCGCACGAACAGGACGTCGTAGCTCTCCAGGGATTCGTCGCTGGCCTTGACCCAGGGCCGTGCCGCCAGGCGTGCCGTCAGCCGCGTGATAGGGAACGAGGGGGCGACGATGCCACGCCGGGCCAGGGCTTCCTGAAGGGCGGACACGTGCCAGCCCCCTCGCTGTCCTAGAATGCCGATCTTCACTCCAGTAGCGACCTCCGCAACATTCCTGCGTTGACCTTCCCGGCGTGGAACGTCCGGCCGCTGGTCGTGTTGTTGATGGCGACCGCTGCCGGGCTGAACAGCAGGGGGTCGATCTTGTAGAAGTCGCCGTCGTAGCGTTGGAACAGGTCATAGAAGGGCGTGCCGTAATCCCGTGAGGCTGACGACGGGAGATTTTCAATCATGCGCTCGATCTGTGCATCGTCCGCCTGTACCGTGTACCACGCACGGCCGCCATAGAGCACGCCGTCGTTGGTCCGCCCGATGGCCCGGAGATCATCCTTCGCAACGGGGGCCAGCGGGCACGTGCCAAATCCGGCGATCACGGCGCCGACGTCGAACTGTTCGTCGGTGCATACCTCCAGTATCTTGTGCATCCCGGTCTCCACCACCCGCGCCGCGACCTGCACCGAGCCGACCACGCTGGCCGTTGGGGCGATCAATAGGTACAGGCGATCGGGGGAGACGCCGCATTTGTCCGCTACCTTGTCGGCTGCCTCGGCCGGAGGCAGTTGGCGTCCCTCCAGCGCCAGGACCGCCACGTCCGCCTGGTCCCGGTACTCCAGGCGCTCGAAGAGCGGTTCCTGGGCGTAGAGGGCGCGCGCCGGGCCGGAGCCCATGGCGAAGAACTTGTCCTTCTTGACGGCCCACCCGGCGTACTGCGCGGCCATGCAGGCCACCGCCGGGTGGCTGATCGTGACGGTCACCCCGGGGAGCCACAGGCCGTCGAGGTCCAGTTCGGAGAAGTGGACCTCACCCAGGCCGCCCAGGCATATCTGGGCAAAGAGCCGTCCGGCCTCCATCGATCCAGGTGCCTCCACCCCGGCGTCAATGACCGTCGCTCCGTTGGGGAGCCGGGTCACCGCCAGCCCCAGAACCTCGGCGTCGGCGATCATCCGCCGTGCGATCTCCGCCGTGCGTCTGTTAATGCTGATCATAGACCAGGATCTCTCCTTTCCCCAGGGTTGTCACGTCACCGGCGTAGCGGCGATACGTGCCCACGATCTGCTCCTGCGTGACCGGCAGCCCCCATTCTCGCAGTTTCCGTAGGTACATCCGCACGAAGGTTGGATTGTAGGAACAGGCATCGTGGAACACGGGCAGGGGTGCTTCGTCCATTCCGCCCAGGGCGACGATGGTGCCGCGCTTCATGCCTGCGCCGGCCCGCGCCCCCAGCGTGCCGAAGACGAACAGGGAGCCGGCGATCATCCGCGCTCCGGCGAACTCCCCCAGGTTGCCCTGGACGACGATGAGCCCGCGGCGCATGCGCTCCCCGGCCCGAGGGCCGGCGTCCCCCTCCACGATGATCACGCCGCCGCGCATGCCACGTTTCTCACCGGTGTAGACCGCGCCGAGCATTGAGCTGGCGTTCCCGTGGACCCGGATGAGGCCGCCCGACATGTGCGCGCCCGTCCAGGCTGCCACGTCCCCGTGGACGACGATCTCTCCGCCGCTCATCTTCGCCCCCAGGTGCATGCCGGCGTCACCGCGCACGGTGATCCGGCCGTGGCTCATTTCCTGGCCGATGTGTTTCACGTGGCTCAGGTCTCCTTCGACGACGATTTCCTCCGCTCCATCTCCCTCTACGGCGAACAGGTCGCCGATGGTCCGCTGCCGCCTTCCGACCAGGAGAGGCAGTGCGGCGACCTCGGCCTGGCTGAGGCCGGCGAATCGGTCCGGCGAGATGGCGCCTGCTTCGACCGGGAGGGTGACTGGTTCTTTCAGGTGCAGGTTCGTTGTGGTCACTGGAACAACTCCCACAGGTGAATCTGGTACTGCCCCAGGGTGCCACCGTAGTTTCCGGCCGAGATGCGCACGACGCCGGGCTGACAGGCCGCTTCGACGCCGACTCGCGTCGCTTCTCGCACCGATTCTTCGTCCAGCCCGTCGATCACGATCTCCAGCACGGAGTTGACTCCCTGCGGAAGTGCGGACTCGGTCTGGCGGCGGAGGGTGGGGCAATAGGCGGTGTTGGTTGATGCGCGCAGAAACTTGTATTTCGAGGTCGTCTTGCTCCCGCTGCGGACGACGCCGCCGGGGAAGGGCATCACCACTCCTGGCACCTGTTTCATCGCTTCCACCGCCCGTTCAGCCGCCGCGAGCGCGGCCTTGGGGCTCTCACCCAGGATGAGGAAATTGCCGCCGCCGACGGCTTTCTTGATGCCGAATTTCTCCTCGACCAGGAATTCTCCCTCCATGACGGGTATCCGCCAGAATCTCCTTCCCTCAAGGAGCTTGCTGATCTGGAACCCATCGCCGAAGTAGCGCAGTGTCCCGCCGATCTTGACCCACTTCTCGCCTTCCAGGCCGTTGAAACAGGCGGTGGTGGGACAGGTCATTATACACTGGCCCACCCGTCGCATCAACTGGTCCTCCATCCCCTTGGGACCCATGGTGAAGACGAGAACGCTCACGCCCGGGCGACCGTCGGGTGTCTGATCCGCCGGGATCTCACCCTCGATGCCTGCCTCGCAGCCACAGGCGATGACGGATGTGGCGAAGCCGGTGGTCACCTGGGCCGCCGTCATCGCCCAGCGTGGATTGACGCCGGTGATGATCAGGCGTGCGCCCCGCATCTTGAACGCCTCGGCGAAGGTGTTCTCGATTTCAACGCCGTTGATGTGCATTGTCTGTATCCTCCAAGCTGTTACCTCCAGACTTTTCGGCCCTGCTCAGTTGTCTATCACTCAAATATCCCCACCGCAGTGGTTCTTCCTGGGCGTACTTCTTGCCCAACTGAACGGCCAGAGCTGCCTTTTCCAACTCTCTGCCCAGATAGAAGCCGTGGGTCCCTTCGTCCACGCCCAGGCGAGCGAAAATCTCGCCCGGGTCGGTGCCTTTCACGAACACCGTGTTGTTGAACACGTAGATGTGTGTATCGTCCGTGAAGATACGGAAGTTTCGGTCGTTTACCTGCTGTTGCATGTGGCGCAGATCCGCTTCGGTGTAGTACTCGTACTCGTCGAGAGGATCCTTTGCCGTGATCAGGCGGCTGTCAATGTACTTGGGCGAGATGCCGTTCTGGTGAGCGTAGTACATCAACTTGCGGGCCAGGTCCAACTCCCGCACCGCTCCTCTGGCCCAACTGATGACCTCGGTAGTCAGGACGTATTCTATCCCCAACTCGGTGATCACGCCGGCCATCACGGCGTTGATGCCACTGGAGTCCGCCTCCGTCAACTCGGTGAGGTTTCCCAGTCCCATCAGCATCTCCGCGTCGGGATACCGCCGCCGCACTTCGTAGAAACGATGAAGCGACTCCGCGAAGCCGAAATTGATCGGATTCAGGATGGGGTCGATGACGTAGGGCACGCCCCACGCCTCCAGTTGGGCGATGTTTCGCTCCAGGGAGGGCAATCCCTGGTCGAAATCGGGAATGACCACGACCTTGCAGTGGAGCCGCGGAGCCAGGTCCATGTTCTGGCCGTTGATGCTCAGCAGGAGGTCCAGGCCCGCCTCGTCGGCGCGCATGATGGTCTCGGGGTCGAAGGTATCCAGGCTGACGACGAAGCCGCGCTCCTTCAGCCGCGCCACGACCTCCGCCACACCGGGGAAACCGCCCTGCACAGGGCACCCCAGGTCGATGACGTCGGCCCCGCTGGCGCGATAGTAGTTGGCCCTGGCCAGGATCTCCTCCCAGGGCATGTGGTAGGCCTCCACGATCTCGGCCAAGATCTGGGTCTTGTACTCGCCATAGCCCTCCAGGAACCGCTCGCGACCGAAGAACACCGGCAGATCCTTCAGGTCCTTGGGACCGCGGAGCACGGGGACGCCCACCCGCTCCTCGACGACGGATAGTTCACCCTGGCACCAGCCGGAGAGCATAACCTGCCGGCATCCTTGGGCATCGGCGAGTTGGCCTGCGATCCAGTGGGTGTTCATCAGAGCCGCCACCGAGAAGTCGAGGACCGCCACCTGGTACTCAAAATCGGGCTCCATCCGCTCCAGGGTGGCCTTCAGAGCGTCGGCAGCCAGCCTGCCGGTCACAAACAGGTACTCATATTCGCCAGTTGGCATCGAAGGTCCTCGACATTCTCTACCACATTGACATCCGGGAACGCGCGCAACCTGACCGTGTTCTGCAGGTCAATGGCACGCGGGTAGACCTTGATGGTCTGCCCTCCGGGCGTGCGCGTGCTCATCTCGGATGCGACGTCGGTGGGAAGCACGAAGATGGGCACGCGATTCTTCCCCGCGTGAGCGAACAAGTTGGTGATCAGGGAATCGGAGATTCCCTGAACAAACTTGGCCACCGAATTGGATGTCGCCGGGGCGATGACCAGTGCCCGGTACCGGCCCGGTTGGGCGAAGCGACCCACGACAGGCGCGCTGGTCATATGGTCCCGGGTGACGGCTCCCGCCGTCCGGTGGACGTCCTCCTCCAGGCCGTACATGCGCAGGACTTCCTCGGCGGCGCGGGAGAGAAACACGTCCACCTCACCGAGCTCCACGATCAGGTCGACGCACTCCTGTAGGAGATGGCCGGCTCCTGTGATACCCCAGGCGATGCTCATTGTGTATCCTTGTCTGGGACCCTCACCGATCCCCGGCGCAGCCGGGGCGCCCTCTCCCAGGGGGAGAGGGGGAAGAAGGGGGGGAGCAGGGGATCGGTGCGCTGTGAGAAAGATATTCCGGTGCAACCGGGTAATTTTCGAAAGCGATGGTGTAGCACTCCTTGAAGTGTGCCCGGATGTGCGCCTCGATCTCGGGATCGTACCCAGGGGTCACATACATCGTGCGCCCTGGACGCTCGTGCACGATCTGCCCGTCGCGGGCCACCACCACGCCGTCCTTGAGCACGTACCGGGGACGGGCGAACATCTCCGCTTTATCGTCCTGCGGGGCGTAGATGGTCACGTCGGCGTCGGCCCCCGCGCCCAGGTGGCCCTTCTGATTGAGCCCCAATCTCCGAGCCGTACCGGCCCGGGTGATGACGGCGATCTCGTACAGCGAGTATTCGCGATCCAGTTCGGGCAGCATGGCCCCATTCAATGCTCGCGGCTGAATCCCGGCCAGCAGCTCGGCCCGGTAGTCACGATCCATCAGCATCTTGATCACGTGTGGGTAGTGGATGAAAGGTCCGGCGTTGGGATGGTCGGTGGTCAGGAATACCCGCCACGGGTCATCGATCAGTAGGAACAGCTCCAGGCCGATGAGCCATTGTACGGCGTTGAACAGGTTCTGGCGCTTGTATACCACGGGCACGACCCCGCCGCCCGTCTCCCCCTCCACGTCGTCGTTCAGCCACTTGTGCCCGGTCAGCCGGTGCAGGCGATACTGCAAGGGGCCGTCGGACGTCATGGTCGTCGCCTCACCGAAGATTACCTGCCCGACGTCCACCGTGAGGCTCGGGTGCTCGTTGACCGCGCGGGCCACTTCGGCAGCTCCGGAGCGCGGCATCTTGCCCGGTTCCCCGGCGTAGCTGAAGAACTGCAGGTGGCAGATGTGGGCGCGCCGTCCGTCGAGTGCCTCGATGGTCTCGACCGTCGTCGGCGCGTTGCCGGCCTGCCCCAGGTTGAGACTGTGGATGTGGGGGACGTGGGGCAAGCCCAACTCGTCGTTGATCCACGACAGCGTGGTCAGGATCTGGCGCGGGGTGACGCCGAAACCGATGACGTCATCGTCCAACCGGGCCACGTTCCCGCCCCACTTCCAGTTTTCCACACCGCCGGGGTTGACGACCTTGATGGCATACCCTTTTGTCGCCTGGAGCAGCCAGGCCACGTAATCACGGGCCTTCTCGCGCTCCCCGTCGCGGATGCAGCGCATAATGAAGTGGTTGTTGCCCATCGTGATGTATGCGCCCTTGTCCAGGATAGGCACGTCTTCAAATTCCTCGTGGGTGTGGCGCGCGACCAGGGGGGCGGTGGCGGCTTCCATCACCGTGGTGTAGCCCATCTCCGCGTAGAGATAGCCGGTCATGTGGGTGGTCGGCGTGGTATAGCCCACCCCGGAGCGGGTCATTGCCCTCGGTTCCCTCTGCGGAGAGGTGGGTGTCCCGCGCGCCCGCACGTGGCCCCGGTGATCCTCCGGGCGGAACTTGCGCCCCGAGTTTACCTTCGCCCCGGCGAAGTGGCTGTGGATATCGACCCCGCCGGGCATGACCACCAGCCCTGTGGCGTCTATCGTCTGTGCTTGCCCGTGGTCCACCTCCTCCGCCGGGACGATACGCCCGTCTTTTATCCAGATATCCCGGTTCTCACCGTTCACCCCGTTGATGGGATCGTAGACTTGACCGTTCAGAATTCCCAACATCATCACATCACCTCACTGCCTCGATGATCTGGCTCAGCACATCCACGTCGGTGGGGCGGGTGAGCGGGAGCACCGGCCGGAGCCGGATGGGCACGCCGTCCATTCGATAGAACGTGCCGGCCGCGTCCACCCCGTAGCAGGCGGTGGGGAGGACCACCCGTGCCACCTGGCCCGTCAGCGTCGGTACTGGATCCAGGACAATGGTGGGGATCCGTTCCAACTGCTGGGCCGCTGCGTGGGGGAAGTGAGCCACCGGGTCCGAGGCGATGATCAACGCTGCATCCGCCTCCCCTCGCGCCAGCACGTCCACCGTCGAGAACTCGCCCGGACCGTACCGGGGGTACCCACGGGCAAAGCTGACGGCGAAGGGATAGCCGCTCTGCCAGGTAAGCACCTGATCGGCCCCTGCCACGTTTCCATGGCCCCGCATGGGGATGACGGAGAAACGGGTGTGCTGATTCAGTTCCGCCACCAACGTGAAGAGCTCGCTCACGTTGAGGTCTCGCGCCCGTGTCTGCGTCAGCCCCATGCCCATGAAAGCGACGCCGAAGCGACAGGTTTTCATCTGCTCCGCCAGTTCCCGCAACTGGGCAATCGGTACGCCCCCAACCGTCCCCCCCTGGACCGCGGGCATCCTGCCCGCCTCTTCGGCCGCAGGCATCCCGCCCGCCCCTTGGGCCGAAGGCGTACTCCCCGCCTCTTGGACCGCGGGCATCCTGCCCGCCACATCGATCTCTTTCCCCTGCACCAGTGCGCGCAGCGCCGTCAGTACGTCGAAATCGGCGCCGGGCTGCACCTGGAGGAAGACGTCGGCCGTCTTCGTGCTGGCGGTGGGCCGCACGTCCACGACGACCAAGGTCCGATCCTTGCGCCCGTTGGGGGTGAGCGTGCCCTTGGGCATCACCGAATAGCGGGCGAAGTGGCGGACGTGGGAGACCGCCGGGTTGCAGCCCCAGAAGACGAGCAGGTCGGCCCGGCTCCGCACCTCGCCCAGCGTGCACGTCGGCTCACCGACGGTCTGCATCGCCAGGCCGGTGGGCCCGTGGCAGACGGATGACGTGGTATCGATCATCGCCCCCAGCCGGTCGGCCAGTTCCACCGTCTTCCGCTGGGCCTCGGTGGCCGTGGAGCTGAGGCCGTAGATGATGGGGCTATCGGCCTCGTTCAGGATCCGCGCCGCCTCCGCGATAGCCTCGTCCCAGTCCACCGGGCGGCCGTCGACGGTGGGCCGCTGCGGGGTGGGGTCGTAGTGGGTGAAGAGCCCGCGCCCGTTGGGGCAGGCCTTTCGCACCTTGGCGATGGCTCCGTCCTGCACCTCCACGACGATGTCATCGCACAGGCACCCACAGAAGGAACAGACTACATTCTCGAAGACATCTTTCTCAGAGACATCAAGGTCAGTGCTCATACCGGTTCTACCTCCGCCGTCAGTCCCTTGAAGGGAGGCATCCCTGTGCTCTCGGTGTTCGTCCCGATGAGCAGGTTGGCTGTTGGCCCCATCGGCATGAACAGCATCCCTGAAGGGAGCGTACCTGCGCGGACGGGCACCTCCACCTGTCCGGTTTCCGTGTGCACTCGGACTGCCTGCCCCTCCTCGATATTGAGGCGGGCCATGTCCTCCGAATTCATCTGCACCAAAGATGTCGCGCGGAGGTACGCGTCCGAGTCCTTGCCCTCGTGCAGCCCCTTTCCTTGTCCAGAAGTTCGGCCAGTGATTAGCGTGAAATACTCGTTCAAGACAATCCTCCACCGCAAGGTCGTACATTCGTAGATTCGTACATTCGTAGATTGGTAAATCGGTAGATTGGTCAGCTTGTCAGTTTGTCCCCGATCTCCTGGCGGACGGCTTGTGCGCTGGCCAGCAGGTGGTTCCAGCATGCCGCTCTTCCTCTCCCCTCGGCCAGGATCGTGCAGACCGGATGTCCTGCTTCAATCCGTTCGCCAGGGAAGGGAATGTCCCGTCTGCCCTGCTCTATCCAGTTTTCTGTCTCCGGCAGGGTAACCGTTCGCCGGGCGTAGACGATCCCTTTGCCCACGTGTGCGCCCTGGGACTGCAGGTGGTCTGCCAGTGAGAAGTCGGGCAGCCGCCCGGCCATCGCCTCCAGGTGCAACGAGAAGACGTTCACCCCATAGGCCCGTTCCACCAGTTCCATCGAGGCAGAGTAACGGGGGTTGATCTCCACCAGGAAGGGGCGAGGGCATCCGTCGGGGCCGTCTGCTACCACCAGATCGATTCCGTTCACTCCCCGCAGGCCGAAGTGACGGGTGAGGCGGGTGGCCATTTCTTCCACCTGCTGCAGAAGAGCGGCCATTTCTGCCACAGGCATCGTCAGCGGAAGGATGTTGCCGCACCAGGCGAATCCCTGCGCCCCCAGTTCGTCCTGGCCGATAAGCTGCTCCGTCAGGCCGATGACCACACTGCGCTTCCCGTCGGCCACGAAGGCGGCCGAGGCGGGCAGGCCGTGGACATATGCCTGCAGGATGTGAGCCGCGTCCAGCGATTCCCCTTCCCAGGGCCGGATGCCGTGGCCGCCGCCGCTGCGGACCGGCTTGTGCAGCCAGCAGTGCGTTGGGCCGGCATCCGGCTCTTCTCCGGGAAGGAGCGTGATAGGGTACGGGATCCCGGCCCGTCGGCAGAACGCCCGCAGTGCGCGCCAGTCACGTACCCGGCGCAACACGGCGGGCGCGTTCCCGAGCAGAACGCGCCCCCGTGCCAGTTCTTCCACCACCCCTGGGTGGTTCTCCAGGTTGGAAATGTAGACCACCGCTTCAAAGTCCAGACGGCGACTTGCTTGCAGCAAGGCTTCCGCGCTGAATGGGAGACCGAAGTCCCGCAGGAGCGCGTGATTCTCCACCAGCGTACGTTGATCCCGGTCGCCGAAGTAGTCCAGCGTGATGACCGGGTGGCCGCCCTGCACGGCGGATTCGGCGATGGCACGCGTGCTCAGGCCAATGATGAGGATACGGGTCACATCTCTGTCCAGCCTGGATCTACCTTGTCGCCGTCGTCCTGCGTGATTGTAAAGAGCAGTACGGCTAGATCTCCGCCAATTCCTTGGCGAACTCGAAGGCATTCGTGTAGTCCAGGAAGGCGCCTTCGGATTCCATGGCGGTCTGCAGCATCGTCGCTTGGATCTTGTTCCGCAAGTTCCCGATCGCGAGCGCCCCGATCATGAGCAAGCCGTTCTTCTCTTTCTTGTCGTATTTCGACTTGATCCCGGCGATTCCCACCGGTGGAACTGCGTTCACGTCTGCGGCGACCATGCACGCTTCCAACTGGGGTACGAATTCCTCGGGCACGAGCTCGACGCCCGCGGGGCCGGCGGAGATGACGATCTCACAGTCCTTGGCCGCGGACACGATCTCCTCTGGAGAGGTCGCCTTCATTCCCGTCACCGTGCCACCTACTGTTTCGGAGATCTTCTCCGCGACAGTGGTCACCTCGTCGACGACGTCCAAGACCTTGACCTCCACACCCTCCTTGGCCAGTATCCGGCTCGCCACACGGCCCACACGCCCGCAGCCTCCCAGCACGACTGCCTTCTTGCCTTCAAGCGTCTCGCCCTTCATGGCCAGCGCCTCGAGCACTTTCGCGACGATGGCGGAGGACGTTGTGTACGCTCCCTTTGGATCGAGCGCTATGGAGAGTTGGAAAGGCGGGAACATCGTCTTCTTGGCCTTTTTCGCCATCTTCTCCACGGCGTCGAGGTCGTTGCCCCCGAAGAATAGCGTGGTGGTCTTCGCGCCCTTGGGTCCGCGCGGGAACATCGCGTCCTGCACCAGGGCGGTGATCTCATCCACCGCTACACCGCTGAACGGCAGCACGATATCGAATCCCACGTCGTAAGCGAACAGTATGTCGAACGGACTGGGTCGCTTGTTCATGTCGAAGTAAATCAGTATGTTCTTCATCGATCTCTCCTCTTTACGTATGATGAGCCCGCCTTGCACGCCGGACCCAACAGGCTTTTACCCATCCCCGGCTGTGCCGGGGCGCTCTCTCCCAGGGGAGAGGGGAAGTTGGCCGCTTTCCGGTCAGGGTAGAACCTCTGTCTGGATGCCCCGCAGGGAGCCGTCTTCGTGTCCTGATACGGCCTGCTCCACGAGCCTCTTGAGTGCGGCGAGGGAGACCTCCACACCCGCTTGTTCCAACTGAACCAGGGCGGCCTGCAGGTCCTCCCACTCGGCCTTGACGGAGACGACGGCCCCTTCTTCTTCCCCCAGGATCTCCTTGACGCGGACGAGCACGCGCACCGGTTCTGCACCCGTTTTGGCAGTCAGTCGCACTTGCCGTGTCCGGTATTCAAAGCAAATGTGGTCCGGATCGAAGACCCGGACGCCGAGCGTGCCCAGCTCGCATGCCAGGAAGTTCGCCAGCACATCGACCTGCCCTTCTGGGGCATCTACGAAGAAAAGGTAACCGATCCGGCCCTTTTTGGTGATCGCCTGCACCACGTGAACGCTGTTGGCCCCGCGCGCCGTCAGGCCATCGATGACGTGGGGGATCACCTCGCCGGATATGTCATCCACGTTGACCAGGAGTAGCATAGTTTGGGCTATCAGATGGGTATAGAAGGACAAGGTAGAGGCGCGGCCAAGCTGCGCCTCTACCCAGTCTCAGCAGTACAACGCTGGAGCCGCGAAGGCGCCGGTCAGGGCTACCCTTCCACGTCCTCCAGGTCCTTCATGATGCGGACGGCCAGCCGGCCCACCTCGCGGGCTGTGTCTTTCGCCCCGGGGATAGAGCAGGTGATCTTGGCGGCTTTCTCCGCCTTCTTCCCGGCGTCTTTCCACGTGTACTTGCCCATGGCCGCGGCGACGACGGCCGGGACGACCGCGTCGATGGTGCAGCAGCCGACGTACATGAGTTCCTGCGCCACTGCTGCGGCGACGGTGATGGGCAGCGACAGTTCGGCCTTCTTGTTCATGACAGCGTCGGGGATAGCCTTGTGGCTGAGCCCTTCCAGCACGAACTCCTCACCGTCCACGGTCACCACGGCGTCAATGTCGGCGTCGAAGCCCCAGTAGCCCTGGGCGAAGGGGTGATCGCGGCGCGCTCCACCCGCGAGCTTCGTGAACTCAATGGTGATGGCCTTGCCGAAGAACCCACTGAGGATTTTGCCAGCGCTTTCTTCGACCTTCGCCTTGCGCGCCAGGTCCAACGCCACGCAGACGTCCTTCAGATCCTTGCCGGCGCTGAGTTCGTCGTAGGTGAACTTGGCTCGCCTGTAGACGGCGTTGGCCCGAATGCCGTCGGTGGCCTTGATGATGGTCTCGGTGACCGGACCACGGCGGACTTGTTCGGCCTTG
>Ga0180437_10005048_pt1 | contig 18290 bp, 14 predicted proteins | sample SS_ome_4_FD_132410 | JGI IMG/M metagenome (GOLD analysis project Ga0180437, IMG submission 132410) | Hypersaline lake sediment archaeal communities from the Salton Sea, California, USA - SS_3_D_1 metaG | ecosystem: Environmental > Aquatic > Non-marine Saline and Alkaline > Hypersaline >... | reverse complement strand
GTCGCGCCCGCGGTGGAGCACAACCACCCTTGGGGGCTGCTTCAAATGCATGAGCACTTTGAGGGGATCTGGCACCCCAAGCATGTCAATCATCGACTCGACGCCGAGCTCGTCGCAAAGCCCGATGAAGCGATCCAGAGTCTCCACCGGGGAACTCCCCATAACCGTCGCTGCGGTCGCGCCGGCTGAGCGCACCATCGACACCTCTTCGGCCCCACCGTCTGTCGTCTTGAGGTCGGCCACGATTGGACCGGCCCAGCGCGACCGGATGTTCCTGATTCCTGCCATGCCCTCGCGTTTGATGTAGGGCGTTCCGGCCTCGATCAGTATGCGTTCGCTCTGCACAATCTGCGGCAAGATGCGGCGGGCCTGTTCCCAATCTTCGTTGAAGGCAAGCTGCAGGTAGCGCATTTTGCTGTGCAGCGTGAACTCGTTGGTGCGGCTTGGGCTTTGCTCGGGCATGGTTGACCCAATCTGCTTGAGGAGCAGCCCTCGCAACATGGCGGCCTACCCTTCCACCAGTTTGCCGATCGTTCCCTCCAGGCTGCTGGGGATGAAGACCACGATCTTTTCGGAAGGGTCCGCAGCGATGTCGCGGATGGTCTGCAGGGTGCGCAGGTGCAAAGCTCCCCTGTTCCTAGCGAGCATCTCGGCTGCCTTCTGTAGGTTCTCCGCAGCCGACAGCTCGCCCTGCGAGGCGATGATAACCGCTCGCCGCTCACGCTCGGCCTCGGCCTGCTTGGCCATCGCTCGCTTCATTTCGGCAGGGAGTTCGATCTCCTGTATCTTGATGGCCTCGATGTCCACGCCCCAATCTGAGGTTTCGGCATCGACGATCTGGCGGATGTTGCCCGCGACTTGCTCGCGCTCGCTCAACACGAAATCCAGCTCGCTGTTGCCCACCACATCCCGCAGCGCGGCCTGTGTGTACTGTCGGACGGCATAGCTGTAATCCTCGATCTTGATGATCGCGTCCTCAGGCCGAACGACCTTGAAGTACACCACTGTGGCAGCGAGAATGGGGATATTGTCGCGGGTGATCACTTCCTGTCGTGGGATGTCCGCGGTCTTGATGCGCATGTCCACGCGGCGCATGTTCTGAAGGACCGGAGCTACCCAAGTGAGGCCTGGATCCCGCGTGCCGCTATAGCGGCCTAGGGTGAAGACCACTCCACGCTCGTATTGGTAGAGTGAACGCAAGCCAGCAAGCAGGTACAAGAACACCAAGCCACCCAAAACGAACAGCACAAACCAGCCAAACATGATTAACCTCCTTCTTGCTCAATAACACACTGCCGGTTGCCAGAGAGCTTGTGCTCTGTGCCCCCTGGCACAGATGATCGATTGCACCGCGCCGCAATGTGCGGAACGAGAAACCTCGTCTACCCACATTATAGGCGCTGTTGCGGCAAGTGCGTGACGTCTGTCCGACGCGAAGCTGACAGCAGGCCACAACGCAGTGGGTCAGCTTGTGGGCCAAACTCCGCCCTTGCGGATGGACTGCGGCTGGATGACAAGCGGGAGAGGACGGCTGCCCTTGCTGCTCATCGGCCTCCGCAGGAAGCTCACGAGTGGTGAACGCGTTACGTGGCAGTGGAGCTAGTCTGCCGATTCTCAACTGCGGCGTGTGACCACCGAGCTCGCCAGGTCGCGCAGGTGTTGAGCTGCCGGTGGCCATGGACGGGCCGCCTCCAGCGCCTTAAGCGCTGCCCCTTGCTGCTCTTCAGCTCTACGGCGCACATAACCGCGTGCTTGGGCTAGGTCGAGGATTTCCACGATAGGCCCCACATCATGGCCCTGGTCCTCCCGTGCGTACAGCGTTGCTAATGCCGAGCGCTGATCGCTCTCACGAAGCGCGTAGATGATGGGAAGGGTCATCTTTCGTTCGAGGATGTCGCTTGAAGTTGGTTTGCCCGTCGTTTCTGCCTTGCCCCAGATGCCGAGGATGTCGTCGATCATCTGGAAGGCAAGGCCCATGCAGTGGCCGTACTCTCGATACTGGTCGAGCTTGTCCAGTGCTCCGGCCAACAGCGCACCTAGCTCAGCACTCGTCGCGATGAGAGCCGCGGTCTTGGCGCTAATCATCTCGATGTATGCTTCCTCCGATAGGTCAAGGCGACTCTCGTAGGCCATGTCCAGGTACTGGCCTTCGCAGAGCCGAAGGCAAGTGCGGTCAAGCGCCTTGGTCGCGGCAATTACCCGTGCAGGGGGGACCCCGAGCTCCAGAAGTCGCGCTAACGTACCTCGCGCGATGACCAACATGGCGTCTCCAACATTCACACCCTGAGCCAATCCCCAAAGGCTCCAGACTGTACGACGTCCACGACGAGTGGTGCTCTTGTCCTCGATGTCGTCGTGTATCAGCGAGAAGTTGTGTACCAGTTCAAGCGCAGCCGCGGCGGGCAGTGCCGTATGCCAATCGCCTCCCGCTGCCTGGCAGGTCAGCAGACACAGAAGTGGCCGCAGGCGCTTGCCACGGTACGCATCTACTGGACGAAGATGCTGGTCAAGCCAGCCTAGATGATAGGCCATCATGTGATATAGAGGGGCGACAGCCTCCCTAGAGGAGCTGATGATACAGCGTAGCTCCGTATCGATAGCATCCAGGTATGATCGGAGGTCGGAGGTCATCGTGGACGGGGCGCAGTACATGTGGTCGCTGTGGGTTCTTGTCTGCAGAGCGGTGCAGCCTTTAGCGCGGCAATGTCGTGCAAGCCAGCAGCAAACATCGACACTCTCAGGCCCTCAATTACAACTCGAAGCTCATCACTGACGGCCCGCGACGAGATGGTGGCTGGCACCACGAGGGGCCCGGCCAGGCCCACGAGGTCGGCCCCGAGAGCCAGGGCAACGGCTGCCTGCGGTCCTGTGCGGATGCCCCCACTACCGATAAGCGGTAGGTGGGGCGCGCGGCGGTGTGCTTGGATGATGGCTTCGGCAGTGGAGATGCCCCAACCTGCAAAGTGCTCGGCTATTCGCTGCTGCAGGTCGGTCCTGGCACGGTGCCTCTCCACCTCGCTCCAGGATGTGCCTCCGGCTCCAGCTACATCGATAGCGGCTACACCAGCCTTGACCAGCTGGCCAGCTACGACGTCTGAGATACCCCAACCAACCTCTTTGACGATGATCGGCACCCCCAGCTGCCGGCACACTGTAGCAATCTTGTCCAGCAAGTGCCCAAAGCGCGTGTTGCCGTCCGGCTGAAGCGCTTCTTGGAGCGGATTCAGGTGCAGGACAAGGGCGTCTGCTTCAATCATCTCAACGGCCCGCTGGCACTCCGGCAATCCATAGCCATAGTTGAGCTGGACTGCACCCAGGTTGGCGAGGAGCAAAACATCCGGTGCTGCCTGCCGAACCTGATAGGTCGCCTGCAGCGCTGGGTCTTCAATGGCAGCACGCTGCGAGCCGACGCACATGGCCAATCCCAATTCCTGTGCCGCCTCGGCCAAGTTCAGGTTAATCTGACGAGCTTGAGGTGCTCCGCCCGTGATGGCGGAAATCAGCAAGGGCGCCCTAAGAAGCCTGCCCAGAAAGCGCACGCGCAGATCGACCTCGTCGAGATCAAGCTCCGGTAGAGCCCGATGCACGAGGCGGTACTGCTCCAATCCTGCGCTGAGACTTGTGGACCCAACATCATGCTCGGCGCAGATGCGGAGGTGATCCATCTTCCGCTCAGTGTGCGGGTTGGAAGGCATGGCAAGCCCCCGTAACCTGACATCGGCCAGCGTGTTTCCTTACAGTGAGAAGCAGATGCTCACAAGACAGGGCCAAGTGTGTTGACGTTACGCATCTTACGATAGGGTATGGGGCCCTGTCAAACAGAGTTGACGATCCTTCGCACTGCGGGTATACTGGTCAAGTCTTACTTCACCGTAGAAAGGAGTGCACAGCGTGACAGCCTTTGAGCGTGTCAAGAAGATCATAGTTGAGCAACTCGGAGTCGACGAGTCCAAAGTAGTGCCAGAGGCGCGGTTCCGCGAGGAACTCGGGGCAGATTCACTAGATCTCGTTGAACTGATCATGGCCTTTGAGGAAGAGTTCGGCGGCGAGATCTCTGATGAACAGGCGCAGGGCATTACTACGGTAGGTGAGGCTGTTACCTATCTGGAGTCACACGGCATTTCCTAGTCGCACGCACACGTAGGAGCTACGCCTGATGCATGTGCATCAGGCGTAGCTCCTTGCGATTGGACACCCCATCAAACTGCCTCGGCCGGTCAGGCTAAGGCCAAGCGGCTGCCTGGTCAGCTGACGTCTCATCTGGACAGGGGCCGGTCGCGCGGCTGCAACGGTCCGAACCTGAAGCTACCGTCGAGTGTACCCCGGATGGGCCCACAGTCTGCAGTCCCAAGGGGAGGTCGCCTTGATCTCTATCGATCGAGATCGCTGCTGCTACTGCGGTGCCTGTGTTAGCATTTGTCCCATCGATGCCCTTGATCTGCATGAAACCAGGTTTGCGGTGTCGGAGGACTGTACCGACTGCAGGCAGTGTGTGTTTGCCTGTCCGACGGCGGCGTTGTCGGCGGGCGGCGAGGTTCCCCCAGCTCGGACTCCGCCAAAAGACCACTATGAGGTCATCGTAGTTGGAGCTGGTCCTGCGGGATCTGTCGCTGCTCGCGAGGCCGCTCAGTTGGGGCTGTCCGTTCTGCTGATCGAGAAACGACAGGAGATTGGTTCTCCGGTGCGGTGTGCCGAGGGCCTGACGCCTGGGGCTCTGGATGGCTTCATCGATGCTGATCCCAAGTGGATTAGCGCCCGCGTATGCAAGGCCAGGATCACAGTGGTCCGAGAGGACCGGGACCATGTATGGCATCCGGCCGACATCGCCTCCAACGAGGCGGCGTCGGGAGTGGGGCATGTCGTAGAACGGCGGGTTTTTGATCGTGTGCTTGCCGAGAAAGCGGTGGCAGCTGGGGCGCGAGCGATCTTGAAGACGGCGGTCACAGGGCTACTCAAAGAGGGAGACACGATTGTCGGCGTCGAGACCAGGGGCTCGTGGGGCGCTCGGACGATCGCTGCCGACGTCGTGATTGGCGCCGATGGAGTGGAATCGCGGATTGGTGCCTGGGCGGGATTGGATACGACGCTGCTTGTGTCAGACCTCATGAGCTGTGCGCAATTCCTTCTGGCAGGTATCGACATTGATCCTGAGTGCACCTACTATTTTGTGGATCCTGAGTGTGCGCCGGGCGGCTATGTGTGGATCTTTCCCAAGGGAGATGGCCGGGCAAATGTGGGTCTTGGAATCCAGGCCGATCTGATGGTAGAAGCGCCAATTGAACTGTTGACGCGCTTTATCGAGCGCCGTAGCTTTCTGGCACAGGGCAGTCCTGTGACGGTGGTGACTGGCGGGGTGCCGGTGGCGCTGCCGCCTTCGTCGCTGGTCAGCGGTGGGTGTATGCTTGTCGGAGATGCAGCCCGCCAGGTGGATTCGCTGACGGGCGGTGGAATTGCGAATGCCATGCGGGCGGGGCGCCTGGCGGCACGAGTTGCGGCTGAGGCCATCGCGATGGGTGATGTAGGTCACCAGACACTTTCGCGCTACGACAAGGCGTGGCGTGAAGGCATCGGACGCCGAATGGAGCGCAACTATCGACTGCGGTCTCGATTCCCGCCAGATCAGCGCTCCAGCGAGCGGTTTCTGCGTGTATTCGCCATGAGCATCGGCGCGGGGAAGTAGCTCGGGCAAGTGAAAGGAGTGTGTATGTCAAGCCTTGCAGTGGTCACGGACAGTTGTGCTAGCCTTCCCGGGGGGGCCTACGAAGAGTATGACATAGTCATGGTGCCCTACTATGTCCACATTGGCAAGACGGCGTATCGTGATCTGATCGATGTCACAACTGACGAGTTCCTCGATCACATGCGGGCTGCTGATGAGTTACCCAAGTCGGCAAATCCGGGGCACGGCGACTACCTCGAGGCCTACAGGACCGCAGCGGGCCGTGCGGACGCGATCATAGCCGTGTGCATGACTTCGGAGGGCAGTGGTGCGTATCAGGCGGCGGTTGTGGCCAAGAGGGAGTTCGCTGAGGAGATGCCGGAGGTTCTCGTTGAAGTAGTGGACACACGGAATGTATCGATGGCGCACGGCTGGATGGCTCTCGAGGCCGCGCGCGCTGCTCAAGAGGGCGTCAGCGCTACCGAGATTCTGCGCATGATCAACCGCATGATCCCTGTGACGCGCATGCTTCAGACGGCCGACACGCTAAGGTACCTGTATATGGGGGGACGCATCGGCAGGGCGCAGCATCTGGTTGGCTCACTGCTGAACATCAAGCCGATCATCAGCATGGAGGATGGCGTGATCGTCGCGCTGGGCCAAGAACGGAGCCGTGCCAGGGTGTATAGGCGCATGATTGAGCTGATAGCTGAGCGCGTCGGGCGGGGTGCAAGGCTGAAAGCAGCTATTGTGCATGCGGGTGACGCCGAGGCAGCCGGGCAACTGCACCAGATGCTTGAAGACAACTTCACGTGCGTCGAGCTGCTGACCACCAACCTCTCTTCGGCCCTGGCGGTTCATACCGGACCAGGCACCGTTGGGGTTTGCTACTTCCCGGAGAAGGTGCTTGAATCCTGACGAGCCATTTCCCAGATGGCCGCGTAGCCGCCTCTTCTGTTGTGTAGTCCCGTCTTGCGGATGGTCCGCAAGACCCAAGGGGGCCGTTCAACGCAGGCTACAGAGCGGGCGCCGCCAGGTTCTGCAGCTTCTCCAGCGTCTCGGTCCAAGAGATGCGGGAGAGGCCAAGCTTGCGACGCAGGTCATCCTGATCCATGCCACGCCGAAAATCCCGCACGGCAGAGGTCCACCTGAGGTTCTCGAACGAGACAGCATGGCTGGACAGCCCGGCCCGTCTTTCACAGGCGTCGAGGACGTACTCCAGGTTGCGGGCGGTGCACTCGAACAGGTCAACCTGCGGCTGATACTGAGTTAAGTATTGGGGCAGGACGCGGCAAAAGGCGGTCGAAAGGCGCAGCTTGCGCTCCTTGTAGCGCTGCCTGAAGTCATCGTAGCGGATCAGGACGCTGGCTGAGTCCGGTCTCGTAGTGTCCAGGTCCTGCAGTGAGATATTCATACATTCCCCCTTCTTGATGCCGGTATCCAGAAGCAGAGTCACCAGCAGATGGGGTCGCGCGTCGGGGTGTTCAGAGTCGTCACGCCATGCTGCGGTAGCATCGAGCAGTTGACTGACGGCTTCGTCAGAGAGTACGTGCGGCAGAGGAGTTCTCACTGGGCGATGCAACAGAGATGCCGCAGGGTCCTCGGAGATCGCTTCCTCCTCGACGAGCCATGAGAAGAAGACCTTGAGCGCTGTCAGGCGGCGAGCCAGCGACTTGGGCTTGCATGGCACCCCGCGCTCGTGCTCCAAGTAGCCCAAAAAGCCTTGCAGCACGTCGGTACTGATGTCCCCAAGAAGCTTTCTGCGCCCCAAGTAGCGTGACAGTAGGCGCAGATCGCTATCGAATGCACGCACGGTGTGCTCGCTGAAACCCTGATCATGCATGTGGAGATGGAACGCAAGAGTGGCCCGGTGCAGGGTAGTGCTCTTTGTGAGCGCCTCAGTGCTCTCGGGCTCTCCAGCTGGTTTGGGGGTGGGGAAGAGTTCCAGTTGCTCCAATCGCTCGAGACCTCCTTCGTATAGCGCCATCTTGCGACATAATCATAGCCCAATTATGGCAACACGTCAAGTTGGCCGAATACTTCGGACTGCTGCTTCGGGGTGCGACCGGTGTGAGTAGCCTCTGTGGCACGGCCGCCGCGCTTGAACTCCGGGCCAGGGGGCTCGGGCGATTGGACGATTCCTCGGAGTGCTCTGTCGAGAACCAGCGATCCCTGGGCATCGAGTGTGTGCTTGGGGCGACATTCCGCATACGCTGTACGGCGGCTCGAACACGCTCAGCTCATACGACTTTGACCCAGAGCTGTCAGTTCATGTGAGCTGGCATGAGTCAGGATCCAACTGAGGCGGGCAACGTGGGTGCCGTGGACATGCAGCGTAGGGCTGGGGCCTCCACGTCAGCCACACGTTCTGCATCCTTTGCTAAGGAGTACATGCTTCGACCCGGGCCGGCTTTGAGGCCGAATCGGCAGCGTATGCGCGAGGTGCCGGCCTCCACGTGTCTTCTGCGTCCGGGAGACGCGCGGAGGCTATGGTGTCAACATCGATGAGGAGAAACGCAGGTGTTGGTTAGCTCGCCTCTACATTGCACAGCGCCGTTTCTATGCGCTGCATGGCTTGCGTCAGCTCGATGCCCTCTGCCAAGGCGACCTCACCCGCAAGCTGTCGTTTGGCGTCAGTGAGCATGGTCGCTTCCAAGGTTGACATGCTTCTCTCACGTTGTCTGGCGCACAAATCGCGGATGATGCGAGCCAGGGATTTGACAGTACCGTCCGTCATCAGCTCGGACACAAGTGCTCGCCGCTTTCGATAGTCGCTTGGCAGATCGGCAGGTGTCTCGGCGAGCATCTTCAGAGCACGCCTGATCTTGTCTGCGCTTGCTAGTTCCCGCAGGAGCGCGTCTCCCGTGGAGTCTGCTGGCAGGTGCAGCTTGAGATCCTTGCTGGGGATATCAACGATGTAGTATCGTTGGTGTTCCTCGTCCTTGCTTCCTTCTCGAACTCCCACCACCGTTCCAGCTCCGTAACGCCGGTGGACGATGTTCTGTCCGATTGCCAACTGTAGTGACATCCTACTCTTCCCTCCGCCTTCTGACCGGCCTGACAACGAGCAATGGTTGTCGCGGCAAACCCACTAGTCCCTGGGCTTTTTGTAGCGATAGACAATGCGACCTTTTTCGAGATCATAAGGTGACAATTCCACTTTGACCCTGTCCCCGAGAAGGACCTTTATGTAGTAGCGTCGCATCTTGCCGCACAGGTAGGCCAGAACGTCTTGACCGGTGTCGAGTTCGACTCGGAACATCGTATTGGGCAATGCCTCAACAATCGTGCCCATGATTTCCAAACGCTGTCTCTTTTCCGTATTTGCCAGTTCCTCTTCACCTCCTCGTGCCTTGGTGGGGCAGTCAGCCACAGAAAAGCCCGGCCAGTGGCACGAATATGGACTGCAAGTGCAGCCTACGACCGGGCGCCGTGATGACTCCAGTGTGATCTTGCACGCCTGACCTATGCTAACACACGCCGATCTCGCACTCACCAGCGACAGAGATCAGGCGTCGCTGCTTACAGTCTCATTTTACGACAGAACTGCGCCTTGGTCAAACAGACATTGGCTAGCTACCGGGCTGCTTTGGAGCGCCTCTGGGTGTTCTGCATGGCGGCCGAGGTACATGCGGTATCAATTGCTCCATTTGGAGTTCTGCGAGCTTGACCCTAGAATGGGCTAGGTGTCGGTCGCAGTGTAAGCACAGTTGAGGAGGTGCGGAATGCAGGCCTATTGCGTCAAGTGCAAGCAGAAACGCGACGTCAAGAATCCCGAACAAGTCGTGCTCAAGAACGGTCGACATGCGGTGCGTGGTACCTGTCCGGTTTGCGGGACTCGCCTCTACGCCTTTGTCAAAGGCAAGTGACCCACACCATTCGAGAACGCTGAAGACTCGATCAGCAAAGGGGGAGCCCATCTGACACTGTGCGGTGCCGGATGGGCTCCGCTACATAGAAAATGCAGGCGCCTGCGCTTGTGCGCTGCTGCAATAGTCGCACTGCGGCTCGGTCACAGCCGGCCCGGAATATTGCGCCCGGCGACTCTCAGCCGGCAAGTGTGGTTGCTTTGGCCTGGCCAAGGCGAATGGGGGAGTGGGGATAATGGGCAATACAGCCAAGGCCGAGCCGGCTGCATTCGTCATCTTTGGGGCTTCAGGGGACTTGGCGCGGCGAAAGCTCGTCCCGGCGCTCTTTGACCTCATGTGTGCCGATATGCTGCCTGAAGCGGTGCGGCTGGTAGGTGTGGCGATTGATGATCTGGACCTTGAGGAATTGCGGGAGCGCTTGCGTCGTGGCGTGGTTGATTGCGAGGGCATTGAGCCGAGCCGGCAAAGGCTTTGGCCACGCTTTGCCGAACGGATTCACTATGTGGCTGGTGACTTTGATGATCCGGCTACGTATGGTCGTATTGGCGCACTTCTGTCTGAGATCGATGCCAGTGGCGAGACTGCGGGCAATCGCGTGTTCTACCTGGCTACGCCGCCGAGCAAATTCCCCATTGTTGTGTCGCGGCTCGGTGGAGCCGGCCTCAGTCGGGATGATCATGGATGGACCCGCGTCGTCATTGAGAAGCCCTTTGGCCACGATCTGGCAAGCGCTCAACAACTGAACGCCCAAGTGCATGAGGTCTTTGGCGAAGATCAGGTATTCCGCATTGACCACTACTTGGGCAAGGACACGGCACAGAACATCCTCTTCTTCCGTTTCGCAAACGCGATCTTCGAGCCCATCTGGAATCGGAACTACATAGACAATGTGCAGATAAGCGTTCTGGAGAGCCTTGACGTGGGACAGCGGGGAGCCTACTACGACGAGGCCGGCATTCTGCGTGACATATTCCAGAACCATATGATGCAGCTTCTCACCCTGACGGCCATGGAGCCGCCAGGGACTTTTGATGCCAAGGCTCTACGCGATGAGAAGGTCAAAGTGCTCCGCGCTGTGCGTCCCGTCGACGTGCGCGACTCTGTCCGAGCACAGTATCGCGGGTTCTGTCAGACACCGGGTGTGGAGCCAGACTCCAAGACGGCCACCTTTGCCGCACTGAGGTTCTTCGTCGACAACTGGCGGTGGGAAGGGGTGCCCTTTTACGTGCGATCGGGCAAGGCGCTTGCGACGAAGACGACGGACATCATCGTCGAGTTCCGTCGCCCACCGCTCCAAGTATTCGATCTACCGATGGGCCAAGAGTATGTGCCGAACAGCATTCTGGTCGGAATCCAGCCCGACGAAGGTATCCACCTCAAGTTTCAGGCCAAGGTCCCGGGGGCGGGTCGGCAGGGGAGGCCTGTGGACATGGCTTTTCACTACCGCCCCGCGTTCGGCATAGAGAGGCTTCCGGATGCGTATGAGCATTTGCTGCTGGACGTGCTGGAGGGCGACGCATCACTGTTCACGCGCAGCGATGAGATCGAGCTGGCATGGCGCCTGATAGACCCCTTGATGCATGCCTGGGAGTCGGGGAATAGGCCCCCGCTGACCAGCTATGAGCCCGGCAGCCAGGGGCCCGATGCTGCCCATACGTTCATAAACCGCGATGGTCGTGTGTGGTGTCCTGGCTGCACCTGGCACGAGTAAAGAGGGATGCTGGAAATGCGGGCCGGGCTGGCCCGCACACCGGGGGCTCTGCGTTCGACTCCGGTCACTGGACCTTGCAGGGTCGCCCCGGGACGCAACCAACACCGTTGTGCACGACTAGTGCTCTCGCCGCGCATGAGGTGCGGCCTCTCCGTCACACGGCGGGCTACTACTGCGCAAGCTCCACTCCGCGCTCGGTGAGCAGGTGGCGTACCGTGCTCAGATCATCACTCTGGACGAGGAGCAGTCTCCCGCGAGGGTCGGCTGGCAACGGCGAAAGGAAGGGCGCGAGTTCAGGATCGGCCAGTAGCTCCTGTGCAACGCCAGGGTCTCTCACTTCTAGGAGGGCCGCTGTCCGCAGGGTAGCTCTGCCATAGTAGTGACCCCAGGCCTTGACACGCGCACGGAGCTCACTTGGGAGCGGGCCGCGGTTGAGCTTGACCAGGCGGTCTAGGTATTCCCGCACTGTTGTGCCGCGATGCAGAGCCTGGGTGACGGCTCTTTGGGTGACGACGTAGGTACCGTCCTTGAGTTCCGCTAGGTCGGCCAGGCAAGTATCGAGCAGCAGGTCAGGACCGTCGTGCAAACGCACCAGCTCACCCGATGGCTTTGCACGCACGCGGCCCACACAGGCCCCCTCAGGCCGTGTCCGGGCGGCCAGAACGCCACGGCGGAAAAGAGCCTCTCTCAATGCCGATCGGTGCCCTGGGCGCACAGTGGCGACGGTTGATGTCAGACGGCGCCCCAAGTGCTTGCGGATTGCATCATCTTGCCACAAGTCCTCCAGCTGCCCAGGGGAAGCAGTGTGCAGAAGCGCCACGCGCCTGTGGAAGCTGATACGCTGATACTGCTGTTCCCACTCACGCAGCGAGCGCTCGACGTTCTGGGGTATCGGGACGTTCGACATGTCGCGGAGTGCGCCTAGGATACCTTCAACACTGAGGCCCCACTGCTGCCCGCGGTACACCGTTTCCCGCGAGAGCACATACTCGAAGGCGCTGCGGTCGGCTTTCGCTCTGTCAGCGAACAACTCGAGTTGTGCGAGCGAGGACTCTGGTACTGGGCCCAAAGCTAGAATGCGGAAGCTGGGCTGAACCACGACTCTTCCCTCGTCGCTGGATCGTGCATCAGCTTGTGGCGCAGCGCATTCCGCGGACTGTGTCCCAGTCACGTCGCTCAGTATCTGTTGACCCAGCTGTCCGACCCGAAATGCGAGCAGCCGATCCTCGTCGAGTGAAACATCGAGGACGCCCAGCCAATGCAGCGGACCACTGAACGCGCGTCCAATGAATGCTGCTTGGATGTCGGCTAGGCGATCCTTGTGGCGGGCCGCATGCTGGTCATCACCTTGGAGGACAGCTGCCCAAATGCTTGAGTTGTGAGGCTCAACAAGCAGGTTTGGCAAGCTGATAAGGAGACCGTTCGAGAAGCGCTCAGCGGATATCCACGTCCCCACTGGAAGTGAACAGAGCTGTTCCAGAAGCGTCTTCCGTGCGCGGAAAAGGTCCAGGTCGAGAGAGCCCAGCCCGAGCCCTGATAGCTCATTCCAGCACTCGATTTCCCTCCAGGCTTTCACCGCGCGCGCTGCGCGCTGTAGCGGTGGCTCATGCCAGAAGGCGGGAATCTGCCCGGCAGTGTGTGATGCTTCCAGGTGCTCGTTGCGTTCGCAGAGCAGACCAACCTCCTGTAGCATTAGTCTCAGAAAGTGTAGCCGCGGTGCCTCGGTTTCGCGCTGCGCTCCCTCCAGGGCCGGGTCGGGAGACAGCAGTTGCTGGTTAACCTCGCGCAGGGTACGTTTTCGAACCAAGCCCGCCTGGGTCAAGGGTAGGGGGTGGGTCAGCGCTGCACTCCAGTAGATGAACAGGTCGCGCTGGCTGGCGGCTACGTCGGCGCTCTGAATGGGAGCAGGTAGACTGCCTGGGCCCCACTCCGTCTCGACGCGGATCGGCTCCCGCAAGCAGTACCTGACCTGCTGCGGAACGATAAGCACCGTCCCGGGCGTCAGTCCCAGCATTTTTCGCTGCCCCCAGGAGGCTGGGATGCCACTCGACAAGAGCAGCCCGTGCAAGGTGAGGCGTGCTATCACATCCTCGAATGCATTCGCCGTGGGATCGTAGGGGTTGCCCTCGTGTACTCTGGCCCAGGGCGACGGCGTACCTGGCGCGACAATGCTTTCTTCGTGCAGTTGCGCCCTGAACTGGTCAGTGTCGAGTTCATCACCGTGTAGCAGTGCCCGGTGCAACACGGCTCGCTCAAGATGGCCGATGTTCCGCAGCGTTTGGGATACGTGCTCTGGTGTGAAGAGCTGCTTTGAGAGAGCGTTGATCAAAGCTGGCTTGTCCAGCCCACGTCCCGTACCATCTTCGGTGGGAATGTCGTGGAACCTGGCGATCTGCAGCAATGCAGTGTATTGATATCCCTCGAGTATCCTGATGAGACGATTAGCCACTGTGATCAATCAACCCACCTGCCGCGGCATATGGCCCCTCTTTCGGGCTTCGCGTATCAGGTCGTCTACTTGCTCGCTTGGGATCAGAACTAGGCGTGGAGACACCCTGGCGACAATGTGCTCTCTCAGGGACGTAGTGGCTTCCAGTTCACGCAGCGTCACCTCATCATCGACCTCCACCAGGGCAAAGCTTTCATAGAGGCGCATGCTCCCGTACCGAGCCCACCACTCGTGAAGAGCTCGATGGAAACCGCTGGGCATAGGCGCAGGCATTATTCGCTGCCACTCGAGCTCAAGCTCGGACAGCAGCTTGCCACGGTCGAAGGTGGCGTGCACTGCACGCATGTCCAAGCGATACACGAACTGGTCTGGGTCAGCCGATTCCAGAACGGCAACTTGTCCAAGAAAAGATGGCACATCTGGGTCCACCGAATATGGCTGCACCGTGATTCTGTCCAAGGCAGAGTCGAACTGCAGGGGCTCGGCTGCCGCTACGGTACGGCTGGGGTCTGGATATTCCCATAGCACGTTGCCCAGGCCATTAAAGCGAATGGCAGTCGGCTCTTGGCGTTGTGAGCATCTCTGTGCATAGCCCAGCCACTGTAGCGGTCCAAAGAGCATGGCTCTGAGAAAGGCGGCCTGGGCTGAACACGGCTCAGTGCCTTCGGCCTCCGGCCTCTGGCGCAAGCTCAGCTGGAGGACGTTGGCGACCGGATGAGCGCCGTCGTATTTGCGTGGTTGGAACAGGTGCGGCCACACTCGGATGAGGGCCGCTTCCAGCCGTGACAGATAGCAGCAACGCCGTTCACCGGCCACCGCGAGCAAGCGAAGCACGCTCTGGCGCGCACGAGCCAGACCGAAGCGAAATTGGGTGTACGATGCGTGGAAGTAGGGGTTGTACGTGAGGATCCAGCGCTCCTTGGCGCGCACGAGCATATCCAGTTCGCTCCAGCTTGGCATGGACATGTAGGCCTGCGCAGCTGTACGCCTCTGCTCGGCAGGAGTACCGCGCGCGAAACTCTCCATCCCATCGGGTCGCGGGACGAGTCGCGTGTCGTCCACCTCGGCTAGGTTCAGTTCCAACATGAGCCGTAGGGCAAACTCCAGCTTCTCGGATTCGACGCCCGTCAGTTGGGTCAGCCTGTCCATGTCCTCATCGTCCAACAGCATCTGCGGGGGTCGCAAAGTCAGGCTCCGTGGGGTGGGCCGCCTCTTGCTGCGCTGCCTGCGCTCCCATCTTTGGATTTCGCCTGGGTCGAGAGGCCAGTCCTGGATCAGGGTTGCTGCCTGCTCGTCGACTTCAGGCTGCGTACGGGGGCGCAGTTTGGGTCGCTGTACAGCGAGGTGTTTCCAGAGCCTGCTGAGAAGCTCAGCAAAGTCCTCTTGCTCGGGGGGGAGCGCATGCTTGGCCTGATCCTCTTCCAGCCCGGGACACCACCCCGGCAGCCGTGGAACTCTGACCTGAATCTCCCAGGGGAACAGGTATGTCGTCGCGCCGGGTAGAGTGTCCCACGGAAGCAGTAGTCCTCGGTTGGCGAGATCAACAAGCAGTCTGGCCGCTTCCACCGGCTTTATGTAGGGCTCATCGTCACCTCGCAGTGCTGTGATCACACCAGCAAGATCATCGGGCGCAATGCCGTGTCCATCTTCTATCACGAACGCCGCCCGCAGTGCCTCCCGCAGGTCATCCGGCAGGGTAATCACGGTGCGTGCAACTGACGTGGGGTCGCCAAGCAGTGGGGCCAGAGAACTGGCATATGAGGCTTTGTCCGTAGCTCCGATGGACCAGCCTCGTTGCCTAGCGATTTCGCGAAGGATTTCGAAGGGCAGCTGCCGCAGCAGCTCGCGCAGGCTAGATCTGGACTCGCCGGTGTTCATCTGTCACCTAGGCACCGACAAAGGGCTGCACGCGAAAAGGCGTCCAGCCCGCGTGTGTCGGACCTCTGGCCGGCACTGCGCCACTCATGGTTTCCTCCGAGTGCAGTTGTGGCCTGCGAAAGTGCGGGCAGCAACACTTCGAGCATCGAAATGGCAAGCGCCACCGCGGCGCCAACGCGCCTAATGGGCTCACTCTGTCCCTGACGCCGTGGCTGGAGTCTCTTGAGGAGAGGGCAATGCAACGGGTGCCATCGATCGCGCCTTGAGAGCCAGCGTTGCAGGCTGCCACTCGGGCAGCTCGTCCTCGTAGACAATGTCGTAGCGATAGCCCTGCTCGGTGAGAAACAGTTGTCGCCGAGAGGCATACTCCTGATCACGCGTGTCGCGACTGACCAGGCTATAGAAGTGCGCCAGCAGTCCATGCCGCTTAGGCCGCAACAGGCGACCCAAGCGCTGGGCCTCTTCCTGGCGTGACCCGAACGTGCCAGAGATCTGAACTGCGACGTTGGCATCGGGAAGGTCAATGGCAAAATTGCCTACCTTGGAGATGATGAGGCGCCCAAGAGCCCCGGATCTGAACTGCTCGAAAAGCCGCTCGCGTTCGCTAACGCTGGTGCTTCCGGTGATGAGCGGAAATCCATACCTTTGTGCAACCTCTCGGAGCTGACTGAGGTACATGCCAATGATCAGTATGCTGTCATGTGGGTGCTTGGCGAGCAACTGGTCGAGAACATCGAGCTTGCGCGGGTTCTCCGCTGCCAGGCGGTACTTTGCCCTGTCCTCCGCCAGAGCGTACTCAAGACGCAGTTCGTCGGGCAGCAAAATCCGAATCTCATGGCACTCCGCAGTTGCGATCCACCCCTGGTCTTCCAGCTCTTTCCACGGCGCAGCATACTTCTTGGGCCCGATCAGTGAGAATACATCTCGCTCTCGACGGTCCTCGCGTACGAGAGTGGCAGTCAATCCCAAACGCCGACGCGCTTGAATCTCAGCGGTGATACGGAAGACTGGAGCTGGCAGGAGATGGACTTCATCGTAGATGATCAGGCCCCAGTCCAGGTCGTCGAAGAGCGCGAAATGTGGGTATCCTTCTCTGCCCGCGTTTTTCGGGCCTCGCCGCGGACGATAGGTCATCATCTGATAGGTGGTGACGGTGATAGGGCGCACTTGTTTGCGGGACCCTGTGTACTCGCCGACGCTGTGTCCATCGAGATCGGTCTTGTCTAGAATCTCAGAAATCCATTGCCGCGACGCTATGGTACTTGTTGTGAGGATGAGTGTAGCTTGCTGCAACGTCTCAATCACGCCCAGCCCAACGACTGTCTTTCCCGCGCCACAGGGCAGAACCACTATACCGCTGCCCCCGTGTGCGGCACCGCCAGCGTAGAATGCCTCCACTGCCTGTTGCTGGTAGCGTCGCAGCGAAAACGCTTCACCGCTACGAGAAGTGCTGAGCAGTGAAATGGCCAGCGGCGTGCCCTCGACGTACCCGGCCAGGTCCTCAGCTGGATAGCCAATGTGTATCAGTGCTTGTTTGATGTGTCCGCGCCTCATGGGATCCATACGCAGGCTTTGGGGCCCCACCTGATCCAGAATAAAGGGCATCAGTCTGCGGTCACGAGTCAGTTGGGTCACGAGCACTGGGTCTTGTGATGTGAGGAACAGCGACCCATTCTCCCCAGTCAATCTCACGCGACCATAGCGAGCGATATAATCGGATACCTCGGTGCGCACGCTGTCGGGAACTGGATACTTGCTGTAGCGCTGCAGAGCATCCAGGACCGCCTGAGCACTGAGGCCACTGGCCGCGGCATTCCACAGTGAGAGGGGTGAAATGCGATAGGTGTGGACGTATTCCGGGCTCTTCTCGAGCTCAGCGAAGCGCGCAAGTTGGTCCCGAGCGAGCTCATAGAGTGGATTGTCGACTTCGAGCAGCACGGTCTTGTCACTTTGGACAATGATTGGATTGTTGGGTGAAGCGGTCACTGAAACCTCTGTCTCACTCTGGAAATGCATAGGGTTATCCAACTATTTTAGCGAGCGCGAAGGTGGCAGTCAAGTTGATTTTTCCAGCGAGCTCCGAGGCTCAGTGCAGCCGTCTCGCTGATGATTCCCGACGATGCGATTGACAGTACATGACGAGGGAGTAGAATACGAACTGGCGACCGCCACCCTTCACTGGCCAACGTCCGACCGAGTCGGCAGACACTCGGTACTTCGTCCCGTGGCCCATTGGACTGCGACGGGCTTCTGCATCTGGCCATCGCTACTGCAGGGTTGCAGACAGCAGGAACGCGTCACACGAGACGCACCGCTCGTTGATGACGGCTGGTCCTACGTCCCGCCTGCATCGTATGTTGCCTATGGCGAGTGTGGGGAATCTGCTCGCTACTTGGAAGCGAGCGACGCGTGCTGAGGTGGCGATGAATGGGACTGGCCCCACAGCGCCTCGCAAGCCCTGAGGACACATCGGAGAAAGTGGGGTGCCTCATCGAACAGAGGGGCAGATTCTTGGCGTGCAACAGCTTGCCGGGGGACAGAGGATCCCGAGCGGGCAAGCCCTGCCGCAGCAGAGGTGATGGCCGCCGGCGTCTTCCAGCACAAGATTGGGCAGCTGGAGGCTGGGATTGGTTCAACCCAGAAGTGCTGTGGTGCCGTGCTTATGCTTCTGGTACGCGCCACAACTAGAGCGGATGCTGCTGTGCCTCGAGATCACAACGGTGT
>Ga0180437_10005045_pt1 | contig 18311 bp, 29 predicted proteins | sample SS_ome_4_FD_132410 | JGI IMG/M metagenome (GOLD analysis project Ga0180437, IMG submission 132410) | Hypersaline lake sediment archaeal communities from the Salton Sea, California, USA - SS_3_D_1 metaG | ecosystem: Environmental > Aquatic > Non-marine Saline and Alkaline > Hypersaline >... | reverse complement strand
TACAGACTGGGGAGACACATACAGAAAATGCTATTGGGATCAGTCAATCGGAGAGCTGAACTGCCAACTAGCAGATATTGTACTCGGGCAGGGATCAACTCTCGGGTCTGGAGTGACAAGCAGAATTATTTTTAGAGGCACAGACGAAAGCACGATTAAAGAATGCTCGGGGGACGGAATCTGCATAGACGGGGATTCTGGACTGTATCTGACAGGGGGAAGCGGAAAGATAGGGCTTAATGATGATTCTCTCGTAGATACTTCTAAACATATAGAATTTAGGCACTCAGATAACTATATCCATTCTCCAGGGTTGGACACCATAGATATACAAACAGATGTATCAGAGGACGATACAGGATACTTTAATCTGTGGGCTGACAATATTTATATTGATGGATCGGACGGTGGTGGTTTTACCTCTGTTGACATAGCAGGCGAACTCTCAATAACTGATAATGTAGATATAAGCGGATCACTAAGAGCAGATGGGGGATTAACAGGAGCGACACTCCGAGATATTCCAGGGGATGGCACATATATAAACTATACTTATTTTAAGGGAGAAGCAGAGATGCCAACAGGGAATTATTTTTATTGGGATTCAGATTCAGGATATAATATCTATACAGGATCAGACGACGGCTCAGCATTTGACATATATGGCAACGCAGATTTAAACGACAATCGCCTATACTTTGACACGAGCTTTATTTATGAGAATACAGATGGACAGTTTAGATTTTCAGGCGATAATAACGACGTGGTTATAGCTATGTGTACGCAGGGTACATCTAGCTGTCGGCAGGTATTCCAACTCATAGATAATAATATTTTTGAGTTGCATACGATATACGGAGCGTCAGCCTCTAGCTATCTATTCGCTAATTCAGCCAATGGAGAGAATCGCAACCTCACCATATGGGGAGATATTGACCCGACTATCGCTTTGGACCCTGAAGGCATAGCGATTTATATGCAGGACTGGTACGCTAATTTTCAACCGACAAATCCAGAAGTGCGGGGAATGATCGTTAAATCCTCGCTTAATGTAACAGGCGATCTTAATGTGACAGGCAATATATATGCAACAGGCTGCATATGTTATGACAATGGGGCAACCTGCCTCGGAACGTGCATATGAAATACGCAATATTATTCGGGTTAATGCTCTTGATGAGCATAGCGGTATATGGTTACACAGGTGGGCAGACAATAAGCCAGAGTGCAATAGACAGCTATAATACATCCGTCGGCTTCTCTACTGTCTATTCTGACTTTGAGTGCCAGATCATGGAGAACGCAGACCGCCATATATCAGAGGACGGCATGATTTATTATAAGTGGGTGGTAGGATGCTGGAATATCAGGCTTGAAGAGGGAGAATATACTCTGAGGTGGAAAAACCACTCTGAGATATTATTTCTCCAGAAATACAAGCAGGGATTACGGAGAGAGTGCGGCTATCCCGCAGATTTAGAGTGCAAGGATCAATTTACAGATACCCTGCTGGATAAATTAAAAAAGACATTTAAGAGGAGAATAATGGTCATACTAGCAAAGATAGACAGATGGAAAACAGAGGACGAGCCAGAGGACTTAGAGATAGCCTTTTAAAATGAGCATATACGATTTTTTATATATTGTCGCTTTTCTCTTAATGATGGCTATATTTCTCACAAAAATCTACAATATGTTTATGGTGGGGAAATGGTACGACCTTAAAATAGCCTTTATTCTCTATATTGTGTATGTGCTAGCCCTGGGAGTTACCTTTTTTATAACTCTTATTAACCCTACGAGGCTTATATACCTGGTATTATTTAGGCTCGGCTCGTGGCTGCTTGCCTTTAATACGCTCTTCCTGGTTATAGAACTCGTGCTTAATTGGGGGCTGTTTGACAGGTCAATAAAGGCATATAACCCGAGGGACTGAGGGGTTTTATAATATCCTTTATATAGTATGAATGGCAATAAACCACTATGGAACAAACAACCGAAACCCTCTACATGAGGGAAGGGCAGGCGACAGGCGGAGCAGTCGGCGCTATTATCACCCTTATTGTAGGGGTGGGCGTAGCTGTATTGGTTCTTATCTTCGTCGGAGCGCTAGGCGGCCAGACCTATAACCTGGTAGAAGAGGACATAGACAATATTAGCGACACAACGATCCAGACCTCAGTCAAAAACGGCATCACCTCAGGCTTTGAGGCTATGGAGCAGACAGGCGACTATCTACCTATTATCGTACTGGCGGTAGTTATCTCTCTCGTGCTCTTCCTCGTGCTAGGCTTCACGGCTTTTGGCGGTGGAATGAAGGGCGGCTCAGCCTTATAAACATGAGACGCAAAAAGGGACGGCGCAAGAAGAAGCGATAAGCTTCTTTTTTATTTTATGAAACAATACGAAGTAGAGGGACAAGCTGCAGGCGGAGCAGTAGGCGGGGTTATCACCCTTATTGTAGGGGTGGGCGTAGCGGTTTTGGTGCTTATATTTGTCGGCAGTCTGGGCGGCCAGACCTATAACCTGGTAGAAGAGGATATTAAGGAAATAGGCAACAATAGCCAGGCAAACACGACATTTATAGCTGACAATAGCACCGCTCAATTTCTCGGGCATAATGACGTCCATGTCGGAGCTATCACCTTTTGGAACGGAACGACCAATAATTACTACCTCATGTCAGCATCTAATTTTACTATAGATTACGACGCAGGCACAGCCCTTTTAAAGTCAGGCTCAGAGATAGTAAACGGCTCAACTATGGTAACCACCTATAACTGGGGGGAGTACGAGATCGGCTACTCAGTTAAAAATGGGATCGTAGAGGCCTTTAATGCCCTAGAAACAACAGGAGACTATACGCCTATTCTTGTATTGGCCATAGTAATATTCCTCGTACTCGGAATAGTATTGGGAATGACGGCCATAATGGGAAAAGACGGCGGCTCAGCTCTATAATGGGATGCAAGAAAAAGAAGCGCTAAAAAGTAAAATAATACTTTGAGCTGTCCTTATCTTGATATATTATCCCTTTTTCTAGCAAGCTCCCTATGCTTTTTAATTTATCATGAAAAATAGGGAATATAATAAGCCCCTCATCATGGAACGCAGCGCTCACAACGTGTTTTATAAGATCAGGACTTTTTAATTTCCTTCTTAATTCTATGCACGGCTCGTTATTATGAAAACTGATAATAACCGATATACTGATCGGATTACTCTTTTTTATCGTCATATAACGATCCCAGTATGCTCTGCGAAGAGACGAGAAGCTGCTGTATAACCTCAGATACGAGAACTCTATTCATTTCTACGGTATACGCCTCTAAATCATCCCGCAATATTATATAAGAACTCCGTATTTTCGCAGCCATTTTATTTATTTTGTTCTCTTCCTTTATTTTAAGACTGGGCGCTATACTCCTATACTGTATATATGTTTTGCTGACAATAAAGCGGGCATTCTGAACAACCTGGGTGATCGCTGTTTTCTCTTCCTCGCCGCATTTATTGACGTAGCCCTCGCCGTATTTCTCCTGCAGCTCTAGCATGACATTAATATACTGCGAAAATATCCCCGTTAGAGCTTCCACGTTTTGGTAGAAAGAAAGAATATAAGAAGCGGCAGCCGTTTTTTTCTCGTCTATCGCTTCTTTCATTTTACATTAAACCCCTTTTGCGGCCCTATTTTATACTCTGTCTGCAAATACTGTATTTTTCTCTGATCCAAAAATACAAATATTGCCAGGCCAGCGCTTATAATACCAGCAGCCACAGCCCCCGCAAAATTCCCGAAAGTGGCCACAATAGCAACAATAATTAAGCCTGCTATGCTCGCCAATGCGAGGTTTTTACTCCTATTCAATACTTTATAAACCTCAAAGGCTGCCACTCTTTTCGTTATCTTTTCTTCCTCTGTGATGGTTTCACCCCCGAATATCTAGAGCAGAGAAAATCTATAAAGGCGCTATCAGACTGTATATTATTCGGGTTCTCGTGTATGTATTTCCCTTTTGCGCTGTTATATGCGGTTACTCGATCATGGCCTACAATAATAATGTGTTTCCTCATGGTACAACTACAATACTGTAAATATTTAAACATTATTGTATTTTACAATAATGTTTATATATATTGAGATTTAAATTAATCCATGTTTGAGGATGCGCTGCAACGAAGTATATTTTCTCAGCAGTCAGAAAAGACCTTTATAGACAAGATACTGGCCCGCCAGGACGTCGACAAGGCCCAGGAGCTTATAAAGAAAGAAAAATTAAACAGGGGGGAACTGCTAGAGCTGCTCTACCTACTCGCTGGCGCAGAATCGAAGCTTCTTAATTATGGAGAGTGGGATAGGTACGTTGTCTTAAAATTCTTTGTGTGGATCAGGGAGTTTATTAAGATCGCAGAGCTGCTTTATGACTATCAGGACGACCTCAAAAAGCAGAATATCAAATTAACACCCAGAACAAAGAAGCTCTTATATAATAATGAGCGCATGATCGAGCATAACGCCAAATTTCTTATAGACCTCTATCTCAATATTGGCAGGACAACCTTAAGCCTTCATGCAACGGGTATACTAGAGCTTCTTAAGAATAAATACGAGGTAGTATACCCAGGTATGCAGATGCAGACACCACAGCAGGAAAAGGGCCAGGGCCTTATTAAGTGGCGAAAATGACCTACTCCCAAAATAAATCCACCTGAAGGTGGGGGTTTCAGAATGGAAAAAAAAATAAAAGTATTGAATTTGTATGCTGGTATAGGTGGCAATCGTAAATTATGGGATGGGGATATTGAAGTTACTGCTGTGGAAATTAACCCAACGATAGCCAAAATATATCAAGACCATTTTCCTAATGATAAAGTCATTATTGGTGATGCTCATAAGTATCTTTTAGAACATTTTGACGAGTTTGATTTTATATGGGCTTCTCCACCCTGTCCAACACATTCAAGAATTAGGAAAGCAACCAGACACCAAAACCAACCAGTATATCCAGATATGAAGTTATACGAAGAAATATTATTGCTTAAAGGATACTTTACCGGGAAGTGGGTTGTGGAGAATGTTGTTTCTTGGTATGACTCATTGATACAACCTTACATCTATAAAGAGCATTATTATTGGTCTAACTTTATTATAGATGGAAGAAAAAATGCTAATAGATGTCATAATGCAGGGAACGAAGCACTACAAGATTTAAAAGGATTTGATTTATCAAAATACGAAGGCATAGATAAAACAAAGATATTAAGAAATTGTGTTGAACCAGAAGCTGGATTATATATATTTGAATGTGCTTTCAAAAGTAGACAGATTCAATTAAGTGAGGTGACAAGTGGCAATTCCTCCCACACCTAAAGGTGATGGGTATCCCGCCTAAAATTTTATGATTAACGTCTATAAAATAAGAAAGTGGGGCGCTTTGCTCATGCAGGGCCTAATACCCTCAATTTTCTTTTATATTGGCATAATAACCGTAGGCTTCCTATGGGGTATTGCCTTTTTGCTCGCAGGGGTTCTTATTACTATGCTTATCGCTCATTTTATGCTCAAAAACCCCTTTTATAGCATGGTAGAGGGATCGGGCCTGCTCGTAATAAACCTAGACAGCACAGGCATATTAAGGCCCTACATTATGGGCGTAGATTCCCCCTACATACGGGGAAAAGTCAACAGAAAGCCCATAAGCGACGTTTTCGACAGGTCAACAGTCTTTAATATGTCCCCCCCTAAGAAATTAAAGCAAAAGGCATTATTTAAGCCAAAAGGCGGTTTAAAACTGGACTTGTCAGAGGATGACTATAATAAAGGCCGTTTTGCCTTATTTCACTATCCCGTTTTAATATGGAACGATCAAATAAAGAGCCTCATAACGAAGGACTGGCTTTCAAATCTTGAGAAAGATATGTTCGCAGAGCACTCGGTTATATATCTAAATCGAAAAATGGAAGAATTAACCTCGGTTGTCCGAGACTTTGGGCGGGCAGTTGTAGAGCTTCTTAAACCAGGCAAAGGCCTATTAGGCAATAAATGGGTTTGGATCATTATTGCCATAGCCCTCGGAATTATGGCCCTGCTATTCGCCCCTGCCATTATAGAGCAATTCAGCCAGCCTATACAGACAGCAGCAGAGGGCCTTAATACGGCACAATCAGCCGTAACAAAGGTTACGCCATGAAGCACCTATTAAGAAGCATAGACACCTTAAAGACCATGGTTAAGCAGCGGGACGAAGAGGTAGACCACCTGCAAAAGAAAATAGACAAGCTAGAAAAGGAAATAATAAGGCTCAAATATGAAGCAGACGATTAAATGGAAAATAACGGCCATTAATCCCGAGGAGTTCGAGCTTAATATAGAGGCTTTGGCAAAAGACAGGCTATTTTTACAAATATTTAAACTTTCTAAAAATAAACTGTTGAGAAAAGGCATAAAAGTAAACGAACAGGCATTATACGTTAAAAATTTCTCCGTACCACAACAATATTTTAATATTCTCAGGCTAGCCGTCAGAAGAACCCTTAAGATAATCCAGCCAGAGATTAAAAAAGACCATTTCGCTATATTGGACTACTGGGTGACAGCCGCCTATTTCATGCAAAAGGAAAATAAGGACTGGATCATTAAAATTGAGGTTAGTGGTTTATATGCTTTCAGACATTAGATATTTCTTTATTTTAGGCACTATGCAATTAATCTTTATGACGTATAAGGATTTTAAAAATAAAATGCTGGTAGACGATCGCTATAATTTCTTTATGACAGGAGTTGCCATAAGCCTTTATAGCCATGTAGGAAGAAATATATACTATATTCTGGCTGTTATTGCCCTAGTATTAACCTCTAATATTCTATTTAGGAGAATAAAATCGTATGGAGTAGGGGATATAAATTCCATTTCCTGGATAGTTTTAGGCCTGGCAATAGGAGCGCCCAGTATATTATTTGTATTCGCCCTTAATTTCCTAGTATTGGGCCTTATCTATCAGATAAGTAAAAGTTATCTAATGAAAATAAAGCAGGCCACCCCCTTTTATTTCGTTATTCTTCTCTCTTTTGTCAGTACCTCATTATTAACAGGTGCGTATTAATGCAGGACACCACAGCCTTTTATTTAATCGTATTAATGGCGGGCTGCCTGGCCATTATTGCAGGGCTTATCGAAAAATCCTATTATAATCCTGGGGACGATCTAATATTCTGTATAAGAAATATGCCAGAATACAATAAAACAGGGGAAAGAGGGGACATATGCTATACGAAATTATGGGCCGAATACTGCAAATATAGGGCTTATCAGGCCTGCCCTGGCTATGTGCCAAATACAACCGAAAAAATTATATACTACTTTGATATAAATAAAAGCGGTTTAGGCGGCGTTCACTCCTCGAATATTTCCCCCTAAATCCGTCTAAACCTTTATTTATGCCATAATTGGCAGAACCATATTTTAATGCAATAGAGAACAATCGGCCAGCCTATAATAAGAAGGGCTAATTCTGCGTTAGCTTCACCAATGCTATTTATATCCAATAAAACCGTTTTAGTTAAATTATTGTATGCAACTATCCAAATATAAGACAAAAATGCGTATGAACCTAAAAAATAGGCAATTCCAATAATTATAAGCAGGTCTTTAAGTATTTTATTTCCCATTAATTTATTCTCCTGGCCGCAGATTTCGCCGTTTTCTTGCTTAAATGTATGTAATGGCTAATACTATCCATTCTTTTAGCGCCCTTTATGAGCCTTATTTCATTATCAGACGCCCCCATTTCAGCCATTTTAGAAAAACGATTATGCCGTAAAAAATAAGGGGTAATGCTGCCCTCAATAACACCATTAAACCATTTCTCTACATGATACTTTAATTTCTCTGTATGGCTCACATACTCTACAATACTTCCTTTTTTTGTCTTTCTTAAGCGCTTATAATCACCTTTATAATTATAAAACAATAGCTGATCGGGATATAAAGATATAGCATAGGCGTACAATTCCCGTATAAGGCCGTATTTATATTGTATATAGATCAGCCTGCTTAAGCCTCTTTTTGCAGCCTGTACCCGAATAACAACATAGCCCCCCTGCTTTGTTATATCACGAGCAACCATTTTTAAGACCTCAGCAGGACGAGCCCCAGTGTAATATAAGCAGATCAATAGAGCCCTACCCTCTAGCCTATGTTTTCCAGTAATATTATGCAGGGCTTTTCTTATTATGCCATCATCTATAGTATTAATGACACCACTATCTATAAACTCCCTATATGCCTTATTTTTTATTTTTGGCATTCTCCCTCAACTTCTACTTATTGTTATCATCAACAACTGAAAATAAGTCAGAATTTATTATTAGATTCATCTGTTTCTTGGTTACTTTAGTCTTATAAAATATTGCATTTAATTCTGCTCCCTGAAGGTTTGCTCCCTGAAGGTTTGCTCCGCAAAGGTTTGCCTTCCGAAGGTTTGCTTCCTGAAGGTTTGCTCCCTGAAGGTTTGCTCCCTGAAGGTTTGCTCCCTGAAGGTCTGCTCCCTGAAGGTCTGCTAGCCGAAGGTCTGCTCCCTGAAGGTCTGCTTCGCGAAGGTCTGCTTTTTCTTTAACTGCCTTATACAACGTTTCTTTTATAGTGTTGTCCGGTGATTCATATAGAACCTGTTTAGTTGTTTTATGCAGTATTTTCATCATTCTCCCTCCCTCTCATACTTATCCTGCCAATCAAGGCGTGATGGTTGTGGTTTCATGCGTTATAAAAAACCATATTACTGCTATGATAACATAGGCTGAACATACAATAATTATCCATTCTAGGCTATTTGGCATTTTCATTTATTCTTACTACGAAAGATTTTCCACTCCACCCGAAAGCATGAAACTCTGATATACTGATCTGGGGGTTATCGTTTAGCCAATCATAGCACGCCTTTTGCTCTCCCTTCAAGGGATCACCCTTATAATGATACCAATCATCAAAGCATAGTATAGAGCCATTCTGCAAATATGGGGTAATAAATTTTAAAGCATCTCTCGCAGACGTATAAAGATCGCAGTCAATCATCACGATACTAGCCTTCTCATAGTTTCTTTTTACCTTTAAACTCTCAGAGAAGAATCCCCCTATAAGATCAATATTTTTAAGATCGCACCCATAGGCTCTTAATTTCTGGATGCACGCACCCCGAGAAAAGGAGAATTGGCCTCTTTTAAAATGCAGATTTTTGTCCTCTTTATTTTTTATCGGGGGCAAACCTTCAAAGGAATCAAAGCCGTATATCTGATGATTAACCCCAAATTCCCGAGAATAATAAGCATTAAAATAGTCAGCAATAATTAAAGAATCCCCTTTATATACGCCAAACTCATAATACGCTCCCTCAAGTCTGTTTATTCCGCAATAAAAAAAGGCTTTGTTGAGTATATCCTCTTTGCTACTTGGAGAAAGTTTACGCATTATTTCTTTCCTAAGACGATATATTGTTTTTTTCATTCCTACCCAAACCTCACTTTATCGTATTCTCCCTCTTCCACGCAGACGCACACTCTCTCGGTAAACCCCTCAGTCCAGCATTTCACACGATTAAGCCCGTACTCTTCTATTGCCTGTCTGGAGCATTCCTCATTATCGTATATCGTGGCAACAACAAAATAGAGAAATATGCAGAGAAAGATAACAATAAACAGAATGATATATTTCATTCTCCTGCTCTTCCTGCCCTTCCGCACCCATCTCGGATAGTCGGGGTGTTCTGCTTCGTATTCAAAATGTTCGTCTGTCATGTAAATCACACCTCACGACCTGTTAAATTTTCTTTCTAGCTCTAAAATCAGGTGGTACTTATAGAGTAGCTCGCTCTTCTTCTCCCGCTCCATGCCCTTTATAGCGTACTCTTCCAGCACCATTTTATTAAAGGGAGACTGTAAAATTTTCTCGATCAATACTCTCTGATCCATTCTCAAAAGGAACGCCACCAAATATATAAACCTTTTGATAATGTATATTGTCAAAAGAGCAATAAGTACATAGGAGTATGTACTCCCCATATAGTATACATTTCCGTATACTTAATGCGTAAAATTAATAAATATCAATATTGAAAATAAATAATATGGCTTTCTGCGATTTCGCTGTACGGTACGATCCCGATAAGGACACACCCGAGGATTTAACAAAGAAAATTTTATACTCTATCTGGATCAAACCCATTAAAGGCAAAAAGCCCAGGGTGGTATTTGTCGGTGGGGATAGTGGCGAGGGCAAAAGCTACACAGTATTAAGGCTGCAAGAAATACTATTGGAAATGCAGGGCCTTAAGCTGATCGACTACCTCAAAGATATAAACGTCATAACGCCGTTAGAATATACCCAGAAATTCGATAATCTGATCCATGACAAGAACCTTAAGAAAATAAACATTATCGCCATGCACGAAGCCAGAGAGGTAGTTAAAGCGAAGCTATGGCATGGCTTCCTGGCCCAGGCCATAAGCGACGTTAACGCCATGAGTCGAAGTATTAAACGCTTTTTAACCTTTATAGTCAGTCAGTTTATACGGGACATTACAACCGACATACGCTATACCTTAAACTACTATTGCATAGTTAGGCGGCCCTTATCGAAAAGGGCCAGGCTCTACATAAATGTCATGTGGAAGGATGACCGAGATTTAGAAAAGCCAAAGCTGAGAAAAAGGAAACTGTCAGGATACCTTATAGATAAGCAAAACAGGTATAGGCGATTTGTGCCCCAATATTTAGAAGTGGCCAGGCCATCAAAAGAAGTACGGGAGCTATTCGACACAATAGACACAGAGGCAAAGCGCTTTATAATACGCCAAAAACTAGACAGGCTGGCCAGGGAAATAAAAGCAGACATAGGGGAGAAGAGTAATAAAGTCTCAAATATGGTTACCTGGTACATAAAGCATACGGAGAATATACCATTAATAGGGAAACAGAGAAGGGGAAACTGGCGGGTATCCAGGCAGTTTAAGGAAATGCACGAGCTAAACGAGGGAGAAGTAAAACTCTTTGAAAAATCATTAAATGATAAATTAAAAGAGGCGGGTAAAATTGGAGAAGGAATACGACAAGATCGAGAGTGATATAGTAGACATAGATAGCATAGACGCCCAGGACATTAAAATAAATCCAGATTATTATATACATAGCGCATTATTAAAGGCGCAGCAATCATTAACAAAAGACAATTTAAGTGAGGGACTGGTCGGGTTTAGGATACTTATAGAGCACGTCGAAACCCTGGCCAGGGCTGCTGGAATGGTAGGAGAAGAATACGAGAAAGCCATACAGGACTATACAGAATCTAAGGAATACAAAGAAAACCCAGACATACAGGTAAAATCGACAAGATTAGCCAATAAAAAGATAGAGCTCATTATGTCCGAAGTATTCGCCAAAAAGACAAGCCTAGCACCTTTAAAGGCCTAGAACCCCCACACGTCTATTTCCTATGGAACTCTTTTAAATTATTAAGAGATAGGCCCATGTATACCGAGAAATTTTAATATGTTCCACAGGAAAGCACATTTTAAGATAGTGATACCCCCCATACCTTTATAAAGAATCCTTTAATCTTGTGCACCATGAAGGAAAAAATGCTCTGGCGTCCTCATAATTACCGACGAGCTTTAAAGAAACCTGGCATATTTAAGGCTTTGAGGATACCTATCTTAAAACAAAGGGGGGATACCCCCAATAAGCAGAATAACACTATAGCCATTAAATACCCCAAAGTGACGGTAACGGTATACAAAAATACGGTAGTAGGCACATATAACCCGCCACGATTCAGGGGAGCACAAGAAACCTACCTATTGACTGGAACGGTTAAAGAGATAGAGGATCAGATAGCGAAAAAGAAGGAAGAGATTAAAGAGGAGATAGACAGCAAGATAATCAAAGTATGCGCTATGGGGGGAATACATGGCATTTCGATATATATAAAATGGGTATTCTATGAGGATTTCCTTAAGGGAGAGGAATACATAAGCAAACTGCCAGGCGACCTTATAGTACATGGCCCGAGCTTTAAGAAAGTCTATAAAGAGGGCGTAGAATTTGTTAAAACCGAAAAAGAAGAGCCAGGAGCGCATTTATCGAATTTTATACATAATGCAGCCATTAAAAAAATATCGCCCCTTATAGCGGAAGAACTGAGGAAAATACACGAAGAATACACCCCTCGCATGAAGAAGCCCTATAAGGAAGCCTTTATTCGGTTGTTGGATGCCATGATCCTATACTTTCAGGCGCAGGTAGACAAGCAAAAAGAGGGGGTTATTTAAGATATTTAATATACTAAAGGCATAATGAAGCCTATATGGGTTTTCTAGCAGCCACGGGATTAGCCCGCAGAGGATCAAAAACAACAGGCAAAAAGACTACCGTAACAGTAGGGGGCGTCACATATGAGGGCAGCTATACGGGATTATCCCCCGAAGAAAAACTAGCAGGGAAACCACCACCCGAAGAAAGGCAGGCAAAAATAACCCAGGAGCTGAGAAGAACAGCTACGAGACGCCTCGGCTCTGTCTCAAGAGTAACATACGGCCCAGAGGGACGCCCTACCTTTATTTCTGACACAGGAGAAACGTATACACCCTCAAGAGTGCGCCTATACGAAACGGGCAGCATCTCAGAAAGGGCATTTATCGGGAGTTTAGGATCAGGAGCAGAAACCTATACACCACCTATAAGAACCTCTGTAAGACCGCAGCAAGCAGATATAACACTAGGCCCAGGCATGACAGCAAAAGCCAATATACCAGCAGGGCCAGGGGATACTACCCAATCAGTACGCCCTATCGTATTCCCAGAAAAAAAACCGAAAAAAGTCATAATTGGGGTTCGAGCATCAACACAAGAAGAAATAAGAAAAGCTCAACTGGCACAATCACCAGGGGGGGCTTTTATTTCTCAAATTGTACAATCTTTTAAAGAGCCGTCTACTATTTCGGAAACATTACAAACAGGCCAACCTCCCGAAGTTTTGGGTGCGGGGGTGACGCTGGCGGGGTTAATCTTTGCGGGGAAGGGTGGAGGAAAGGCAGTCACAGCAGCGCCAAAGGCAGGCCAGGCAGCCGCTAAATTCGGCCCAATAATCGCCCCTGCTGTTAAAACAGGCGTAAAGGCTTTTGGGATTCAAGCCGTAGAACTGGCGGGAATACTAGGCACAGGCCGCCTTATAGAAAAACAGGCCACGAAAAAAATAGCCGAAGAAACCAAAGCCCCAATACAAACAGCCATAAGAGTACAGGAAGAGAAAACAGAGGAGCTCATAGGAAAATCAAAGGGATTTGCAGGCCCTTTAAGCTTTGGAATATCCCCGCAGCAAATAGTATATTACCTGCCAGGCGGCCAGGCTATCGCACCCGCTGTATTTCCCTCGCTGAGATCAGAGCAGGAAAAAGAACTCGAAAAATTCTATAGGCTGCGAGGCGTAGAAGAGCAGAATATCCAGAAAGCTATAGAAGCCACGCAAAAGGCAACAAAAATAAGAGGATTTACCGAGGCAGTAGCAATTGTCAATATTGAAAGAATAGGCGAGGCACTAGGCTTTCCATCAATTAAAAAAACCCTGCAAAAAGTAACAGGGAAGCAGATAGCCTCGGGAGTAATGCAGAAAGAAATAGCCAAAAGATCGGCAGCCGCAGCCGTAGGACTGGGCGCAGCAGAGGGCTTTTATGGTTCTACCGCCCAGGTAATAAGTAGAGGCCAGACACCAAAAGAAGCATTAACAGGTGAGAGCCTAAAAAGAGCCTTATTATTCTCGGCAGTCGGGGGAGTTACAGCTCCAACGTTCCAATATTTAACAGTAGGGACGGCTTTAACAAAGCCAAAGACAAGTAAGGGGATTTATTATGTAGGCCAGGCCCTAGATTTTCCCCAGGAAGCCCTCGGGGACATAGCAGAGGCAGGAATGCGACGAATAAAAGGACGCCTGGGTTTTGATGTTAGTATTCCCAGCGTATATAGATTCGGCGTCAGAACTCCCGCAAGTCTACCCGCTATTGTATTACAGCCAGGGCAGGACGTCCCAACATTAACACAAACAAAGACAAGCACAAAAACAAGAGCGGAAACAGCAACCGCCCCGCCTGGTACAGTATACGAAATGATTACAGGGCAAAAACAGCCAACAACAACGCAGCAAAGAGTGGGCGTCTCTTCTTTGGGAATAGTGACAACCTCAACGGGTACAACGCAGACAGCACAAGCCCGAGAGCAGACGCCAGAGCAAACACCCGAAACGACACAGCAGACACAGCAGCAAACGGCCACCAGTACCTTTTTAGGCATTCCTACCATATTCCCCAGTATAACACCATCACCTGGGGGTTTTGCATTCCCCCCTATATTCCCCTTTAGCACAGGACAGAGGGGACGATCAGCAGGCCAAAAGAAAAGCAAATTTATAGATGAACTGGCAGCAGGGAGAATACTAATAGGCCGCCTAATAGGTGGAGCAAATAGAACCCCCATAAATAAATTAATCCTCAATCCCAATCCAAAGAAAAGAAAAAAGAGGCGCAGAATATGAAAAAAAAAGGAGCGATCAGTATATACCTAGCCTTTTTAATCACTGCTATTGTAATCGTGGTCATTACAGCTGTAGCCGCTCCAATGGGGACGCTCTTTACTACCGAAATGTACGCCGCAGGAGAAACGATATTTTTAGATGCCAACGAATCCATAGCAGATATTAACGACACAACGGTGCAAGCCTCAGTTTATAATATGCTAGATAAAGGATTTGCAGCCCAGGAGAACAACATAGCGATTAATACTAATCTCTTCCAATATTCCTGGGTTTTCATCCTGGTACTGGCGGCTCTTGTGGCTTTCCTGTTCACCAGGCAATTAAGAGAAATCCAGGGGGGGTTCATTTAACCACACCTCACGCCAGGCGCAAGCCTGGCTTTATAATCATGTTCCGAAAAGTATACTTAATTATGCTGTTTCTTTTATGTAGTGCTCTCGCTTTGGCAGCCTTTACGCAGATTAAGACCTTTTCGGATGGATCGACATTTAAGAACGTGACATTAAACGCCTCAGAAAATAAAACGTACCATATAAGCCTGCCAAAGAGTTATAGCTATACCTCGGGATCAATCTATTATAAAGTGCCAGCCTCGGCGGTAGCCATAGGATGCGGAACAGAGACGCAGGATTCATGCGTAAACGTTTCAGTATCAGACGATAAGCTGCTAAGATGGTACAGAATGACGGAGTTTAATAAATCAGTAGTGCGGGATTTTGCCAGAGGAGTACACGCCCAGGACATAGTTAGTGACGACCAAAAAATAAATTTAACTGATCCCTACGGCCAGAAGGGAGCTAGATATTTCGACGGGAATGTATATCTCGATCCCTGGCCCTATAATGTACCCGCAGATTATGACGAAGAATTAAACGTAGTAAACGCCTCTTATATAGTATGGCTTCAAATGGACGACTGGAATAATAATCAATACGTTTTTAATGGAGATGAAGCAGGACAGAGCAACAGCAACGCAATAAACATACGGGACGGAAATATAACATTATACTGGGATGCTGACAGATACCGAAGCGGGGCGCTAGGCTTGCAGCAGGCTGTATGGTACATGATCGCCTTTACAGTAAACGATACCAATGTTTCTTTATATATAGATGGGGAATTAAATAAGACCTGGGGGCTAGAGAACTATTACGGATCGGGAATCGGTGCGCAGTATATCTTAATAGGAGCGGAAGACTCAGGGCTCAACCATGTTACAGGGAATATGTCCGACTTCTCAATCTGGAATAAAACATTAACAGCTAGCGAAATACAAAGTTTATATCAGGGAAATTCAGTTATAGAGGGTACTATACACTACGGCCAAAAAACACCACAGAGCACCTACGATATAAATAGAACAGCAGAGCAGATGATAGAGTTTAACATTACAAAACTCAATAACGAAATATCATTATGCAACTGCTCAGAATGCACAGTAGACTTTAAAAACTGTCTCTATCCGATAACAATAGAGCCAACCGTCGGGGGATCGTTAGAGCTGTTTAATCTGTCTATAAATTACTATGGCTCAGTATCAATAATAGACGAGAGAAACCGCTCTCTATTTGACATTAATAACGTCTCCTCGGCCTTAATATATCTCGACGATAACGAAAGCTATATAGACCTACAGGCCCTTAATACCGCAGTAGTAAACATAAGTACAGATAATTCTACCACAGGAAAATTACGGGTAGAGTTTACCTATGCAGACGGGGGGGTAGTCAGCAGGTACATAGATTTATCAATAACAGAGCTAAATACTAGAGTGTGCGCCAACATGGAAGAAGTCACCCATTACGAGCAGGTAATGGTAAGCGCACAGCAAAGGCCAGCAATATTAAGGAATATATACGCTGACTGTTACGTCGCAGCGGACTATACAAGATTCGCCTACTCTACCGCCTACTCCCTCAAAGCGTATACTATCCCTGCCTCGTATGAGCTTATAACGGAAACCAATGGCCAGGAGACAATACTCGCAGGAGTAGACGGCAGCACCCAGACCATTATAGACATAGACCAAATAGAATTTACGCAAAGAGGCTACGCCCTGGATATATTGCAGTCTGTATTTAACATCAGAAAAAGCGACGATACCACAGCAGAGATATATTATAGAAACTACAACTCAGACAATACAGACCTACAGCTGGAAATAAAAAGGGACAATGGGGCAACAGTCTATTTAAAAAATGACTTTTCAAATCCTAATGAGTTTACTGTATTTTATTCCTGGGCCACTATGAACGTATCAAATAGTACCGTATTCACCGCAACAGTTACAGAAACCAACCCCTCGGGATCAAATAGCATAACTCGCTTTTTCAACACAAGAGGAAGCACTGGCGCATTATTGGCCCAAATAGCCTTTACTGTTGCCCTGCTACTGACCATTTTCGGGCTGACTATTACGATTCCCAGAATAACCTTCTCCTGGTTTGGTATATTAATGGTAGGCGGGGCTATAGGAATATTGGCCTTTTCTATTCAGACCTTTTATGTCACGTTCCTCATGTGGACGGACATAATAATATTAATTTATATTGTAGTAACAATGGTACAGAAAAACGCCTCGCTGGTGACATAATGGCAAAAATAGTCGACTGGTTCATAACAATTATTATTGTGCAGCTATTTTTTAGTATGGCCATTAACGGATATTTATATACCCTGCCCGAAGAAATGGTGCGCCATGTGAGTAGTTTTGACGACGTAGTCGGCAATATAGATACTGCAGAGATCGGCCAGGATTTGGAATCAAGTATTCAGAGCCAGACAAATATTCCAGTTGTAGACGTCGGGGCTCTAGTATTCTATAGCGGGAATATACTCCTGGATTTACTAGCTAATTTCGCCCTGGCTATTCCAACCATGATAGGCTTATTAGTAAACGGGATCGTAAGTATATTAAATATAGATGTCTTTTTTGTGGGACAGGTGCAACTATTCGCAGTTGTGGCTATTATGGCAGTATACTTTATCGGATTAATTCAATTAATCACGGGTATAAGATCGGGGCGCATAGCATGAATATAGGCATAGAAAACTTAATAGAGAATATCGGGATGCCTTTTGAGTGGACACTCTTATTTATTGTAATTGTGGCAGGAATTGTATTTTATGCCAACGATCCACGAATCGGAATAATACTCCATATGTTAGGCACAGGAGCTTTAAGCCTATGGTTTTATAATGCGGGCTATGATTTCGTGCCGTCTCTCGTGGTTTTCTTTATGTTTATCGTTATACTAGCTTTCACCCTATACAGCGTCGCAAGATCGCCACAAGTGGCACAGATACAATGAAATATTTTATAATGGCATTGTTACTTATATCCACAGTCTCAGCGGTAGAAGTCGGGGATTTAGCGGAGTTTTGCAAATATGGACAAGTCCCGTATGTGGATAGTCGGGGTATATGGGAGTGCTCGGGGGAATATCTGCAGCAGACCGAAATTATAACCCTTATAGATCAGGTAAACGTAACGCTTAATACCACAGACGCAGATAGCGTATACTTAAGACTAGACACCGCAAACGATCCCATTACTGGAAACCTAGACATAGGATCAGATGGCACAGGATATAACTTCTCCCTCTATTCAGAATTTACAGACTGGGGAGACACATACAGAAAATGCTATTGGGATCAGTCAATCGGAGAGCTGAACTGCCAACTAGCAGATATTGTACTCGGGCAGGGATCAACTCTCGGGTCTGGAGTGACAAGCAG
>Ga0180437_10005044_pt1 | contig 18315 bp, 12 predicted proteins | sample SS_ome_4_FD_132410 | JGI IMG/M metagenome (GOLD analysis project Ga0180437, IMG submission 132410) | Hypersaline lake sediment archaeal communities from the Salton Sea, California, USA - SS_3_D_1 metaG | ecosystem: Environmental > Aquatic > Non-marine Saline and Alkaline > Hypersaline >... | reverse complement strand
GAGTGCTCCCTGCAGATCTCCCCCAGCTCCTCCAGGTCGAACCTGAATCCCAGGTTGGTGGTGGAGGCTATGGCGACCGCCCTCGTCCTGGAGTCGATGCGGTCTGCAATGTCGTCAATGCTCACGCGTCCCTCCTTCTTGGGGGCCATCCTGATCTCCACGCCCTTCTCCCTGAGCCTCAGCCAGCAGAAGAGGTTGTTGGGGTGCTCCAGCTCGTTGAGCACGACATTGTCGCCCCTCTCGAACCTGATGCCGCAGGCCGCCATGTTGAGGCCCTCGGAGGTGTTCTTCACCAAGGCTATCTCCTCGGGCTTCGCACCGATCAACCTGGCGAAATTGCCCCTTACCTTCTCCACCAGCTCCATGGCTCTGGCCCTCTCGACGGAGACACCGTTCCGCTGGACATCCTTGAGGTAGGCACCCATCGCGTCCCTCACGCAGTTGGGGACGGGGTTGCCGTAGGCGATGTCCCAGTATCTCATCGAGTCAACTATCGGGAACTCTTCCCGTATCTTCTCCACGTCGTACATGTGCATCCTCTCAACGGTGATCTAGATAACCAGTAGGTTGTTATTCCAGGAATTTTTTTGGTTTGCTATTCGCCGACGAATGTTATCTGGTTCCCATCAGGATCCCTGATGCTCACCCGGACTGCCCCGTCGGAGCCGACCACGGCCCCCTCTCCCAGGCTTATCCCTACGTCCTGGAGGTACTCGGCTATGCTCAGGACGTCCCCTCCCCGGAAGTTGATCAGGCTCCCTCCCAAGATCCCCTGAAAGAGGCCAAGCCTCACGCCCCTGTACTCCAGCATCATCCATCCCCTCTTGACGTTACCACCCGCCCTCCTGAATCCCAGGGCCTCGTAGAACTGGAGTGACCTTCCGAGGTCGTTCACGCTGAGGCAGATCTCGAAGCTGCCTAGCTCGCTCTCGGTCTCATCTCTCGCCCGGGGTTTTGGGCTCTCGTTCATTGCTGATGCGTTGGGGGCTTGTGGGCTATATCGTTTTTTCTCTTGAGGCGGGTCTATCCGAGTGAAGGCAAAAGCTGCCAGGTGTAAACGCTTTTCTCAACGGAGTTCGGTTCCACTTAGTTTGAGGCGGGTGTCGTCGCCCTCGTTCCAACTGGACTGCTCTCTGTGGAAAAAAGGAGGGCGTGTGCTGGGGTTATATTTGTCAGGAGTGGAGGTAAACGCGCCATTTGTCGGAGACGAATCTGAGGCGGGCCTTCTTTCCCTCCTTGCGGCGGTTGGTGGCGTAATTCTCTGCTCGTTCTTTTTCGGAGAAGGACCTGGCAAGCTCGAACTATTTTGTGTGGGAGCGCCTCGCTCATCCATGGAGTGTTGGATATGTGGGTAACTTAAGTTGCCCAGGTCACTTATATTGGAGTCCTGTGTACTTTATTTTCTGGATTCCGAGGGCTGCCGCGGCGGGGTGATAATCATTCACCTGGAGCCTTGATTTCCCTCGTGGCTCCTCGGAGATCCCCATCATCTCTCGAACTATTCGTTCTAAGCATACAATTCTAGATCTCTATTATCTCGTCCTTCCAGCTTAGGGTCTTGAAGAACTCGTCTCCGGCCTCCCTCTTCTCCTCCTGAGACAGCTCGCCCCAGTTTCTCCCCTTCTCCCTTTTCCACGATATGCCGATGAGGTTTATTCCCGAGCCGCAGCCCTCGCAGGTGTAGTGCCAGGTTCGGTCACCGACTTTTGTGACTGTCGAGCATATGGGGCACGTCTCATCGTGCTGTGATCTTGTAGGCATCATTCATCCCTCAAGCGATCCATAGTGTACCGTCTTGATGTGGCACCAGTTACTTTTCTCCACCTTTAATAAAAGAATATTTTCTCCTATAGCGGATTGGGGCTTCGCCGAGGTTGTGATCGATAGATCGGTTTTTAGGATTTTATGATAAAGCTATTTTAATATGCTTATTATGATAAATGAGGAAAAATAGATGAGAAAATTAACTTTATATTCAAAGAAAAAAATAACACTAATGTCTTTTTTATTTTTGGTAGGATTACTCGCATCTTCATTCGCACCATATGTCCATGGCATAACTAGGACGACATACTCAACGATCGCACAATCAGGAGACGACAGGGAGCCACTAGTGATTGAGGTTAACGCTGCGGCAGATCATCTGTGGGGAGAGATGAGGTGGCCATGGTATGCAACGGAATCGGAGATAAAAAGCAGCGAGAAGGAGCCATATCTAGAATGGGAATCCCAGAAAGTGGGAGCTGTCACATACTCAGAGGGCTGGATGAAGCACTGGGCGAAGATAGACTCCGAGCAATATGACATCGAAGGCGTACGAGATGAGGTAAACCTAAGGATAACCTTCGATCTCGAAGATCAGACCGCAACAGGGAGTTTAACTGGTTTCTATGCCAGTACATACAAGACAGCCTGCGGAGGACCCTACGGCTGTCTAGATTTCTTAGGGAAAGGCATCGATGTGGCCTGGTGTGTGGGTTCTTTCGACGAGCCTTTCTCCTTCCCCATCGGGCCAGGGACCTGGGCAGGTGAAGACTGGGTCTTCGACGCGAATACGTCGATGACACTCAACTTCAATGGGAGGGCGCAGACCAGCAAGTGGCCGAGCGATCAGGGGGATAATCGCACCTTCGAGAGGTCGGAGACAGTTTACGAAACGGTCCGGATTGTGGGGAAGATCGACATCAAGTACGATTACCAGGTATCGATATCGTTCAGCATATCTGATTATTACTCTGACGACCCTGAGGGCCCCTCCTTTCAATTGTCCGATCAATGGGGGAGCCCGTGCAGCGTCGCCGAAATAACCGAGTGGTCTGATTCAACGATCGATGAGGAACAGGTATCGGTCACCGGCCCTGACTCCATCTGGCTGCTAAGCGAACTTGATGAAAAATTCGAGTTGGATGGGTGGGAGGAGATTGAAGGCCTGAGGTGGGTGGACTGGGTTTTCGAGTACGAGGACGAGTACGGAGAGTGGAAGGAACTGGACAAGGTAACTCGGGAGGGGGACGTCTCACAACTCGAGGTAAGCGAACTAAACCTGGACGAGTGGTTCGAGCTTGCAGCATCCATCGGTTACATCGAAAAAGACAGCAAGATATTGAACGCACAGGTCCAAGCACAGCTGATCTCGGACAATCAGGAAATATTGGCAACATCGAACGTGCATGAGTTCAAGATCGAATATTCAGCCGAGCTAGAACTGGAGGCAGAGAGAGACGTCCTGAACGTCTACCCCACAGGGGAGAACAGGACCGAATTACGAGTTGCATATGGCAAGCTGAACCTCGAAGAGCCGATCAGATTCGATGCCCCCAACGCACCCGCCTATCTCGACATCCGCTTCGACCCAGAATACGTAGAGACGGATCTCTCTGGAATCGGAGAGACTCATATCATTCTCGATTGTGACTTCTCACAGGTCCCTAGGGCTCAAATGGAGGGGGATGAGCCGATAACCGTTGAGATCAGAGCCCGGAGCGGATCCCTTGAGAAGTCGACAGAGATAGAGGTGGTGTTGAAGCCCGTAGAGTGGCTTCTAATGTTTTACGTCGCCACCGACACGAGGGACAGCTTACAGGAAGGCGACGTCAGCAACCTGGACGACATCAGTTCCCTCTTTGAACTGCACTCCTTGTCCGAAGACCCGAAAAAAGTGGGGGTCACCGTCCTGATTGATCTGCATGAGGATTGGCAGATATCTTCTGAGAGGCTGAAGGGCGGTTCAGCGTACTTACTGAAATTGGGTAACTCTGGATTTGAGAAGGTCCTTTCTTTAGGTCGCGTGAACATGGGCGACAATGAGCTTCTCAACCTCTTCCTAGATACTTCCTACTCGATTATGCCCACGACAAAGGGACAACTGACAATCTGTGATCACGGCGACGGTATGCTTGGAGTGGCCTACGATCTCTCCAACCAAGGTGTATTGTCCATTGAAGACATCAAGAACGCATTCGAAGACTTGGATGTGAACATCCTGGCGTTTGACGCCTGTTACATGGCTCAAATTGAGGTGCTGTACGAGTTAAGAGAGATCACCGACTACTTCGTCGCCTCTCAGATCGCCATACCCGGAGTCGGCCTGACGTACAAGTCGTTCGTGGGTGCATTACTGGACAATCCGGAAATGATGCCGAAGGGGTACGGGGAACTAATCGTGGAAACCTTCAGCATGCCGAAGGAAAGATCGCATCAGATTGCGCTCATTTCATCAGGCGATATCGATTCTCTCTTCGATAAACTGAAGGCACTCTCAGAAATTCTGGTTTTGGACTACAAGGGGGAGGCCAATTCTTTCGATAGTGTCTCAAAATTTCTCCGATCTGAGACGCCGCCAAAACATCCATACTACGACATATGCGAATTCGCCAATACTCTGACGGACGTGAATGACATTCTCATCTACTCAGAGGCGACTGATGTTAAGGATGTTCTACCAAATGTTGTTGTCAAGAATAAAGCCGTGATTTATGACAGCTCAGGACGCCTGGTATCTGATGCCGGATTCAATGGGCTATCGTTTTTCCTGTGGCCCAATGAGGATGACTCGATAAGCGGCCGGACATTCAACACTTACATGAGATGTTATGAGAACACGAATCTCTGTAAAAACACGAAATGGAAGGAATTCATAGATCTACATAGGGAGAAGGTTCAAGCAGAAACAACTATCTATTTGAGCCTAGACCAGGAGGGTCATGAACTCTATCCCCATGCTTACGACGCTCAAGGCCTCCATGTCGGGCGCAACCCCGATCACTGGAGCAAGACAAAACTCGACTTGGAGATACCCTGGGCAACGTATTTCGATTTCCGGAATGGCACAAAGATAATCAGTCTACCGGGCAACCTGACGGACATCACCCTCAAGGTAGACGGGATGAGCATGGAGGAAGAGGAGGAGTCCTATCAACTGACCTGCAGCCTGATCCGTGGCGAGGAGATCTTCTCCAGGGAAGTCATAGATAATCCAATTGAGGAGCACACGAATCACACCGTCCAAATCAAAGTGGACAATAACGACTTCGAGATCGGCGAGATCAAGATAGAAAAGGAGATCATTGAGCCTGTTCAAGAACCCGAGCCACAACCCAAGCCAGGGGGCATCCCCGGATTCACGGTAGAGTCAACCATTCTGGCAATTGCCCTCGCAACAATACTGATTAAATGGATGAGTAGGGGAAAAATTTCCTTTAACATCTTAACGGCTATTTGACGATCTTTATCTCGATCTCAAACAACTTCCGCCAGAGCTTTCCGGTCACGAACAATCTATCTCCCTCACTGTCATAGGCTATACCGTTCAGGACATCGTAGGTTGAGTTCTGTTCGAGGCGATCTTCAAGACCGCTCAAATCCAGCCAGCCGAGGACAGCTCCGCTCTCAGAATCCACGCGGGCTATTTGATCTGTCAGCCAGATATTCGCCCAGATCTCTCCTTTGACGTACTCCAGCTCGTTGATGTTGAGCACGGGTATACTGTTATCGTGAACGTTGACCGCTCTGACCTCCTCATAGGTCTCAGGATCAAGGAAACGGAGAGTGGAAGTCCCGTCACTCAGGATTAGAGTGGAGCCGTCGTGGGTCAGCCCCCATCCCTCGATCGCGACCTCGAAGGTCTCCAGTAGCTCGAAGCTCCCCTTATCGTAGACGAATCCCACGTTCGACTGCCAGGTTAACTGGTAGATCCTGTCGCCGTACACGGTTATCCCCTCGCCGAAGTACTCCGAGGACAGGTTGTACATCTGCACCACCTCACCGGAGGTGAGATCGACCCTGCGCAGGGAGGAACGGCCGTTGAGCCCCGTCCCCTCGTAGATGAATCCGTCTACGAAGACCAGGCCCTGAGTGAAGGCGGAGGGGTCGTGCGGATACTCTCTTACAACCTCGTAGGAGTAGAGGGGCGTTGAGCGGTTAGTGCTATTCAGATTGACCCAGGCGGAGGCGAGCGTGATCGCTAAAAGGGCAACAACTGTGAGCCAGTACGCGTACTCGAATTTCTTCCCGCTCATGTACATCAGCTAGCAGGCTTCAACGCCCGGACATTTTTCCTCACCTTCAGGGCTTCAAGCCTCTCTCCTCCCTCCCGTGGGGGCAAGCCCTCTGGCACTCAGTGCACATGAGGGTGCTGTTCGCGGTGAAGGAGGGCATGCTGTTCATCCGCCCTGAGCACTTGTCCGGATCAACGACATAGGGAGAGAGAGCCCCGACGGGACAGGCCTCTAGACAGGCCTCACAATCCCCGCAGAGATCGGCTTCGAAGGGTGCGTCGGGGACAAGCTCAGCGTCGGTTAGGATGCTCTGTAGCCTGAACCAGGGCCCGTAGACGGGGTTTATTATCAGCGAGCTCTTTCCGAAGGCTCCCAGCCCCGCCAGCTGGGCCATCCTCTTCTGAGACATGAGCTCTGGGTAGACCACCCCCCTGTAGCCCAGCCCCTCCAGGTAACGCAGCAGCCTCCTCGCGTAGAGCCTCATTCTCTGATAGGCAGGGTACTCCCACCTGCCACGCCTCATGATCTGGATCTCGTGCACGTCATCCCAGGCCTGGTAGCCCATGACCACCACAGACCTAGAGTCCTCCAGGTAGTCCCCTGAGCCCCTGGAGTGCGTCTGGTAATCCCAGCCTATCCAGTGTCTCGGGACGGCGTCAATGCTCGCGGTGGAGACGACTCCCACCAGGTCGGCCCCGTAGGATAGGGCCTTCTCCTTTATCTCCCCGGTCAAACTCAGGGCTTCTGCAGAGGGCTTCACGATGACCACCGCACACAATTGAAGCCTTCGTTGATTAAAAACTAGTCAGAGGCGCCTTGAAAAACTTCGAACGCCAGGGAGCGGGACTGGCTCAACTCGATGGGCCGAGAACGAGGGAGCCGGCATCCTCGGGAGTGAACTTCAGGCTCGAACCATAGTCTGGGTCGGGACCAGCCTCAGCCATGGCCCTGTCAACAGCCTCGTCAAGCCGCACCCTCTCTTCTACAAGGAGTCTCAGCAGCACGAGAGTCGCCCGATCAGTGTGCTCCAGAGAGACGGGCCCGTCCCAGCTCACGTAGGCCGAGGCCCCCGCCTCAATGAACGCCACCGCCAGGTCCGTTGAGCTAAGCCCGTCGCAGCCCATGAGGACGACGAGAGTCCCATCAAAGCTATCGTCGAGGTAGTGGAGCAAAAAGTCCGCACCCACGGCGAAGAGGTAGTCCGAGCCGACGCTGGGCCTTGCTGGGTGGACCTCGTCCAGAAGCTGCTCAAGGACGTAGGCCTCCTGCCTGTACGTCTCCCCGGTGAAGAACCAGACCCTCCCGTGGTAGACCGAGCTATGAACCCTGAGGATGAGTACGTCAACCCCGGGAGGCGTGGCCTTCAACCCGCCCACGGTGACATCCCCCCCGCTGCAGACTTCGACATCGTATCCAGCCGACTTGAACAGATCAGAGCACTCCGCCGAGAAGCCGACCCCACCCTCGGAGAGGGGGTCATATATGGCGGCCGATGGGGTGTAGTCCTCCCGCTTCACCCACGGATTCCAGAACATCAGCGCCAGGACAGAGGAGGAGACAACTAGGAGGGCGATAAACCACCTTATGCCCCTCGCGGATATCCTCGGACTCGACAAACCGTTAATAACAGCAGATAACCGTCAAGAAAAGACGTTAGTCACGGCGCGGGCGGCTCTGAGGTGAACGGCTTGGGGGCTCAGAACCAGAACACTGTGTCCTCATTAGATTATTTTTACGGTTACGGTAATCTTAGGCAACCAGAGGGAGATTCCAGAGCTTGAGTGAACTATGCGTGACTTGAAGATCTCAATGCTGATAGCTCTGACACTGCTTCTGGCATCGACGATCACCTTCACGGCCTCTGCAGCGACAGAGGAGGAGATAGAGCTCTCGATAGAGGAGGGACTAGCCTGGCTGGCGGCGCAGCAGAACCCCGACGGCGGCTGGGGGGACGACGACAGCAGGATGACGGCGGTGACGGCCTTCGCTCTCATCAAGCTCCAGATGCGGGCGCGCGAGCTGGGCTATGACTCACCCTTCGATCCCGATTACCCCTACTCCGTCAACGTGAAGAGGGGCTGGGAGTACATGTTCGATGAGGTAAACATGATCCCCACCTATTCCGCCGCCCAGGCCATCAGCTCCCAGACCCACGACGGAACGGCGGACGACCCGGACGTCAACGGCAACGGGATAGGAGTCCTCTTCCTCAACCCGAGCCCCTTCTACAACGTCTACACGACGGGCATCACGGTCATGGCCCTCGAGGCGAGCGGCACCCCAGGTAGGGTCAACGACGGCGGCATAGACTACGACGGAGACGGATCAGCCGACACCTTCATGGAGGTCGCCCAGGACGCCGTCGAGTGGCTCGCCTTCGCCCAGGGCGACTCGGGCAACGACGAGGGCGGCTGGGACTACAGGGCCCTCGACAACCAGACGGACGACGCATCGACGGACAACTCCAACAGTGGCTACGCAGCCCTGGGCATCGCCGCTGGAGAAGCCTTCGGCTGCTCCGTGCCCGAATGGCTGAAGGAAGAGCTGGACGTCTGGATAGGCACGATACAGGACCCCGTGGACGGAGACGATGACGACGGAGGCTCCTGGTACAACCCGGACTGGCCCGAGAACCCCTGGGTGAACGAGCTCAAGGCGGGCAACCTCATCTTCGAGATGACACTCGCCGGCGACACCCCCTCCGAGCCGAGGTTCGGAGACGCAATGGACTACATAACTAGGCACTGGAGGGACGAGGACAACGACCCGGGCTGGGGCTACAACCAGGACCCCTCCCACTACCAGGCGATGTACTGCCTCATGAAGGGCCTCGAGTATAGCCGAGAGGAGCACATAGACCTGGACGGCGTCGGCGTCCCCGAGCACGACTGGTACCAAGAGTTCGCCGACGTCATCGTCTCCCAGCAGAACCCCGACGGCTCCTGGCCCGCCAGCGACTATGGAGACGACATCCTCAACACGATCTGGGCCCTACTAACACTGGAGAGGATAGCACCGCCCCCACCACCGCCACCCGTGGGAGGAGCCGTCTACCCAGTTGACAAGATCAGGCTCTACGCCATCATCGGCGCCCCGACACTACTGGCGGCCGCCCTCATCATACTGGCGCAGGCAAAGAGAAAGTAACCCCCCCATTTTTTCCCATTCACGCTGAAAACTGCAAGGATTCTTGAGTCCACTGGACGAGAGGCTCGAAAAAAAAAGTAGGGGTTGGTTCCGCGCTCGCGCTCACGGATCGGGGTGGAGCTGTGCGCACCAGCCCGAGTCCACGAGCTTGTAGCAGAGGCCCAGGCCGTAGGCCCTCTCGACGACGGCCTCTTTCGCCGCGGCCTTGTTCTCCTCGTACTGCTGGGTCTTGAAGTTGGTGTCGAAGCCGGTGCACTCCGTGAACGTCCCCAGGCACTCCTTCACGTGGAAGCCGACGGGGTGGATGCCCTCGTAGTCGATCTCCAGCAGGAGGGTCGTGACCCCGGGCTGGAGATGCTGCAGCCAGAGGAGGAGCCCTCCCCTGAGCAGGTAGGAGGCGTAGTAGGTGTCCTCGGCCGTGTAGCCGTAGACTATGAGGCCGACGGTGCCGTTGAGGTCCTTGTAAGTGGAGATCATGGCGTAGCCGATGTCGTCGTCGGTGTCGGCGCTGCTGTACCAGAGCTCGTCGGCGGGCCAGTCGTCCATGGGCACCCCGAGGTGCGTCAGCGACTCGAGGCTCGGCTGGCTCGTCCTCGCCCAGCAGGCTGGGCTGTAGAAGCCGTCGCCGTAGCCCGTGAAGACGAGGGCGTCGGTGAACTCGTTGAAGTACTCGGCCGCCAGGTTGGCGATAGGCCCGCCCACCACGATGACGTTTCCGCTGGATATCGCGTAGGGGTGTATCTCGGAGCCTCCCCAGTTGGGCGGCGTGCACCAGTCGTCCATGAGGGCTGACCTGTGGTCGCCCGCGTAGTGGTCGTAGTGGTAGTCCGTCTTGTCTCCGGCCACCTCAGCGTACCTCGCCATGACGTATGGGTGGGTGGGGGCGTGGACGTCGTCCTTCATGTCGAGGCCGCTCAGCCACATCTCCTTATGCTTCCACTCCTGCATGGCGGTGGATATCATCGCGGCGCCGGCGGAGTCCGAGGCGAGGGAGTCCTTCCCGATGACTGTCCACTCCCATCGGCCCGTCGCCCAGTCCGTCTCGGAGTCGTCCCTGAGCCTGGTGGAGTAGAGGACCTTGTAGCGGTCGTAGTATGAGTAGTTGGGGATGCTGAGGGTGTCCAGCACGATTAAGTAGTGCCCATCGACTAGGGCTATCGTGTACTGATCGGGGCGCTCCAGCAGGAGGGGTTGTAGGCCCCCGCCCGAGTCGAGGAGGAGCACCTTCTCGGAGGATTCGCAGTACTTGCCCCACTTCTCGGGCACGACGAGTTTGTGCTCATCGATGAGGCAGGTCCTCGAGTTCCCGTACTTGTCCACGAGGTGGGCGTTGAGGGGGATCTGCTGCGTTAGGGCCCCCTTCTGGGCCCACCTGAAGGTCTCCTTGTGGGCTGCCTCCTTGAGGTCCCAGGGGTTGAACACCTCGTCGAGCTGGTACTGGACCTCCGAGTCTATCATGAAGCTGCCGTAGTGCGTCGTGTCGGGGTCCTTGGCGTCGTTGTTGTCTGTGAGCCCGAAGAGGGTGACGCACCTGAACTGGTGGGTGGACGCCTCCCTGCTGTCGAAGCTGAGCTCGAAGTCCCACTCTCCGAAGACGTAGGGAACACGAGGCTCGATCCGCATGCCGTAGGAGACGCCGGGATCGCCCTGCTCCCACAGGTCTTCACAGCACTCCATGGGCTCCAAGGGGGCGCCACGCCAGAGGCCGTTGGGCTCTGACCTCTCCGTGCTGCTCACTGCACCCAGCCTCTCCCTCTTGAAGAGGATGGAGAAGAGGTCGCCCACCTTCCAGTGGAACCTGCCGATGATGACGCTGCGGGGGCTGGTCCACCTCCACTCGGCGTCCTGCTCCATCATAGTGTCGTCCTCGCCCCTGAAGACCCAGGGATCATCCTTCCAGACCCCCTGTCCTCTCGGGTATATTATCGACTCGTAGGGGAGGGTGACGATGAGGTTGCCATTGGGGTCGACCTCGGGGTCATCGGGTACCTCGTACCTGTACATGTATGTCTCCATAGAGGTGAGCAGGGCCTCCCTGTCCAGGGTGGTGGTGTCTGCGACCCACTTGGAGATGAGCGCCGGCCAGTAGGCGGCGAAGCCCACCTTGTCGACTCCGTGCTCGGTGCTTATCATCTGGCAGAGGTCGTAGGTCACGTCTATGTCATACGTGTCGTTGACTTCGGGGGCGGCGTTCGGGTATGGGCCGTAGAAGGGGTGCTTGTCGTACTTGGTCAGCAGGCCGTTGTAGAACTCGGCGTAGCTCTCGCGGGTCACCTCGGTGCCTATGTCCCACTCGCCCCTCTGGCTGAACTCCACCTGGAAGGGTCCGCACCACTTGCTCTCCTCGAGGCGCTTGATGTCCTTGATCTCCATGACGTATTTCTTCACCTTGTTGAACAGTATCTGGTTGGTCAGCTCTACGAGGGCGGTGCCTCCGTAGTCGGGGTCGGCGTCGTAAACCGTCGTCTTCAGCAGGTATATGGCCTTCCTCGGCCCGTCGTAGATGACCCGTATCGGGTCGGTGATGCACCAGCCGCTGGTCCTCCTCCCGCCATAGGTGTCAGCGGGGTGGGATCCATCCATGGTGTGCTGCATCTGCTTCCAGTCGCCTCCAGCGGCCATCAGGTCACTGAAGAGGGCGTAGGCCCAGACCCGTTTCAGCGTGTTCATCTGCACGAAGTGGATGTCCATGACCCAGCCGTTGCTCCAGTGCAGTGGATTCAACACCGGGCTCGCGAAGGCGTCGATCCCGTCGTACAACAGGCCCATGCTGTCGTCGGCGCCGGGCGTACCCGGATTTATCATCTCGCCGTACTTCGAGAAGCCTATGTCGAGGCTCTTCTCCTCCCACGGGTATAGGACATAGGTGTCGTCGTGGAGGACGCCGTAATCGCTGATGTATTCGGGATCGTTGGGTGCCGAGGGTGGCGTCACGGACATCGACACCGGGACGAGGCTGAATGCGGAAGATATCATCAGCAACGCTATCAATGAAGCGATGAGAATCCGTCTATTGCCACGTGGAATATTCGCTAGTTTCATTGCGTTTCCCACGTTTATCTTATGGTGAAGGTATAAAAACGTGTCCGGCATCCGAAAATGGGAGAAAGGTGACAACATCTATAAAAGAAGTTGAAGGCCTCTTGGAAAATCGGCTATTTTCTCATCAAGATGAATGTGAACCAAGATCCAGATGCTCTCATATTGCCAACCAAAAAATACGGTTCTGAGTGCTAGCTTAGTACGGAGTACAGCGCCGACTCTAACCTGTCAACGTGCCTCTCCCAGGAGAAGTTCTCCCTGACGAACCTCGCTGCTCGCTCCCCCATCTTGAACCTCAGAGGAACGTCGTCGATGAGCTGCAGCTGCCTCTCGACGAGCTCGTCGACATCGTAAGGCCTCACCCTGAAGCCCGTCTCCCCTTCCACCACCGTCTCCCGGGGACCGGCGTGATCCCAGACCACCGAGGGCACTCTACACGCACCTGCCTCGATGGGCCCGAGGCCGAAGTCCTCCTCCGGGGACGTGTACGTGTAGACGTAGGCCCTTCTGTAGGCGTCCGCCAGGCCCTTCTCGGATAGGTTGTCAGTGAAGACCACGTTCTCTCTGACTCCAAGGTCGGAGGCGTACTCCATGAGCCTCCCGGTGTAACTCGTGTGGGAGCCCGTTATCACGCATCTGAGCCACGGGCGAGCCTTCAAGAGCCTCGCGAAGCCCCTGATGAGATAGTGCAGCCCCTTCTGGGGGTAGTGCCTGTTCGTGCTGAGGATGTAGGGGTCCTCGACGACCTCGTCCAAGCTCGTTGAGAACTCGAACCTTGAGAGGTCAACACCAGGGTGGCAGACATCTGCCTCGACGCCATAGACATCAGCTATCTGCCCCTTAATCCACTCGGAGTTGGTCAGAACCATCTCCGAGCCCCGTATCGACATCGAGTCTAACCTCTTGAGGGCCCCCCGGAAGCTGTGTATCATGGCCAGCAGCTGCATGTTCGAGTTGGTCGACCACCCCGTCTCACGGTCGACCTCTCGCGGGTAGAGGAACCTGTTGGTCTGATGCAGGTAGCTGACATAGGGCACCTTAAACCTCCTCCACACGTTGTACGCCAACCAGTTGCTGGGCTGGCTGTGGGCGAGGATAACATCAAAATCCCTGAAGCGCCCGACGATGGAGGGAGTCAGTAACGAGGACAGCAGCATGCCCAGGGCATCCCTGAAGGCCAGTCTCCGGTCAAGCCACCAACAGAGCTCGTGGACCTTGACCAGGCTCATGAGCTCCGGATAGCAGTCCCCAGACGAGGTGGGGCAGTAGACCTCCACCTCATGCCCCCTATCCTGGAGGCCTATCGCCTCCTGCAGAACAGTCCTCTCCCCGCCGCCATTGTAGAAGAAGCCGAGGTGAATCAAGGCGGCCCTCAATACTGGTCACCACTAACACCAAGAAAGCCCGAAAATACGTCATTGAGATGTAGGTGATTTAGGGAAGAGGGGTTTAAAAACATCAAATACCTTGAGTAACATTCGAAAAACCATTTAAAAAAAATATGTAACCAACGACCCTACAAAATAAACACATCAGTTTTTAATGTTTCTACTCATATAAAACATGATAAATAATATCATAGGGATCATTAGATATGATTTATAACAAGAAGAATAAGACATCTAATAAAAAGGGAAAAATAAGTCGTTTTAATAATGATAAAAATGTAGATGGAGTGTTTCACCGCATTCTCAACGTGATAAACAGGAAATCCATCGGCAAGGACCGTGTGAGAACGACGCTCATGATCTGTGTGGTGACCTATACCTTGGTCCTGTCAGGGTACTCGGTCTGGAAACACAGCACCTTCAACACCTACGCTTGGGACCTGGGGATATTCAGCCAGGGCATGTGGACGACGGTGAACGACGCCGAGGTTTTCTTCAACACCTGTGAGCAGTGCTACGTTGAGAGCGGCTCATTCTTCGGCGTCCATTTCAGCCCGATCCTCTACGCCCTCATCCCGCTATACTGTGTGCTCCAGAGGCCGGAGACGCTCCTGGTGATCCAGTCAGCGGTCCTCGGGATCGCCGCCATCCCGCTGTACCTCATAGGCGATGACCTCCTGAACGCCGAAGCTGGCCTGCTGTTCTCGGCGTCCTACCTCCTCAACCCGGCCACCCATGGCATTAACTGCTACGACTTCCACGTCCAATCCCTCCTACCACTGCTCCTCTTCACTTCCATTCATTTCTACAACAAGAAGAGGTGGGGGCCATGCACTGCGGCCACTCTCCTCATCCCCTTCGTCGAGGAGCACACGACGTATCTGCTCGCCTCCATCGCCGTCTTCATGTTGCTGGAAGCCGTAGCGGCAGGAGAGGTTGATCGGGACAAGATCTCGGTTTCCATCGCCATCGTCGCCCTCGCCGTCGTGTGGGACCAGATGTCATCGAGCATCGTCAAATTCTTCAACCCGGGGGCCTCTTCTCTCCTGCTGGCGGGGAGGCATTTCAGAGGGCTCGACATCGGGGATCCCCGGGACATCCCCTATCGGGCGCTGATGTCCCCCCTGCGCGCCCTGGAGTCGATGGCGTTCTCCCTGCCAGAGAAGACGCTCTACCTGGCCATGCTGTTCGCACCTGTGCTGTTCCTACCGCTCCGCAGCCTTAGAGCACTGATCCCGACGCTGCCCTGGTTCACGATCTCCCTGCTGTCCAACTACCCACCTTACTACGGAATAGGGTACCAGTACCCGGCGTACGTGATACCGTTCATCTACTACTCGGCGATCATCGCCACGAGGAAGAAGAATGACAAAGGCGCCCAGGGCCACGGCAAGGCGGCGTTCGCGTTCTTGGCTGCAAACCTGATCATTTCCCTCCTCTTCAGCCCTCTCGGCCTAGGCGCGTCCATAGGCCTGGGTGGCCCAGCCTACTCAAGGCCGGGGGGCAGTGCTCACGTCCAATCGCTGAACCGTGTCCTCGATAGGATACCGGAGGACGCCTCGGTCCTCACGCAGGACAACCTCTTCCCGCACGTCTCCTCGAGGAGGAGCGCCCACGTCCTCTGCCCCCCCTTCGAGGGCCCCGACGCAGAGTGGCAGGCAGCCATCGAGGCGGCCTTGGACAGCAAGCCCGACTACATCCTCCTCGACCCTTCCACCGACTACCACGGAGCGTCACGGGAGCTGTTGTGGCTGATGGGGGGAGCGCCCATCGAGACCTCCTACTACCTCGATGGAATATACCTGTTCGAGATGAACTACGAAACCCCAGGAGGCGAGCACCGAGACGAGCAGATCAGCTTCAAGTGGAGGTGAACGACGTTTTAGAAGTGAACATCGTCCACCCCTCTCTGAACAGGCTCGGCGGGGCGGAGCGGGTCTGCCTGGAGATGATCGGCGCCCTCAGGGACGCCGGGTACAAAGTGAACCTCTTCACCATCGATGAGGTCGACTGGGAGGTGCTAAGGCGAGGCTTCGGGGAGGCCTGGAAGCCGGACGCTGAGCACCACCTCTATCCCAGGCTGCCAGGCGGATCGGTGCCAGGGTGGCTCCTCCTCTCAGTCTCCTACATACACCTGCTGCTGAGGGCGAAGAGGACCAAGGGGTCAGTCACGATAAACAACTACGGGGAGGTCTTCCCCTTCATCGCGGACCTCAGCTACGTGCACTCCATCCCGCTACATACTTCAGCAGTGCGTCGGCAGAACCCCTTCCGTGTACCCCTGTGGAGGGTGACCTCCAGGATCTACCTGCTGTCCTACCGCCTGTTGCGGATACTATTCAGAATGAGCGCTGTAGTCGCCAACTCCAGATACGTCTCGAAGCTAGTCGATGACGGGAGCAAGGCTCTGTTTGTGCTGCACCCCCCCGTAAGAGTAGGTGGGCTACTCGGCCAAGACAAGTCCAAAGAGAGGATGATTTTCACCCTCTCTAGGATAACGGGGACGAAGAGGTTGTCGATCATCCCCGAGATCGCAGCGGGCGTAGGGTCAGAGGGATGCAGGTTCCTGCTGATGGGGAAGATGGATGAGGGCTCCTGCGAGGTCGTCCACGAACTGGCGGCACGGGCCCAGAGGCTCGGTGTAGAGGCGATGATCGAGGTCGTCGGCAATCCAGACAGGCGGACCGTCGAGGAGGGCTACAGCGTCTCCAAGATATACCTCTCCACGCAGCCCACGGAGACCTTCGGGATGGCGGTGGTAGAGGCCATGTCGCACGGATGCGTCCCACTAGTCCCCCCCAGCGGAGGCCCATGGATCGACATCCTTGATGGGACCGAGGGACGCTACGGCTTCTCATACGACAGCTCCGCCCAGGCCGCGAGAAGAATTGGAGACATATTCTACGACACCGACATGGCAGATCAAATATCTGAGAGAGCTAAGGAGAGGGCGTCATATTTTGGCTCAGACGCCTTCAGGAGGAGGTTTCTGAGGCTGATGCAGGCGTGCGAGAGAGCAGCCTCCTCCGAGAGTGGGTCCGAAGAATCTACGAGGGAGGGTTCAACGGCCATCATGGCTTCACGTTAGCATGGAGGCCATAATAGGCCATCAGGGAGTACCCTGCAAGGTATATGAGGAGATAGAAGGACATCAACCAGTGGCCGCGGAGGGCGGCGATCGCCATGCCCGTCAACGCGTAGAGAGCGAAGAACTGCTCCGGAAGCACCGAGCCCCTTGCAGAACGGGGATTCTGGGGCCTCCAGTCATCGGACTTCTCCCTGATATTGTACTTCGGTGTGCCTGAGAAGGAGCCCCCCCTACTGAACAGACCCTTGATCACCGAGGCCGAGCAACGGACAGAGATCCCGTATCCCACAAGGACTATCAAGCCGAGGTAGGGCAGCTTTTCGCGGAAACTCGCCCCGCTGTACCTGATCGCCTCGTAGTACATTGTCGTGGAGCTCACGACGCACAGCCCGAGCAGGACGCCGTAGGGGAGGTAGAACTGGACGAGGCTCAGGGCGTCCACCGCCAAGACCGGAACAGCCAAGATCAGTATGGCGAGCATCATGAGGCACACGGCGTAGTAGGTCAGGTGGATCGTGGACTCCACCTTCTGCCTCGTTGTGAAGATGTCCGAGCGCCAGATGTCTCCGAGAAGCTTCCTCCCGCACTGTATGCTGCCCATCGCCCATCGGGCCTGCTGGCTCCTGAAGTCGAGGAGGGTTGGCGGGAGCTCCCCGGGGACGACAACCTCCCTCAGATACGCAGCCCTCCACCCCCCGAGCTGCATCCGGTAGCTGAGGTCCATGTCCTCTGAGAGGGTGTCAGAGGCCCAGCCGCCGGCGTCTCGAATCGCCTCAGCGCGCAACACGCCGCAGGTACCGTTGAAGTTCAAGGGCAGGCCCAGGGCGCTCCTGCCAGCCTGCTCCACGATGTGATGACCGTCCAGGCCTATGGCGAAGGTCTCCGTCATCTTGTTGTAGTCGCGGTTGAGGTGCCCCCACCTCGCCTGGACGAAGCCCAGTGACGGATCCTTCTCCATCAGGGGGACGGTCTCGTGGAGGAAGGAGGGTTGGGGGAGGAAATCAGCGTCGAAGAGGGCGACGTACTTGCCCTTGGTGGTCTTCAGGGCGTTCTGGAGCGCGCCAGCCTTGAACCCGTCCCGGGTCTCCCTTCGGATCACGTCGATGTCCAAGCCTGAGAAGGCGAATCCCTCTACCTCTGAGTCGATTATCCTAGACGTCTCGTCCGTGCTGTCGTCCAAGACAAGGACCTGCAGCCTGTCCTTGGGGCCACTCGAGGGAGCACGCTGCCCTGATGCACCTGTGGGCCACGTATCTCTCGTTGTACATGGGCAGCTGAACGGTGACGACGGGATGGTTCTCCAGTTTGATGGGCTCCGGAGACCGATACTTGTAGGAGCCATACACCATGTAGAAGCAGTTGTAGCCGTAGGGGAGCAGCAGAGCTGAGAAAAGGACGTACAGCGAGACCAGTATGAACAGCATCGAAGGGGGTCACACCTTTGGCGGGGCTGTATGAGATGGTGCGTTCTAAACTGATAATATTTTTTATGAAAAATAAAAAGTAAAATAGTTACTGGTAGTCTAAGTCAATTCATCTATCTTTTCAATAAGATATGCGACGGCCTTGCTAAGTAAGGCCATCTCCCAGTTCTCAGATTCGGCCACCATATCCAATCCAAGTTTTATGGCCTCGATCCCCTCTTCAGGCGGGG
>Ga0180437_10005043_pt1 | contig 18319 bp, 24 predicted proteins | sample SS_ome_4_FD_132410 | JGI IMG/M metagenome (GOLD analysis project Ga0180437, IMG submission 132410) | Hypersaline lake sediment archaeal communities from the Salton Sea, California, USA - SS_3_D_1 metaG | ecosystem: Environmental > Aquatic > Non-marine Saline and Alkaline > Hypersaline >... | reverse complement strand
GGCCTGGCTGCAGATCGTCCAGTGGTGCGTCGAGCAGCGTCTGCGGATCCACGGGCTCTACGCGCCGAGTCGGCACTACCTGCAGACCGAGAGCGAGCTCAGGGTCGCCGGCCGGAGCCCGAGCGAGGTCGACGCGATGATGGTCGAGCGGCTGATGGCCCAGGTGGTCGAGAGGCAGAAGCAGAGCGAGGCGCTCAAGCGAGGCCGGGGGCTGAACTGAGCCTGCTGTAAAACCGTCCGTAAAACTCGCCTCTAAACCAGGGGCCTGAAGCGACTTGGGGTTTTACAGACTGCGGGCGAGGGTTTGAGGCGACGAATGAGTGCGACGATCCCTCCTGACCTGCACGAGGAGGCCGCGGCGGTCCTGGCGACCGATCCCACGCTGGCCGCGTGGCTCGAGGCCAGGGAGAGCTGCTGGGCCACCTTCGTGCCCCGAGAGGACCGGCCCGAGGATTTCGACGAGCAGGCCGGCTTCTGCTACGGCCAAGACCCCGTCTCCTTCCTCATTGGGGGAAACGCCTCAGGGACCACCGAGGCCGCCGCATACAAGACGGCGGATTTCGTGCTCCGCCGGCAGCCGCCGCCCCGCGAGAACACGCCCTTCTGGGTCATCTCGGACACCTACGACCAGGTGATGGGGACCTGTTGGTCCGAGAAGCTCTGGGGCCACCGGCACATCCCCGAGTGCGAGATCGACTGGGACGGGATCCGCTGGTACGACTCGAAGCAGGGCTTTCCGTTCGTCGTGCCCTTGAAGCCATGGCCAGGCCGGCCCGGCAAGAACTGGTCACTGCACTTCAAGTCATACAAGCAGGGCCGCCGCAGCATGCAGGCCCGCTCGATCGGCGGCTTCTGGTTCAGTGAGCAGTTCCCCCTCTCGATCTTCCTCGAAGTGCTCCGGGGCTGCCGCGACACGATGTTCCACGGCGGACAGTTTTCCGAGTTCACGCCGATCGACCCGGAGCTCTGCATCTGGATCGAGAAGGTCATGGACGATCCGCCGGAGGGGTGGCGGTTCTACCGCGCCAACACGGCGTGCAACAAGGCCAACCTGGCCGACGGCTGGTACGAGCAGTTCTTCGCCACGGTGCCCGACGAGCTGCTCCAGACCCGCATGACCGGGGCTTTGGCCACGTTCGCGGGGTGCATCTACCCCTCGTTCAACCAGGCCGTCCACGTCGACGCGGAGCCGATCACGTTCCCGCCGGGCGTCGAGCACATGCGGGCGATCGACTGGGGGGCATCGGAGGAGCACCCGCAGACGTGCGTCTGGGGCTACACCGACGCGATCGGCGAGTGGCACATCTACGACGAGTACTGGTCGGCGGACCAGACCCGGATCACGATCGACCACGCCGTCGAGATCATGGCCCGGTCGCTCCTGTGGGGCTGGCCGCCGCCCCTGCACGTCTGGCAATCCGATGACCCGATCCTCCGCCGGTTCTGCGAGCTCGTGCGAGAGAGGCTCACGGAGCTTGACAACACGACCCTCGGACGAGTCGAGTGGCTCGACCGCTACTTGCGTGAGCCAGGCAGCAACCACACGCTGCGGCCGGAGGATACCTTCGGCTACACCTTCGGCGACCCGTCGAGGCCGGGGGAGATGCAGAGCTTCACACGCTACGGGATCCAGATGGCCCCGGCGTCGAACGACGTCTACGACGGCATCAACACGGTCCGCAGCCTCTTGAAGATCCACCCCTACACGGGCAGGCCGCGGATCTACATCCATCCCAGGTGCGTTCACCTGATCGAGGAGTTCCGCAAGTACCGGTGGAAGAAAGGCCGCGAGCCGCACGACGGCGGCGTCCTCAACCCGCAGGTGGCACGACCGGAGCCACTGAAGCGAGCCGACGACACGGTCGACGCGCTCCGCTACCTCGTCTACTCGCCGACCCGGCAGCGGGGCGAATCACCCAAGTCGGTCGACCACCGGGCGCAGATCGGCAAGGACCGGCAGGGCATCCAGCTCGACCGCGGTCGCGGCGGCTGGCAGCGCCCCGCGAAGTGACGACCCACGAAAGGAGGCACAGGCTGTATGGGAGTCCCCATCCCAATCGACGTCGAGGAGCAGATCAAGGCCCTGTTGGCCCAGGGTGTGCCGCTCAGGGAGATCGCCAGGCAGGGGATCTGCCATCGAAAGACCGCGGCCAGGGTCCGCGATCGTGAGGTAAAGCGGCCGCTGCCGCCCGAGCCGGAGGATCCCGAGGACGAGGGCGGTCCGGTCGAGGTCGACCAGTACCAGTGCCGAGGGTGCTCACGGGCGGCCGACCGCGCGGTGTGGGTCACCTTGGCCCCCTGCCCCGCGTGCGACGCCAGGGCCGCCGGAGGGATCCTGCAGAGGGACAAGGTGGCATGAGCATCATGAGCATCAGCAAGATCGTGGCAGTGGTGCAGCCCGGCACTCCACTAGATGTGGCTCAGAGCGAAGCGGTCCGGTTGTGTGCCGAGCACGAGACAGACGTGGAGTTTGAGTTCAACGGCGACGAATGGGGCGTTCACTGGCGCGACTTGCGTGACTGCGCACGCAAGCGCTCAGCCTGAGGTGGGCCATCACAACCCGGGCCCCGACGACGACCGTGCTACAATCCGGCTCGAACCTGAACGCCCGTCCACGGTCGCCCCATGCCCTGGTATTCCCCCCTATTCCGCACCGCAGGCGCGGCAGTGCTCGACGCTGCCCGCCGAGAGTTCGCGCACACCACGACGGGCAAGCTCTTCGGCGAGGTCGACTTCGCGCTGCGGGGGCAAAGCACCAGGTCCGGCGGCATGGGCAGGGCGCTGAGGCGGTTCGGCCGGTTCGGCGTCCGCGACGCGATCCGCGAGCTCGGGGGCACCGAGTTCAGCACCTTCGCGAGGGAGATCGAGCGGTATAGCCGCGAGAGCGGCGAGATGAAGCAGCTGTTGAATCGCTTCCTCGCCGAGCTGGGCCCGGCAGGCCGGATGATCAAGGCCCTGGTCGGCAACCAGGGCCGGGGCGAGGTCGACCAGCTGATCGGCATCCTGCAGGCCTTCGGCTACGAGGTCCTGCCGCCGAAGCACGCCCGGCGCAAGGGCGAGGCCGTGACCGAGCGCGGCAGGGCAGCCGCCCAGGAGCTCCTCGAGGAGATGGGGGCCAAGGTCAGCTGGGAGGGCGAGCCGGGGCAGAAGGCGGATCCCCGCGGGGGCCGGCGCCTGCCCTTCGACATCTCGCCCTTCAACGACGAGGGCCAGTTCCGCCAGCAGGTGCCCTTGCCCATGGCCGACGGGCCGGCTCAGCGGTTCGGGCGCGATCACCCGATCGTCACCGGCGAGATGGTCAGGGCCACGAGCTCGAACGTCCACAGCTTCGGCTACGACATCGAGTCGACGTACCTCTACGTTCGCTTCTTGGGCTACATCAAGGGCCAGAAGGGGCTCGACGGGCGAGCTGCTCGAGGGGGGCCTGGATCGCTCTACCGGTACAGGAACGTCACGCCGGAAGAGTTCCTGTCGATCCTGGCCGCCAACTCCAAGGGCGACTGGATCTGGGACCACCTCCGGATCCGGGGGACCTGGTCCGGCCATCAGAAGGACTACGAGCTCGTGGGCGTGATGGGCGACTACGTCCCACGCAAAGCCACCGTGCGGCAAGACCCGCAGTCGGGTCGGCTCCAGGAGTACTTCATCCAGCGCCGCGTGCGGACCGTGGGCGGCGACTGGATGACGAGCATCATGCCCAGCGAGGCGGCCGGCGAGCTGCCCTGGGGCGAGATCGATCGAGGCAGACCGGACCGCGGCACGCCGGACCGCGGCGAACCAGATCGAGGATTTTGACCGTGACACTAGCAGACGAACTGACGACCGATCCCGAGGGCCGCGGCTACGCCGACGACGGCGCCGAGGACGTGCTCGCGGACCTCCGCGTGCTCCGCTATCCGGGCGAGGCCCGCGTGACCGTGTTGACCGTCGCGGCCGAGCTCGGCCGGGCGGTGGCCCGACGCCTGGCGTCGTCCATGCAAGCCGCGGCCGCCGTCGACCCCCTGATGGTCGAGATGCTGGCCGTCGTGCGATCCGCGACCGGGATCGACGTGGGCCACCCCGAGACCCGCGCGGCGCTCGACGAGATGGCCGCCTCGCCCGACCTCGACCTCACCACCGACGACGCGGCTGCGATCAAGGCCCTGGCCGACAACCAGCGGAGCCGGCTCGACGTGCTCGGGCTCGACGTGCCGAGGCTGCGCGAGATCCGAGCCATTTTGGAGACCCTCTAATGGCCAACACCGGACACGACTGGGGCGCCTGGGGCTACGTCCAAAAGTCGTCGAGCGACTGGAACGACGACGCCCTGGCCGATGCCGCGACCGAAACGTCCGACGCGATCGACCTGGACGGCAAGTCCGCCTGCGAGATCGGCGTCAAGCTCGTCGAGGACAACACGGGCGCGATCGACGGCGTGGCGACGATCTACGTCCTCGGTGCAACGGGCGACGACGGCGGCGGGTCGGAGGAGTGGGAGGAAACCACGGTAGGCAGCCCATGGTCGTTCACCGTCACACCGGTCCAGAACGACACGGTCAAAAAGCGGTTCAGTGTGGACCCGGGCCACTACGGCAAGTGCAAGGTCGCCGTGTTCAACGACGGCGGCCAAGAGCTCGCCGTCACCGTCGAATATCGCACCGCCGACGTGCCGCTGGCCAGCTAGAAACTAGACCATGCCCCACCTCGCACCTCCAATCTGGGCGCCTGGCATCAACCTGGGCCATCCGTTGGCGCAAGGGCTGGCGCTCGCGCTGCCTATGTGGGAAGGGGACGGGACGACAGCGTCGGACTATTCGGCCAACGGCAACCACGGCACACTCACTAATATGGATGCAGGCGATTTTGTCGCTTGGGACCAGGGATTCGCACTCGACTTCGATGGCTCGAATGATCGCGTCACGGTCAGTTACAGCAAGTCGATTGATTTGACCGCGAGCTTTTCCATGTCGTGCTGGATTCGCCCAACTAGCGTTACCGGCGTCCGTGGTGTGCTCTCCAAATACGGCTCGGACGTAGCGTTGTTCGAGGCGTACCGGCTGGCTCTCAACGGTGCCAAGCTGCGGCTCCAGATTGGCGACGGCGCCTCGACACAAATGACCTACGACAGTACGGCGTCGGTCGTCTCGATCAATACATGGCAGCAGATCGGGGTTGTCCACAACGCGGTTGCGAATACAAACACGCTGTACCACAACGGCGTGGCCGCTGCCGGGGGCTACATTTCTGGCAGCGGTGCTGTTGATGCGGCGTCTGTGATGCAAGCGTTTCGGGTCGGCGGAACGCCTGCGGCATCGCAGTTTTTTGTTGGCCGGATTGCGAACGTACTGGTCCACAATAGGGCATTGTCTGCCGCCGAGGTGGCCGCCGACTACGCCGACCCTTGGGCGATCTATCGTCCGCCCGTGCGGTTGCCGCTCTGGGTTGCGGCGACCAGCGCTGGGGCAGGCGCGGTCAGCGGGGCATTGTCCGAAGGCGCCAAGGCCGGCGACACGGTCCAGGTCGAGGCCGACCTGCTTGCCGCGGTGACCGAAGGTGCGGACGCCGGCGACGCGTGGGCGGTTGCCCTATCGGGTTTGTCGGCGGTGACCGACGGGGCGAAGGCCGGGGATGCTCTGGCGGGCGTCCTCTCGGCCCTGGCGAGCATCAGCGAGGGCAGTCTTGCCGGCGACGAGCTCACGGCGATCGTCGGGGCCCTGGCAGTCGTCTCCGAGGGCGCTGAGGCGGGCGACCAGGTCAGCGCCCTGGCCACACTCCTGGCAGCTGTGAGCGAGGGTGCGAAGGCCGGCGATGCGCTCTCAGTGATCGGGTCCTTCCTGGCTGCAGCGACCGAAGGCGCGCTGGCCGGCGACGCCTACTCGGCCACGATCGTCTCGGGCCTGATCGCCGCGGCGATCTCCGAAGGCACCGACGCCGGCGACACGTTCGCGAACAACCTCACCGCGCTGGCCCTCTACAGCGAACGCATCCTGGCCGGCGACACGGCCACGGCCATCCTGTCGGCCCGCGCGACCCTGACCGAAGGGGTCTTGGCCGGCGATACCTACACCGCAGTCGTTGCCGGCCTGGCCACGGCCGTGGCGCGCCTGGCGCTCACCGGCACGGACACGTCCCGCTTGGCCCTCTGGGGCACCAGCGCCACGCGCCTGGGCCTGGTGGGCACTGACTCCAGCAACCTCACACTGAGAGGATCCCGATGATGCTCGACACTTTACGCAGCATGCTTCCGCGCTGGCGACGGCGCGACCCGGTCCACGAGGGCGCCCGCGTCAAAGGCGTGTGGGAGATCGAATGCCGCGGGCCGGACGGCCGACTCAAGTGGCGCGAGAGGATCGACAACCTGGTGGTCAACGAGGGGCTCGACGAGCTACTCAACGCCACGCTGGCCGGCCAGGGGGACACGACCACCTGGTACGTTGGCCTCCTGGCGTCGTCACCCTCGCCGGCGGCCGGCTGGACCAAGACGGAAGTCGGCGGCGCAGACTTCGTCGCCTACACCGAGGCCACGCTCCAAACCTGGACGCCCAACGGGGCAGCCTCGGGGCAGTCGGTCACCAACTCCTCAAGCAAGGCGCAGTTCTCCATCAACGCCGACTCGCAGACGATTGGCGGCGCCTACCTCGCCAGCGCCAACACCAAGGCCGTTGAGGGCGGCGCTGCCAAGATCTACTCGGCGGGCGCCTTCGCCGGCGGCGACAAGTCCGCCGACTCGGGCGACACGCTCTCGGTCACCGCCACGTTTACAACGGCCGACGACGGCGTCTAGGTCGTCATCACCACGCAAACGCCACCAAACCAGAGGACTGGAATCCATGGCAACCTTCAAGCTACTCGACACGATCGAGCTCTCGACCATCGTCACCGCCCCCGACGAGCTCCAGGCCCTGGCCAAGCTCTCGCCGGCCGCGGGCATCGAGGTCCTGCAAGTCGGCTACGCCGACCCGGCCGACAAGAAGAGCCCGGTGGTGCGGGCCCAGATCCGCCGCCGCCTTTGCAAGGGGGCAAAGGCCCCAGACACCCTGCTGCCGTCGGAGCTCGCCAAGCTCAACAAGCTGGGGCTCCTGAAAGAGGTCGAGGAAACCAAGGACGAGGAGTAGCCCACCGTGCCCCCTCAACGCCAGGTGCGACACGTCGGCGACACCGAAGTGGCGATCGCCGCGACGCTACAGCGCCCCGATGGGACGGCCGTCAACCTCACCGGGTTGACGGTCAAGTTCCGCATGGTCGCCGTCGACGGCACCACCAAGGTGGCCGAGACGGCCTCCAACGTGACGGTCACCGACGAGGCCTCGGGCCAAGTGCAGTACAACCCCCAGGCCGCGGACGTGGACACGGCCGGCGTCTACCACGCGTACTTTGTTGTGATCGACGGCAGCAGCAATCGCGACACGTTCCCGGTCAAAAACGGCGACCTGGTGATCATCATCACCGACGACGTGTAATCACCCCACAAGGCCAAGAGCCATGATCACGAAGACCGACCAGCTCCCCGCGCGCGGCCTCATGCCGCCGGACGATGCCAGCCTCCGCCGCAGCGGCGACCCGGGCGACGAGGATCCGTTCCTGAAGATCGACGGCATGCCGCCCAACGCCGGCGAGCAGGTCCTGCCCCACGTCGTGACGTTCCAGGGGCTCATGCGCAACGTCGCGCGGACCTACTACGTCTCGGACGAGGCGATGCGGCACTCGTGGGACAATGCGCGGTTCATGAGAAATGACCCGGGCATCATGGAGTGCCTGGAGCAGCGCCAGCGGTCGACCGCGCTGTTGGACTGGCACCTCGAGGCCGACGACAACAAGGACAAGCACCAGAAGTTCGTCGTCGACAAGCTGACCGAGATCCTCTACAGGATCCCCAATTTCCTGAAGTACCGCGAGTGCCTCTTGCACGCGCTCTGGTACGGCAAGTACGGGGTCTCGCACCGGTTCCGCAACGCGCGCGTCAACGGGCAGAACCGCGTGATCATCGACAGGTGGATGCCCGTCAACGGCGACAAGCTCGTCTTCCGCTACGACGACGGGTCGGGCCAGCAGACGTTCCAGGAGGACCAGGTCGGGATCCGCGTGGGGGCCGGCTACACCCAGGGCGGCACCGTCGCGCGACGCTGGGCCGTGGAGCGGGTCAACAAGGTCGCGGCCACCGATCACGGCCTGGCCTACTTCCTTGAGCACTGGGAGCGGCCACTGCTCGCGATCCACAAGCACATGATCGAAGACGCGGAGTGGGAGGCGCCCGAGCGGGCCGGAGCGATCCACGGCGTGGGCATCAGGTCTCGGCTGTACTGGAGCTGGTTCCAGAAGCAAGAGACCTTGGCCTGGTTGATGGAGTACCTCGAGCGCTCCGCCTTCGGCATGGAGATCTGGAGCTACCCGGCCGGCAACCCGACGGCCTACGAGGCGACGCGCACGGCGGCCGAGGAGCGGATCGGGCTCGGGCGGAACATCGTGCTCGTGCCGCGGCACCCTGACAGCGACATCCTCTCCAGCGACGTCAAGCGGATCGAGCCCGGGATGGCCGGCGCCGACGTCCTCGATCGAATCATCCGCGAGTACTTCGGGCATCAAATCAAGCGGTACATCCTCGGCCAGATCCTCACAAGCGAGGCGGCCAGCACGGGGCTCGGCTCCGGCGTGGCGAGCATCCACCTGGACACCTACCTGCAGATCATCCGCTACGACTCGATCAACCTGGCCGAGACGATCACCACCGACCTGGTGCAGCCGCTGATCGACTACAACTGGCCCCACTACAAAGATCTGCCGATCAAGTTCGTGATCGAGACCGAGGCTCCCGACGTCGAGGGGAAGCTCTCCGGCTGGAAGCAGGCCTACGAGATGGGCCTCCAGCTCAAGAGCCAGGACGTCTACGACCTGATCGGCGCGACCGTGCCGCAAGAGGGCGAGGACAAGCTGACCAACCCGCAGCACATGCAGGCGGACATGCAGCAGCAGCAGATGGCCCAGGCCCAGCAGCAGCAGACCGCCCAGGTCCAGGGGTGGACGCCCCAGTCGGGCCCGCCGCAGACCCTCGGCCAGCTCGGCCAGGCGGCCGACCAGTACCAGCAGCAGGGCCTGGGACGGTCCGAGGCGATCGAGAGGGTGCGAGAGCTGATCAGGCAGGCGCGGGCCCAGCAGCAGCCCCAGGAGGACGTGTCCGCAGAGCACTACTGGCGATCGCCTGCAGGCCGTGAGCGCTACGCCATGCCCGGCGGCGGAGTGTACGACGACTCGCAGCACCCGCGGAGCCCCAAGCCGTCGGGGATCAGCCTGGGCGGCAAGTTCTACCCGCCGGGCGAATGGATCCCCAACTCGGCCCTGGCCCAGGCCTCGCCGGCCGAGCTGGCCATGCTGGGCCCAGGAGCCCAGCAGGCGGCCGCCAAGGCCCGCGAGGATCCCGACGCTCAGAAGCAGCAGGGCGACCAGGAAGGCCCTCAGGGGCAGCCACAGGCCCCAGGGCTCGCCGAGGGGCTCCAGCAGCTCCCTGCGCTCGCTGAAGTGCCCGTCAGTGTGGATGAGCAGGGCGAGATCCGCGTGGGCCTCGGGGGCAAGGAGATCGGTGTGCAGGTCGAGCACTACGCCAAGCCCTGGAAGGAGGAAGAGCACCCGCGGGACCACGGGAAGTTCGCACCCAAGGCCGGCGCCCAGGGCGAAGCGACCCCGGCCAAGCCTGGGCAAGGCGTCTACGTCGAGCCCGGCAAGCGGGCCCATCCGCCCGAGGGCAAGCTCTCGATCTTCCACGAGCTGAACCCCTACTTCGACTACAAGTCCGGCAAGCTCATCCGTCAGGCCCTCGAGCGCCAGGGGTACAGCCCCGAGGAGATCGAGGCCAAGCAGGAGCTGGCCGACAAGTACAACGCGGGCGAAAGGTGGATCGACGCGCCCGGAAGCGAGGCGGCCAAGGCCGACGCCTGGACGCCCGAGGAGGAGAAGCTCTACCAACAGTACGTCGACGAGATGCTCGTCTGGAAGGTGGATCCACTCACACTCACCCGCGAGCAGTGGCTGGCCAAGCACCGCAGTGCAGGTCAACGCCGAGCCCCGGCCGTGGAGACGGTGACCCTTGGTGGCCGCGACTACGACGTGAAAGAGGACGGTAATACCTGGTTCTTCCGGCTCAAGGGGCATCCTGAAGCCGGCTGGACCCACGCCAGCCCGGAGACGACGACCGTGATCCAACAGCAACTTCAACAGCCCCCCAACCCACAGCCCACCCCCTCGGTCAAGCGCGTGCGGATTCGCGATCGGGAGTACCGCGTGAAGCACGACAAGGGCGCCTGGTTCTTCCAGCTCGAGGGTCACGAGGAGGCCGGCTGGACCCACGCCAGCCCGGAGACGGCAGCCGTCATCCAGCAGCAACTGAAGGGCACTGAATGACCCGGCACCGACGACCACCCACGCGCGCCGACGAGAACCGCTCGAGGATGCAGTCGATCCTCGAGGACCTCGGCCGCGCGATGGCCCAGCACCACACCGACCCCGACTTCACCGGCAACATCACCTTGACGATCCCGTCGAAAGCCGGCTGTATCGGCTCCCCCATCTTCGAGGTCAAGCGGTTCGGCCGGCCGCCGGACTGACCAGGTGGGCCATCACCCGTTTGACTGACTTTGCGAGTTGGGCTTATACTCCCAGCTGCTGCGACCCCGGTCACTGGACACCCCAGGCCGGCAGCCGCCTCTCAACCAGGGCGCGGCTGCCGGCCTTTTTTTGTGAGAGCTGCATGATGCGTCTCCCAGCGATCCTGGCGTGCCTGGCGTGTCTCGCCTGCCTCGGTTGCGAGATCCGCTCCAGCGATCCCTGCGACCCCTGTGACGGTTGCCCCGTGGCGGTCGTGACCGCCGCGAACCTGCCCCCGCTGGATCTCGAGGTCGATCAGCGGGAGCCGAACTACGGCAGCGGATCCTGCATGCACGCGAGCCTGATCACCTGCTTCCGGTGGCAGGGGCTTCACACCATGGCCGACTGGTGGCGCGACAACCAGTCCGGCGCCTGCAGCGTCCCGGGCCTCGCGCAGATCGCCGAGTCCCGCTGGCCCGAGCTCCGCTACGCTTACACCCGATCGGGCGACACCGCTTTTCTCGAGTGGTGCTCTCGAACTAGACGCGGCGCCGCGATCCACTATTTTCGCGGGCATGCGGTGACGTTCGCCGGGTTCACCCCCGACGGCCGGGCGGCATTGATCGACAACAACCGCGTCGAGCGGTTCGTGTACGTTCCCAAAGCCGAGTTCCTTGCGAAGTGGCGGGGCTACGGCGGCTACGCCTTCACGCCCGTCTACAGCCCGTCCCCACCGCGCCCTCACAGGTAAGGAGTTTGTGTCATGAAGCCCTTGAGTACTGCGATCCTGGTGGCCGCTGTTGTCGGCCTAGGACTGTTTGTCGCCCGCGACCACATGCCCGAGATGACGCCGGCGCCGCCCGTCGCCACCGACGAGGTCAACCAGCGCGTGGTCGAGCTGCCCGAGGACGGCGGAGCCTACCACACAACGCTGTTGGTCCACGACGACTGGCGGAGCCGTGCGCAGGACCGCGAGCTGGTCGCCTGGTTCGACGCCGACCCGCGCCTGGCCTCGCTCAAGGCCCAGACCCACTGGCACGTCTACCCGGAGAGTAATCCGACCCACCGGGAGCGGTTCGCCGGCCACGCCGTGCTGCCTGCAGTCTTCGTCCAAAAAGCCAACGGCACCGTCGTGCTTGCCGAGCACGCCCATGAGCTCAAGGATGCCAAGACGCTGGGAGACCAGGTCGGCTTCCTGTTCCGCCGGCAGTCTAGATTCTTCGACCGCTGCCCGCGGCCGGACCCGGACCCGAGCCCGAACCTCGTCCCAGTTCCTGATGATCGGCCGATCATCGACGTCGACGTCCATCCCGTGATCGACACCCCGCCGGCCGAGCCCGATTCCGACATGCTGTTCTGGATCTTGTTGGCGGCCGCGGTGATCGTGGCCTTCGTCGTGACGCTGGCCCTCGAGTTCAAGCGCGACGCCAACGCCTCCGCCTAGCCCATCCACCACCATTCCACGCGAGGTGACCACAAATGTCGATTACACTCGAACAAGCCCTGATCTTCGCCCTGGCCGTGGTCGCGGCCATTGCCCTGGCGAAGTACGTCTTCAAGAAGGACGAGCAAGAGGAGGATCGCCGGCTGAAGCTGGCCGAGGTGGCCGACTGGTGCAAGGAAATGAAGCTGCCCAGGCTCTCGGAGATCTTCAACCGCTTTGCCGTCGGGGACGGCTCCGGGGCGGCCCGAGCCATCCGCTCCCTGGTGGACCTGCTCACCGAGGGGAGTGATGCCGAGCGCCTGAAAGCGATGGAGCCCGCTTTCTGGCACCAGCTGACGCTCCGGCTCCAGGACGAGGAGCAGCGCGTCAAGATCGTCAAGGTCGTGGACGACGCCAAGGCCTCGGCCGCTGCACGCAAACAGCGCGAGTTCGCCGAGGTGGCCCGCGATCCGGAAATCCCCACCCCGGCCGTCCAGGCCACTCCGGCCAAGGCGCCCGCCTAGCGCGCGGCAAGCCGTGTGAGCAGTAACCGCGAGAGGACCGGAGGCAGGGGCAGCATGAGTGACGCAACTGTGCAGATCGTCGTGGCCATCGTCTCAATCGTCCTCACGGGCCTCGGCACGACCGCGCTGACGTGGTGGCAGGCCCGCCGCGAGCGTGACCGCGATGACCGGGAGATGGGCGAGCGATTGACCGCCCTCGAGGTGCGACTGGCCAATGGGATCTCCACGACCGTCACCGAGATCAAGCACGACGTCAAGGAGGTATTCCGGCGGATCGGCCAGCTCCACTGCGGCCGAAACGAGGCCCGGATCGATGAGATCGAGCGCCGGACCCACGGACTCTGACGGAGCCGACCAGTGTCTGGAGGTGATCACCCTACGACCGGATTGTCCGAGGCTGAGCGCGAGTGCCTCGAGGCCCTGGCCCGGGTGTACCTGCACCTCAACTCGGCCGACGCCGACCTCGAGCCGGCCGACCGCGAGGAGATGAGCCGCTGCGTGAGGTGTTTGCAGGACAGGGTCCTGGCCCAGCCGACCAAGCGGCGGCTGCGTGGGCCATCACCCATTTGACAAGAAATCGCGTCGTGGCGTACATTGTCACAACAACGCGGCCCCATTAGTGCCGCAGCATATTTCCGGGTAACTCGACACACGAGGCCCGTCAGATTCCCAACCGGGAGTCTGGCGGGCCTTTTTTTGTTTCTTGGTTTGCCATGGCTACTGCCGAACTCGACACCACGCCCGTCGTCGAACAGCCGATCCGATCGGACGCGTCGATTCCCCGGGCGAACATCCTGCCGGCTCGGCGCGACTTCCCCGAGGACGACTGGCTCACGATCGCCGACGTGCCGGTCTTCGCCGAGCACGAGACGGAGACCACGAAGGGCCGCGAGCTCAAGTTCGACGTCCAGCGCCTGAAGCTCCTGGCCGCCAACTGCAACCGCAGGATCTCCGAGACGGGCGACTACGCCGGCGTGATCGTCGGCCACACCCCGGACCCCGGCCAGGGCCACCACAACTCTCCCATGCCCCTGGTCGGCCTCGCCGGGCCCTTTCGGGTCGGGCTGATCAGCCAGCCGGGCCAGAAACCCAGGTGGGCGGTCCTGGCCGATTTCCACCTCCACCGCGACAAGGCCGACGTGATCCGCGACTTCCCCCGCCGCAGCGCCGAGCTCTGGGTGGAAGAAGAGTACGAGGACATGTACCTCGATCCGATCGCCTTGCTCGGCGCCGAGGCCCCGCGGCTCGACATGGGGCTTCTCTACTCGGCCCGCCGCCGCGACGGCGTGGAGGTGGAGAAGTACTCCGTATGCGCCCCATCCGCCACCAGCGTGTTCGTGCCGAGCGACGGCGACGACCGCGAGGACTATTCCGCCGAGTCGGCCGCTGCCGACCCGCCTGACAACCCCAACCCTGAGAACGAGAGGCCAGCCATGGCACTGTCCCCTGAGGAACTGCAGCAAATCACCGAGGCCATCAGCCAGCAGCCGTGGGCGATCTGGGCCCAGGAGCAGATGGCAGCCTCCGATGAGCCCGACGTCCCCGACGAGCCGGTCGAAGAGCCCCCGGTCGACGAGCCGCCCGTGGATGGCCCGCTCGACGAGCCGGCCGCGCCCCCGGTCGACGAGCCGGCCGTGCCCGACACCCCGGCGCCGCCCGTGCCCGAGGACGAGGAGGTGCTGCCGGTGAAGTACTCGCGACTGCACGGCCAGGTCGCCGAGCTCCGGAACGAGCTCAAGACGGTCCGCGGCCAGCTCCACGTCGAGCAGGGCAAGCGCATCAACACCGAGCGGTACGCCGCCCTGGCCGAACGCCGGCGGACTCACCTGTTCGATCTGGACGCGGAGTTCGAGCGCGTCAAGTACGGGCGCGTGTCCGACGAGCAGTTCGCGGCACACCTGGAGGTGATCGACGCGAATTACCGCGAGATCCCGCTCGACATGATAGTTCCCACATTCGACGACGCCGCGGCCATGAGCCGGGCCCGTCCCGGCGCCGCCGCCAACCGCGAGCGGTACTCGAAGGAGGCCTCCGACAAAGCCATGCGGATCTGCAAGGCCAAGCTCAAGGCCGGCGAGAGGGTCAGCTACGAGGAGGTCCTCGAGCAGGTCGTCTCCGGCGAGGAGTAATCACCCCACCCTCACCCCCGGCGATTCTTTCCCGAAGTCAGCCATTAACACGAGGTCAAACCCATGCCCGCTACTCCCCCAAGACTGGTCGCCGGTGGGAACGTATACCCCGCCCGATTTCTGAAGATGTCGACGGTTGCCGACGATCGCTGCCTCCAGGCCGACGCCAACGCGCAGCTGATTGGCATCAGCTACCCCGAGGGCAAGTACTCCCCGCTCTCGGACCTGGTCACCACCAACTACCACGCCGTGGCCGGCGACTCGGTCGGCCTCTACGGCGACGGCGAGCAGTGCTTGCTCGAGCTCGGCGGCACCGTCACCCGGGGCGGCCGCATCAAGGCCGACGCCGACGGCAAGGGCGTGGCCGTGGCCACCACCGGCACCACGCTCCAGCAGTATGGGGCGATCGCACTCGAGAGCGGCGTGTCCGGAGACAAGATCCGGGTCTACGTCCTGCTCGGCTCCGAGCGACCCTCGACGTAAGCAACCCCCCACGGCGCCGCGGTCCTTCATGAGAACCGACTCGGCCCTCCCGCAAAAGAGGAACCCAAACCATGGCAGCGACTTTTCCCGGCCCGAGTAATGTGTTCATTCGGGACCACAACGCGTCGAACAAAATGGTCGTGGACTTCGCGCGAAACCTCGCCGATTTCCCGGTCAATAACTACGCCCAGGTGGTGCCCGTCGACAAAGTGGGCGGCTACTACCTCGAGATGACCGTCGAGGAGGCCGGCCGCATCCTGAACGCGAACCTCGACAACTTCGTCTGGTACGACGGCGAGCCCGCGCCCGAAGGTGCGGAGGGCACCGAGTCGTTTGAGTGGAAGCCGTTCGCCACCGTCCGACGCGCCTTCCCCTTCAAGATGGGTAACTTGACCGTCGAGAACGCGAGCTGGGACATCATCGCCCAGCACTCGAACATCAAGGCCCGCCAGGCCATGACCGCCCGCACCCAGCTGGCGATCACGGCCTTGACCACGCAGGCCAACTACGCGGCCGCGCACGTCAAGGACGTGACGGCCATCTCCGGCTGCACCGGCAACTGGGCCGCCAGCACCACGGCCCGCCAGGACATCAAGCGGTCCCTCATCACCGGGTGCGAGCAGATCTCCGACGCCACGCTCGATGCGGTCCAGCCCCAGGACTTCCGGCTGGTGATCAGCTCGAGCCTGGCCGGTGCGATGTCGATGTCGCAGGAGATCGTCGACCACGTCAAGGGATCGCCCCACGCCCTGGCCCAGGTCCGCGGCGAGCTCGAGGGCCGCAACACCCGCTACGGCTTGCCCGACAAGCTGTACGGCATCGACTGCTTCGTCGAGGCCACCCGTAAGGTCACCTCGAAGAAGGGCGCCACGCGGGCCGTCTCCTCGATCATGCCCACCACGAACGCCGTCTTGTGCAGCCGCGTGGGCGAGCTCGAGGGCGTGGCCGGTGCCCCGTCGTTCTCCACGGTCGTGATCTTCGCTTACGAAGAAATGACGGTCGAGAGCAAGATCGACTCCGACCACCGTCGCGTGATCGGGCGCGTGGTCGAGAACGTCGAAGCCAAGCTCGTGGCCCCGGCCTCGGGCATTTTGTTCACCGCCTGCCAGTAGTAGTCCACCGCCACCGGCGCCGGTGGTCGTCCCCGATCCGCCCGGGCAAAGGCGGCCCCCCGTGCGGTCCACCTTCCCCGCACGGGGGTGTAAATACACCTTTGTGCTGTTCGTGCCATGCCACTCGCCACGCCTGCCATCATGACGAGCTTTTACGACGAGTCGATCGTTGCGGACCTCGTCTCGGACGGCGGCGAGCAGGACCCGACCCTCTCCGACAACCCCAAGCTGCTCACGCTCTTGAGCGCGGCCGAGGGGCGCCTGGAGAGCGCTTGCACCGTGGCGGCGATCTACACGCCGACGTCCCTGGCCGCCTTGACGGGCAACAGCCTCGCCCTGCTGCAGGAGATCATCTGCGGCCTCACGATGGCCGCCCTCCTGCGCCGCCGGCCCGGCAAGTACGACGAGATCCGCGAGACCACCAAGGAGTACGAGGAGTACCTCGACCGGCTCCGCAAGGGCGAGCGGGTCTTCGGCGGGGCCACCGAGAACCGGGACGCCGGCGTGGCTGAGGTCGACGGGCCCACGGTCGCGCAGTACGAGCGGCTGAATATGATTCCGGATCGGACGCAACACTTCTACCCCGCCCGGTCGAGCCGACTGCCGGTCGGCCGGGGATAACGGAGGACTGCCATGCCTGCTGCCGTCAACGTATTTGGGCCTGCGGCGATCTCGGTCGACGTGGGCAGCGGGCTCACAGCCCTGGGGTATACACGCCAGGGGGCGGAGATCCGCGACCAGGCCTTCTGGATCGACGTCCCCGGCGACGAGTACGGCGGCGACCAGGGGCCGCCGATCGACGTCCAGTACCTGGGCGAGATCGCCCGGATCCGGCTCGAGCTCACCAAGTGGGACGAGACCGTGGCCGCGAACCTCCGGGCCCGCCTGGCCGGAGACACTGAGGGCACCCCCGGCACGCCGGGCACGCTCATGTTCGGCGGCGACAAGTGCAGCCGCCTGTTGATCAACCCCACGACCGGCCCCTGGAATTTCCCGCGGGCGTTTTTGCGGGACGTCTGGGAGATGAACAAGGGCACCAAATACTCGACGCTCGTGCTCGAGTACGAAGCGCACAAGAGCGCCGCAGGCGTCTTGTACAACGCGGTCGCGACCTGATCGCGACGACTGACCACCACGACGACCAGTTTTGCGAGGACCACCATGTGGGGATTTATCAAACGATGGGTGGATCGGCGCCGAGAACGACAGCGTGCCCTGTTCGTCTTCTACGACGGCAGCTTCACGCGTCGCGTCGACCCGGCCCGGGTGTGGCGGGCGCTGATCAACCACCCGGAGATGAACTTCGAGGACCACATGCCCCTGGCCGATCAGGGGCAGGAGCCCGAGGTTTCCATCGTCCTCAAGGCGCTCCGCGAGATCTTCGGGGTCACCGCCTGGGACCATCGCACGCTGACCGGTCTCACCGACTGGGAAACGCTCGACCTGGTCCGCCAGTTCGGCAACTACCTCGACGAGCTAAAAAAAAGTACCGACCCGTCGCGGACGCCGTATCTGCTTTCGGTCTACGGATCCTCGACTGGCCCGGAGCCCCAAGACGAACCTACGAGCTCTACTGCGGGCTCCTCTTCAACGAGCGCCGCGTCACCGACCGGCGAGGCTTCGCCATCGTCCGAGCCGTCACCGACGCCATCGTGAGCGCGACCTCCGGCGAGGTCCCGAAGAGCTACTTCGAGGCCTTTGCGGATTCTCCTGAGGAGGCCCAGGCGCTCTACAACCTCTCCCAGAACCGCGCGGCGTGGCAGCGCTCGCAGCAGGCCGCTCCGGTGAGCGAAGGAGGTTGACGTGGCCGACTATCGTGACATCCTGCGGGCCCTCGAGGCGATGCAGCGGGAAGGCAAGGGCTCCCAGGGCCCCGTGATGACCGACGTGGGCCCGGAGAACGCCAGGGCCTACACGGCCATCCTCGCCGGCAAGGAGGCGCAGAAGCAGCCTCCGCCCGCGAATGACTACTCTTCGATCCTGGGGGCCAAGCCCACGGGCGAGAGCGTCTCGATCGAGCAAGTCCCGGCCCACCTCGAGCAGCTCTCCGACAAAGAGCTCCGCGGGATGATCAACAACCTGGCCGGCGTGAAG
>Ga0180437_10005042_pt1 | contig 18326 bp, 28 predicted proteins | sample SS_ome_4_FD_132410 | JGI IMG/M metagenome (GOLD analysis project Ga0180437, IMG submission 132410) | Hypersaline lake sediment archaeal communities from the Salton Sea, California, USA - SS_3_D_1 metaG | ecosystem: Environmental > Aquatic > Non-marine Saline and Alkaline > Hypersaline >... | reverse complement strand
TTTCACAAACTCAAAATCATCACCAATAGCACGGGCCTTTTTCTTCTCGAAGCGAGTCGTCTCCACAATCCACCCTGTTAAGCCATCATTTTTCTTGTACCACAGAGCAAACCGATCATCATCATCAACGCCCACTGTGAGTAGCTTACGAATGTTTTTGTGCCGCTTTCCTTCGCTATCCTTGTAACCTGTGAGATCTAGAATCGTAAGAAAGCCTGTATAGACCCGCATCAAATCAGAAGCACAACCTGGACAGCCACCATCCAAACCTCTACGGCATGTCACTCGACGCCACTTAGGTTTGCCGGATTTGGTAAAACCTTTTCTAAACGAATGCTCCCAAGCCCACTGAGGCTCATCATCTAGGAACATAATTTTCTTGGTTTCACCCTTGTTCAGAAAGAACCTCAAGGGTTGCGATCTCGATTCGGTCCTTGCCTTGTCTACGTGCTTTCCCCCGAAACCAGTTCCCCCTAGCCATTCGTTTCCCATCTTTTTTCTCCTGTTCAATCGTCTTTTGCTAGACGTGTTACAAAATTACAATTCCATTAGGGCAATTGCCCTGCATGAACCCTATATGAATACCGCCTTCTCACCCCTCTGTCAAAAAAAATAATTTCGCCTCTGCAATTACTTGCTCGACCTCTTCATCACTTTTCATCGCAGCCGGGTCCTTTCCTTCAGGCAACTCCACATTCAAAAAAGGAACCCTATCTTTCAACCTTTCATACAGCTCTTTCACGCATAGCTTACCCGCTTTGTCATTGTCCATCATCACGATCAATCGCCCATCTTTTGGAATGAGCTTTATTATCTTCTCGCACTGTTCATCACTTGGATACGAGCCTATGAGACCTACGACGTTCCATCCCCATTGCCACATCTTCAAAACGTCCACTTCGCCCTCAACCAAAATCAAATCCAAGCTACGTCGCTTTATCTCACCATCCAACGCTTTTCTGGCCTGGTACTCACCATACAAAAACAAACTCTTAGTAGGTCTCTTAAAGTCTTTCTCTCTTTTGTAATCAATACGAGGTACTAGTTTGTGGTTTGTTTTATCCAGTACGTAAGCAATGTACTTTATTTTCGATCCAACAGTAGTCCTACCTTTAACTAACCCAACGCGGCCCTCTACATCACGCAAGACAAAAATCGCCCTGTTATTCTCTTTATCGAGACCTAGCTCCCACTCCTTAGCCGTTTCAATCGTAATACCCCGCCTGGCCAACGAACCAGATAGTACCCCCTGGAAAGGCTCAAGATACAACTCATTAAAGAACACAGGCTTCTTCTCATTGTCATAGAGATAACCAAACAAACCCTTATTCGTCGATGGAAGATTCATCCACTTATTGTTTTTGATTTTCTTAGGCTTCCAATCCGGAACCAAGTTCTCCAAACCGTTGTTAATAGCCAGCCACTCCAGCGTACCTTTTTCATGACACCCAAAACAAAAATATGGACTCTTGCCAGCATCATCCAGTTTGGCTCCAAACGAAGGTCGACGGTCACCACGATAATGGTTCTCTATAAACGGACAAGTAGCCATGATCTGATGCCCTAGCACCTTAATCCGCTTACACTCCAACGCATCCAATAACGTTCTTGCCGAACCTTCATCCATTAAAACAGCCACTCTCCTGTTGGCTCTTCGCCCGACTCTGGCTTAGGTGATGATTCATAATCCTCATCATCCCCAAACTCTTCATCATCTTGTCTCGCCATCTGTTCAAAATCCATATTATCGAAATCCCAATTGGACACGAAAGGCTTGCCGTATCCCTCACGGGTTTTCAACCATTTCCAATGCATGATCTTGTCATCACGATCATCCTCAAGAGATACCATCGCAATAATGTAATCAGCGTTAAACACGAGCACATCCGACATAGAAATATTGGCAAGGCTCACATCCCTTGGATTCTTTTCCCCCGCCGCTCTATTCAATTGATGAGTAGCAACCAGAGGCAACCCACGACTCTTGGCGAGCAACTTCACATCATTTGCATTTTGAGAAACGCGCTCGTACATATCTCGACCCTTGTTTTTTACTAGGTAAAGACCGTCGATAAAGAGCACGTCCGGTTCTATCTCATCAACCGCAGCTTCGATGTCTGACATCTCCGGATTGAAATCATCTCCTACGATGTACAGCCCCTCTTGATCCATCAAATCCTTAACACCATCACGGAACTGCTTTTCTTTTTCCAAGCCCAATCTACCATGCCGAAAATCTTCATAAGGTAATTTGAAATGAAGAGAAAAGAACCTCATTTGAAGTTTCAACTTGGCCATCTCAGTACCAACGAACAGCACCCTTTTACCATCCATCCAAGCTTTCCTAGCGAGTTGCAATAAGCACCATGTCTTACCCACCTCACTTCGAGCAACAAACAGGATGAAATCACCTGGCCAGAACCCCAATGTAGTATCGTTAATCGAGGCCCACGGCGATAGCACGCCGCGCTCACCAGCTTTTATCCGCTCATAGTAATTGACGGCCTCTTCACCACTGATAAGCAAACTCTCTATCTTCGATGCTGCAAGCCTGGCGGATCTAGTATCCCTTGTTACCTCAACCCATAACTTCAAAGCACCATCCGGATCGCGTGCTTCTAGCTTCTCTCCTATATCCTCATATGTCTGACTGAGCCGTCGCCACAATACACGCTTGCGAAGCTCCTCTATATAGACCGTCAACGGCTCCGACGCATCGATGAGACCCCACTGCCCCTTTGCAACAAAAAACTCCTCAGAGGGCATCTGGCTATGCTGTGCGAAATGATGATCAAGAAAATCCCACGCCTCAACCGAGGGACCACTCAATATCTTTTTTGTCACACCTTGCTTTTTCGCATCCAAGTAAACAGGAGTACCACCGCGCACAACTAGACTGATTAGTTCGTGATCTAAATCCAATTTTCAACCTCGTGAATGAGTTACTTGGCTACCCTAGCCAGTACCGTCCACCACCTTCAAAGATGGCACCTCATGATCTCCCATACAGCTTAAGGAGACCCTTGAAATCTCCTCGCTGTATGGAAAGGCCTTACCCAAACTTAGCTTTCTTTTTACACACTCAGAATGAACACCAAGTATCACATGGAAGTCCTCTATAAGTGACCAATGCGCTGGATCACCAATGTCTTCTTCCTGGTCTTTGGCGACCTCCTCTGCAATCAAACGAACATATTTTTGGGACGACTCTATCATTTGATGACAAATTGCACATTTCACAGGGAACCCCTATTCTGTCAAAAATTGTTTTACTTGCTGCACACCTTCGGTCCTCATGGAGGGACCAACCATCTCGACAAAACCAAAACGCTCAGAGATCAAACTCTTCATAGACCATCCATAACGGTCCTCCATTTTTTTCGGATCGGAGTTCATTGTAATGATAGTAGCTTTCATATTGGACACACGAGTCCTAATGAGGTCTTCCATCATACGCTCGGAACCCCCACTGCTACGCTCATTCCCTGGCTCTTTGTGCAAGTCATCAATAATCAGAAAGTCAACAAAGGAGCACCAATTCTTAAGGCTCACTCCATCGTCGAACATTACATCATTCATAACCTGGTCTCGATACTGAGCCGCCGTAATGAACAGACAAGTGTACTTCAATCGACGGGCCGCTTTCAGCATAACTACAGCCGCACTCGATTTCCCACGGCTATTCTTTCCCCACAGAACCATTCCATAGCCGTTCTTTTTCGCCTGAATGATACGACGCAAGTACCTTTCGATAACATCTTTGTGATCACCCTCTGGAATCTTTTCGAATTTAGCTTTCCAAAACATCTTGGGCACCTGCATTCGTTCCATGTCGCTTTGCGTTAGCTTACGCCTTCTGTCCGGACGCTTTGCCTCCGAATTCTGCGTAGCTAATGTCTTCTTCGACTCCATCGTACTCTCCTTGGGCTATCGCTTGATCTCTATTAGATCGCACCAAGTCATCCTTACCTCTATCAATATCATTAAACCACGAATCGGCCCAATATGCAATTCTCTTCATATTAGGATAGCCCCGAATACGATACCGTTCTTTGTACTCTTCCCAGTTGCTAAACATGTCTTCAATAACTTCAATAAGCTCATCCGCTCCAAACCGCTTAATCAATTTAGCCGCAATCCCCCTAGACGCCCCATCCCATTTGTTGCCTGAATATTTCCCATCCGGAAATGCTTGTGTTTCCGCCGTCCGCCATGCAAGCTCTACATCGTTTACGTTCAATTCTTTCTCAGGCTTGTCTTCCACCGAAGAATGAGGGTCACCCTCCACTCGAACCTTTCCATATTTATTCTTAAGTGCTTTTCTCTTGCTCCTCTTTTCCTGAACCTGTGCAGCCTTCTCTTCCACATCATCAAAAATCTGAAGCACACGATCAGTATTTGCCTCGGATTCCGCCTCTATTTTTTTCAGCTTTTTGTCTTCAACCGTTTCAACCTCGGCATCATCTTCCACTGGCTCCTCTGCATTGAACACACGATCAATCAAGTAGCCTTTCTTATCTTCCCTCATTCTCTCTTGATACTCATCGGAGAGAACCATGTAGTCCCCTTCCGGACAGTAGATGTCATCTATCCGCTTCAACGTATACAAATTAGAATCCACCGCCCCGGATTCCTTCATACGTTTTTCCTTGGTGAGAAAACCTTTTTCGATGAGACCACTCAGAGCACGCTTCACACTCGATCTCGAAACCCCACTCTCTTTTGATATTGTAGCCACGGATGGAAAGCACTGGCGAGATTGAGTCCAATCCCTCGATATTAGGGTGACGTAAACTGACAGTTCCTTTTCCGATAACAGAGGGTCATACAGCACGACCTTGGGCACCACAACATACCCCATTTTCTGAACCGCAGTTTTTATCTCATCTTCTCTTTGGAGCGAATAATTTTTGTCTACCATCGGATTCCTTCTCCGGAATAGCTACAATAAAATCATTATTATGGATGAATGAGGCGGGGTCAAGTTTTTAAAAAATTAAATATAAATCGAGTTATTCCAATAAAAACGCTTAAATAAATGCGCTACTGCAATTGCCTTCACTTTATTAATGACATTTAAATGCCTCTTAACTCTTTTCCAGTATTTATCCGACCACCTATGGCTACCTGTATGATGATGTACATAGTACGCTTCCTCTGTAGTCAACCTCCGAACAATCACCCCTCGCCTGTTCCGAACAACATGTTTATGACCCTTACATATGTGCTTATGAACAGTGAGATCCTCCACCAACAATTGGATGTTCACCCTGTAATCAAACAAATCGCTCAGGGTAACTTTGTCAATAGTTTCGCCACTTGGCAAAGTCACTGATCGCTTATTAATATTAGCCGATGGATAACGAAATTGCGCCGCCCCAATATCCCACCCTTTCAGGATAAAGCGATACTCAGGGTAATGCTTTTTCATGTACTCATAGATACAACCAGAAACCATCGGTCGACGCCTACACCAATTGCGAGCTTCTTTTTTGGCACCTACCCATCTCTTTACATGATTAACCAGATCCTTCTTTTTAGGTGTCTCTCCTAGCTGCTCGGCCAGCCACCTAATTTCCTGCTTGCCAATAGCACACTCATTATCAGAACTCTCTCGATACAAAAGAGCTTTCACATGGCGAGGATCAATCCACTCGCCCCGGCGCTCCTCGACCGCATTCACCGACTCCATAATAGCCCTGGCATACTCCGCCGCTCTCTTTTCCCTGGCTCCGTTGTTCAGTCGCTTGCCGCATTCATGCCACATAAAGTAACGACCGTTTTTGCTCTTATGTAGCTCCAACGTAGCTTGATAAATTTCTTGTTCAGTAAATTTGTCTGGAGGAACCACATCCGGATTAGCCGCAATAAGAAATAACAACATAAAACACAAAATAACTTTCTTCATTCTTCCTCTCCCTTCAATCGCTTTCGCTTCCTTTCGAACCTGGCTAAGACATCTTCCTGTTGCTGCTGAATCTTGCTCGCCACTCTGCGTGCAACCGATTTACAATGCGAACAGTAGTAGACCTTCACTTTTGTTCCATCCTTGTATCCCGGATCAAAATTGATACGCACAGGTTCTAATTCACGAAACGGATAAGACTCTTTGCACCGGCCAGCGCACATAACCTTAACCTCACGGCGCTTTCTCTTGCAATTGGGACACAGACCCCTACTGTCCGGTCCCCAAAGATTAAGATCCACACCACACATCCTACATGGACGCTTACGGGGCTTTCTGCGAGACAAACTAATCTACCAGTAATTGACGATTCCCTTTTTGACGCTCCTCAACAGAACGCTCTACAACTACCTCTTGACAAGCAACACATACGTACCCACGCTTTTGCTCCTCATTAAGCAGTCCAACAGGAACCTGTTTGGCTTCTCTACATTTGGTACACACTACCATCTCATGTTCAACTTTTACCATTGTCTTCTCCCCATGATTCTGCATCGACACCCACGAGCTTGCCCTTTTCTTTACGCAGCTCTCGTGCCTTTTCTAGATCAGTATCACGAATAAAAATTGATCCCTGGAACGCCTCGCTCACATGAATCATAAAACCGTCTGCCGGAACATTGCCCGTGACAAATGCTGAAGATCCCACAGCTTTTACACTTTCTTCACCGTGTAAAATTCTCTTAACGACGATTTTTAGGGGGTCCACCATCTACTTCTCCTCTTCCTCGCTTCCATTGTCTTTGTACTTCCTGGCCAGTTCTACAATCTGTGCCATTGCTGCAAAGCCATCACCTATTTTGGCAAACAAGGAAAAGACCTCTCCCACGGTCTTCTCTAAGGACTCTGCTTTATCTGTAATAAACTTCACTTTTTCTCGCTCTTGTTCATACGCCGCTCGTTTGGCCCCTACATGCTTCAATACACGCCTGGCTAGAATCTCCCATCCATGCATGCAATCCGTACACGTACCGGAAGGTCCAAACTTTGGACACGGTTTGTCTTCACGAAGCACTGATTTCAACACACATTGCTCTTTTAAAAAATCAGCTAGTTCACTTCTAGTTTCCACATCCGGCATCTAATCCTCTAACAGTGGAGTACCATTCGCCGCACTCTTGCTAATGAATAAACCAATCTTGATCACATGCACGTGCTTATTCAATGTATCTCCAAGGTTACTCATAAACTCACTAAACACTTCCTCTGACATCTCCTCAACCAAATCACCTGCATCCAACATCGATGCCCGGCCTACTTCTTTGCCTACAAGAGAAATTCCAACCTGAAATCGCCTCGCTGTCAAAATTTTTGCACCGATAAATTGCTCCCAATTTTTTCTCAAAATCACTTCTAAGAATTTTGGCAAGTTCCCTATCCATACAATCCTCGCATCCTGAACACACAAATAAACATCTATCGTCTCTTCTTCGAGCTTCAATCCAAAGCGTATTTTGTCTGGCTGATTAACAGCCATCGCAGAAAGAAACTCTGCACCTTGCATCGCCTCTTCTTGCAGTAACCCCTCAACCTTGAAATCAAGCCCTAAGCCATCCTCTTCTCTTGAGAAGTGAACCTTTTGACCATCATCGAGCCAATCCTCATCCGGCGCTATCACCTTTGGAGTCCCCTTTAGGATCTCCACCGCTTGTCTTTTCATTTGGACTTATACCTTTCACAATACTCTCAACAACCATGCGAGCATTTGTCATAACATGCTCTGGTGATTCAGGTCGATTCTCCAATATCTCCTCACGCGAGATACCGCCAATATCCAACGCATATCTGTCATAATCAAAAACCAGCATCGTTGCTAGTTGCTTCATCTCTTCGGCCTTCACATCCCTGGCCAGCCATCCCTGAAAACCAAAGTACATGTCAGCAATACGATACCGCTCTTCCATATCCCGTTTTTGCAACCACTCCTCAACCGTAATAGTAAGTTGCTCCTCTGTATTCTTAGGGCAAGTCGCACAAGGCTCATCCATCACAGTGTAGTTCCACCCTTCCAAGCGACCCATTGCATTCTTCTTACCAACGCGGGTAACAGGATTCGCCTGGCACGCCATCGGTCGATCATCTCCGAGAAGACAAATATAGTGCTCATCCTTCACCACAAGAAATGCACAATGGTCCATATCATCCTCTTGAAGATCTCTACGTATCGTACAAACAGGAATACCAGCACGAGGATCTAAATTGTAATGCAACCAACCCCTTTCCTCTGGCGGCTTAAACAGGTCGACCGTTAACTCGACTCCGAACTCAGTACGCATCCGCTCATTGTGCATCATCTTCCAAATGTCACCAGGATTGATTCTCACAATCTTGTTCTTACAACACTCACCGACCCCATCACACTTGGGCAAAGAGATCTCCCCATCCAACTCAATCACAGGCTTCTGATCACCCATATTAACCGACTCTGTATGTCTGGCCATCCTACGCATCCGATTGGCCATCATCATCGACTGCCTATTAACCAATTTGCGAGCTTTCTTCTTAATGGCATCCTTCTGAGTCCGCTTCTGATTCTTCTTTTGCTTTTTTGATTTCTTGCCCTTCTTGCCCATTACTTCCTCTTTTTCTCTATCTTCTTTAGTGTATTGCTAATGTCTCTGAATATCTTCGTTTGTTCCTGTGCAGCCTTAGCCTGTTTTTCTTGCGCCTTCAACCAGCGTTCCATTTGACGGGCACGCTCGCGCTCCTCGAAGCTCGTATCCGCATCCGCCACCGACAACATGAAACCGCAGATCAAAACAATAACCAAAATCACTGCTATTAGAATCCGTCTCGGAGTCCATTTATACCTTGGCAATTTTTCGCCTGGTAACAATACTGCCATTTATTTCTCCACACACAATAGGGCTTGCGTTTTACCTGGCACCCTCACCAATAACCCGCCGCCCTTTCTGTTCGCACTCACATCATCAAACGCCTTCATAAAACCATATTCCCATTGCTGTGCCATTGGGAACTTGCGCTTACCATTCTCATTGAACCCATCACAAAGCAACCTCAATGTCTCTAATCTTTCGGGCCAACGCTTACCTCTCACACTCCGGCCTTCAATAGTCAATATATCGACCAAACTGATCTCAGATAATTTCTGCAAAAAACCCACAGCCACCGTATCTCGAATGTCTACACGAGGCACCGTTTTGAATTTCTTTTCCAATCTCGGCACAGGTAGATCATTAGGGAAGGTACACTCGGTATGTGTTTGATGAAAATGAACCAAGATTAATTTCTTCCCTATCACCTCTTGAGCAATACATCCCTTACGCTCCAATGCTGGTAGCTCCCATCGTGTAATCGGTGAATGTTGAAATGGTGGTTTCATACATGTCTCCAAAAAATGGACTTCTCGGCCAAACAGAAAAGAACTCCCTGAATGACCGAGAAAATAGGATAGATGGTTGAGGTGTATCTTGTCTTCATTCGGTACAATTTCTCCAGCCCCTGGCCAGGTTCTAATCTTACCTGAGAAGATTATCCTACTCTATTTCCCCCTTCCCTGTCAAAAGAATTCATTGGAGGTGCCTTACAAATATCTTCGTCTTTGAAATCGAACTCCGTAGGCAATACAGTCACAGCACTACCAGTAACCTTCGACTGATAGGCATTGTACGCAGCCAGAGCCGCCCTTCTAGGGCTTGTATCATTTACCGCCGCCGAAACCCCGTAATTACCTAAAACCTCGGCTACGTAGCCCCCACGCACCTTCTCACGTATATTTAGATCGATGAAATCATTTGGAGTCCGGAACTGCTTACGAACAACCCTATGATACTTCACATATCCCTTCCACAGTGTCACCTTGGAATCTTCGGATTGCTCTCGAATATCCCACCACCAAGGATCGGATTCAAAATCTCCACGCTCCGCCAAATCAGCCAACGCCTGCGCTCGACTCAAGCGGCCCTTCTCGGCATCCAGCATCCGTTTCTCTGCAAGATTCTTGCACTCCAAGACATTCAGATCCAGATGAGTAATAGCCGCCTCTCCAATTCGACGTACCGCATCCTTTCGACGGTCATCTAGCGCACGTTGCTTCTCATGCTCTTCTTTGTTTTCTTCCCGCTGTCGCCGTTTGACATTCTCTAATAGTTCATCAACGCGCTCCATTTTAATCATCCTTCCTCTGGCCTCTAGCCAGGATACCATTCACACTATTAAGATATAACCTATCAATAGCGAAGTCAACTTCCACCGCCGTCGACTGCTTCTCATAATACTTCAAATGCTTGCGTTTCATTATCCCCGTAACTCCTTTCGCCCACCAGCTTTTCGGCTTCAAAAACTCCACCCTCACAACTTCAGAATGAACAGTAAGAATCCGGATGTCTGTCCAGCCCTCTATCATATCAGGCCTTACAAAAACATCGCCGGGCTTAACCTGTATCACGACCTGTGAGCCTCATCTTTTCCAAAATCTTTTTCTTCAAAGTATCTTCCAAATTTTGCAAATACTCCTCACGCTTCGCTTCTTCCATCTCACCAAAATCGTGGCACTCGCCACCGCCCCATACCATATGCTTTGCATCGTGACATAAGGGCATCTCACCCTCAAGTTTCTTCTCGTGAATCAGAGGTAATCGGCTTTGAGCAAAAGCCATACACCCTGGATAACTACACACTATATCAGGCATCGCGTACCTCTGGCCCCTGGCCTGGTTCTATTAGCTCTATTTGGTGGAGAAAATAACCCCCATCCCATCTTCGATAAGTTTTTCTCCCATAGACTGAGCCACGTACTCGAACCCCTCAAACACAAAAGTACTTCCGTGAACCCTCGAAAAATTGTCGCCAATCTTACCAGGATTAAACTTGCCAATTTTAAATTCCTTACCACTTTTATACAAAAGTACTGTCTCACCTTTTGTCTCTGGCCCTAAATAAACAACACAATCCTGCTTGTACTTTTTGGCCCACTTCAACGCTTGCTTTCTAGTCGCCCCAACAACCCCATACACGCGCTCCTTAACACGCTCTTTTAATTCTTGAGGGCAATCTTCAGCATCAATAGTGTCATCCTGGCACTCCCAATAATAGCCAATCAAATTGAACGCACCTAATCCAGCGGAACGAATATCCTGCATGAGCCTTTTGTTCGCAGCTATCTTTTGTTTTCGATTCATCTCCTTGCGCCATGCTGTCATGATCAGGAGACCTTTATCCTTCGCCCCCTTAACATGCTGATATACACGGTGAAGAGAAACCTCAGTTAGCAACGCCATGTCACCACTTTGTTTCGCTTCCACAATATCCCTAAATGTAACTTCCTTCATTTGCGCCTCCTATCCTCAACAATAATGTTTACTACACTATTGTCAATTTCTTGATCAGATTCTCATCGGCATGATCACACTTTGCCTGCATCCCCCGGCCTCAACCACGATAGGATCTAAAGAACGACCAAACTTGAAAATCGCTTTATCGAAATCAAATTGAATCACCTCTGCTAAATAAGACATGTTCAACCCTACCACTATCTCATCCGTTGGCCCCTCGACTTGCTTGACCGGCAACTCAGTTTCGGTATAGCCGTATGTCTCATCCGTTGTTAGGATTTTGCACTTCCCATCCTGTAATGAAAGTTTCAAGCTAGATGCCAAGCTACTCAGTTTTTTCAAAACCTTGGCAAGCACATCCGTTTCGATCTCCACATACACATCATTGCCACGGGGTATCACCTGATCGTATGGAGGAAATTGACCTTCGCCAAACTTTGAATACAGCTCCCAATCATCACTTTGTATGAGAACCCTTTTCCCATTAGTTTTGATTGAAACCGAAGCTTTTTTGGCAAGCAACTTCTCACACACATACGCCGCCCTGGAAGGAAGTAAGACATCCTTTTTCACCTTGGCTGGCAGAACAGCCGTATGCAATCTATGACCATCCGTTGTTACCAACTTTCTACCAAGAAATGCAGCACAATTAATATGCGGCCTGGTTACATCATCCGACATTGCCAAAAGAGCATACTTGAACAGTTTCTTCAATTCGGCACTATCCCAATCCTTTGCAACTATCGCCAATCGACCCTTCGGCAAAGCAGGATAATCCTCAACCGGAAACGACTTCACCTTCGTTGTCATGGAATCGACCTGGATTCCAACATTCGCATCTTCAACACACTCAATCACAACAGCGGAATTATCCTTTCTTGATTCCGGCCTGGATAAAGCTTGCAACGCCTTACCTAGAACACACGTTTCAATCTCGCCCTCCGCCTCTACACGCACCACTAGAGCCGCATCCAAATCGGTCCCTCTCAAAACCAACTTGTCTTTCTCTGTGCTCAAGTGAACATACTTGAGTGCCATGATGTTTGTTCCGCCGTTAGGAACCACCTTCATGATCTTTTGCAACGCCGCATGCAACGCCTTCTTTTTCACCGTTACTTTTTGTGTCATAATCCTGTCCTTTCTTCCGGCCACTAGCCGGGCACCTCTTTCTGATCGCGCAATCGCGCTTCGAACCATTGTTCCACTTGCCAATTATATCGATACGGTCTCGTAGCATCATGGTCCAAGACAACATTCCTATCTGCATCTCTCACCACTAGCCGATTACCATACCGTTCCTTACCTTGCTTGTACACATACCGCTCACCAATATCGTGAGATCCCTGGTAGAACCCCTCTACGATTTCAGCGGTGTACCCATCCAACTCATCGTTGATGAGCCTCGCCAACGTCTTCAATCGCCTGGCCATAACTACTCTCTTTCTTTATCGACCTCCAAAATTTTCTCCAATGCATCATTGGCATAGCTCGCAAAATTCTGAGACACCTTGACCGCCATCTGAGCCGCTTCCCTCCATGCGTACCGAGCTTCCCACTTGAGAAACGCCAACGCCTCTGGCTCCATTTTGCGCCCTTTGAGCTGTATCCCTGTGCTCAAGTATTCAGCGTATTCCTTTAACGCTTCATACGATTCCGGAGTGTAACCTTTAATCCTTGGCTTTTCCATTATCTCCTCCTTGTCTTGTTTGCTCAAACTCTTTCGACCGCTCGCCTGGGATAGTGCAGACTCGCAAAGTGCCCATCGTACACATACCAGCGCCGTCGATGCTTTTTGAGATGCGCGATAAACTCAGTACCAGCACCCTTCCATCCCTGCTTCACTCGCACTGTGCATCCATCCTCTATTGGATTGTCTCTCTCCGCCTTCTTAATGGCCCAGTACTCTCGAACCTTAGCTCGCCACTCCTCATTAGCAAACCTGGAACCATCCGGCACAAGCTTCAAAAGCTTCAACGGGCAATCGTAATAGTATGGCCCCATCGTTTCATCCATATCCTTGTAGCCGTATGAGTAACCATCCTTACGTAGCAGGAACAAAGCAATCACACGGTCTCGACTGTCATCCCTATTGACCAGCTCAAACGCCACCCATAGCCTGGAACCCCTCACGGAATGATCGAGCACTTTCCTGGTCGCAGTCTCAATCAAAAGATCTTTGACCATATCTTTCTTGTCGTACCCTAGTGTAAACGTCCAACCCATAGCTCGCTCCTTTCGGCCCGTGGCCAGCTATTCTGAAAGCGCCTTCTCTATCTTCTCTACAGCCTCTTCGAAGGTCACCGTGACACACCTCTCCAAACGATCCACAAAAACCGTTGGCTCACCACCTTTAACATTCGTGTGCATCTCATAAACAACACACTTGCCCGTGAGCGGATTGATAGCTGCACGTTCCCCTTCGGTATCTTCAAAAATTACCAATCTCATTTGTCTCTCCTTTCGGCCCCTGGCCGAGTCCTAATCTTCATCCTCTTCTTCGCAAGTCCAAAAGCCGTAATCAGAACCATCGCCAGGATGAGAACCGAAGTACGTTCCCTTTGGAGCTATTTCATTCAACGCTTCCCAAATATCTTCGTTGAGAATGACCGTCCTATCCTCGGAGTCCTTTTCGGCATCCCAAAACTCTTCGATGGAATCCCACAGATCATTCTCTTCATCAACAACACCCTTTAAGGTATCCTGAATAGCCTCAACGATGTCCTCTGCTATCATCGTGGCATGGCTAATAGACCGATCAACAAAACTAGCATCTAGCCTCTTGGCAAGATCGATCTGCTCTTCAAAAATCTCCTCTGCATTCTCGTTGTACCACTCGTGAACTTTCTCAGAGATATAGTAGTAGATTGCCGCCATACCAAAATTCTCTCTTGGATTGTCACCAACTCCAGCATTTTCATACGCCGCCTCAAACTCATCACCGTAGAGATACCAAAGATCCTTGATCTCTTTTGTGTAAATTGGCACCGCACTATCAATGTGCTCAGTAACCGACCCGCTATAGTCCAGATCGTTACTAATGCAAGGAACATCGTCGCCTTCTTCGAGGTCATTTTCTTTGATGTATGAAATGAGAAGATCCTTCACCTCATCGCAACAATTTTCGATGCGCTCATCCAACGTATCTTCGATTTCAATATTTCTCGTTGTCATGATTTTCCTCCTATCGTTAACCAATTGCCTGGTCATTCTCGAAAATCTTTTGTATCTTGATTCGCTTTGCAAACGATATATCCGGCTTAATCTCGGTCACAGTCCCTCGCAATTCAATCTCGATTCCAGAATTCCCCCGTACCCATTTATCGCCTACTGCTTGCGACCAATCACGCTCCGACTGACAACCCTCAGTCACTTTAAACCAGAGCTTGCCACCATCCGGAGATACACACGTGAAAGCCAGCGAATCACCGAAATGGCCCGATCTCCATTTCGTGTTGATCACTAGAAACCTTCCAAGGTCACAACACTTGCCCGTCTCAACGCCGTCAAAGCCCTTGACCGCCTCTACAGCCTTCTTTTTAGGATTAGGCACCTCGCCTTCCAAGGTGGGCTTTATAGACCCGAAAAAGGCCGCAAACCCCGTAGAGAACTTTCTACCACTAAGGTACGCAACACAATTGTTATCGAACTCCGACCATTGCTTTTCAAGCTTGGCTTCGAAATACGCTATCAACTCTGCAAAATGTGTCTCTTCAAATTCCGTAGCTCGCTTACGAATCGCCTGTATAGCAGGTTTAACCAGCTCATGAACTTCTCTAGCATCCTCAGTTAAACTCCCATCCCGCCTACGCATGAAATAAGCACTCACTCGTGCCCCAGTTGAATAGTCGTCTTCAATCTCCGCCTTCTTTTGGGATACGTAGCCTTTACGCCTTACAATTTCCTCCGCCAACGCCACCCTAAAACAAGTGTCATAAAACAGAGCCGCTTGATCCAATCCCTCTCGAATCTCACTGGCAATCCGCTCCGCCTCTCTAAAGAATTTCCGTATCAATTGCTCAAGATCAATATCGCAGAATTTTCGAGCACAACTACCACCAACAATCAATATCTCATTGGTCTTTTCTTCCCTAACCAGAAACAATCGTTTACGCAATCGACGCTGTTCACACACATCACATCGCAAAGGGTCAAGCTCATCAACCCACTCCTTAGTCCACTGAAAATCAGTCAATCGATGAACATGAAATGTCTTACCATCCTCGGTACGAGCATAACCGACCAATTGATAGCCTGGAATAACCTGATAAACATCGACCGTGGCAATCAGCTCGAACTCGTAAAAGCCGCCAACTCGATTGCCCGTGAATCGTAGCCTGGACCCCTCAAATGGCGTCCCAGTAGTCGTTTCTGAAAAGAGCCTGGGAAGATCCTTGAAATTGTATTTGGTGAAATACAGGCGATTCTCACGATTCTCAGTGCCTACGCTGTTTTCCTTATCCGCCATTCTGAATCCTTTTGCCATCCGGTCACTAACCGGGAAACCTCTTACACTATAATAGTAACACATCCATAGCTCGGTGCAACAAAAAAGCGCAGTAAACTACAAAATAAATCACCCTTTTAGGTTTTCCATTCTCACTGTAATTGGGCCTTTTTCCCCTTTTCCCATTACGTGGGACTATACAGACATTCAGAACACCCGTCTGCGCCAGCAGACAAGAGTGCTTCGATTATCTTCTTCTATTTTTAATACGGACTAGACTTGTCTAGTACGTATGATTCTTAATATTTTATTTCTTCCTGGTCCACCCTGGACCTACCCCTGGTTCACTGTGGACCTACCCCCGGTCCACCCTGGACCTACCCCCGGTTCACCCTGGACCCGTGGGTAACAATCGACCTACTGTATACTTGTTGAGACAACTCTCAGATTAGCCGAACCATTCACAACACAAAATATTCGCTTCATCCTCACCTTCGCAAGCGTACTCATCGTGAGTAATCATTCCAAAATCTTCGCACGTATGACCATCCATTACATGAGTACAATTCATGCTGTAATCATCCTCTTGAATATCAGGGCACCACGGTTTGTAAATGTTCCAATAGCAGCAATGAGTGTCATCCCCCTCACATGAATACGGAAGGGTGACATACCCCTCATCTTCACAGGTCAACGCTGGCCCCAAATACACGCAGTCGATAGTCCACTCCCCATCCTGTTCAGGGCATGGTTCTATATCCGAATCAGTATCTGTATCAGAATCCGTATCACTATCGGTATCCGTGTCAGTATCGGTATCAGTATCACTATCTCCACCTGGAATCTCACAACACAAGATGTCATCACCACCCTCACACCAATACTCATCGTGAGTTATCCATCCGTATTGCTCGCATGGCCAGCCACCTGTATTCGCGCACTCATATGGACAGTAGCTCGTATCGGTATCCGTATCTACATCCGTATCAGTATCACTATCGCTATCACTGTCAGTATCAGAATCAGTATCAGAGTCGGTGTCGGTATCACCATCGGTATCTCCGTCTGTATCTAGGTCAGTATCTGTATCAGTATCGCTATCAGTATCGGTGTCAGTATCAATATCGCTGTCCACGTCAGAATCCGCATCAGAGTCGGCATCGCCATCCGTAGAAGATTCAGTATCGCTATCAGAATCCCCATCAGAATCAGAATCGCCATCAATGTCAAGGTCACTGCTTACTCCGTTTGTATCTGTAGGGTCGACCTCTTCAAAACCATCCGGGCCATCTATGCCGCCACACCCAAACATCAAAATAGTTACCAGTATTATTGACCGTTTCATCATCGCCTCCATTTTCGTTACGCTATTATTATAGCACTAAAAAAGTTTTCCCTCATTTTTGTTTACTCGAACCACTCATCAAATACCCTACAGGTAACACGGGATTGTAAATTCTCTCTTCACCACAACCATCGCATTTTGAACATTTTACATAGGACGGTCGAGTGTCATCTTCTATTCGCCTTCGGCCTGAACCTGAACATTCTCTACATGCATTAACTTTGCGCTCAGTACCATTCGGCAACCGAACCCATTTTGCTGTATCATCAAACATAGTTGTCCATACAAAATATCGTTCTCGCCCTGAAGGTTTTTTATACACAGGATAGAAACGACCGTTGCCACCACACAGATTACACTTGCCGATTACCTTGTTACTTCTTGGATGTCTATAATCCCCTGTTCCACCACATTTTTTACACGGCAAAAAAAACGTTCCTTCACCTTCACATGCAGAACACTCCACTTCCCGTGTATACTTACTAAAAATCTTGTAACCACGACCTTCACAAACATCACACGCTATCGCATTTACCATTATAGGAAGACCCTGGCCAAGCTCAGTCAAAGGAGTCCCATCAATTGTCTGTAGCTCATGTACTTCAGCTCCGAGATCATGCACTGCTTTTTTCTTTAACAATTCATAAGACTCTTGAAGCAAACGAAATTCATATTCAGTTCCACCTGTATCTGGATGCACTACAAGCGATTGTTTTCGATACGCCTTAATCAATTCTCGATGAGTAAAAGACTCACCAAGTCCTGGAAGAAAATCTCTGGCCTCTACTTCGTTCATCTTACCAATCCTTATTGAGCCTTTCCAATAGCTCATCTTCGTTGTCTAGCTCTTCTGGCGTCGGTACATGCCTAAGCTTGCGATACGTATTCAGTACAGAGGTACAACCCGCTCCAATGGCTAACTGTTTTTTCAAACGTTGTCTCTCCTCCCCCTTCGTACCCATAATCTTACCGCATAGCCATCGCCTGTTACGCTCATCCCATACCAAAAGAGAACATCCCCTCTCGGTCCATTCCGCTCCGGATGCCCCACACGGCGCTCGCCTACAACAGTACCCACACCCTATACATTCAAAATACATTTGTTATCGGAATCCTCTCTACACACTATCCCCTAAATTCTTTTTGAGATATTTTTCGATATACTCCAAGTGCCGTTGTTTGCGTTGTAACCAAAGCTCTGCAATCTCCAGTGACCTGCCCATTGCACACACCACAAGCGCCTTACCCTCGGTCCACTTGTCCCCGGCAAACTCTGGA
>Ga0180437_10005041_pt1 | contig 18327 bp, 11 predicted proteins | sample SS_ome_4_FD_132410 | JGI IMG/M metagenome (GOLD analysis project Ga0180437, IMG submission 132410) | Hypersaline lake sediment archaeal communities from the Salton Sea, California, USA - SS_3_D_1 metaG | ecosystem: Environmental > Aquatic > Non-marine Saline and Alkaline > Hypersaline >... | reverse complement strand
TCCACAAAATGGAAGAATATTATTGACACACAGTAGATGATAAACAGAACTACCAATGGGATAACCAGGCTGCTGAGTTTTGTTGCCATGCTGTAGAATACTTTGTAAACGTATTAAAATATTCTATACGGACTTTGCACCATGGGAATGTCCATTGACTGCCTGGGCGCTTCCGGAGAAGTGGGAAGAAGCGCCTTTTTGGTTACAACTGACAAAAAAATAATGCTGGATTATGGAATAAAGATTTTTGACCCCAGCGGGAATCCCCAGTTCCCCCTTGAATGCCCAAAGCCTGATTTTGCTGTGCTTTCCCATGCGCACCTCGACCACAGCGGATGCATCCCCATGCTTTACAAGAAGAACAAAATCAGGTGGTATGCTCCGCCCCCTACAAGGGATATATGTGAAGTGCTCTGGCTTGACTCCATGAAGATAATGGGCGATGGGCTGCCGTACCAGAAGAGGCATTTCAAAAGGGCTTTGAAATACTGGTCCCCGCCCATGTACAATCAGCCCATCGAGACAGGAAAGACCAGAGTCGAGCTTCTGGATGCAGGACACATCAGCGGGGCGGCTATGATAGACGTGCAGTATGAAGGCAAACGGCTGCTCTACAGCGGGGATTTCAAAGGACAGGAGACATTCATGCACAAGGGAGCCATGCCTGTAGAGGATGTCGATGTGCTGGTGATGGAAACAACTTATGCGCTCAGGGACCACCCTCCGAGAAGGGAGACGGAAGCAAAGCTGATGCAGGAGATATATGAGACCATTGACGACGGCGGGAATGCACTGCTTCCTGCCTTTGCTCTGGGAAGAACACAGGAGCTCATAGCGCTCATAAGGAATTATGATGAGGAAATACCTGTTTTCGTTGACGGCATGGGAAGGGAGCTGACGCGCATCTACCTGAAATATCCCGAGTATCTGAAGGATGCGAAATCGTTCAGGAAGGCAGTGAGAAGCGTCAACATCGTGGAGAGCATAGCGGACAAGAAAAAGGCATCAGGCACTCCTTCGGTGATAATCGCGGGGGCCGGCATGATGCACGGGGGAGCGATACTGAACTATCTTTATCATGCCAATGCCCAGTCAAAGATAATATTCACCGGATACTGCATAGAGGGAAGCAACGGCTGGCTGCTCATAAACAAGGGCTACATAATGAAGGATGAGAATGAGCTCCATGTAGACCTCCCTGTGGAATATCTTGACCTGTCAGCGCATGCAGGCAGGAAAGATATACTGAAATTCATAGACAAGGCGAATCCTGAGAAGGTAGTGCTCGTGCATGGCGACAGTCCTGACAAATTCGCCAAAGAGCTGGAAGAAGAGCACGGCTACGATGCTGTGGCGCCAAAGCTTGGAGACAGAATCACTTTGTGATTAAATACTTTTTTTACGCGCGATGATTACCATCTCTTCAGGATAGGCCAGGTGGGATTTTGTCCTGCTGAATTTCCTGAAGAAATCCATTATCGCCTTTCTGGCATCTGTCACAGGGCGCTTCACCTCTGCATAAATCCTGCCTTTTTTCTTTGTGAACTTTGCCTTGTTGTGCATCTTCCTGAATTTCTCCACATGCTCCTTCATCTTCAGCGGGGGCCCTCCAATAACCATATTAGCCGGCAGTTTCTCCTTTTCAAGTACCGCGGCAATCCTCACAAGATGTCTGCTGTCATCTGCAAACGTTTTCCTCGGCACGAAATCCTCCAGATGCTCCTCAAGCTGCCTGGACAGCCTGTGCAGCTGGCCCCACAGTACATCATCCACGACCCGGGGCCTTGGCATGGATATCAGAAAGACATTCTTTGTTTTTGCTGCCCTGGAAACCTTCTGCTCAAATGTCTCAGGCGTCCTGAAGAAGAAATCTTCCGAAGGTTTTTTGAGGAATTTTTTTGAGAGTTTTATGAATTTCCTGAAGTTGACTTCTGAAACAGCTGCAGCAACATTCCTGTTTTTGTCTGTCGGGTCTATCACAGCAAAAGAGCCGAAGCGCCCAACCGCTCCAGGAACCTCTTTCTTCCTGTACTCCTTCAGGATATCTATGAAAACCGGCGCTTTCCATTTCGATGCAGCCTTTAGCAGGCCCATGAAGCTTTTGTATTTCATAATAAGGAGCTCGCACAGGTACCCTGAAAATCCTTCAATTTTTATCTCGGCGCCATAAAGCGAATTGGCCCTTAGGAACTGCTTGAGCAGCAGGACGTCATCTCTTTGTCCTGCCTTGAGGTTTTTCTTCACGAATCTTGTATGAAGGACAGAACGGTCGACGGCACTAATCCTTTCTGCAGCTTTGGATATCCTGTATGCAGGGACCAGGTCTATGCGCCTTCCCTTGAAATGGAAGCGTGCATATGGGTGCTCTGCATAGCTCACCTGATAGCCGACACCTGGAAATGCGGATTTCACCAGCTTCTTGATTGCCGGCTCAAAAGTCTCCTTTGGGACAGAGCGGTCAAATAGGACAAAGATATCCACATCTCTCCTGTCCTGCAGGAATGTGCGTTTTGCTATGGACCCTGTCAGAACGGCCTCGCAGCCCTGCGGCGCTTTGGCCTTTATACGCCTGACAAGAGCATCGGCGAAATCAAGCTCCTCACGTAGCTCTTTCGGCTTTGGCTTGATTATCGAAAGCACCTCTGTGAGAAGCTGTTTTGCCATGCAATAAGGTTTTAAAAGAAGACTAATAAATGTTCCACATGCGTTTGCAATTGTTGATTCTGTCTGCAGTATTGCTTCTTAGTTTTGGGTGTATAGAGGAGAAGAGTTTTGGAGGGGGCAAATCCGAACAGCTGGTCACCTCTGAAGAATTTGACATTGATGAGGACGGCATCGCTGATTATGGTATCTATAAGTTCACTCCTGTGACCGTAAGCGGAGCTGAGATGAAGACACAGCGGTATATCACAGTCGTCACTACGACCACTGCCACATATACTGAAATAAATCCGAATCTGACTGATGTGGACCTTCTTGTGGCGGACCAGAGCCTTGAGGAGTTCTCACAAGTAAGGACGCAGTCCGATACCGCATGCAGCAACAAGATAGGCCTTGTGAGCGTGGTATGTTCCGATGTAACCACATGCAGCAGGCTGTGCTCGGCAGCCTCTTTGAAATGCAGGAATGTCGCGGAGACATATGAAGATGAGCTTGCAGGCGCCATGATATCATATGTACAGGCAAACAACGAGCTGCGCTCCCTCATACTTGATTCACGCAGAATGGTGTTCGAACTCAGGGAAACAACAGATGAGAACAGGAATGAGTTCCTTGACAAGACAAGGGGGATAGTTGCCAGGATAGCAGACATAAATGCCAATCCTCTCTATACGCACCCTGAAGTGCAGCTCTGCAGCCCTTCGGATTTCGGCGTTTCATATGTTATTGATGCTGCCAAGAAGATAGGCACATACAGAACTGAAGCTACAGGCTACCACTACCGGGTCATGCTTTCCATAACACCTCTTGCTGAGAAGGAAGAAGGGGAAATAGGGCTGGAGGTAGGGGGCGTCGGCCTCACAGACAAGGTACCGTCAATGATGGTAATTGACGGCGAGGAGATATCATCCATACAGAAGCTGACTGCAGCAGAGGCAGGAGGCTATGTTGAGATGGACTGGACGTCCGACAAGGCATCTCAGGAAGGGTATCTTCTTGTCTATGAATTTGAGTCAGACTCGCCGCCTGAGAATGTGCTTACCTCAATGAAGACCCCGGACGTCAAGGTAAGGACTATAGACCTCAGCGGATTCATACCTACGAACATCATCCTGCTCATGCTTTACGGGATTACAGCCAATTATTACATATCTCTTGGAGCTGCGCTGGGCATCACAGTGGCTGCCCTTCTTTTTGCATATACAGTCATCACCATGGCGATTACACTGGTCAGCGAAAAAATAGCCGGCGCCACTTTCACTACAGGCTTCAGGAAAGCATTCGGAAGGACGGAAGTGAGGTGGAAAAGCGACGGTGTGATTGCAGTGGTGTTCCTTCTTGGAGGTTTTGGCGCTTCGATATTCGTTGCTACGCCGCCCCTTGAGCCGCCTGCTTTGATGGAATCAATAGGGTTCCTGATGAACAATGGCACAGGAGCCATAGGAGTCACACTCATGATGCTGGGCGTAATCATGGTCTACTTTGCCGCAGAGAACCTTGCAAAGGTGATGGTGCTTGAGAAGGCATATGGAATGGTGATGAAGAACGAGGAGGATGCATTCCGTGCAAGGGCAAAAAGCCTGAAGGAAAAGATATCTCAGCTCCGCCAGCTGGTTGATGAATACAGCAAAGAGAACTTTGATATCAGCCAGGAGTATGACATGCTCACCACGCTGCAGGCAAGCAAGGTTGATTCATGGAGCAAGGAGATGACAGCACGCAACAAAACGCTTGTTGACGATTATCTTACGCGTGTTGAGAGGGCTTTGGGCAGCCTGCAGGAAAGGAAGAAGGTTGCCGACGAAAACTGGCCGAAGTGGAAAGAAACCATCGGGAAAATGCTGGATGAAAAAGATGAGGTTTACGTATCCGCCCTTGTCACAATACCTGCATCCCTGCGTACATGGGCGCTGAGCAAATACTCTGAAGAAGAGGGAGTGGTGCTGGACCGGGACGGAATAAAGAAGGTGAAGGTCAGCCCTGAGAAGGTAGTCAAGGAGATGGTCAGCAGAGGGCTTATCAACGGGGCCATAGTGATAAAGAACGAGAAGGTTGTGCTTTCTGAATTCGCAGAAGGAAGCGGAACTGTGGTGAAGGCCCTTGCGCTGAAGCTCAGGACATACCTCCGCTCTCTGGCCAAGAACCTGGGGCAGCATGAGCCCCAGAGCTTTGTGGCAATAGGGAAACGCAGTGCCATGGTGCTGATGAAAACACGCGGCCGAGAGTCAGTTCTGTTCGTGAAAAAAGAGAAGTTCAATGAGGCCATAGAGCAGTGGAAAGCCAAGATGGAAGGCCTTAAATTTGAGTAAAAAAGATAGCAATTTAAAGACTTTTAACCAAAGGTCTTATGTTGGTAACACAGACCTCTTTATCGACGAAGGATTAGGCGAAAAACAGCGGTAATATTATGGAATCGGAGAGCGGTTACACAGCCAAGGAAATACAAGTTCTTGAGGGCCTAGAAGGGGTCAGGAGAAGGCCCGGAATGTACATAGGGGACACGGTGAAAAGAGGCCTCCACCACCTTATTTATGAGATTGTTGACAACAGCATAGATGAGGCCCTGGCAGGCCACTGCAGGAACATTGAAATAACGCTCAACAAGGACGGCTCTGCGACCATAAAGGATGATGGAAGAGGCATCCCTACCGATGTACACAAATCCGGCAAATCCGCCCTTGAGGTGGTCGCAGGCTCCCTGCATGCTGGAGGTAAGTTCGCCAAGAAGGCATATGCCGTCTCAGGCGGGCTCCATGGTGTGGGCATGAGCGTTGTGAATGCTCTCTCCGAGTGGATGATGATTGAAGCCCACAGGGAAGGCAAGCTCCACACCATAGGCTACGGAAAAGGAAAACTGGTGCAGGAGCCGAAGGTTGCAGGAGAGACAGACCATCGCGGGACTGTGGTAAGGTTCAAGCCCGACCCTGAGATTTTCACTGTTCTGGAGTTTGATTATGACTACCTCAAGGAGCGCCTTATGGAGCTCGCATTTCTTAACAAAGGCCTCAGGCTGGTATTGAGAGATGAACGCACCGACAAGGAAGAGCAGTTCCTCTATGAGGGGGGTATTGTGCAGTTCGTGCAGCACCTGAACAAGGCAAGGAACATGCTCCACGCGCCGTTTTATTTTGAGAAAAAATCGAAAGACGTCGAAGTTGAAATAGCCGTCCAGTACACTGAGAGCTACAATGAGATGATTTACAGTTTTGTCAACAACATAAAAACGATTGAGGGAGGCACGCACCTGACAGGGTTCAGGACAGCGATTACAAGAGCGGTCAATGATTACATAAAATCAAACAAGCTTGTGAAAGAGGACAGGAAAATCACGGGAAATGATGCCAGCGAAGGCCTCACAGCGGTAATCAGCCTGCATGTCCCTGAGCCCCAGTTCGAGGGGCAGACAAAGACCAAGCTGGGCAACAGCGAAGTGCGGGGGATAGTGGACAGGATTGTCTATGATGCCCTAAAGACATATCTTGAGGAGCACCCCCAGGAAGCGAGGGTGATAACCCAGAAGATTGTCAGCTCCATGGAAGCAAGAGAGGCTGCGTAGAAAGCAAAGGAACTGATAAGGAGAAAGACTGTTTTTGAGAGCAGCCTCCTGCCAGGAAAGCTTGCCGACTGCAGCGAGCAGGACCCTGCAAAGGCCGAGATTTTCATTGTTGAGGGGGATTCAGCAGGGGGAAGCTCAAAACAGGCAAGAGACCGGGGCTACCAGGCGATACTTCCGCTGAGGGGCAAGATACTCAATGTAGAGAAGGCGCCCATGCACAAGGTGCTCAACAGCGAAGAGATAAAGAACGTCGTGCTTTCCATGGGCGCAGGCTTCAAGGATGATTTCAATATAGCAAAACTGAGATACCACAAGATTGTCATCATGACGGACGCTGATGTTGACGGCGCTCACATAAGAACGCTCCTGCTGACCCTCTTCTACCGCTATTTCAGGGAAATCATAGAGAAAGGCTACCTCTATATCGCACAGCCGCCCCTCTACCGCATCCAGAAAGGAAAGAAGATGGATTACGCTTACAGCGACGATGAGCTCAAGCAGAAGCTTGAAGAGGTAGGGGAAAACGCAAATATCCAGCGCTACAAAGGTCTTGGTGAGATGAACCCGGGCCAGCTCTGGGAAACGACAATGGATCCTGAAACAAGGACGCTCAAGAAAGTCACAGTTGAGGATGCCATAGTTGCTGATGAGCTCTTTGCAGTGCTCATGGGTGAGAGCGTGGAACCCAGGAGACAGTTCATAGAAGAGAATGCGATTGAAGTGAAGAACCTCGATATCTGATGCCCTATGACCGAGAAGATAGTTGAAAGGACCATTGAGAAGGACATGAAGGAGAGCTACCTTGACTACGCGATGTCAGTTATAATAGGCAGGGCGATACCGGACATCAGGGACGGCCTCAAGCCGGTCCACAGGAGGATACTCTATGCAATGGAGGAGCTCGGTAATGTTCACAATAAACCTCACAAGAAAAGCGCGAGGGTCGTCGGCGAAGCATTAGGTAAGTACCACCCTCACGGAGACATGGCGATATATGATGCACTTGTGCGCATGGCACAGCCCTTTTCCCTGAGATACACTCTTGTGGACGGGCAGGGCAACATAGGCTCCATAGACGGTGATAATCCCGCTGCGATGCGTTACACCGAAGTGCGCATGTCCAAGATAGCATCAGACCTGCTCGCAGACCTTGACAAGGAGACAGTATCATGGTCGGACAATTTTGACGGGACGTTGAAAGAGCCGGATGTGCTTCCTTCGAAGCTTCCGAACCTTCTTATCAACGGCTCATCAGGAATTGCTGTTGGCATGGCGACGAATATACCTCCTCACAACATCAGTGAGATAATAGATGGGACAATAGCTGTGATAGACGGAGCAGATGAGCTCCAGCTGCTGAACATCGTGCAAGGCCCTGACTTCCCCACAGGAGGAACAATCGTGGGGAGGACAGGCATAGTACAGGCCTACAAGACAGGAAGAGGCATCATAAGGGTAAGAGGCAAACTGGAGAAGGATGAAAAGGCGCAGAAGCTCATCATAAGGGAAATCCCCTACCAGGTCACAAAATCAGCACTCATAGAATCAATCGTAAAGGCAGTTAAGCAGAAAAAAGTCGAAGGCATTTCAGGAATCCATGACCGTTCAGACAAGCAGGGCATGGAAGTGATAATCGACATAAAGAAAGGCCATGACCTTGATGTTGTGTCCAACCAGCTGCATGCCCATACACAGCTCCAGTCAACATTCGGCATAATAAACCTGGCAATCTCAGGGAAGCAGCCGAAACTGCTCCCCCTCCACGACATGGTAACCGAATTCATAGAGTTCAGGAAGGAAATCGTAAGGAGAAGATGCAGCTTCGAGCTCAAGGAGGCTGAGGAAAGGGCCCATATACTTGAAGGCCTGAGGATAGCCTTGAAGAACATAGAGCCCATTGTTGACTTCCTCAGGAAATCGAAGGATGTCGAAGCGGCAAGGAAAGGGCTGATGGGGGATTACTCTCTGAGCGAGAAGCAGGCCAACGCCATACTTGAAATGAGGCTGTCAAAGCTCATAGCGCTTGAGCAGGAGAAGATAGAGAATGAATACCAGGAGCTTGTGAAGAAGATTGCATGGCTCAAGGATGTGCTTGGGGATATCAACAAGATTCTGGCGATAATAAAGGATGAGCTCAAGGAGATAAAGGAGAAATACGGCGATGGCAGGAGAACTGTGATTACAGAGGATGAAGAAGACCTTGACATAGAAGCCCTCATACCCAATGATGATGTTGTCGTCGTGATAACTGACCGTGGATACATAAAGCGTGTGGGGCTGGATGAGTACAGGGCCCAGCACCGCGGAGGAAAAGGTGTAAGAGGCACAGGCACAAAGGAAGAGGACATCGTACAGGACGTGATAGTGACAAAGAATCACAATTACCTCATGCTTTTCACAGACAGGGGCCGTGTATTCTGGATGAAAGTATACAAAGCGCCTGAGACAAGCAGGTATGCCACAGGAAAGACACTTGTGAATCTGCTGGAGCTCAAGGATGAGAAAGTGACTTCTTGGATAAGCGTCGACAAGTTCGAGAGCGGCAAATACCTGGTGATGTTCACGAAGAACGGCATAGTGAAGAGGACGGCCCTTGACAACTTCAAGAATGTCAGGCGCGGGGGCATAATAGCGATAACGCTGAAGGAAGGCGACGGACTGGTCGAAGTCAGGAAAACCGACGGCAACCAGGAAGTTATCATAGCGACCAGGAAAGGACAGGCCATAAGGTTCAAGGAGACCGATGCAAGGGAGATTGGCCGTACCGGCCAGGGCGTCATCGGCATAAGGCTGAAGTCAAAGGACGATGCTGTTGTCGGAAGTGCTGTGTGCAGGAAGCCTGCATTGCTTACGATAACGGAGAAAGGCTATGGCAAGAGGACATCCATAGATGAGTACAGACTGCAGTCAAGAGGCGGCTCAGGTGTGATAAACATAAAGACAGAGGGCCGCAACGGTGATGTGGTAGGGATAAGGGCGGTCGACAACGACGATGAAATCATACTAATGAGCTCCAGGGGCCAGGCCATACGCACCTATGTGAAGGATATTTCTGTGATAGGGAGGAACACCCAGGGCGTGCGCATAATGAGGCTTGCCGATGGGGAGAAGGTGGCCACTGTCGCCGTCGTTCCGAAAGAAGAACGGGAAGAGAAACCTGAAGAGAACAACTAGAACCTTGCTGCTTCCTTGAATGCCCTATAAGTCAGGGTGCCGGGCCCCATGAATTTTCCATCAAGTATAATCCCGTGTTCTTCGAGATGAGTGCGTTCTGCCACTTTTGCATTCCTGTCAAAAACCTCAAGAGCGGCACGGACATGGGACTGTTCTATAGTAACCCCTGTTTTGGAAGCACGGGCAAAATCAAGCAGCAGATCCTCTTCTTTGATTGCTGCCGCAACATTCCCTATGTTACTTTTATAGGAAAGATCATAAAGACGGGGGGGCCTTAAGAGAGCCCTGAACAAAAGCGTGGAGATATTGCCTTCATAAAGGCCGACATGGTTGGCAAGGATATCATAAAGCCCTCTTTCGCGAAGCTCTTGCAATGCTTTAACGCCTATGGCAGGACGGAAGTTAAAATCAAGAAGATGTTCAAAATCTTCCAATGGAAGGAAAGAAGGAATAGTAATTCTTGAGGCTTTTCCAAAGAAATCGACTGCAGATTCTCTCCTGTAATCATCGTAAGTCGTATGAATCATAGGAAATGAAAGCAATAATGGTATTGAATCAGGTAGTTTGGCCAGCATATCAAGTATAAGATTAGGTCCGCTGCGCAAGCCTGAGATAGTTGATGAGGGAGACAGTCTGTCCTCAAGGTCATGCACTAGCTCAGTCGCGTCGTCAATGGCAAGGAAACGCGGTTTGTAACCTCCTTCAATCAGAGCCCACGCTGCCATCACTTCCTCGTTATCGACATGGGCACCGGCAAAATTGTGATGGACTGTTATCCCAAGGCCTGCCGGCTCTTCCCGATAAGATGTTTGAAGAACGTTCTGGAGAACTGTGCTTTTTCCTGCACCAGGATAACCGGTGACATGGAGCGATTCGCCGTTTTTTACTCTGTCATATATCTGCTCGACAAGCCCGGCACGTATGTTTGGGGTTTTGCCCATGCTGCCTTTCAGAAATTCCAGGGGGCTCTTGTGGCGTCTACGGCTTTCATCTGCTAATGCAGGCTCTAATCTGAAATGCTCGAATTTTTTCATTGTGGGTAATGATGAAAAGAAATGTTTAAAAGGATAGCTACTTCTCTATTGCTATCACTCTGCAGGGTGCACCGTCAGCATCCTTTATCTTCAACGGAAGTATGATGCATTCCAGGCGTTTTTCTACCAATCGCTCCAGATTGGTGAGGTTCTCCACAATCAGGATATCATGCCTGAAGAAGAGCCTGTGCACATTGAACGGCTCGCTGTCAGGCGAGCATGAGTCAACTCCAATGAGCTTTATGCCCTTTTCAATCAGCATCTCAGCCTGCCTTTCGCTGATTTCCTTATCCGAATGGATGAAAACGATGTCCCCGCCCTTGACCAGGCTGAGCTGTGAGTCGAAATCGTTCCCATCGATGATGACGACCTTTCCCAGGAACTGCTCCAAAGGGAAATCATCGAGCTTTTTTCCGTTTTCCAGCATGTGGAAAGGAGCATCTATGTGGGTTGAAACATGACTGTTGATGGTGATGCGCTTTTCGTTCCATCCGTCCCTGGCTATGGTGGCTATCTGCTTTATCTCAGGGGCTGGCTCCCCTGGAAAAGCAACCGCCCTTTCATCAATTTCCATTGTAAGGTCAAAGATTCTCATGCAATTCCTCTGTTTTCCTGAGCAGGAAGGATATGCAATCTTCCCTCTTGCCAGGATTCCTGTTCCATTCAGCGACTATCTTCTTATATGCCTTGAACTCCTTCAGAAGGGAGTCTTCCCTGATATCAGGACCTTTGATGCGGAAGAGCAGCTGGGGCAGTAAAGGGCAGAAACGTGCATTCATCTTGCGGCCCAGCCTGTACGGGTAGTATCTGCAGGAGAGAGGAGCTGAATCATGCACCTTGCACAGGTTGTCCTTCCCAAGGAATATGCAGGGGTGTGATTTGAAGCCAAGGAGATAGCGCTCATAGCCGTCGGTTGTGTTGAGAATGAGGTCAGGATCGAATCCTAATAGTCTTGGCTCATGCAGGACAGCGAAATCCTGATGCTTCCTCTTTGTCTCCCTGCAGATTCTAAAAACATCAAAAGAAGTGATTGTCACGACGTAAGTCTTGCAGCATTCAGCAGAGCATAAAGAGCATGGAGAGCTCATACATATTCCTTATGGACTTTTTTGGAGCCTTTCTTTATTATTTCGGCTACTTCCTTGGGGTCCACCTGCAGGCGGTGCTTCTGCATCACTGTTTTCATATCATAGTTGCTCTCATGAACAAGCTTCTCCAGCTCCTTGCCTGTGATTTTCTGCAGCCTGAAGACCTTGAGCACGGCCTCCACCCTTGCACCTTTCGCCATCCTTGTGAGGATTTCAGGTATCGCAGCCTTGACGAACTTCCCTTTCTTGTATTCCTGGAACAGCTCTTTCAGGGGCTTCTCCAGGCTCTTGAATTCAATGCCTTCACGCCTCAGTGAGACTATGGTCTCCTCCAGCGTCGTTGCAACAAGCATCGGGTCTGCCCCTGTCTCAACAAGCTTCTCGAAAAGATGGAGGTTCCTTGAGCGGAGCATCCTGCCTGCCATTTCCTTGTTCAGTAGTTTCTCAAGCTTCTTTTTCTTCTCATCCAAAGATTCGAAACTCTCCAAGGATGACAGAAAGTCTTTTGTTATTGGTATGGGAGGGACATCCGTCTCAGGATAAAGGCGCGCCCTGCCAGGCAGAGGCCTCATGAAATTGCTTGTTCCGTCAGGATTGGCCCTTCTTGTCTCTTCAGGCACGAAATCCATATTAGCACGGCGGACTGCATGCTCAACGGCATTCTCAGCCTGTTTTTTCGGAGCAATGATGAGAATGAATGCGTCATGTTCCTTGATATCAAGCTCTTTGTGGAGCTTTTTCTCCTCGGACTCTGAAATCCCGTACTTGGAAAGCTTCTCGTCGCTGTGTATGATTCCTTTTACCCCGCCTAATTTAGCATAATCGCTGAGCTCTGTCCCGTAGCGTTTCCCTTTCTGGATTTCCTTCCCAAGGATGCCTGCATGGCCGGGAAGTTTCTGCACAAGCACTATGCCGCCTGCCTCAATGCCTTTCTTTATCAGCTTGGCCTCTGTTTTCTTGAAAGCCGATGTCACATCCTTCGGATGTTTCCCTACAGGAAGTGCCTTGCGCTTCCTTAATTCAGAAAGTATCTTGACAAGCTCAAGCTGCCTTTTCTTCTCGTTCTCCACAAGCAGGGGAAGCAGCTTCAGGTCCTGCGCGCCTTTGATTTCAACCCTTGCCCCTCCTTCTGTTGATATATTGACGTCCTGCCTTATCGTGCCGAGGCCTCTTGCCACCTTGCCTGTGGCGCGGAGTATCATGCCTATCTTCTCGGCAACCTCCTTCAGGTGCTCTGCATCTTTTATGTCAGGCTCCGTCGCTATCTCAATAAGGGGAATTCCGAGCCTGTCAAGCCTGTAGACTGTTTTATTTGAATCCCTGGAAACGATGCCTGCGCTCTCCTCCTCAAGGGCTATTGCAGGTATCCTCACTGTTCCTTTGGAGCTGTCGATGTGCCCGTTGAGTGCTATGATTGAAGTCCTTTGGAAGCCTGCCGTGTTGCTTCCGTCTATGACCACCTTTCTCATGACATAGACCTCATCGACAGGCTTTGCATGAAGCTGGTACGCCACACTGAGCACGATTTTCAGCGCATCCTCATTAAGAAGGTGGGGAGGCTCTTCATCGGTTTCAACAAGGCAGTTGTCTGAATGGAACGCCTGGTATTCAAAGAGCCTGCGCTTGGAGTATTCCGCCTGTGATGCTTCGTCTATCTCGCCAAGCTCGCTGAACACAGGGTGAAGCCTCCTTGTTATGAGAATGTCAGGCTCCCCTTCTGCAAGTTTTGAACTGCAGTTGCAGAACAGCTTTTTTGTATCAAGGCGCTGGTGGATTTCGATGCCGATTTTCATTCTACTCCTCCAGCACAGTCCTCTCGCTTATTTCCCCTGCGATATTGGTCATCATGAGTTCTTCGATTTCCTTCATGTCCTTTGTCTGGCCCAGCGCCCAGCACAGCTTCACATAAGCAGTTTCAGGAGTCCAGTCGGCCCCATCACCGATTATGCCTGCCTGCCTGAGCATCCTGCCTGTGGTATAAACACGCATGCATATCCTGCCTGAGATGCACTGGGAGCTCATGACAACAGGAATTCCTGATTCCACAAGCTCTTTGAGCGGTTTGAAAATGCCTTTGACCTTCTTGTCATCGAAAGGGTTGGTGGGGACATGCCCCAGGCCAGTCCCCATAAGGACAATGCCGTCGTAGGAGTCAAGCTTTGATATGAGTTCGGGCTTTATGCTGGGATGGGCATAAACCATCGCAACGTTGTCGTTAATGTCTTTCTTTGAGATTAATTTCCCTTTATTCCTCTGCCTGAACCCTGAAAGAGCTTCGAACCTATCTTTGCTGTAATCGGCTGCGAAGAGAGGGCGGCTGTTTATGGAGCGGAATGCATCCCTTCTTGATGTGTGCATCTTCCTGACCTTGGTTCCGCGGTGCAGATGGCAGAAATCATCATTGGTGCTGGCATGCATGCAGACCAAGACTTCGCCTACATCCTGCGTAGCAGAATACACTGCGTTGAGCAGGTTCATCTCGTTCTCGCTTGAGGGCCTGTCAGAACTGCGCTGAGCGCCGACAAGAATCACAGGCACAGGAAGGTTCTGCAGCATGAAGCTCAGTGCAGCGGATGTGTATGACATCGTATCAGTGCCGTGCATCACCACAACTCCGTCTGAGCCATGCTTTATCTCCTTCTCCACTTCATCAGCGACAATGCGCCAGTGGGAAGCATTCATGTCCTCAGAGAAAAGAGAGAATATAGAGCGTGAATGCACCGGCCACTTCTCCAGTGCAGGGAAAGCAGTGCGGAGCTCTTTGGGAGTTATGGACGGATAAACAGCACCTGTCTTGTATTCAACGCGGGATGCTATGGTTCCTCCGCAGCCAAGGATTGCTATGCCGCCCTTCTTCGGTTTCTCATGCTCATGCTCAGGCTCTGCCTTTGCTCCTGCAGTCTCTATGAGCTCTATAGACTGTGCCTTGACACCTATATTGTAGCCGCTGTCAAGCTTGAGCACAATGATGTCGGCGTCTCCTGCAGAAGGCCTTGGCATGAGAAGTCCTGTGAAGACAGCGCCACGGGAAACAATCTTGACCCTGTCCCCCACGCCTATATTGTCCTTCTTGAGTTCCTGCTGCAGTTTTTTGGAATACATCCTAATCAGCTATCTTGTATATCTTCACCATTTCCCCGGGGGAAGTGTACTCCAGCTCAAAGCCGGGCAGATAATTGAGGAACAATGCATTGTAGATGTTTGAATCATAGAATTCGCCCGTACGGTCTTCGTAGCCTGATTTTATATTCCCATCCTCAAGCCATACAGAGTCATGTGTGTAGAAGAGGGTCACGCCCATCACAGGGCCGAGATGGTATGTAGTGGGAAGCTCGAACGGCAGCTGCAGGAATGCCTTGTTCATCTTCAAATCCCCTGTAGGATAGGTTTCATTGAGATGGTAAGTGCCAAGCATGGACTCTCCTGTTACGAGCGTTACCTCGCCTACGCAGTATGCAGGCTCCATATGGACGAAGTTCCTGCAGTAGTATTCTGCCTCAGGCGTCTGGGGAGCTACGCAGTCCATGATATAGTTGGGGCGGTAGAACGTGCCAAGGAATTCGGCATCCCCGTCATCTCCTTCCATATAGACATCCTCATAGACCTTGTATGCTATGAAACCGGACTTGTTGCTGAGTTCCGATATAGTGCAAGGGTTTCCTGAGATATATATGGTTTCCCAGAGATGCTCTGCTTCGCACTGGGACATGGAAGGCGAGTATTCCACTGTGGTCTCATTGTTCCATGCGCAGGACAGATAGTTCAAAGCCCCGTATTTGCCGCCCAGAAGGCTGCCTGAATGCACGAGCTCCATATCAAACAGCGCATATTCGCTGTCATGCTCCTGCATCCATTGCCTGAGCTCTTCAGGGGTAGCATCAAGATAGCCGTCTGCCACAGCACCTATCATTTCAGTGGACCTGTGCTCGTTCCTCAGGACAGTGTTCTTCTGTCCGAAGAAGTTAATCCAGTGCCCGTAGTCCCACCAGGATGTTGTGCGTGAATCATCAGGTGTATTGTAACGTATCCATTCCATGGAATCGGTCCAGTAGTATGATATGCGCTGGCACCTGAATACCGCTGCCTGGTATTCCCATGCAGGGGCCTTGCCCGGACTCTGGAGGTATGAATATTCCGAAAACAGTGAAAGCATGCAGAGGTCTCGGTTGTACTGGTAGTTGGTGCCCTGGCTGGCATAGCCCATCGGGTCTGCTGCCGCAGCGCAGACAGCTGGATTGCCGCTATCATCGCAGAACTGCTGGAATTTCACGGAAAGGGCATCCGGATTATTCTGATAAAGAGGCTGCACAGAGCCCCAGAGCAGTGATGGTGAAAAGCCCTTGTGGGCGAACTGCAGGACCACAAGCAGAAGCCCGACCAGTATCAGTGCCATGTAGAGCATCTTCCTGTTTCTCTCATCTTTGAATATCCTGCTGAAGAGGTCCTGTGTCTGGCCCAAGGTAAACCCTATGGCAATAGCGAGCAGAACTGCGGCATAGATGGTATATTTGGCTTTTATTAGGCCGACGACAAACCCGGGCATTATGAAGGCAAGCAGAAGGATGGACAGGTTTTCCTCATCCTTTCTGATGAGCTTCACGGCAGAGTATGTGACTGCAATCCAGAATGCCAGCATCCAGAAAAGCAGGAAGCTGTTTGCCTTTTCCTCGAATTCAACACTGGTGCCAAGCACAAGGTTCACTATGCCGACGAAGATTGCAAGCACAAGATTGACGATGAATGATATGGGCAGGAATATTACCGCGACAATGGATGATACTACATTATCAAGGTCTGAAGCGGCCTCTTCAGAGCCTGCTGAAATCAGCATAGTGAGAGGGGTCAGCATGGTTGAGACCATTCCTGGCCGCTGCTTCCCTGTATTGGGGTCTACCGAATGATATTCCTCACCGATGAAGCCCATCTGGCTTCCGAACCTTGCAGAGGCGGGGTTCTGCTCTGCTATTGTCCTGTGCAACGGCTCCCTGAAAACAGCGATTTCAAATGCGCTCTTGGATGATTTTGTGGCGTATTCCCCTAAAGGTGTCACTGCAAGTACAACAAGGCCCAGCACAACCACAGCGCCTAATGCAAGCGCTGCCTTCTGCCTGTCAGCAAGCCTCTGCTTCAGGAAATACAAAAGCCCTACAAAGGCAAGGATGATAAAGAACGGAACAACTATTGAGAGGCGGGGGGCCTCATACTTGAAAATATCAGCAAGGATTGCGCTTCCCAACAGCGGCCCTATCAGGAATATTATGCCGTTTGATATTGCAAGCTGGCGGAGACTGCTTTCATCCTCATCCCTGAAGTAGAGTATTACAGAATAAAGAGCGAGGAAGAGCATCACAGAAACGACAGCCAGGATTTCTGACGCGCTTCCCAGAGAGACTGCAGCAAAGCCGATGCCCGCAAGCACTGAGAAGCGCAGGTCTTTTTTCTGTAATGAAAGAACATACATGGCATAGAAGAAAAACAGGGAGAAGAATGCATAGGGCTGGGCTTCCTGCTCGCCTGCGGAAAGCTTGAGGATGAATACCGGGATGAATGCTGCCAGGCCTGCAGAGACCAGCCCCCACTCCCTTTTGCTTACAAGAGCTACAAAGAGGTAGATAAAGAAGATGGCAAGCAGTGCTGCGACAGGGGGGTACATTGATGCCACAAGAGCAAGTAGCATGTTGCTGTACTCGGCACCGCCCGTATAGAGGGAATACCATATGGCCTCGAGATATGACAGATTAGACACATCCCTATGGTTCACGACCAGTTCAGGGTACCAGGCAGTCTGGTCATCAAGAGGATTCTCCCCGAGGACAAGCAGCTGCTGCGTTATGTAGGTGTAATAATAAGGGTCAAGCTCCTGGAAGATAGGGCTGTAGGTATTCACACGCACCATGAAACCCAGGATGATGACAAGCAGAAGGAGCACGGATATTGCAGATTCCTTGGAGATTGTGATGTTTTCACTGTCAATCTTTGGTACTGCGGGCAGCTTGATTCCCTCATACATCCTGTTCTTGACGAAGAGTGCGAGGGCAATGAGATAGAGCAGGCCTACGGACAATAATGCTATTTCATAGCTGTATTTTATGCCTGCAATGAAATAGAGCAGGAAGGGTATAAGAGGCAGTATAATCATCCCGAGTGCGAATCCTATGAAAAGCTTTTCGATGAAAAGGAAATCGTCTTTCTTCAGAACCGAGAAGGAAATCAATGCTCCGGGCAGAAAAGCAGAGAGAAAGACCCAAACTAGGAGTATCAGTGGTTCAAAGGATACAAACACAAATTTCACCAAGGTTTTACAGGTAATCTATTTCTTCTCCTTCGGAATCAGACCCCAGGGCCGACTTTCCAAGGATATAAGGTGATTTGACACCAGTTATTATAGCTGTTACCCTTATGCCGCTCTTTATGGCAGGATTGATTCTTGCCCCGACCTTTATGCCGGAGTCCTCATCAAAGCTCTGTGTGAGGAGTTCCCCTGTCTTGATAGCATCCCCCAGTGTCAGGTCAGGACCGCCCTCCATGTGGATAAGGCATCCCTTTGCACCTTCATAGTCAACGTCAAGCAGAGGGTGCTCAAGGGTGTCCTTGACAGCGTTCTCCACCTTGTCATGGCCGTGGCCGTTGCCCAGCGATATCATGGAGAGGCCCCCTTTTTCCATCACTGTCCTCACATCTGCGTAGTCGACGTTTATGAGGCTGGGGAACATTATAGTATCTGATATGCCTGTGACTGCCCTGGTTGTTATGGAGTCTGCAAGCTCGAATGCCTTGTTTATCGGAAGGTTGGGCGCATATGCAGCAAGCCTGT
>Ga0180437_10005040_pt1 | contig 18327 bp, 16 predicted proteins | sample SS_ome_4_FD_132410 | JGI IMG/M metagenome (GOLD analysis project Ga0180437, IMG submission 132410) | Hypersaline lake sediment archaeal communities from the Salton Sea, California, USA - SS_3_D_1 metaG | ecosystem: Environmental > Aquatic > Non-marine Saline and Alkaline > Hypersaline >... | reverse complement strand
TGGCATCTCAGCACGTCCTGATTCGTGGCCAGCGTTCGATATGGAGGAATACGTGGAACGCCCGTTATGATACCACAATCCTACCAACCCGAAAAGCCTCGTTTTTCGACTTTTCGACGTTTCGACGTAGGGGGCTTGACAGCCGAGGGAAAATATGGTATCATAGTTTTTGCATTGAATTAAGTAAGTCTGGAGTATCCCAATGGGCAGCCGTAGCGGACAACGTCATCAAGGCAGAAACATCCAGGACATCAAGCTGGAGAATCGCACCCTCGTTTTCGAGCGCATTCGCGCCAGCGGTGGCATCTCTCGCGCCGAGCTGGCCCGGCAGACCGGGCTCACGCCGTCCAGTGTCACCAACATCGTCAAAGAGCTGAGCGGCCTGGGGCTGATCACGGAGGGCGGCTTCCTCGAGTCCTCCGGGGGACGCCCCCCCGCCCTTCTGAAGATCAATGCCCAGTGGGGCTTCATCGTCGGCGTCTATCTGGCCCGGTCGTGGATCTCCGCCCGGCTCACCGACCTGAATCTCGGTACGGCGGTATCCCGCAGAACGGAAGCATCCTCCCTGGCTGACCCGGTAGAGATCACGGTTCCGGCCCTGCTCTCGCTGATCCAGGAACTCATCTCGGACGCCGACGTCCCACGCGACAAGATCATCGGCATCGGCATCTGTGCTCCCGGCCCGCTGGACCCCCACGAAGGCGTGTTCACCACCGTCCCGAACTTCCCCGGCTGGAACGACGTGCCCCTGCGGCGTATCATCGAGGAGAAAACCGGCGTGATGGCGATTCTGGACAACGACGCCACCGCGTCCGCCCTGGCCGAGAAGTGGTTTGGCGTGGCCAAGGAGATGAACACCTTCGTCTATGTGCTGGCCGACACGGGTTTGGGTGGAGGCATCGTCATCGATGGCGAACTATACCACGGGCAGCACGATATTGGCGGCGAGATTGGGCACACCACGATCGACCTCCACGGACCGCGGTGTGGCTGCGGAAACGTCGGTTGTCTGGAACTCTACGGCTCTCCCCACGCCATCGTGGGCCAGGTCCGCGAGGTGATTCGGGCTGGACGCGAAAGCCTGATCCAAACGTGGATCGGCGAGGATCTGGATAGGCTCACCTTCGAGACAATCGTCCAGGCGGCGCAACAGGGCGACGACGTAGCTCTGGCCGCGATCCACGGAATGTCCGAAGCCTTGGCGATCGGGGTCATCAACCTGATGCACTCGCTCGATCCTGAGGCGATTCTCATCGGCGGTCGAGCTGGGCTGGCGGGCGACCTTCTGTTTGACACCATCGATGCCGTTATTCGAGAGCGCTGTCTGTCGAAGGAATCGCGCGAAATTCCGATCCTGCCCTCACAACTCGGAGCAGAGGCCCCGATCACCGGCGCCCTCTGCCTTGTCCTGCGGGAGGTCTTTCGAGATCCCCAGGTCTGGTTGACGAGCCACACTGCGGGCCGCTGACCGGTGCCGAGTACCAACCCCATCCTTTCCCAGGCCTAGGCTGGCTATCGCGTACCCGGTTTATCAAGAAGAACCATTCATTTCAACCAACGGAGGTGCACAATGAAGACCAAATATGTGAAGATCGAACGCCTGACCGACGTAACGGCCGAAGAATTTGCCCCGTACGGCCAGATCATCGGCCTCGAGGATGCTCCGCCCCTGGAGGACTTCCCCCATCTCAACTACTGGACCCACAACGTGGATATCGGCCCCGATGGAGAGATGCTGGACCTGGGGCTGCTGTTGTGCAAGCCCCTCGCTCCCGGCACGGGCGTCACGAAGATGGAACGGCACCCCTGCACGTGGGAGATCTTCATGCCCCCGGTGGGCGAGGTCGTGTTCGTGATGGCGCCGACCGATACCGAGGGCGATGCGCCCGACGCGGATCGCATCCGGGCCTTCTTGCTGGATGGCAGCCTTGGCGTGGCGCTGCCGGGTGGAAACTGGCACTGGCCTCCAATCCCGGTTGGTGGACCGGCGAAGATTTCCTTGCTCAGGAAGGGACCGCGCCTGGACAAGACGGATTTCGCCGATCTGGGCGTAGAAGTCAAGCTGATTTTCTAGACACATCGGGGGGCTACCATTGCTTGGTCTAACGATCTCTACACCCAGCCCGGCCGCTGGCGCGACCGGGAGCTTCCTGAGAAGACACAGCACAGCGGGCATCCTTGTCGTCTTCCTGGCCTGTGAAGTGGTGCTCTATCAACTGACTCTAGGACGAGGCGAGACGCTCCCGTTTGTCCTCTGGAGCGTGGTGGTTTTTGCTGGCCTGTTTGCCTTGGCCTTGATCCTTGCCCCTGAGGCACTGGTTCCCAAGTTATGCGTGGCCCCCACCGTTCTGTTCTTGATACTCATCACCATCGGGCCGTTCATCTATCTGCTGTACATCAGCTTCTTTGACGTCAGTGTCATAAACTTCCGCAAGGAGTGGACGTTCATCGGATTGGACAACTACGTGCGCGTGCTCACGGACTCTGTCGTCCGGCAGGCCTTCGTTCGCACGGTCGAGTACGTCCTGTTCGCCGTGGGGACGGAGCTTCTATTGGGCCTGGGCCTGGCCTTGTTGCTGAACTGGGAGTTCAAAGGAAAGGGTTTCTTCACGACTGCGCTTGTCCTGCCGATGATGCTGACGCCGATCGTCGTGGGGATGGGGTGGAAGTACTTCATGGACTACAACACCGGGTTCATCAATTCCATCCTGACCGACGTCGGCCTGCCCCGTGTGCCCTGGCTCACGTCCCAGCCGCTGCCGCTGGTGGACAAGATCCCGCTGATCGGCGATTTTCTCGTCAAACAACTCAACTTCAAATGGGCGATGGTGTCCATCGTTTTCGTCGACGTCTGGCAGTGGACCCCGTTTGTCACCCTGGCGCTGATCGCAGCCCTGAGCGCCCTGCCCCGCGCGCCATATGAGGCGGCGACCGTGGATGGAGCGAGTGGATGGCAGATCTTCCGCTACGTCACGCTGCCCCAACTGCGCCCCACCATCATGGCAGTTGTCCTGATCCGCGTGATGGACGCCGTCAAGGCGTTCGATACGATATGGGCGCTGTTCGGCAATAACACATCCACACGGACGTTGAACATCTCCATCTATACGTTCGGCTTGGGCGTGAAGAAGTTCAGCCAGGGAGCCGCCCTGTCCGTTCTCACGCTCATCCTCATGACCGTCGTCAGCCAGGCCGTCATCAGGCTCCTGACCGGCAAGCAATAGGGAGACGGCAAAACCATGAAACGAAGCAAATTGCGAGCTGGTTTGACCTACGTCGTATTGACCATCGCCACTGTCGTGTGGGGTTTCCCAATGGTGTGGATCGCCATCTCATCCTTCAAGCCAGCGGCAGACCTCACCGCCAGAGGGTTCAGTCTGAACTTCGTGCCCACCGTGGAGCACTACCGGTTCGTCTTCGAGCGCCAGCCTTTCCTGTACTACGTGCGCAACAGTGTCGTCGTGACGGGGATCTCCACCCTGATCGCCGTAGTGATCGGATCTCTCGCTGCGTACAGCATCTCCCGATTCAAGACGGGCGGCGATGGGTTGTCTTTCTGGGTGTTGTCCACCCGGATGGCGCCCCCGGCAGTGCTGATCATCCCGTACTTCCTGATCTTCCAGGCCCTGGGGATGTTCAACACCTGGTGGGCCCTTATCGTAACCGCATTGATGCTGAATTTGTCCTACATCGTCTGGATGCTGCGGGACTTCTTCGACGAGGTGCCGCGTGAGATCGACGACGCAGCCAAGGTGGATGGCGCCTCTCAGTTGCAGACGATGTTCCTCGTCGTGTTCCCGCTTGCGCGCCCCGGCATTATCGCCACAACGATCCTGGCCGCCACGTTCACCTGGAACGAGTTCCTGTTCTCGGTCGTGCTCACGTTGAACCAGGCATCAAAGACACTGCCAGGCGCGGCCAACGACTTCGTGACCGGCTACGAGGTGAACTGGGGCGCGCTGTTTGCCTCAGGAGTGATGATCGTCATCCCGATCGTCATATTCACCTTCATCGTACAAAAACACATCGTGCGCGGTCTCACGTTGGGGGCAGTTCGCTGAGGACGAGCCGTCCTGTGCCACCCCTGTGAGATCAGTCGCAACCGCTTGCACAATCCGCGATGTTCGGTGCTCGCAACCTGCACATTGATACATTCATCGTTGCCGTAGAACCTGCATAAGGAGGTGGTCACTTCTGAGATAAAAGTCAATTTCGTCGAGGAGAAAGAACAGGTGATTGACGGGGGCTCAACCCTGCTGAATGTCACATTCCAGGCGCCCCGGCATCGCCAACCCGTAGCGTATGTACGATGACTACACACAAAATCGAATTCAATGGAGGAAAAATGTTCAAGTCAAAATACCTACATCTGCTCCTGAGCCTGATGCTCTTGGCAGGCCTTGTGCTCGCGAGCTGCGGCCCTCAGCCAACGCCCGAGCCGACAGAAGAACCAGCCCCGGCGGTAGAGGAAGCTGAACCGGCCGAGGAAGAGGAAGCCGACGAATACACCCCGGTGATCATGATGACTCGCACAGGGGCCGAAGCGGACGCACTGCGCGCCGTCGCAGAGGCATACGAAGAAGCTACCGGCAAACACGTCGAGGTCAACGAGCAAGGACGCGCCGGCTACTTCGATACCCTGTCCACGCGACTCTTGGCCGGATTGCCGGACGTGGACCTCGTCTTCTTCCCCAGCACCTACGTTGGGCAGTTTGCCGAGGCCGGGACGCTGGAGCCGCTCGACGAGTACATCAACCTGACCGATCCCGAGGAGTTCGACGCAGAAGACTTGCTGGTCACGTACGGATACAAGGGCAGCACGTACGCTCTGCCGACCGACCTCAGCGCACACTTCCTGTACTACCGCAGCGACCTGATTCCCGAGCCTCCTCAAACGTGGGACGAGGTGATGGAGATTGCGCCAAAGTGGACCCAATCGCTGAACCCCGACTCGCCGACCGTCTATGGCGCCGGTTTCGACGCGTTGGCGCCCGAGGAAGGCCCGAAGATCTTCTACACCGGGATGTGGAGCCGGGGCGGATGGATCGTCGACGAGGAGGGCAATGTCGGCGTCAACAGCGAGGGCGCTGTCGCGCACGGCGACATGTGGCGACAGATGATCGACGAGGGACTGATCTCGCCGGAGACCAGCAACCTGGGCTTCGGGGAGATTATGGAGGCCCTGGGCAACGGCACGATCGCCATGGGCACACCCTACTGGAACGCGGCATACGGCCTGATCCTGACCAGCGATATGCCGGAGAAAGACAACATCAAGATCACACTAGCGCCAGGTGTCAAGCAGGAAGATGGCTCCATCTACCGCACACCGTTCCAGCACGGCTGGACGTTGGTCATGAACGCCGCCTCGGAGAACAAGCAGGAGGCCTGGGAGTTCATGGCCTGGGCCACCGGCAAGGAGGGTGGCATGGTGCACGCCAAGGCCGGTGGCACGCCCGCCCGTGCTTCGGTCCTGGGAGATCCTCAGTTTACTGAGACCCGCCCTGACTTCGCCCTGATGCTCGAAAGCCTGAAAGTGGCCAAGGCAGAGCCCATGGTGACCTACTACGACGAGATGCACGAGGCGATGAACGTCGCCCTCGCCCGCATCCTGAACGAGGGTTGGGAAGCACAGGACGCCCTGGATGAAGCGGCTGCCACGATCGAGGAACTGGCGGCCAACGCTCCATAGCCAACGCTTATGTCGCAACACCTGATCGCGTAGCGACGTAACACGTGTGGGGGAGGATCGACGGTCCTCCCCCACACGGTTGAACGGGAGAAAGCAGATGACCAAACTGTTCGGCAAGTTGTGGACGAAGGAGGATCTCCTATCCCACGTGGGAGACGTCAGTGCCCTGGGTGGCGTTCGCCTGGCGGAATTGTCAGACGGCCCCGGTCGGGGCGTCCGCGTTGCGGATATCCGCACCGGAGCGGGCCTGCGTTGTACCGTCCTCATCGATCGAGGCCTTGATATCGGATACGCCGCCTTCAACGAAACCCCCATCGCGTTTCAGGCGAGCTGCGGTATCCGTAGCCCCTACTTCTTTGATCAGGAGGGGTACGAATCCCAGCGCAACTTTCACGGGGGGTTGTTGTCCCTGTGTGGCCTCAGCGCGGCCGGCCACCCCAGTGAGGACGCTTTCGGCAAGCACGGCCTGCACGGGCGCGTGTCAAACACACCGGCCCAGTCCATCTCCGTAGGTGATCGCTGGGACGGCGACGAGTACGAATTTTGGATCGGCGGTCAGGTACGTGAATCGTGGGTCTTCGGTTTCAACCTGCGGATGACGAGGAAAATCATAGCGAGACTGGGCGAGAACCGCCTGCGTGTGGAGGATACCTTCGAGAACCTGGGCTGCGAACCCGCGCCACTGATGCTCTTGTACCACTGCAACTTTGGTTTTCCGCTGGTCGCAGAGGGAAGCACGCTGATCGTGGACGACGTCTCCCTCAAGCCGCGCGACCCCGAGGCCGAAAAGGGGATGGCCACCTACGACCAGTTTGAGCGTCCCCAGCCCGGATACGCCGAACAGGTCTTCTACCACAAGGTGCGCGCGGACGACGACGGGTACGCGACGGCGGCGGTCGTCAATCGTCGGCTCAACGCAGGCGAGGGCCTGGCGGCCTACATCCGGTGGCGTCTGGCTGAACTGCCAGAGATGATCGAGTGGAAGCAGATGGGTGTCGTTGACTACGCGGCCGGCGTGGAGCCGTCGAACTGCTATCCAGAGGGCCGCGCACGCGAGGCCGAGCGAGGCACGCTCCGCATCCTGACGCCCGGCGAAGTCATGCACACAGAATTGGAATTCGGCACGCTGGCCCGGAGCGATGAAATCGAAGCACTTGTCCGCCAGATTGGATGACAGACGGCTTGACACCCCGCTCATCGCCACGGCGCAGCGAGGCTGAATCGAGGTGAACCTGGTGCCATACAGAACCATTGATCTCAGAGAGATACGAACCTACCCCATACGGCAGCGTCGCAACCTGGTAACGCTGGACGACCTGGTGGATCCAGAAGCCCCGCCACCTCCCTTTGACAGCCCGGAACTGGGGGATCTGGCGGGTAGAATCGCCGCCGCACGGCTCGCGGATCGGCCCGTGATCTGGATGATGGGCGCTCACGTCATCAAGTGTGGGTTGGGCCCCGTCGTGATTGACCTGATGCGGCGCGGAATCATCACCCACGTGGCCGGCAACGGTGCGGTCTCGATCCACGACCTGGAGATCGCGCTGATCGGCGAGACGAGCGAGGACGTGGCCACCAGCATCGAGGATGGGACCTTCGGCATGGCCGACGAGACAGGGGCAGCGATCCACCACGCGCTTCGTCTCGGATCCAGAGACGGCCTGGGCTACGGAGAGGCCGTCGGGCGACTGATCGCGGAGGAGGCATTCCCGTATCGCAGGCACAGCGTGCTCTACAACGCCTACCGCCTCGGTGTACCGATGACCATCCACGCGACGATCGGCGCGGACATCATCCACCAGCACCCCCACTGCGACTTCGGCATCCTGGGGCAAACCAGCGGATTGGATTTCCAGATATTCTGCGCGTCGGTGGCGAATCTGGAGCGGGGCGTTTTCCTCAATTTCGGCTCAGCGGTGACCGGGGCAGAGGTCTTCCTCAAGGCCCTCTCCATCGCGCGCAACCTGGAACACGACGTCCGCGAGTTCACCACCGCCAACTTTGACCTGATCCCGCTGGGGAACTACCGGGCGCCGGTGACGAAGGACAATCCGGACTACTACTACCGCCCGCGGAAAAACATCGTGAACCGCCCCATCTCTCTCGGCGGACAGGGCTATCACATCCAGGGAGACCACCGTCAGACCATTCCGAATCTACACCGTGCGGTTTGTCAGATTCTGGGTGATGGGCCAGCCCGGGACCGCGCCGAGCCGCCCTGTCAAGAGGATATAGAGGACGTTCTGCTGCGGGTGAGACGCCGCTCCCCCAATGCGGAGGCGGCCCTCCGTGAGTGCCTGGCCCGCCGGCCACACCTGGCAGATGCGGCCACTGCCCTTGGCCAGGCGTACCTGGTCATCGCGACCAGCCTGGAGCGGGGAGGCACGCTGTTCCTGTGCGGCAACGGCGGAAGCATGGGGGACGCCTTGCACATCTCGGGGGAGCTGCTTAAGTCGTACGCGCGTCCCCGGCCGCTGTCAGCTCGCCGGAGGGCACTGCTGAACGGTCAGCCGGACGGTGCAGCATTGGCCGAGCACCTGGAGGGTGGCCTGCGCACCGTCGTGCTGGGGGCCAACCCTTCCCTGGTCAGCGCCGTGACCAACGACTTCGCGGCACGGGGGATGGAGTTCGCCCAGCACCTGTGCGCCCTGGCACGCCCCGGCGACGTGCTGTTGGGGATCAGCACCAGCGGCAGAGCGCAGAACGTCTGCTACGCGGCCAGCGCCGCGCGGGCGCTGGGCCTATCGGTGGTCGCCCTTACCGGTGAGCAGCAGAGCCCCCTGGTGGAACGAGCCGACATACCGATCCACGCGCCTGCCAGGAAGACCGACCGGGTTCAAGAAGAGCACGTGGCCCTCTACCACTGCCTATGCGAGATGCTGGAACGAGACTTCTTCGGAGAAAACACTGAATGAACCAAGCATTGCCATCACGGGCACGACTATCGGAACTACTGGATGCCCTGTCATCTGTACGGGTAGCCGTCGTCGGCGACTTTGCCGTGGACGCCTACTGGTACGCCGACATGAAACAGTCCGAGCTGTCGCGAGAGACCGCTCTCCCCACGCGTCCTGTCGCACGCGAATGCTACACACCAGGCGGTGCGGCCAACGTGGCCTGGAACCTGGTCGATCTGGGGGTGAAGAGCGTCTACGCGGTCACCGTAGTTGGGCAAGACTGGCGGTGGGAGATCATGCATTCCCTGCTGACAGACATCGGTGTGAACGTAGAGCACGTGCTGAGCAGCGCGGATTGGGCGACGACGATGTTCGCCAAGCCCATGCTGACGGCCTACGGGATACAGCGAGAGGACGCGAGACTTGATTTCCTCAGCGGCCATCCACTGGCCCACGATCTGGAGGAGGCGTTCCTGGCCGAGGTAGGCCGCGTCCTCCCCGAAGTAGACGTCGTCACAGTCACCGACCAGGTCGCTCCCGGTGTGTTCACCGATCGCGGGGTAGCTGCGTTGGCGAGGTTGGCCGAGACACATCCCGAGGTGACCTTCGTCGCGGATTCCCGGTATCGCATCAGCGCCTTCCACCACATGGTGACCAAACCCAACAACATTGAAGCCGCACAAGCACTCTTCCCACAGGAGATCCCGGGACAGATCACTCAGAACGAGCTGGCGGACGCAGCGCCCAGGCTGCACGACGTGACCAGGCGACCTGTGTACGTTACGTTGGGCAAACAGGGTGTATTGATCTGTAATGGAGGGGACGTCCGGCACGCTCCAGGCGTGCCTCTCTCGCCGCCCATCGACGTAGTCGGAGCCGGTGACACGTTCCTGGCGACGCTGGCCGCTTCACTTGCCGCTGGGACAGACTGCTGGGAGGCCGGGGCCCTGGCGAACCTGGCGGCGGCCGTCGTGTGCAAGAAACTGAATCAGACAGGGACAGCCCCGCCCGACGAAATTCGGGCATTGTACGACGCGCTTCCACACTAGGAGGTGCGCGCGTTTGCTACTCATGACAGGACAATCAAATTGACGACTGAAGAACTACCTGAAAACGATCATTGGCTGGAAATCGTAAGGCCCGGCGCCGTATCCAAGCTGGGCGACGTTCGCTACGCCGTCTTCGACTTCGACGGGACAATCTCCGCCATCCGCCAGGGATGGGAGGATATCATGGCCCCCCTGATGGTGGAGATGATCTGCGGCGACACAGGCCCGACGGAAGCCATCGAAGCCGAGGTACGGGAGTACGTGGACCGCTCGACAGGCATCCTGACCATCAAACAGATGGAGTGGCTGGCTGAGGTCGTGCGCCGTCACGGCCTGGCGTGCAACCCAAAGACGGCACTGGAATACAAACACATCTACAACGAACGGCTGCTCGTACCGGTGCGTGACCGGTTGGACCGCCTTGCACGGGGTGAGTGTACGCAGAGGGATCTGGCGATCGCGGGTGCACGACAGCTTGTGGAGAGTCTCTATGCGCGCGGCGTGGAGATGTACCTCACCAGCGGCACGGACGAGGTCTACGTGGTGGCGGAGGCCCGGGCACTGGGGGTGGCCGAGTTCTTCGACGGCAGGATATACGGAGCGCGCGACGATACCCAGTTCTACACCAAAGAGCGGATTATCCAGCGGATCCTGAGCGAACATCATCTGCACGGACAACAGTTGCTGGTGGTGGGAGATGGTCCGGTGGAGATTCGCCACGCCGTGGCACGGGGCGCACTCTCTCTCGGTGTCGCCAGCGACGAAGTCCGGCGATTCGGCTGGAACACACGGAAGCGCCGGCGTCTCCTCAACGCCGGTGTCGACCTACTCGTCGCCGACTTTCGGCAACACGAGTCACTGCTTCGTTTCCTCTGCGATCTCTCTGTTGGAGCCATGGAATGAAACCAAGAAACCGAATGGAGGCTGCGCTCAAGCGCGAGCCGGTGGACCACGTGCCGATATTTATGTGGTATCATCCCGACACAGCCAGGCACCTGGGTGAGGTGCTGGAGATTCCCCCTGGGCGGGTGGCCGAGGCCATGGGAGACGACGTGCGACAGGCGTGGGTCGGCAACAACTACGCGATGGAGGGCATCACCCACGAGCAAGCGGGCCAGGGTCACGTGGATTCCTGGGGCATCGAGTGGGTCAAGGTAGGCGCTTTCAACCAGATCCGGCATTTCCCGCTGCAGGAGGCGGACCGCGATCAGATTCTCAACTATCGATATCCGTACGACCGCGTCGATGAGCTGATGAGAAACATGGAACCCGTCGTATCAGACGGAAGTGAAGACAGGTTCTGGATCGGTTGTGACGTCGCTCCCGTGCAGTTCGAGATGGTTTTCCGGCTTCGTGGCATGGAGAACGCGCTCCTGGACATGATCGCCGATCCCGAGATATCGGATGCGATGCTTGAACAAGCCGCGTCGTTCGCCATGCACATCTCGGAGGTTGCGTGCCAGCGTTTCCCCCTGGACTGGCTCTTCGTGGGCGACGACGTCGGTGGCCAGCAGGGGATGATCATGAGCCCAAAGATGTGGCGCAAGATGATCCGCCCACACCTGGCCCGGGTTTTTGACGTGGGCCGGTCCAACGGCGTATGGGTGGCCTATCACTCCTGCGGCTCCATCCGGCCCATCATCCCGGATCTCATAGAGATCGGTGCCCAGGTCCTCAACCCAATCCAGTGCAACTGTCCGGGAATGGAAGCATGTGAGCTGAAAGAGGAATTTGGGAAGGACCTGGCCTTCATGGGAGGGATCGACACGCAGGAACTGCTGCCCAACGGAACGGCCGACGAAGTTCGGCGCGAGACAGCGCGACTGATCAAGGTCATGACAGCGGATGGTGGCGGTTTCATCCTGGCCGCCTCCCACACAGTACCTCCGGAGACACCAGACGAGAACATATTTGCGATGTACGAGGCCGCCGGCGTAAGCCGAGAGGAGATTTTCGACCGGGCCGCCGACATCCGCGCGCGCACGACCTCAAGTCCATAGCTCGCATCGAGGGACACCGAAAAACCATTGCTGTTTGACAAACTCCTACCTCTATGATACCATATCGCGCATCGGCGCTAGCACCCTAGCAACCAAGCCTCCCCATCCTGCCCGAGTGTCCGCTTCTGCTGACACCACCGGACTCTCCTGGATAACCATCTGAATCGAGGACGCAATGCTCGAACGACTCAGACTCTCCAAATTCGGTGCTATCCTTGGCCTGCTGATGCCCTTGTTGGCTACGCTATTGGCGCTGCTGATCGGCGCCCTCGTGCTGTTGGCGCTGGACGCCAACCCGCTGGCGGCCTACGGAGCGCTGGTCAAGGGAGCGTTTGGCAGCACCAACGCGCTGGCGGATACGGCAGTCAAAGCGACGCCGCTCCTTTTTGTAGGCCTGGGCATCTGTATCGCCTTTCGCGGCGGGGTGGTCAATATCGGCGGCGAGGGACAGTTGGTCGCCGGCGCCGTCGCTGCAACTGCCGTCGCGCTGTACCTGCCCCAGTTGCCCGGCCGGGCACTCATCTGCCTGAGCCTGGTGGCCGGATTTCTGGCCGGCGCGATATGGGGCGGCATTCCAGGCGCGTTGAAGGCATATCTCAACGTCAACGAGATCCTCAGCACGGTCATGATGAACATGATCGCTGTGCAAGGCATGAACTTCCTCCTGCGCGGCCCGATGATGGACCCGGACCAGATCGAGAAGGGATCGTTCATCCCTCAGACGGCGCGATTTTCCCGAGCGACGGACCTGCCACGCCTGGTGCCCACGCGCCTGCACGCTGGGGCAGGTCTGGCCGTGATCCTCGCCATCCTGGTATACATCTTCCTGTGGCGCACCACGATCGGTTACCGCATCCGGGCGGTGGGCCTGAACCCCCACGCCTCGCGAGTGGCGGGCATCGAGGTCAAACGATACGTCATGCTCGCGCTGCTGCTGAGCGGGGCGCTGGCCGGGCTGGGGGGCGCCACGCAGGTGCTGGGCCTGCACCACCGCATGTTCACCGATGGGTCTGCGCAGGGCTTCACCGGCGGGGCAGGATTCAACGGCATCGTGGCCGCGCTGTTCGGCAAGCTGCATCCGCTGGGTACCATCCCCGCCTCGATCCTCTTCGGGGCACTGCTGGTGGGCGCCAACCATATGCAGCGGGCGGTGCAAGTCCCCTCCGATTTTATCACCGCGCTCAATGGACTCATCGTGGTGTTCGTGGTTGGCAGCGAGATCTGGAGCCGCCGCCAGGCGCGGCGTCGCGAGCTGCTGCCGTCGCCGGGCGCCGCCGGGTCCGACCTGGAAGTAGAGGCTGGAACATGATCGCACAATTATTCTCCGCCACCACGCTGATCGGCATCGTCGCATCCGGCATACGGCTGGCGACGCCCTACCTGTACGCCACGATCGGAGAGACATTTGGGCAGCGGAGCGGCCTGCTCAACCTGGGCGTCGACGGCATCATGTTGATGGGAGCCTACGCCGCCTTCTTCACCACCTTTACCACGGGGAGCCTGGGGCTGGGCCTGCTGGCGGCGATCGTCGTAGGTGGGATCATGGGCTTGAGCATGGCTTTCTTCAGCGTCACGCTGGAGGCCGAGCAGGGGATCAGCGGCATCGGCGTCTACCTGTTTGGCCTGGGGCTGAGCAACTTGTTGTTCCAGAAGACGCTGGGGACCGTTGAGACCGTCAGTGGCTTTCCGCCCATCCACATCCCCGTCCTCAGCGATATCCCCGTGATCGGCCCCATTTTCTTCAGCCACAACCTGCTGGTCTACGTCGCTTTCGCCCTCGTGCCGATCTCGTGGTTCGTGCTGAACAAGACCACGTTGGGGCTCAAGATTCGGGCCGTGGGCGAGAACCCGGAAGCCGCCGACGCATTGGGCGTCAGTGTGGAGCGCGTGCGTTACCTGGCGGAAACTGTGGGAGGCATGTTGTCAGGTATCGCCGGGGCATCCCTCTCCATCGCATTGCTGAACGTCTTCCAGCAGAACCTGACCAACGGCATGGGGTTCATCGCCGTCGCGCTGGTGTACTTCGGGGGATGGCGGATGGTGGGTGCACTGGCTGGATCGATGGTGTTCAGCATCGTCAACGCATTACAACTGTGGATGCAGGTCCTGGGCGTCCCCGTGCCGCCGGACTTCGCGCTGATGATGCCCTACGTGCTCACCATCGTGGTGCTGGCGTTTGCGGCTGGACGCGTGCGAGCACCGGCCGCCCTGTCCAAGCCGTTCAAGCGCGGGGGATAGTGGGATGGTAGGTTGGGAGATTGGGGGGAGGAGGTGAGTGGTACCAATTAAGAATGACAAATTACAAATTACAAATGACAAATGAAGAATGAAGACGACCAATGCCCTTTGAGCTTGCAGGTGTATGGGCTACGTGGTCCAGGAGGGAAATAAGGAGGAAGAGAGATGAGACTCACTCGTTTGATATTGGCCGCAACGATCGTCACTGTGATGGCGCTGGTCGCAGGATGCGCCCAGCCCACCGAAGTTCCCACAGAGGCACCAGCGGCGACGGCCACAACTGCGCCGCCAGCCGCGCCTGCGGAGACGTTCAAGGTAGCGGTGGTCATGCCCAGCGCGATCAACGACCTGGCATTCAGCCAGAGCATGTACGACGCCCTCGTCGCCACCCAGGAGAAGATGGGCGCCGACAACTTCGAGTTCGCCTACTCCGACGGCATGTTCGTCGTCGACGACGCCGCGGCCGCTATCCGCGACTACGCCTCCCAGGGCTACGACCTGGTCATCGCCCACGGCTCCCAATACGGCAGTTCCCTCGTCGAGATTGCCCCCGACTTCCCCGACACCAGCTTCGCCTGGGGCACCACCGTCGACACCTTCACCGACCAGGGCGTCGACAACGTGTTCGCCTACGAAGCCCGCTCCGAAGAAGGCGGCTACGTCCTTGGCGTCGTCGCCGCCAGCCTCTCCCAGAGCGGCGTGCTCGGCGTCATCGGCCCCATCGAGACCGGCGACGCCAAGCTGTACGTGGATGGGTTCAAGGCCGGCGTGCTGGCGACCAACCCCGGCGCCCAGGTCAACGTCAACTGGACCGGCTCCTTCAGCGACGTGGCGCTGGCCTCCGAGGCCGCCCAGACCCACATCGACGCCGGCGCCGACGCACTGACCGGATCGGCCCAGATGGTCGTGGGCGCCGTCGGCGTGGCCAAGGAGAACGGCGTCCTGTGGTTCGGCACCCAGGCCGACCAGACCTCGCTGGCCCCCGACGTCGTCGTCGCCTCCCAGGTGTACGACTGGACCGTCGTCCTCGACCAGATCATCGAACTGACCCAGGGGGGCACGCTCGGCGGCCAGGCCTTCGCCATCGACCTGGCCAACGGCGGCCTCGTCATCCAGTACAATCCTGACTACGCCGTGCCCGACGACGTCGCAGCCCTGGCCAGCGACACCGTCCAGGGGATCGTCGACGGGACCATCACGGTGCTCGAGTAGCTGGCAGACGATAGCAAGAAGCAGGCAGCAGGGAGCCATAGCCGCGAACTGCTGCCTGCCAAGAACCTTTCACAGGATCATCCATGACCGATCAGAGACCTTCCTCTGCCAAACGACGTATCGAACACCTGGAGATGTGCGGCATCGTCAAGCGCTTCCCCGGCGTGCTGGCCAACAACTGCATTGACCTCGACGTGCACAGCGGCGAGATTCACGCGCTGCTGGGCGAGAACGGCGCCGGCAAGACGACACTGATGAACATCCTGTTCGGTTTGCACCGGCCCGACGATGGCCGTGTCCTCCTCAATGGCGAGGCCGCACGCATTGCTTCGCCCTCCGATGCCATCCAGGCAGGAATCGGCATGATCCACCAGCACTTCATGCTGGTGGATACACTGTCGGTGACCGAGAACGTGGCCTTGGGACTGCCGTCATCGCGCGGATTCATGCTGGATCTGGACGTAGTCGCCGAGCGCATTCGCGAGCTGGCCGGCACGTACGGACTGCAGGTGGATCCGATGGCCATGGTGTGGCAGTTGGCAGTGGGCGAGCAGCAACGGGTGGAAATCCTGAAAGCGCTATACCGCGGGGCGGACCTGCTGATCCTCGATGAGCCAACGGCGGTGCTGACCCCCCAGGAAGTGAACGAGCTGTTCGGCACGCTGCGCCGCATGGCGCAGGAGGGCCACAGTCTCATCTTCATCAGTCACAAGCTTCACGAGGTGCTATCCATCAGCGACCGGGTGACGGTGTTACGCGACGGGCGAGTCGTCGAGACGCTGCCCACGTCCGAAACAACGCGCGACGAACTGGCACGGCTGATGGTGGGGCGCGACGTGCTGCTGCGCGTGGAGCGCCCGCCGATCGAACTGGGCGACGTGCGCCTGTCGCTGCACGGTGTGTGGGCCGAGGGCGACCAGGACGTGCCAGCGCTGCGCGACGTGAGCCTGGCAGTGAGAGCCGGGGAAATCTTGGGAATCGCGGGGGTCTCGGGCAACGGCCAGCGCGAACTGGCCGAGGTCATCGCCGGGCTTCGCCCGTCGACGCAGGGACAGGTCGCCATCGATGGTGTGGACGTGACCGGCTGGCCACCGTCGCGGCTGCTCAAACAAGGGCTGTCCTACATCCCGGAGGAGCGCATGCGCGACGGGGCGATCCGAGATTCGTCCGTGGCCGAAAACCTGATCCTGCGAGACCACGGTAGCAAGCCATACGCCAACGGCATATTCATGAACTTCAACAAGATCGCCGAGCACAGCGACCAGTTGATCACGGACTTCGACATCCGGACACCCACGCGCGACACGGCGTTGAAGAATCTGTCGGGCGGGAACATCCAGAAGTTGATCCTGGCCCGCGAATTATCGCGCCAGCCGACCGTACTGGTGGCAGCACAGCCCACGCGCGGGGTGGACATCAGCGCGACCGAGTACATCCACCAACTTCTGGTCAGGCAGCGTACCAAAGGCACGGCCACGCTGCTGATCTCGGAAGACCTGGATGAGATCCAGAACCTGTCCGACCGCATCGCCGTGATGTACGAAGGCCAGATCATGGGGATCGTGGAACGGGGCGAGGCGACCGCCGAACAACTCGGCCTGATGATGGCGGGCGTGGACGTCCTGGGCCAGCACAGCGCAGCCTCCCGCTGATCCCACTACTATACTGGCGGTTTCGCAGCCCGGACATACAGGAGCAGGGATGCGTGGTCCCGCCACCGCCGCAGCCAGGGATGCTGCTGGCACAACTTGGCGGACGGCCGCGGCTCCTGGATGCCCGTCAACGTAAACCCGGCATCGATCAAGGTATTCAGGTACTCCGATAGGGTCCTGGGAAAACGAGGCACTGCGAACAGCATGACGTCCTCCGGGGAGGGGGCCTGGGAGAACCTCCAGTGCTCGACCCAGGACCGGTCGTCAAAATAGTCGGCTACGGTGAGCTTGATGGGATTGCCCTCCTCGTCCTTGATCCATCCGAACCCCCTGGTCGCGAAACATGGGTGCGTAATGTTGAATGCCAGCTCTCCGCCTGGCCGAAGCACGCGGAAGATCTCGCCGGCAGCACCCTCGAAGTCGGGGCCATCCATCAGCGCCATGAATGACACAACCCGATCAAAGGCGGCGTCGTCAAAGACGCTGAGATCGGAATAGGACGCCAGTTCGTAACGAATCCCCAGCGGGTGCTTTTCCTCCTCCTGTCGAGCCAACTCGATCATCTTGGCGGAAATATCGACGCCGACGATGCGTGCCCCCTGCCTGGCGAGCAAGCGCGTGTTGTGCCCTTCGCCACAGCCGGCGTCGAGGACGACCTTGCCAGCGAGATTGCCGATGAATTCCAACATGACCGGGTTGTTGAAGTGCTCACGGTAGGCGTCCCACCCCTTGCGGACGTGGTCGGCCCACACAGGGGCATTCCGGTCCCAGTACCGGGCAACTTCTCTTTCAGAGATGTCCGAGTGTTCCACTTCCCCTCCTCTCGCCACCAATTCACCACCCAAAGCTATCGAACCACTGGCCCCTGCGGTAATTGTCGAGGGCCCTCCTCACGTACGGAATCACGTTGTCCGGGAGATCATCGAACCTGAACCAGGCCAGTTGGTCGCACTTGTCGGGCTCCATGTTGGCGACCTGGCCTGACCACGAGGTCGCGGCCACAAAGAAGTCGACGCGCTCGTCGTCCGACTTCCTGTGCATCACGCCGACGACCCGCAGATCCTCCGGCGCAATCTGTATGCCTACCTCCTCCTGTGCCTCCCGGATCGCAGCCGCCTTGACCTCCTCGCCGCCGTTCAGGTGGCCGGCGACGACGCTGTAGTTCCCGTCCTCGTAGCCGGTGTTGAACCGGCGCAGGAGGAGGACCTGGTCGTCGTGAATGAGGAAGATGTGCACTGCAGAGACCAGCTTGAACCTCTTCATTCTCACGTTTTCACCGTCCTTGCGCCAGCAGCAGACAACCAGTGCCCCAATCCACACGATAGGTGCAAGACAGTATACGTCTCCCACAGGCAATGTCAAACAGCCGGGGCGAACCTTCCCGAAAGCCTGACGGTCCGGCCACCCTTGCGAAGGTTCCGCATAGCCTTCCCAACGTGAACACTCCCGCAAACGGCGATACCTCCGCCTCGAAACCCCCTTCTAACCTTCGCAAGGGTCCCGGCAGCCACCCTTGCGAAGGTTCCGCATAGCCTTCCCAACGTGAACACTCCCGCAAACGGCGATACCTCCGCCTCAAAACCCCCT